>JACCDU010827442.1_pt1 | contig 10638 bp, 10 predicted proteins | sample 7446081 | NCBI WGS metagenome assembly JACCDU01 (sample SAMN15323447, study PRJNA562643) | freshwater metagenome | isolation source: river surface water | place: USA:Blue River Watershed | collected 2017-08-17
AAAGGTGATCCACTGGACCATCAAAGAAGCCCTGAATTTGTGAAGTGTGTAGATCAACGGTCATCAAACGATCTGCGCCAGCAGTTTTGAATAGATCTGCCATCAATCGAGCTGAAATTGGTTCGCGACCGCGGTGTTTCTTATCTTGACGGGCATATCCATAGAAAGGTGCAATCACGGTGATTCTCTTTGCCGAAGCGCGCTTAAGCGCATCGACCATAATGAGTTGTTCCATGATCTGTTTATTCACCGGCGCTGTGTGGCTCTGGATTACGAAGGCATCGCAACCACGGACGCTCTCTTCAAATCGAATAAAGATTTCACCATTGGCAAAGTCATATGCAGAAGTTGGGGTGATGGGAACTCCAAGTTCGCCGGCGACTTCTTCAGCAAGTTCGGGATATCCGCGACCGGTAAAGATTCGGAGGCGCTTTTCGGAACTGAGACGGAGTTCGTTACTCATGTCGACCCTTCTTTTTTGGCTGCCGCTTCTGCTGACTTCGTTCCTTTGCGTTTCTTCAATACCCAACCCAGAATATTAGTTTGTTTTGCGCGTCCCATACCAAGGGCGCCCGGTGGAACATCCTCAGTGATGACTGATCCTGCTGCGGTATATGCGCCATCACCGATTGTTACAGGAGCCACCAACATTGAGTCACTTCCGATTCGGACATGATCACCAATTATCGTTTGATGCTTTTCAACTCCGTCGTAATTCACAATCACAGTAGCTGCGCCAATGTTGGAATCAGTTCCGATGGTTGCATCGCCAACATAAGACAGGTGCGGGACTTTAGAGCTCTCCCCTACTTTTGAATTCTTAATCTCTACAAATGATCCGACTTTTACATTCCCGGCTAAAACAGTGCCTCCACGTAGGTGTGAATATGGTCCGACCATCGCACCAAAACCGATTTCACTAGATTCACAGTGCGACTCAAGTACATGAGCCCCACTCTCTACGCGACAATCAACGAGCGTGGTGCGCGGTCCGATAACAGCAGACTTTCCAACTTTGCTATTTCCTTTGATTGCAGTTCCTGGCTCAATGCGCACATCAACATCTATTTCTACCGTCATATCAATCCAAGTCGACATCGGGTCGACAATAGTGACACCACTTCGCATGAGGGCATCACACACTCTTGCATTCATAATAAAGCTACATGTTGAGAGTTGAGAACGATCATTAATTCCAAGGACTTCAGTGAAGTCGTGTGAGACAAATGCTCCTACTCGCTTCCCCGATTTCTTAAGTATCGCAATCACGTCAGTGAGATACTCTTCTTTCTGAGAATTGCTGGCGCTTAACTGCGAGAGAGCAGCACGTAGTTCAAGAAAATCAAAAATATAGACCCCTGAGTTAATCTCAAGAGTTTGCTTCTGAGAATCTGTGGCATCTCGTTCTTCGACAATCTCAGCGAGAGATCCATCTTTATCTCTAATAACTCGTCCGTATCCACTCGGGTCTGGCATCTCTGTTGTGAGCACGGTGGCGCTTGCGTTAGTGGAGTTATGTTCGGCTAGAAGATTAGAGAGAGTTTCTGAAGTTAGAAGTGGAGTGTCGCCTGCACAAACGAGGACTGTGCCAGAACCATGGTAATTTTCTAACGCAAGCTTTACTGCATGGCCAGTTCCGCCACGAACTTCTTGATAGATTGTTTTCGCGTTAGGAGAAATCAATTGCACATGTGCAATAACTTCCTCTTTTGCGGCTCCCACCACAACGCGAACTTCTTTTGCCTGAAGCGGTGCGATGGCGTTTAGAACGTGGCCTAGAAGAGAGCGACCTGCAATTTCATGGAGAACTTTGGCGCGCGTGGATTTCATTCGCGTGCCCTCGCCAGCAGCAAGGACGATTGCGAGATCCAGCTGGCTCAACTCCCCACCTTTCTCGCGTCTGGTGCCTTATTCTATTTAAAGTTTTCTGTAAGCCTTGCTCACAAGTGGCTCCTCCACCAGGTATCGATCCTGGACCCTGGGCTTCAAAGGCCCATGTGCTAGCCACTACACAATGGAGGAACCTGAATTCTATTGGGTGCAGCGTGCGCTGTAGAAATCGAGCAGCTATGCGCTCTCAATTACCCGCGCGCCAGGAACTGGGCCGCTGGCTCGGACAACATTTCCCACAACGCCACTGGAAGTCAGGGCGACAACGAGGTCGAGCGCGTGATCTTCATTCTCGGCAAGGAATGCAACAGTGGGACCAGATCCAGAAACTAATCCACCAAGTGCGCCGTAATCCATTCCTACATCGAGAATTAAGCGCAGTGCAGGTTTCAAAGAACATGCAGCTGGTTGTAAATCGTTGGAGAGAGCTTTTCCTAACGCAACAGCATCACCAGCCGTCAGCGCATGCAGCAGCGCATCACTGACATACGGCGGCGCTACTTGTAGGCCTTCGCGCAATCGATCACATTCTTTGTAGACAGCGGGCGTGGAAAGCCCCGCGCTCGAGAGTGCAAGAACCCAACAATACGAACCACGGGAGAGAACAGGCGTGATCTGATCACCACGACCTGTGCCAATTGCAGTGCCACCAGAGATTGTAAATGGAATATCAGCACCCAATGTCGAGCCAATCTTCTCTAATTCATTTCGACTCAGACCCAAACCAAAAAGAGAGTCCATTCCTACAATCGTTGCTCCAGCGTCTGCACTTCCACCTGCCATGCCACCGGCAATTGGAATTTCTTTCGTTAAAGTTATTTCTAACCCATCTTTAATATCAAACTTCTTAATCATCAATTCAGCTGCTTTAAAGGCAAGATTATTCTTATCAAGCGGAAGATGATCACTTTGCTTAGCTGAATGAAGAGTGATTCCAGGATTGTTAGATAGTGAAATCTTGACATCATCGAATACTGAGACTGCTTGAAAAACTGTCGCGACCGGGTGATAGCCATCAGATTGCAGCGGACCGACGGAGAGCTGCAAGTTGATCTTGCCTGGCACGCGCGTAACTACTGATGACAGCACCTGGCGAGCGTATTACTTTGTGCTCGTTAGCGCCTATCAAGTTCTTTGGCGATAGCTGCAAACCGTTGGACCGAGAGCGACTCTCCACGGATTGTGGGATCAATGCCCACGCTTAACAAGGCTCGTTCGGCCTCGCCAGAACCACCGTAAATATCGGAATATATCGCGCGTAACATCTTGCGCCGTTGGCCAAATGCTCGATCGATGAGATCAAAGGTGCGACGTCGTAGAGCTTCATCGCCTAATGGTTGATGGCGAATGAATTTCACTAGAGATGAATCAACATTTGGCACTGGCCAGAACACAGTTCGTGAAACTGAATCAGATAAGAGCACATCGCACCACCAGGCCGCTTTTGCGCTGGGGACTCCATAAGTTTTGCTACCTGGTTTAGCTGCCAATCTTTCAGCAACTTCAGTTTGTACCATCACAACTCCTGAAGTAATCGATGGGAATCGCTCTAAGACTGTTAAGAGAACTGGCACTGAAACGTTGTAGGGAAGATTTGCCACTAACTTTGTGGGATTACCGGGAATATCAAAGACCTTCATCGCATCTTCATTGATAACGCTCAGCGCCCCACTTGTAACTCCGTGGTCTGCAGCAGTATGAGGTAGTTGCGAAGCTAATCTTTCGTCGATTTCAATCGCGGTGACTTTATCTGTTGCTTGCAACAGGGCAAGGGTGAGAGATCCAAGACCTGGTCCAATCTCTACGACATGATCGCCATGGCTAATGACAGCAAGACGGACTATTTTTTGACAAGTATTGGCATCAACAACAAAGTTCTGCCCCAAAGATTTTGCTGGGTGTAAATCTAATCTCTCTGCAATCTCACGAATTTCTGCGGCGCCAAGCAGTGAAATGCTCATGGTTGGAAGGATCCAAAAATTCGATCTGCATTGGAGCTAATGGCTTCGGTGAGAACTGCTAGATCTTCGCCGCGTTCGGCCGCGATAAAGCGCAAAATATGTGGAATCTGAGCGGGCGTGTTGAGCGAGCCTCTGTGGGGCATTGGAGCTAAGAATGGCGAATCAGTTTCGACGAGAATTTGATTATGTGGCACTAGTTTCACAGCTTCTCTCAGTTGTGGGGCATTTTTGAAAGTCACAGTTCCTGCAAACGAGAGAACATAACCTTTTTCAATACACTCCACTGCCATCTGGGCATCACCTGAATAACAGTGAAAAATCGTGATATCAGGTGCACCAACTTCATCTAACGTATCCAGAACTGCGCGATGGGCATCGCGATCATGGATAACAAGAGCTTTCTTGTGACGCTTTGCAATCTCGATGTGTCTTACAAAAGAATATTTCTGTTTCTCTTGAAGAGCTGGCTCGGTGCGGAAAAAATCTAGTCCAGTCTCGCCAATCGCTCGAACTCGAGGATGATCGGCAAGTCGATCGATAGTTGCTAGGTCTTTGTCTAGATCTTCAACAACAGGTGCTTCGTTTGGATGAAGCGCGACTGCTGCCAGGACTTGTGTATTCCACGTCTCCGCGCATTTAACCGACCATTCTGATTGCTCGGCCGAGTAACCCACTTGCACAACTCGATCAATTCCAACACTAGCTGCTTCATCCAAAACTCTCTTAATCTCCGGATGATCAGGTTCGGTATTTGTGACAATCTCAAGATGTGCATGTGAATCAACGCAACTAGAAGGAAGCGGGTCTGGCAATGGAGCAGGTTGTCGATCAAGATCGCGATTGTGACGATCAGCCATGAAGAAATTAGCTCTCTAATTCAGGTAAGCGAGGAAAGAGGATTTCGCCTTTTGACACTTTGGTGCCTGGGATGAGCTGGCCCCAGTGTGCAACATCGGCAATCTTCTGCTTCCCAATCTCGCCGAGTGAATCTGCGGCGCCTAATGAACTCCATAACTTTTGAGTCGATATGGGCATTATCGGATGAAGCAAGATTGCTAGCGCGCGCAGGGATTCTGCAGTGTTGTAAAGAATCGAATCTAACTCTGCTTTACGGCTGACATCTTTGGCAACAGACCATGGCTCTTGAGAAGTTACATATCCATTGACTGACTTACAGAAATCCATCACGGAATTGATGCCACTTTGAAAGTCCAAAGCACAGATAGCGCGGTCAGCTTCACGAACCGTCTTCTCTAGCTCCGCTTTGAGATGAGCATCTTCTGCTCTTCCTGGAAGTACTCCGTCGCAATATTTCTCCACCATAGCCGCAAGGCGAGAGGCTAGATTCCCAAAGTCATTAGCTAATTCACTTGTATAGCGAGCTGACATATCTTCCCAGGAGAAAGACCCATCGCTACCGAAAGGTATGGCGCGCATGAAGTAATAGCGGAATGCATCTACTCCAAAGTGGTTGGTGATATCAGAAGGCGCTATGCCGGTGAGTTTGCTCTTACTCATCTTCTCGCCGCCAACAAGAAGCCAGCCATGAGCAAAGACTTTCTTTGGAACGGGTAGATTGGCAGCCATCAACATGGCTGGCCAAATCACAGCATGGAAGCGCAAAATGTCTTTTCCGACCAAATGCACATCTGCAGGCCACGTCTTTTCAAAAAACTTTCCAGCATCGCTTTCCCGTGAATCGGTAAGTCCAACTGCTGTTGCATAATTAAGGAGCGCATCAAACCAGACATAGACAACCTGCTTGGTATCCCAAGGAACGGGAATGCCCCAATCAAATGTGGAACGTGAAATAGAGAGATCAGAGACGCCGCCTTCTAGGAATGAAACTACTTCATTTCTTGCACTCGCTGGTTCGCAAGCTTCGGGATTCTTCTTGTAGTGATCAAGCAGAGGTTGTACAAAAGCCGATAGCTTGAAGAACCAATTAGTTTCACTCACCATCTCGACGGGTTTTGAATGAATTTTGCATTTACCTTCATCGAGATCACCAGGTAACTTGAACTCTTCACAGCCCACGCAATACGGACCTTCGTATTTCCCCTCGTAAATGAAGCCACTTTCCATCAGGCCTTGTAAGAATTTTTGAACCCGCTCCATATGTCGTGGTTCCGTTGTTCGAATGAAGTCATCGTTGGCAATTTCCAGATGTTTCCAAACTGGCTTCCACGCATCTTCTACTAAACGATCACACCACTGCTGTGGTGCAGTGTTATGCGATTCTGCAGTTCGCATAACTTTCTGACCATGTTCATCAGTCCCCGTCAAAAACCAAACGGACTCTCCTTTTTGGCGATGCCAACGAGTTAAGAGATCGCCCGCGACAGTTGTGTAGGCATGTCCAATATGTGGCGCATCATTAACGTAATAAATGGGTGTTGTTAAATAGAAAGATTTTGCTGCGCTCGACATGGAGGGAATTCTATCTACTTCTCAACAACCATGATGTCGAAGACTTTACGCTTAGGAATGCGAAGTTCCTTTGCTGTCATAGTGATGGCTTCTTTGCGTGTGATTCCAGTTGATTCAAAACGCTTCACCATGGCAGCGATTTCATCGCTACTCACATCACGGGATTTTGCATCATATCCAGAAATAACAACGGTAAATTCCCCTAACATTTCCTTACTTAGAGTCCATTCATGTAATTCATCAAGAGTTCCACGAATAACTTCTTCATAGGTCTTTGTCATTTCACGGCAGATTGCGCCAGGTCTATCTCCACCACATGCGCGACGGAACGCTTCAATTGTCTCAGATATTCGATGAGGCGCTTCGAAGAAAACCAAGGTACGAGCTTCGTGTGCACGCTCGTCGCACCATTGTTGGCGGGCGCCAGCTGTACGTGGCGGAAATCCATCGAATACAAAACTATCAGTCGGTAGACCTGAGAGAGCGAGAGCTGAAAGCACTGCACTAGGTCCAGGAATGATCGAAACTTTGAATCCTTTATCAATTGCCATGCGAACTGCGCGATAACCGGGATCGCTAACAGATGGCATACCTGCGTCGCTCACTAGCAGGACATTGCTACCTGATGTTAACTTTGCGGCGATTTCATCAAGGCGCGAACTTTCATTGCCCTCAAAAAAAGAGATGACCTGAGCTCGGCATTCAATGTCGAGATCTTTGCAAAGTCGCAGAAAGCGACGTGAGTCCTCAGCCGCAATGAATTCGGCCTGTGCAATCGCATCTTTAAGGCGAGTAGATGCATCTCCCGGATTTCCTAATGGAACTGCCGCCAAAATCAACTCGCTCATGGAGCCATTATGGCGGTCAGTATCCTTATCCATCATGACCGCTATTTCCCTACGCCAGCAAAAGATAATTGGTTTTGCATTAGTGCTCGCATTTGCAGCCCTCACACGTTTTATCAACCTTGGCAGACCCGACGAACTTGTCTTTGACGAGGTCTATTACGTCGATGGCGCTCGTGACTTCCTTACTTCTGGCGTGGAGCTCGATAAGGGCGCCGCTGAATTCATAGTCCACCCCCCAATTGGCAAATGGGCAATTGCCCTCGGAATACAAGTATTTGGCGACTCTCCATTCGGTTGGAGATTCAGTGGAGCAGTCGTGGGCTTGTTATCAATAGCGCTAATTTTTTTAATCACCAGAAAGCTGTTCCACTCATATTTCTTGAGTATTACTGGAGCTGCTTTGATGGCTCTTGATGGACTTCATCTAGTGATGTCTCGAACTGCGCTCTTAGATATTTTCCTATCATTTTTTATACTCTTGGCATTTTATTTAGTAATCATGAATCGGCTATGGCTAGCTGGAATTGTGATGGGCTTAGCTCTTGCCACAAAGTGGAGTGCAATCTATGTCCTAGCTGCATTGGGAATCTACTTGTTGATTCGCAATCGAAAATCACTGCTTACTTCAATTCAATTTGGATTAGTTCCACTTTTTGTTTATCTCATCTCCTGGACGGGATGGTTTCTCAGTGATAATGGCTGGAGTAGAAATTACTCTATAAATCCGATTACTTCGTGGCTTCACTATCACCGTGAGATGCTCAATTTTCACACTGGTCTTACGACTGAACACTCATATGAAGCAAGTGCATGGAATTGGTTGATACTTGGCAGACCTACATCTTTTTTCTATGCAACTCCCAAATCCTGTGGGAGTGATAGTTGCTCTCAAGAAGTCTTAGCCATGGGAACACCACTGTTGTGGTGGGTTGGGCTGGTATCCCTCTTTATCGGTATTGGTTACTTCATATATCGTCGTGAGCGCAGTGCTGGCTTGATCCTCATGTTTTTCTGTGCAAGTTATCTTCCATGGCTGGCTTTTCCCGAGAGAACTACCTTCTATTTCTATTCCATTGCATTTCAACCATTCATGATTTTGATGATCATCTATGCAATTTCAAAAGCGCTCGAGAATCCGGAGCTTCGCAGCGTACGAAAGAAATATGTCATTGCTGGCACTTCCCTGATTGCCCTATGTTTTGCTTACTTTTTCCCACTTTTCGTAGGCGGCGTAATGACCTACCAGGATTGGTACTCACGGATGTGGTTTACGAGCTGGATTTAATTACTGACCTGCGGCGCGTTGTGTGCGTAGATGCTCTTCAAACTCGTCGGCTTGAACCTGATCAAAGATTTGATCAGGAGCAGGCGACATCGCCTCACGCATAGCGCGTTCTTGGGCTTCGCTCCACGCTCCGGGAATAGTCAGATCAATAACGCGGCGTTGCGGCACAGCTTTTGGTGCGCTCACATAATTGGGAGTGGGGATTGATACAGGTTCCCACCTTTGCGCGCCTTCTTGTGCACTTCCTTTTGGCAATATGACGATGCTTTGAACTTCTCTTGCGTATGAAGAAACTCTCTCGGAAAGCGGAGTCCATTGCTCAGAATTTTCGTACTCTTCAAAAATAGTTTGCTTAGTAGTTGCGCTTTTTGAGCGAGCAATAATCTCTGAGTAATTGCGACTTGAGGGTCGCGCGGTTACGTTGGCAATTGATCGAGCTCGCTTTTCTTCTTCTTGCAAAAGATAAATTTGGTGGCGCGCATTGACTACATACAAACTAAGTGCCGAGACTGGAAGAGTAAGCACAACGGGTGAAACCAGGCCAACGAGAGCAAAAATTGCAACTACAACAGTAAATCCAATAATCGAAAAGAAAAGAATTCGTCGCACCGCAATCTGTTGTTCGCGCCTCTTGGCAATCGCCTCAAAATCGGGGGCTGCATTGCCTGAAGTAACACCGACAACTTTCATGGTCTTTTCAAATTTCTCTACAGTGCGCCCAGAGACTTCTTCATGGGTTGAGATCCACCGTGGCAGAAAATAAGCAATCCACATGCCAACGATGATGAAGTAGATAAGTCCTGATCCCACGAAAGCCAACCCTAAAGGTAACAATTGGACTTTTCGGGTATTTCCCCTTGTTCGTTGCGGGATTTTTCTACTTTTAAATCCTGGGATTTTCTTTTACATAACAGAGGTGATCGCGCCAATCCCCGTCAATATGTAAGTAGCGCGGGCGAACTCCTTCGAAGACATAACCGGCTTTCTCAGCAACCCGTTTCGATGCCGCATTCTCAGGTCTTAGATTAATTTCGATTCGGTGTAAACGAAGTTCCTCTAATCCATAGCGCGTTAATTCTCGGACCGCGCGCGTAGTGAGCCCTTTATTTGCATAGCTCTCTGAAATCCAATATCCGATATGGCCACCCCGATATGCGCCATAGGAGATACCACCCAAAGTGATCTGACCAATCAGCTCGCTGTTAAACCAGATTGCTAATGAAAGAGAGCGACCAGCCCTTCCTTCACGGCTATGGAATTGCACCATCTCAATGAAGGTAGGCAAATTTCGATTCTCTTCTGGGATCGGCGAAGTGGCTTCCCATTTGTTCAACCACTCTCGATTCTTACGCCTCACCGAGAGCCATGCACCACGATCACGAATTCGAAGCGGTCGAAGTGTCAGTTCGCCCTCTACCAATACAAGGGGCCATTGGTTACGTGAAACCCGCGCCATAAAAACTAATTAAACCTACGCTCTAGAACCAGCACATCGACTTCCTCGCCGGCTCGAGCACCGCTTGAAGACTCAGGAATCACAATCAACCCCGTTGCATCAGATAGACCAACCAGGTCGTCTTGGTTTTCAATCGCGGTAATAAGTCGGCGGCTTGGATTATCAGTAGAGAGAATTCCACGAATAAATGAATGGCGACCACTTTCGCTGGCAACATCATTAGTCAGAGTGGCCTTAATTACCGGACGATGAATGTCGTATAGCCCCATCATGTTTCGAATCATGGGTCGAATGAAAAGTTCAGTGGAGATGTAGGCGAATATTGGGTCACCAGGTAGCGCAACAACAGGTGTTTTATCTGGTCCGATAGCGCCAAAGGCATGGCGTCCCGTTCCTTCAATGAGCGGTGAAACCTCACGTACGTTTCCAAGTTAGGATAGCACTGTATGAATGAGATCAAAGGATTCATCATGGCTCTCACCACAAATGACCAATAGATCGGCGCGAACTAGCTGATCTTCTACGACATCCTTAAGCGCCTCAGCCCGTTCAGGAATCGTGTGCACTCGATATCCAACTGCACCGGCTTCCTTTACCGCAGTGGTCAATAGCCACGAATTAGTCTCGAACTCATCTTCACCATCACGCAGCGGAGAGCCAGGTTCTACTAAGTCATCTCCAACAGAAACAACGACAACGCGTGGTTGGGGACGAGTAGGCAGATGATCAAGTCCTAAGGAAGCTGCTAAGCCGATCTGAGTGGAACGA
>JACCDU010990938.1_pt1 | contig 10637 bp, 16 predicted proteins | sample 7446081 | NCBI WGS metagenome assembly JACCDU01 (sample SAMN15323447, study PRJNA562643) | freshwater metagenome | isolation source: river surface water | place: USA:Blue River Watershed | collected 2017-08-17
GTGAGGTCGGCTTTGCGGCCCGCGTTGCCCGCGCTCAACTCAACCGAACGTTGAGAAGGCAGCGTCCCACCACCGCCCTCGCCCGCCTTCTCTCTGCCGCTATGGCAGACGAGGATGCAGAGATGAGGAAGAGGTTGCCGGGTTGGCTGCGCCTCACGCTGGGTTAGCCCATGAGCCTAGAAGCCGCCATTCAAGAGGTTGAGTCCCGCCTTGGCAAACTAGACGCCGCCATGACCCGCCTCATTGCCGCCGCGTACTCGCGCCTCTCCCTCTCAGACCTCCAAGCCCTCCTGAAAGCCGCCCTGGAGCCCCGTGACCCCGCCCAACGGATAGCGCGACTCGGGATGCTCATGCGGGCGTGGGATGCGGAGGTGGGCAGGCTGGACGATCTGCCCGCCGACCTCCTGCGCCAGTTCCCGGCGTGGGTGGAGGCGGCTGCGCTGGATACGGCGGCACTCCTGACCGCTCAGGGAGTGAGCGTGGGGCTCAACCTTGACCCGGCGAGAGAGCGGGCGATTCTGGAGGCCGCACAGGAACGGTTCAGGGTGTATTGGGCCGGGGAGAGCGCCACCTTCCGCCGACAGGTAGAGGTGACGCTACTTGAGGGCTTGGACGCTGGACGCGGCCCCCGACAGATCGCGCGAGAGTTGCGGGAACGGGTGGACGTGAGTCAGGTGCGGGCGGTGCGAATCGCACGAACCGAGATGATGAGGGCAAGGCGCACGGCTACGGAGGCCAGACACCGCGCCCTTGGGGTAGAGGAGTTTGAATGGCACCACGCCCCACCCCGCAAGAGCAGGCAGGACCGTCCCGAGCACGTTGCCCGTAGTGGCAGGGTGTACCGCTGGGATGATTTGCCCGCCGATGGTGCGCCGGGGGACGCCATCAACTGCACTTGCACGGCGATACCCGTTGTGCCCAAGGAGGCCGCATGAGTGGTGAGCCCTTCACCGCCCTGATTCGGAACGCCGCAACGGGCGTGCTTTTCACCCGTGACCCCGGGGGTGAACTTGTCCCCTATTCCCCCTAGAGCCCTATGACTGGGGGCCGGGTGGTGTGCCCGTGGGTGAGCCTTTCGACTATGACGAGGCAGTAGGCCAAGCGCAGGAGGTGCGAGATGGACGATAACGCAGACGGACTCGTGACGCCCTTCGACATTCTCCACACCTACTCCCAGGCGGGCGCGTTCGTAGAGGCCCGCCTGATGCGCCTGCGACTGACGCCCAGCGCCGACCCGGCAGAGATTCAGGCGGCTGAACGCCTGAGCACGACGCTCTTTGATGGCATCTGCGCCGCCGTGGTGGTCATGGGGGAGGCTATGGGCGTGGAGGATGAGCCCGCGAGGGTGCTGAGTTAAGCCCGGTGGGCGTTCTCCCCGGTGGGGAGGAGTAAGCCCCGACAACCCCGAGACAGCCGCCCGGTGGGCGGTTTTTTGCTTACCCGGAGGGTGAGACATGGACTTTGATGCAAACCAGTGGTTGCAAGACCACGAAAACGACCCCGTGAAGGCCCTGAACGCCATGAAAGCGAAGTGGGATGCGGAAGGCAAAGCCGCCGCCCTCGCCCGCAGACAGCGTGACGACGCCAAGGGGGAGCGCGACGGCCTACAGGACAAGTTGACCGAGGCTGAGAAGCGCAGCGCCCCGGAAGGAGCAACCGTGTTGACCGGGGACGATGCTACGGCGTGGCAGACGTTCAAGGGGCGCGGGGGCCTGAAAGTCTTTGATGAGGCGGAACAGGTCAAAAAAGAGCGTGATGAGTTGCAGCGCGAGCAAGCCATCACGAAGGCCGCCCTTGCCCTTGGGAAGCCCCAGGATGCCCTAGCGGAGATTCTGGAGGGCAAGACCCTCACCAGCCGCCCCGTGAAGGCGGAAGACGGCAAAGAGAGCCAGGAATGGGGCATTGGGGAGGGCGACAAGTTCAAGCCGCTCTCTGAGATGCGCTCCATTCAGTTGCTCGGCACGGCGGAGAAGCCCGCAGAGCAGCCCAAGGCCGCGCCCACGGGCGTTGTGGGGGGCAAGAACGCGCCCGCCGACCCCGTGGACGCCCTCAATGCCCAACTGTTCGGGCAACCCAAATCCAAGAACTAAGGAGTAGTGCATGAAGATTGAAACCCTGACCACGAGCGCCACCACCCCCCGGTGGGCTGGCTCTTACGGTGACCGGAGCACGCTGCTTTCGGGCGGCGTGAAGCTGGACGCCGCCGCCTTCACTGCCGACGCGAGCGGCAAGAAGTTCGTGCCCAGCGGCACCCTGCTCGGCAAGCTCTACACGGAGGCGAGCTACGGCCCCGCCGCTGCCACGGATGAGCAGTTCGCCTACCTGTGGCTTGACGTTGCCGACGCCGCCACGAACAACGACGCGGAGCTGTACGTGCGCGGTGAGGTTCGCCTGAACCGCCTGCCCACCCGGCCCGCTGCCGCCCTCCTGACTGCCACCCGGCAGCAGTTCACCTACACGGAGGGTCAGTAATGGATATTCCGGCCCTGACCGCGAAACTCACGGCGGATGGGAAGTTCACCCAAGCCGCCCGCCTCCCCGGCCTGACCATCGGCCTTGCCGGGCGTCGGTACCTTGGTGCCACCATCCTCCCCGTGCGCGTGGTGGAGGAGAACATTTTCCGCGACACGTCCATTGCCTACCGTACCGCGATGGCGAACACGGGCACCCGGTACAGCCCCACCGTGATTGAAGAGGGCGCGACGGTCGGGTCCATGCTCGTCGAGCTGGGCGAGATTGACCGCGCTTCCGAGTTCAAGGCGAGCGACTATGACGCGCTCGTGAAGCTCCTCGGGCGCAGCGGGGACATGGCGGCAACCGCCGAACTCCTCCAGTGGAGCACGAAGAGCCTCGCCCTGCCTGTGCAGGAGCGACTTGAGAAGCAGCGTTGGGAGGCCATTGACGACGCCCGCGTGGTGCGTCAGGGCGCCAACGGCTACCTGGAGAACGTGGACTACCCCAACCCTGCGGGGCACCGCATCGCCGGGGGGAACCTGACCGATGCGAACCTTGACCCCATTGAGGTCATGCTGACCCAACAGCAGCTCCTCGCGGGCAAGGGCTACACGGTGGGGCGCATCGTCACCTCCAACCGCGTGGCTGGCCTGATCGCGCGTCACCCCAAGGTGAGGGCGGCGATTGGTGGCGAGGGTGCCACGGTGCCCGTGCGCGTCACGCGCGAGATCGTCAACGGCTACTTGCAGGACAACGGCATGCCTGCGCTGGAAATCTACGACCTGACCGCCCGCAACCCGGACGGGACCACCGTGCGTTTCAAGCGTGAGAACGCCATGACGTTCCTTGCCCAGACCGGGCGCACCGCCCAGGTTGACCTCCCCGACGAACTGCGCCTCCTGACCGATACCCTCGGTTACGCGGCGATTGGACGTGCGGCGGGTCAGCAGGATAGCGGCGTTGTCGTCAAGGTCAAGTACCAGGATGAGAAGCCGGTGGGCCTGCGGGGTGAGACCTACGCGACGGCTGGGGTAGTCGTCTCCGACCCAGAGGCCATTGCCGTCATCAACTGGACCCTCGCCTAAGGAGTAGACCATGCCTGATTTTCGTAACGCCGAAGGAAGCACCGGGTACCTCAAGGAAGGGAAGTTTGTGCCCTTCGCCTCCCAGGAAGAGGCGGACGGGGAGACCTCCCCCGAGCAGGAAGAGGCGGCACCCGCCAAGTCCGCCCGCTCCAAACGGCAACCCGACGAAGAGAAGTGAGGTGATCGGGCGTGACCTTGACGGCAACCCTCCGCACCCTGTTCACGCCCGCTAGCCTTGGCCTCACTGACGGCGAACTCACCGCCAGGCTTGCCTCCGTTACGGAGGAGGCCGAATCCCGCACCCTCCTCCCCGACGCTCAAAAAGCGTGGGCGAAATACGCTCTCTATGAGCAGCAAATCGCCCATCTCCTCTCCCAACCCGAGACGGTGAGCAGTGAGGGCGAGGGCAGCCGCACTCAGGGCCTCGGTACACGTATCGCGGCCCTGGAGCGGCAACGGGACGCGGCAAGGGCGAGTTTTGACGCCCTCACCGCCGTGACGGCCTCCAGGCCCGCCCGTAGGCGCTCCGGGTCCGTCCCCATGAGGGTAGAACCGTGAGCGACCTGGAGGGGCTGAGAGACGCCCTCACGGGCAGCATGACGGCTGGGGGATGGCGGGACGGGACGGGGCAGCGCCTCACCCGCAGGGCCACAGAGGACGCCACCGGCGGCAGCGTGGAGACATGGCGCCCCGAGGGTGAGCCCTTCGCGTGTGGTCTCCGCGCTTTCACGCTGCGGGATGCCCAGCGCGTCGGGGCCACCCTGACGGACGCGGAGTACACGCTACACGCCGCGCCCGATCTGCCCCTCTCGCCCGCTGACCGCGTGACCGTGACCGACCCGCGCAACCCGTCCGGGGTGACGGTGGAATTGGTGCGCGTCATGCGGGGGCGTGTGAAAACCGAGGCGTTGTGTAGGGGGATACCGTGAGCCTGCCGCCTGAGATTGAGGAGCGGTTGAAGCGCAAGATCGCCGGGAAGCTGGCGGGGATTGCGCTGCAAATCGAGGGGGAGGCCAAGCGGCTGTGCCCTCGGGACACGGGCAACCTTGCCAATAGCATCGGAGTCGAGAAGGTGGACCCGGATGGGTTGGCCCTGCTTGTCGGGAGTTTCGGGGTTGAGTATGCCCAATATCCCGAATTCGGGACACAGAACGCCCCCGCTCAGCCCTACCTCCGCCCCGCCGTCGAGAAGGTGAAGGCGGGCCTCAAATGACGCGCAACATCCTCTTTGTCCGGGGCGAACTCAAGACCGCCCTCAAGGCGCTCGGGAAGCCCGTCATCGTGGATGGGGACCCCGTGCCCGCGCTGCCCTACTACCATCTCCGCACGGTGTCAGACCCGAGCGTGGGGGATTGGGGCGGGGAGGCGTACCGGGTGGGCCGCCTACAGGTGGACTCCTACGCCGCTCGTGACGATGTGTGCGCGGCTATGGATGACGCCGCCTGCTCTCTTCTGGAGGGCCTAGGGTGGCGTCGGTTGACCGGAAGCCCCCTACCCCCCGAGGGCACGGCACGGCGTGTCTACAGCGACTTTACCAACGAACACTAGCCCCGCTTCGGCGGGGGTTTTCCTTTGGAGGAAACATGGCGACTACCGCCGAAAAGCTTGTCGTGCGCTCTAGCACCACCGTTGAGCTTGCCCGCTACACGGGCGACGCCGTGGGCACCTATCGCACCATCGTCCCCCGTGGCAGTGTCAGCATCAATGACGGGCGCGGGACCCAGACCTACGCGGATTTCTCCTCCGCGATGGGCGCAATTGCCACCCAGTACGCCGATGGTGATCGCACGGTGAGCGTCACGTTCAACACGTACCTCATCCCTAGCGATGCCGCCTACACTGACGCCTATGACGCCTATGACGATGGGGCCAATGTCGCCCTCCGTATTACGTTCAAAGAGCGTGTGGGCAATGCCGCCGCCGTGCGTCACTTCCGGGGCTCGCTGAATCAGTTCAACGAGACGGGCAACCAGGACGGCGCCGCCGAGGCGAGCATCAGCTTCGTTGCCAGTAGCAAGATTGCCCCCGTGACCCCCTGATGTTGTGCGCCGCCGCTTTCACGGAGAGCGGCCACGCCCGGATTCTCGCCCTGGACTGCTCCCCCGTCGCGGGGGGCGTCCAGGTCGGGCGGTTGGTCGTCTCGGAAGACATACCGCCCGGAGAGTATGCGGGCCTGCGGGTGGAATCCGAGGAACAGCAGACGAGTATTTTGGTACATCTCCCCGAGTCCTATGAGGGCGGTGTGTACCGTGACATTTTTTTAGAGGTGCGAGATGGCGAAAACCCGTAACCTGACCCTGTGCGGGGTGAGTCTGCCCTTCGATGGCGCCCCCCGTTTTGCCGAGATAGAGGCATACGACGCGGCTCTCAGGGACGGCGGGGCGGTGTTCACTCTGATTCGCCATCTTGCGCCCGTCATCATCAACACCCGCCTCAGGCCCTCAAACCCCTTTGTTACAGAGGCGCACACGCCCATTGATGAGGACACGGCGCTTGCCGTGCTGACGGTGGTGGAGGCGATTCAGGGCGCCATCAGCGGCCCAAAAGTGACAGCGGCTCTGGCGAAGATGAACGCGCAAACGACGCCGAGCCGCTGAATTGGGACGCCCTGCGCCTGAGACTCGCCCACCATTACAGCACCGACCCGGAGACGGTGAGCGGCTGGCCGTGGCGCTGGGTTGACGCGGGGTTGAAACTCATTCCCGAACTCGGGTTCCTCCAGAACTTCCACATCACGCAGGCGGGCGTCATGGCCGCAAGTGCGTTCGGGGGAATGAAGGACGTGAAGGTGACGGACCTCATGCACCCCGGTGCCGTGCCCGAATCGCTCAGGAAGGCGGGGGGTAGAGGGTGGCGGGCCAAACGGCTTGAGAGTGAGGCGGCTGAGCGGGACTTCCGACTTGCCGTGAAGTGCGGGCTTGTGGGGCAGTTCGTCTTTGATGCGGTCACGAACTAGGAACCCGGAGCCAGGAACCGCGTAGAGGGGGAGCGTATGAAGCGCATCCTCCTTGCCGCCCTCCTCCTCACCGCCTGCCAGAAAGCCGACCCCCGGGGCACCATCCAACCCGACAGCGCGGGCCGCACGGGGCCTGTCCCCCTCCAGAACGGCGACTCCCCGCCCTTCCGGCTGAGCGGGGGAGACACACGGCTGACCACCTTCCCAGCGGGGGGAGCCCCGCCGCTTGAGCGGCTGGCAGAGTGTGAGCCCGTGTTCGCCCTTGTCCCCTATGGGGGCTCGGGCGCGCGGTCCTTCAACACGGCGGGCACGGCAGTGTCAGTAACCCGCCTGAACGGTGTCAAGCCGGGCGTGTACTACGTGCGGACGGCGGCAGCGCAGGCGTATTGCCGCTATGTGCTGTTCGCCTCGCCCGCCCCATAGCCTCTCCGTAGCAGAGACTTCTCGCCGCCTCCGGGCGGCTTTTTTATTGCCGCCCCGGAGGTGAGCATGACGCAAAACGATGGCGTGATAGATCGGCTCGCCGTCCTGATCGAGGCCGACCGGAGCAACCTTGACGCGGGGCTGAGCGCCGCCGTGCGCGAGAGCAAACAAGCGGGCCTCCAAGCCGGGCAGGGGCTCAAGGCGGGTCTCTCTGCCGGGTTGCAGGGTGTCCCCGCCGCCGTGGGGACCACGGGGCAGCAGACTGGGCAGCAGTTCGGGGAGGGCTTCAAGGTCGGCGCAGACGGCAAGCTGCGGGATGCCAGGGGCCGCTTTGTCAAGACTGGGCAGGAACTCGGGCAGGGCCTCTCCGATGGCGTGGCACAGGGCATCCGTCAGGGCGGGCAGGGCGTAGACAGCGCCCTCACGGGCCTCACCGCTCGTCTGAACGGCGGGCCGGGGGGCGGCATCGGAGCCGCGTTCGGGCGCCTCACGGTGGGCACGGGCGGCCTCTCTGCGGGCCTCACGGGCATCGTGGGCGCGGCTGGCCCTGCGGGGGCTGCCATTGCCACCGTGGGCGCAGCGGCAACCGCCGTCATTGCCCCCCTGAATCGGGCAGTCAACGAGTTTGCCAAGTTCGAGACGGGTCTCGCCAAGGTGAGCACCCTGACCGATAAGACGCCCGCCCAGCTTGAGAGCGCGGGCCGCGCCATCCTCAACATGTCTACCGAGTTGGGCATGTCCTTTCAGGACTTGCAAGCGGGCCTCTATGACGTGCTCGGCGCGGGGGTGCGTGGTACGGAGGATATGGCCGCGTCTCTGCGCTTCGTGAATGACGCGGCCAAGCTCGCTGTGGCGGGCGCAACGGATACCGCTGTGGCGACCGACGCCCTCACGAGCGTCATGAACGCTTACAAGCTCACCGCCTCCGATACAAAGGCGGTGTCTGACGGGCTGTTCCGTGCCGTGCAAGACGGCAAGATGACGTTTAACGACCTCGCCGTGGGCATCGGTAACGTCACGGCGATTGCGGCTGACGCAAAAGTGCCACTACAAACTGTCCTGGCCTCGCTTGCCACCATGACGGCGAACGGCGTTGGGGCGAGCACGTCCATTGATTACCTCCGCTCGCTCATCACGGCCATCATCAACCCGAGCAATGAGGCGGCGAAGACCGCCAAGGCGTTGGGAATTGAATTTAATGCGCAGGCCCTTAGCAGCAAGGGACTTGTGGGTGTCCTGCAAGATGTAATGCGGGCTACGGGCAGCAACAAAGAGCAGCTTGGCTCCCTGTTGGGCGGGGTGGAGGCCATTACCGCCGCCACGTCTATTGCTTCCGGCAATTTTGACCGGATGAAGACGAACCTTGACAACCAAGCCAAGAGCGCGGGCGCAACTGAAACCGCCTATGCGAAAATGGCAAGCACTCTCCAGAAGGAGAATGACAAGGTTGCGGCCAATTGGTCAAAGCTCATGGTCAACCTGGGGCAAGCCTTTGCGCCGTTCAAGACGGACGTGCTGACGGGTATCAACTCCATGCTAGACGGGCTGAACAGGTTCATTGAGAAAATGAACCTCGCCCGCGCCACCCGTAAGCCGGGGAATGACCTCATCAAGTGGGAAGGTGAGCTTGAGGGGGCAAGGCAGGGCAAACAGGCAGCGCTTGACGCCGTTGCCATGTACAAGGGACGGGGCGAGGCGGTGCCCCAATACCTCCAAGACGCCCTCAGGCGGGCCGATGAGGTGATTAAAGACCTTGAGGCGAAGATTGCGACGGCGAAGACGGAACAGGCTAACGCCCGCGCCGAGCAGACCGCCTACAACAATGCCAATGCCCGCAACACGCTCCCGAGCAACGCTCAGGGGCCGCGCCTGCCGGGCGATACCACGTCCGGTGGGCCGGGCTATAACGCCCCCTCTAATTCCACGGAGTACGCTTCTGCCGTTGCCGTTCAGGCCATTCGCAAGACGGGCGAGCGGACGGCAGATGAGGTTGTGAATTACTGCGCCCAATGGGTGCGCCTCACGCTGGGCAAAGCCGACGAGCGGGCAAAGCCATTCATCAACAAGCTATTCCAGTTTGATGCCGATAAAGACGGCACAGTAGAAGCGCGCGACGTTCAGACGAACGCGCAAAACGCCGGGCTGTTCAGGAAATACAACAATCCGCGCGACCTCAAGCCGGGTGACACCGTGTTTTATGAGGATGGCGGGGCGGGCCACGTCGGCATCTACATCGGCGGCGGGATGGTGCGCGGGAATAACCGCGTCACCTTCCAAGAGACGGGGGGGAAAACCCCCGTTGGCAACGTGCCTATTGATCGTTTGGGGCGCGTGTCTGGATATGTCAGCGCCTCCGATCTGGGGCGCGCGGCGGGCGTGACGGAAGGGCGCCCCGCGCCATCTGCGAGCGGCACGGGCACCCCTCTCCCTAATGCCGCCGAGCAAGAGAAGTACAACTTCACCCTTGCCGACTGGAATAAGCATCAGAAAGAGGCCATTGCACTTGCCCGTGAGTGGCAGAAGGCGGATGAGGCCCACAACACCATCTGGCGCCAGAAGGTTGAGGAGCGCGTGCGCGGCTGGGCAAAGGACAATGACGCCCGCAAGGGTGCCTTTGACTTCGCTAAGAAAATGCTTGCCGATCAAGCGGCGGCAGAGCGTGATGCTGATCGCAAGGTAGAAGAGACGGACCTTCAGAGAGACAAGCGCATTCAGCGGGAACGCCTCGCTATGGAAGCCCTTGAAAAGAGCATCCGGGGGGCAAGCAAGGCGCGGCTGGAGAGCATCGTGAAGGGCGGCGTCACGGAAGACACGTCCCTTGCCAAGTGGGAAGCGGCCCGCAAGGAACTTGAGAGGCGGGAAGACCTCAAGAAGAATCCGCAGTTATCTCCGCTACAGAGGGACCAAAAAGCCCAGCAGGAGATGCAGGCGCAAGCTGAGCTTGAGCGTAATATCAGGGGCGCGAGTAATAAGCGGCTGAGCGAGTTGGTAGCGGGCGGCGTGACGCCCGAAGTCAGCCTAGAAAAATGGAAGGCCGCTGACGCTGAAATCAAGCGCCGTGAGCAGATCAACCTACAGGCGGCACGTGACCGCAAGGAAGAGGAAAAGAAGCGGGCAGAGGAAGAAAAGCAACTCGCCCAAGAGCTAAGTTCCCTCCAGATCGAGAAGGCCCAGGCGACCGCGCAACGCCTGAAGGCCATTGATGACGCCACCCTGAAAGCGAATGAGACGAACCTCGTCAAGCGGGCAGAACTCATTAAGCGGTTCAGCCAAGAAGAGTACGAACGGCAAGTCAGGCTAGCTACCGCCATTCGGGACAAGGCACTACAAGACGCGAAGGGCAAGCCGAATGAAGCCGCCCTCCGTGACCTCGCCTTTGAGAACTTCCGGGGCGCGGAACAAACCGCCCGAGATACGCGGGCGGGTGCCGTCACACAAGCGAATGAGGCTGTGCGGGCGAGCGTGCGGGGCCTCCGTAACGAGTACAGCGCCCTAGCCGAGAGCATTAGGGAAAAGACGGCGGCGGGCACGTTCGGGGCGGAAGAACAGTATCAGGCCACGAAGGCTTTCAACGAACTCGGGAAGGCCGCGAAGTTGGCGGGCCTCGACACCGACAAGTACATCACGGGTGCCCGCAAGAGCGTCTGGGACCTGATCACGACCTCTCAGGACGCGAGTACCACCCTGAGCCTCCTGACCTCCGGCGCGGCCTCTGTGGA
>JACCDU010700643.1_pt1 | contig 10636 bp, 16 predicted proteins | sample 7446081 | NCBI WGS metagenome assembly JACCDU01 (sample SAMN15323447, study PRJNA562643) | freshwater metagenome | isolation source: river surface water | place: USA:Blue River Watershed | collected 2017-08-17
CCGGATCGATCCTTGGCGCCGGTGCTGGCGCTGGTGACATCTGCGGGGTGGTGGGGCGCCGTATCGATCCGGCTGGCGCGGCATCCGTACCAACAGCCCCGAGCTGGGATGATCGCGGGCGGCGGATCAATGGCAGGATCGATGCGGACGGCGCTGAGTCGGATCGCGGCGCCTTTGGCTTGGCAGGCGTGGGCCTGTCATCATCGCCCACTGACTGCGCCAGTATGCTGGCCCCGGCGCGAACCTGGGAGCGGGTAATGACATACTCCTCGCGGGATCGCATCGCGTAAAAACCAGCCAGCCCAAAACATTTAATACCACCCCAGAAAATAATGATTGCCATGGCCGCGCTAAATAATTTTGCGTATGGGCCTTGCACATCCTCATTTGTCGGAGGGGGGGCTTTTGATAGCTGGCGCATGGCCTCAGCACTGAGCTTTGAGCTTTCCGCCGCCGCTTCGGCCGCATCCGTCACGGCCTTTGCTCCAGCCCGCATCAGCGACGGCGTGCGAGTTTCTCCGGCATCCTTCGCGAGTTTCTCAGCGCCGCTCACAACGCGCGCCGTCATGGCCTGATTAGCCTTGGCGAGCGCCGCGATTTGCGCTTGATTTTCAGCCATTTTCTTCGAGGAAATATCACGCTTTTGAAGTGCCGTGAAATTCCCTACCACCACAATACACCCAATAAGCGCACAAAGGAATCCCAGTTTCTTTCGCTCCCAGAATGGTATTTCCTTCTTCGAGAAAAACAGCAGAAAAGTAAAATAGAAGTCGAACGACATCAAAATTACGGCCAGGATGTAATCTTGATGGTATCCGAGCAAGGTGAATTGCGGAACACCAAGATGACCCGATGCGCCCATCGCCGCAACGTTATTGATCTCATAGGCAAATGCCACAGCGCCCAAAGCCATGCAAAGTGCAGCGAGAATCAAAAACGCATACCACTGCGCCTTTGCGAAGGCATCTATAGTGGCCTCGCGCAGGCGCACGGCAGAATATACCTCGCGCTCTTTTGCGGTTTGATTTACCGAGCTAGATTCCGAGTGCGGCCCTGTTTTGAATGCTGCCGCACCGGCGCCAACCGTTCGCGCCACCCCAACAGCCAGCCTCCCGGCTGACTTAAAAACGTCTGAAATTTGCATAAATCACCCTTGCTGCCGGACGTAATCCGGCAGTAATTATAAGTGATTTTGCGGATGAATTGCTTGACTTCTGGAGCTAATCTTACGCCATTCGCGCCAAAAAATAGCCACATCTAGGCGCCTAGATGTGGCAATGTTTGGCTATAGGCTAGACCGAGCGTGGCTATATGCGCCTATCGGCCTTCATGATAACAAGCGTTAGCGCCCAGTAACAGGCGGCGAGCGCAGCGCCGCATCATCCAACACCAAGCGCTCCAAATACTCACCCAGGCTTTCGCCTCGCGCTGTGGCCAGCTCCTTCGCCCTGGAAATTGTCGCAGGGCTCATGCGGGCGTTTGGCTTCTCCTTGCGCCCGCCCGGGCGTAGGCGGGCGTCGTTGGGGCGCTTGGCTGGGTTGGGGCCTTTCATTCGGCGTCAAGGAATTTCATGTGGCACGGATACACGGAAATTACAAAACCGTCATCAAGCTTGCATAGGGCCGTCGTTACCGTTTGTGGGGCGTCAAGATCGTAATCAATTTCATTGGCTAAGCCGATAAATTCCCCTTCGCATTTAAACGCCAACTCATAGCGGGCTGTCCCAGAAACTGATTTGTTTTCAAAGATTTTTACTCGGTTTTCCGGGTGCAGAAACCGCATTGTTTGCGAAGCGGTGTAATGTACGGTGCCATCTTGCAACTCCACCACAGCCCAAGAATTCCCCTCTTGGTCTGAAACAAAATGATGGAACGATCCGCGTTGCTTGCCTTGGCGGCCAGCGATTTCAACTTCAACTTTGCGCAGCATGGTTGCTCCTTGGTTGTTGCGCTGCTAGTGTGCCACAACACCAGGAGAAGCGCACAAAGCCCACGCGGAACGGTCGGAAATAAAAAAGCCCGCGAGGTGCGGGCTGCTGGCGAAAATGGGGAGCGCCGGGTGCTAACTGAGCATTGCACCTGACCGCTGCGCGTCAGGTGAATTTTGCGTTATGCCGCATGAACAAGCGGCGCAGCGTGCAAAAGTCGCTGAACATCAAGAAATATAAACAGATCGGAACGCTTTTGATGGGGTTGGTTTGCATTTTCCAATTAATCCGCTCTGCTGTAATATGATTTTCCAATCATCTTTGCTGTTTCTTATTGGTCGATGATAATCACCATCGTAAAATTTTGCTAGGCTTCCATTATTTTTTGCGTAATATGGAGTTGTGCGAACAATAGAATCTAAGCATCCATCAGGCACAGCAATTGATTCGCTAGAATCCTTGCAAATTCTTCGCGCTTCGTCCTCGGAATACCGACCTGCTTTATCAATGCAAACAACATAACCTTTGCTTTCTGGCGCCCAGAACTGAATGTGTTCATGGTGCTTTGTCGTGTGACCAACATGCAGAATAATATACTTGTTCACGATTAATCCTTTTAAAACAGGCCGCACGCCAAACATGGGAACGTGCGGCATAACGGTCGTTCAACCTGACAAGCCCCGAACCGTAGCCATTCATTGAGCCAAGCTTTCGGGCTTGCAGGTCAACTTGGGCGTTATACCCCCAGATCAAAACCGCTTTGCACTGCCACGGGCGGGAGGATGTGCGGAATGAGGGGCGCCTGGCGCTGGGCTTCTTCAATGCGGCGGCAGGCGGTCTCAAAATGGCGCCGATCAACTTCAACACCAATAAACTCGATCCCCGCTTGCATGCACGCAACGCCAGTGCTTCCGCTGCCCATGAAGGGATCAATTGGGCGCCTGGGGCCAATCTTGTTTATCAGGTAGGCCATGAGTCCAACCGGCTTCTGACATGAGTGCAAGCGGCTGTCCTGCGGGCCTACCGGCCACCTGATAACGGATTCATCGCGTGCGCCGCTTAGTGGCCCATTCCGAGCTATTTGGATCAGCTCCCAGGTTTGCTTCCAGCACGTCTTGATGTCGCCACCACCGCCAACGGCGCCGCCCTTGTCCCACACCAGCAAGTTACGCCACTCACCGGGCCACGGCATGCGCGGCGATGCGAAAAAGCAAACAGGCAGATCATTGTTTTCGGCCCATTCAAGAACATGAATACCGGCTAATTGATCCTTGTCGCCAGCTATTGAATAGCTTGAAGCGCCGCGTTTTTTGTGCCCAACACCGTGGTTTTCAAGTGAAATACCATAAGGCGGATCTGTAACCACAGCATCAACACCAGAAAGCAAAGGCAAAACATCGCGGCAATCCCCACAATACAGCGTCGCGTTTCCGATGATGACTTTTTCCATGAATTAATTATATTGCGCAAGGTTGAGGTGTGGGGGTATAACCGGTCGTTCAAGCCGACCCTTCGGGCGGCTTAACTTTTGCGTTACACGGCAAGTCGAAAGCAGGTCTGCCTGTCACGGCATTGATTTGCCAATTTCGGCGGCGGCAATAACAATCGCCCGGCGAGTAGCTGAAAATGGGTTTCCGGCTTCTGGCTCGCAAAAATCGACGCCAGCATTCCCGGCAACAGACCCGCCGTTGTAGTCTGTGTCTATTACCATTTTCAGTCTTACAGCCAGCCGCAGCGCGTCGCCATCATCTTCAAGCGGGTTCCAGAAAATGCGCGCCTCACCGCTGCTTTTCTTCCACTTTCCCGCTCTGCAATTTTTGTCTCCAAAATAGATTGCATAACCAGCAGCTTTTGCTGCAAGCTCAAGCAATTCACGGTCTGATTTCATCTCAAAACTCCTTCTGTGTTTCACCCGGCCGCATGCCACGTACCGGGAACGGTGCCGTGTAACCCGGCGCTCAGCCTGACAAGCCCGGCGCGGTCGCTGTCCACCGAAAGCAGGTCTTGGGGCTTGCAGGCTAGCTGGTCGTTAGCCAATACAGCGGGAAAGCAGGTCTTTGCGCGTTTCTTCAACTTTGGCAAAGATTGCAGAGCTGTTTTCACCATCGAATCCAAATTCGTTGACAAAAGTTGAAAACGAAGAGCCACGGCGATTTGACATAAGCCATTCATCGTAAGCGCCTGCCGTCTTGAGAATCAAGGTCACAAGTTCACGAGAACGCTTCTTCTCAAGAGCAGCATCAAAATCAAAAAATGGCGGACGCAAATCACTTTCACACTTCGAACACAAATGAATATGCGCCGATTGTTTTCCGTTCAGCTTTCCAGAATGATGAAACAAGTCATTCTCGAAGTCAGAAATTTTGGCGCCACACACGTCACAATCAATAGTTTCGACTTCCATATAAACACCTCTGGTTAAATAAATATATTTTACTACAACTCGCTGCGAACGGCAATAAAATAAATCAGCCGCAAAGTTTGCCGTCACCGCAACGCAAGCCCAGCCGCGCCAACCACCCAAACAGCCCGGCTAACTAAACGTTGCAACTGACAAGCCAAAATGCCGCCGCTTCGCTCTGGCATTTCGTCTTGCAGTTGAACTAGACGTTAGCCAATACATAACATCAGTGTTCTCTTACTTTTTTCTCAAAATCTTTTTTGTATTGTATAAAATCATTCCACATATTATCGTAATCCTCATCTGTGAGTTCTGGAACTAATTTTTTGCACACATCGAACCATTCTAATTTATCAAGTTCATTCAATTTAATTTCGTCTTCTTTCATGATTTAAATCCAGTTGTGTGCTTTAGCGTATCAACCCCGCACCCGCATCCAATATCAAAAACACATGCAACCTCCACGGCCTCGCTTGATGTTTTACCAAGATGCATGGCGGCCAAAGCAAAATCTCTTCCGCTCCCTATTGCAAATATTTGAGGATCAAATTTCATGGGGCTTGGCGCCCTGTCGTATTTCCAAACCGTTTTGTCAGGCCAGACAACAACCATTTCAGCGAAATTTCCACCGCTTTGTTGTGGAGGGAATTTATCCCTTTGGCATCCCTCACGAAACCAGTGCATCATTTCGGCGCAGAAATCAAACTCACCACAACATCCAACAAGTGCCCCCCCAATATTGGCAATTTTTGTTCCGGTCATTTTTAATGACCCGCAGCTAATTAACCTGTCTGCGGACAGCGTGTGCCCATCCCATGCTATAACTGTCATTCAAAGACTCCGTCAATGTACTTTAATTTGCAACGTCCATAAAATGCAGTTCATCGCCGCATCCTCAGTGGCGTAAGCGCATCCCTTGGCAACGCTCGCTAAATCAATACTCAGCCGCAAAGTTCACCGTCACCGCACGCAAGCCTAGCCGCGCTAACAACCTAAACAGCCCGGCTAACTAAACGATGCACCGGACAACCCGCTGCACCGTATTTTCGATTTTCACCGGCTCCCGTGCGGGTTGCCGGTGATCTCCGCGTTAGCCAAATCAAATAACGCTTCGCCAGCCAAAAGCCTGTCGCCAATGTGTTCAATGCTATCAACAAACCACATTTGTTGAGTGAAAACGTCGTTTTGCTCGTATGATTTAAACAGCCTCAGCAAGGAAAATCCGTCTCGTTTTTCCGTGGCAATCTCAAGCCTGCTTTTGTCAAGCTCTTGCACTGCCTCACGGATCAGGGACACATCATCAACGCCAATGTTATTAAGCGGAATCGACAGAGGCTCATCAAGCAAAATAATAGAAGCCTCAAACTCCATATTTTCCGCGTCACAACCATCAGCCATTTCAATAAGTATTGTCGCTTTGTTTGTAACTTCATAACGAAAACCATTAACAATCTTGTATTCTTTTTGCAATTTCATTCTCCAGTTGAACAAATATATTTTACCACAGCTCGCGCCGAACGGTAATAAAATATATCTTCTGGCATCTACCCCGCCAGCCGCAACAGCCGGCTAACTGGTCGGTCAAGCTGACCCTTCGGGCAGCTTACCTTTTGCGTTGGGCAACTTGCCTAGCGCGAAACCTTTTTGAAATTCACAACCCACAGCCACGGGTTTGCATCCCATGAGCCGGCTCCGTTGATTTTTTCCCAAAGTAGCGCATAAACTGGCCGCATGTCCTCAATACATGAACCAATATTTTTAGCCATTTCTATTTGTGAAATATCATCAAAGTCGTGCATTATTTCTTCACAACCCTCATCCCAGCAATCCTGCTCGCTTATGTTGTGCAGCCTCTCCGCCCGAACGTTGGCAACTTCAAGAAAGATTCTTGCCGCATATTTCGGCATGTGAATACTTGGGCGCCAAACGTCACCGAGCCGGTGTTGATCTGCCATCGGGTCGGCGGCATAAACAAACGGCCCCTTGTCGTCCTGGTGTGAGTTAATCGCAAGTTTGTGGTATGCCCATGTTTCTCTGACATAAAGCGTATCACCAACAACGTAAGGCGGTTTTCTATTGGACTGCTCCAGTGCTTTCATAAGCTCTGAAGGAGTTCCAATATACGGAACGGTTGCATTATCAACAACAGACAGCGGCTCCGGTTTAATAATTCTACGTGTTTGTGTTTTTTGCCCAGAAACAATGGCGCGAACCATTTCAGAGTTAAAAAGAATTGGCTTCATGATAAATATAAATAAGGTTGATCTGTGTTGCTGTAGTTGCCCAACTCTCCGTTGGAGCTGACAAGCCACAAAGCCCGTCGTTTCACTCTGGGCTTCGCGTCTTGCAGCTCAACTACACGTTAGCCAATACGCCTGCCTCCGGCCATAACATCATCAAAATGAGTGCGAGCAATCGCGCGCAATGCTTCGCGCCGCTCTTTAACGCTCAATATTTGCTTAATGTCAGTAGCAAGCTCAGCAGCCATGTGATTGACAATGCGGTCAACTAATTCATCTTCGAGCCTGTCAGCAAGTTTCCTCTTGATTTTTTCAGAATCAACAAGCTTCCACGCTTCAGCCAGCCATTCAGTCGGTACTTTTATCCGAGATGAATAGTCAGGCATGAGCCATCCGCCATCTGTGATGAATTTCAAAACGGCTTTTTCAGCAGCAAATTTAATTTGAGTTTCGATGTCTGTCATTTCATGACTCTCCAGTTGAACAAATATATTTCACCACAGCTCACCACGAGCGGTTGTGAAATATATCTTCTGGCATCCGCCCCATCAGCCACCCAGGCTAACGGGGCATTGCACCCGACGCCTGCGGCGCGGGTGAATTAAACGTTAGCCAATACACTTTTCCCCATCAAGCTCATGCAGATGAGTAAAAAGTTCCGACTCAGCCCGACGATCAAGCCAGTCAGCAACCACTGCAAGACCTTCAGCAATCTTTCGTAAATCGTCGCTGTCAAAGTATTCTTTTTGCAATTCTGGCTGGCCAGATTTAACGCTTTTTTCTTTTGGTCTTGCTGTATAAGATGCATCGCCAAGATGAAAAAGTGCAAATTTTGCAGAATCACCAAGATCGTCAAAAGATTCGTCAAAAGATTTCATTTCGCTCTCCAGTTGAACAAATATATTTTACCACAGCTCAAGCCGAACGGTAGTAAAATATATCTTCTGGAATAAATTCAGTAGTCGAAAGCTCGCTGGCTAACTGAGCGTTTAGCTTGACGGGCCGCACCGTCGCGGCCCGTCAGGCAATAGATCACACCTTGAGGCAGGCGTCCGGAAAATGCTCATCAATCCACTCCTCGCGCCCGCCAAGGCGGCCGTCCGGCATCAGGCCATGTCCCGCCGCCGATCCGCCGATGTCGACCTGATGGATCAGCTCCGGCGTCATGATGGCCACGCTGAGGCTTGCGGCGACTTCGCGCGCCGTGTCCCGGTCGAGCCACTCGATTGCATTGGCGCGTGCAGCTTCGGCGGTCGGGCCGGTGCCCCACACGGCGTAGTCGTCATAGGCGGCCCACATAGTGGCGATTTGCATTTGCTGCTCCTTGTTGCGATTGCTCTATTATGCACAAGCGTTGCATGCAACGCAAGCAAATCATACTTATTAGCCTTGTTATTGCATTGCATGCAACGGTTTGATATACTAGACAAATTGCAACAAGGAGCGCAAGATTGGAAAAGCAAAACGTTAGCGCAGCGCAGCGAATGCGCAGACACCGCGACAAAGCAAAAAAGTCTGGCATGAAGAAGTATCAAGGCTCATCCGCCCTGCACCCATGCGAACACACAGCCGTCACTGACGTTGTGGCCGCAATCATCGCCAGCCGGACTGCGGACGGCAAGCCGGGCGCCATGGCAAGCACCATCCAAAACTTCCTAAAAACGAAACCATGAACACCTACGCAAAATTTTGCCCCAACGTCTACGTCGCCAGGTGCGACGCCGAGCACAAGCGGGGAGACGTGATCGAAGTCGAAACTAAATACGGCAAGACCAACAAATGCGTCGTCTTTAACCTTGTGGCCCAAAAGCCGGGCGCGTGGTACTACTCGGTGGTGCGCGCTGACGGCTTTGACTGCCAGGCCTGGTGCAAGGCCCGCGCAGAGCGGCTGCAAGGATTCGCGGCCAACGCCGCCAAGCGCTCGGATGCGCACTACGCCAAGTCCCAGCGCGACGCCGAATTTTTGCGCCTTGCCGAACCAATCAAAGCGGGACACCACAGCGAGGGGCGCCACCGCCGCGCCGTCGAAAACGCCAACACCCAGATGGGCAAGTCGGTGGCCGAGGATCAGGCGGCCAAGGATTACACCAGCCGAGCCGAATACTGGGAGGCTCGGTCACGTGACATCAACCTGTCCATGCCGGACTCGGTGGAGTATTACGCATACCAGCTTGAGCGAGCCACGGCGTACCACGCAGCCCTCAAGGCCGATCCGGCAAAACGCGCTCACAGCATGTCGTTGCAGTACGCCAACCGCGACCGCAAGGAGGCCGAAAAGAATTTGGAGCTGGCCAAACGCCTCTGGGGTGATCCAGAGTAACCGGCCCGCAGACCCAAAACAAAGCCCCTCACAGTCTCCCGACTTGAGGGGCTTTTCGCTTTCACCGCCGGGGGTGAAGCGGGCCAATCCCCGGGCGCGAGAACCCACGGTACGCTTGCAAGTTGTTGATCCGTAAAGCGTTCGAGGCGGGCGTGAACTCGGGCCACGCTGGGGGTGGACGGCCACCATTTTGCCGACGCCAACAAAATGGTCTGGGCTGGCGCTGGCGGGGGTTGCGTGTTGTACCGCCGTGCGGTACAGTACCGCACATGGACACAAACCAAGCAACCAATCCAAACGCCGGGGGCGTCACCGAGCCGGTGCTTGCCGCCATCCGCCTGCGCATGTCAGGCCATCCATGGCGCAAGGCGGCCAAGCTGGCGGGCGTCAGCCTGTCTCAGCTCCAGCGCAAATATCCCAGCGTAAGCGCAGCCATCGCCGAAGGGCGCGAGCTGAAAATCATCGTCATTGATCGCCGGAAGGTCTCCGAATGAGCGCGCTCCCATGGGTTCCGCTTTACGTCAACGATTTTCTTTCGGACGTGGGGCACCTTGGCAACACCGAGCTCGGCGTCTACACGCGCTTGTTGCTGGTGTACTACCGCGACGCAAAGCCACTCCCATTCGACGCCGACCGTTTGCGCCGCCTCGCAATGACATTCTCCCCTGAGGAATTCCGAGCCCTTGAGTCGGTCATGAGCGAGTTTTTCCGGCTGTCCACTGAGCCGGATGGCCGCCAGGTTTGGCGCCACACCAGGGCAGACAAGATCATTGCGGAGGCCACTGCCAAGCACGCGACAGCATCAGCCAAGGCTGTTGCTGCTGCGGCTGCACGATGGGCGAAAAATGCTCCAAGCATTGCAACAAGCGATGCTCCAAGCATTGCAAGCGGCAATGCATATGCAATGCCAACCACAACCACAACCACAACCACAACCATATCTCCATCACTACGTGCTGGAGAAGAGAGCGCCGCTGTCGCGCCGCCGCCAGCCGCCCCAGAGCAGGCGCCAAAAAAGCGGGGTAGGAAGCCAGCCAGCGGCGCCAAGCCATCGCGCCGGTGCCCAGCCGACTACATCGTCACCGAGGAGATGGCGCTGTGGGCGCAGCGGGAGACGCCCTTGGTCACCAACATCATGCGCCAGCTCGGGGAGTTCCGAGACCACGAGTTCAAACCGCCCGGCCACACCGACTGGGACGCCGCTTTCCGCAATTGGCTGCGCCGCGCACAGAAGTGGGAGGAAGAGCGCCGTCAGCCGGCCAGCGGGCAGCGCCAGCAACAGTACCCCCACAAAAACGCCGGCGTAGCTGGCGCCCTTTTCCTCGATCACGTCAAATTCACCTTGGACTGACAACATGCAAGACATTCGCTTCCACGTCGCCAAAATCGTTGATTCAGCCACCAATCAACCAGGCCGCGAGCCAGAAGGTGGTGTGATGGATGAATTCATTGACACCGTGCGCAAGGTGTTTTCTGTTCTCCATGGCAACTATGGGTCAAAGTTCACCAGCCAGTTTGTGCTTGGCTCCACCGACCCTAAAGGGGTTGATCTTGGCATCAAGAGCGCCCAAAAAGTATGGGCGGCTCGCCTGCGCCATCATGGGGCCGACAAACTGCAAACCGCTGTTGACGCATTGATCCGCTCGCCGGAACACGCCGAATGGCCGCCAACGCTCCCGCAAATTGATGCGCGGTGCAGCGCGATCAAATATGCAAGCCTGGAGGAGTTCAAGGCGATTCGCCCACCC
>JACCDU010203412.1_pt1 | contig 10630 bp, 10 predicted proteins | sample 7446081 | NCBI WGS metagenome assembly JACCDU01 (sample SAMN15323447, study PRJNA562643) | freshwater metagenome | isolation source: river surface water | place: USA:Blue River Watershed | collected 2017-08-17
AAAGCGGGGCGCAGACCGGCCAGCGCTTCGGCCGTGGTCTTCTTGTTGATGAATTCGTCGCTGTTGAAGCGCAGCGGATCGCCCTTCTTCTGCGGAATCACCACATCGACGATCTCGTCCTTGAACTTGCCGGCGTCCTGCGCGGCGGCGGCCTTGCGCTGGCTGGCCAGGGCCAGCTCGTCCTGCATCTCGCGGCTGATGCCGTGGGCCTTGGCCACGTTCTCGGCGGTGATGCCCATGTGGTACTGGTTGTACACGTCCCACAGCCCATCGACGATCATCGAGTCGACCATGTTCCAGTTGCCCATGCGCTGGCCATCGCGGCTGCCCATCAGCACGTGCGGCGAGGCACTCATGTTTTCCTGGCCACCGGCGACCACGATCTCGCTGTCGCCCCAGGCCACGGCCTGCGCGGCCAGCATGACGGCCTTGAGGCCCGAGCCACACACGGCGTTGATGGTCAGGGCCGGCGTTTCCTTGGCCACACCGGCCTTCATCATGGCCTGACGGGCCGGGTTCTGACCGCTGCCGGCCGTGAGCACCTGGCCCATGATGACTTCACCAATCTGGTCGGCCTGCAGCCCGGCACGGGCGATGGCTTCGCGGATGACCACACTGCCCAGCTCGGGCGCGGCCGTTTTGGCCAGAGAGCCTCCGAATTTGCCGACAGCGGTGCGTGCCGCTGAAACGATGACGATGTCTTGCACTTGAGCGTCTCCTTCTTGCTACAACCTTCAGGCTTTCGCCTTCACATAACGACCGGGTGCGGGCTCGATGGCCTTGAATTTCGCCCCTTTGCCGTATCCCTTGGGGGCAGCGATCTGCTTGCCCGCATGGCCCTTGAGCCACTGAGACCAGTCGGTCCACCAGCTGCCCGGCAATTCCTTGGCGCCGGCGATCCAGTCGTTGACGTCTTTCGGGAACTTGCCTTCGGCGCCAATCCAGTGGCTGCGTTTCTTGGCCGCCGGCGGATTGATCACCCCGGCGATGTGGCCGGAGGCCCCCATGACGAAGCGTTTTTTGCCAGGCAGCACCTGGGTGCTGGCGTATGCGCCGCCGATCGGCACGATGTGGTCCTCGCGTGAACCATAGATGTAAACCGGCAAATCGACTTGTCGCAGATCAAGCTTCTGGCCGCAGACCCGGGCCTTGCCGGGCTTGACCAGGTTGTTCTCGAGGTAGGTGTTGCGCAGGTACCAGGCATAGAAGGGCCCGGGCAGGTTGGTCGAATCGCTGTTCCAGTAGAGCAGGTCAAAGGGCGGCGGGGTCTCGCCCTTGAGGTAGTTGCCCACCACATAGTTCCAGACCAGGTCATTGGGCCGCAGGAAGCTGAAGGTGGACGCCAGATCCTGGCCCTTGAGCAATCCGCCCTGCCCCATCTGCATTTCGCGGAACCGGACAAAGTTCTCGTCGATGAACACGTCCAGGATGCCGGTGTCGCTGAAGTCGATCAGGGTGGTCAGGAAGGTGGCGCTGGCCACCGGCTTCTCGCCCCGGGCGGCCAGCACGGCCAAGGCGGTGGACAGGATGGTGCCCCCCACACAAAAGCCCAGGGCATTGATCTTGGGCGCACCGGTGATTTGCTGGACGGTCTCGATCGCCCGGATGGCCGCCTGCTCGATGTAGTCGTCCCAGGTCTTGCTGGCCATCGAGGTGTCTGGGTTGCGCCAGCTGACCACAAAGGTGCGGTGGCCCTGACTGACCGCGTAGCGGATGAAGGAATTCTCGGGCTGCAGATCGAGGATGTAGAACTTGTTGATGCAAGGCGGCACCAGCAAAAAGGGGCGCTCATAGACCTTGGCGGTCAGCGGCTTGTACTCGATGAGTTGGAAGAACTCGTTTTCGTACACGACCGCGCCTTCCGTGGTGGCCACGTTCTTGCCCACCTCAAAGAGGCGTTCATCGGTCATGGACACATGGCCCTGCTGCATGTCGTGCATCAGGTTCTGGACCCCTTTGGCGATGCTCTCGCCTTTGGTGTCGATGGCCTTTTTCTGGGCCTCGGCATTGAAGGCCAGGAAGTTGCTGGGGGCGGCGGCGGCGACCCACTGTTCGACGGCAAAGCGGATGCGGCTGCGGACCTTGGGGTCGGCATCGACCGCATCGGCCAGCCCCATCAGGGTGCGGGCATTGAGCAGGTAGGTGGCGGCATTGAAGGCGGCCACGGGGTTGGCGCTCCAGGCTTCGCCCGAGAAACGGCGGTCCTTGATCTGCAAGCTGTTGTGCAGACTCTGGTTCCACAGTTCGGTGGCTTCCCGCACGTACTGCATCTGCAAGGCCTGCAGCTTGTCGCCATCGAATTTCAGGCCACCCATGCTCGGGGCCTCCTGGCCCAGGCCGCCCAGATCGATCGCCTGGAAATGCTGCATGGCCTGTGAAAAGCTTTTGCCGAGGTTCTGCTGGAAAGCTTCTCCCATTTGGGCCCAGAATTGCGGGGTCGTGTCCATCTCGAATCTCTCCTGACGCGCCTGGATCGGCATCGAACACCTGCAGTGTCGGTGTTTTCATTGTCACCAAAATTACAAACGTTTCTCAGCCGGACCCGAAAAAAATGTACCTCGTCGTCATCGCCTGGTTTTATGTGGTCGTGCTCATGAGCCTGGCCGAAGCCTTTTCTCCACAAGGCACGGTGTTCGGGGCCATCATGACCCTGCTGCTCTATGGCGCCCTGCCGCTGTCGATCGTGGTCTACATCATGGGGACGCCGGCACGCAAGCGGGCGCTGAAGGCGGCCGAGTCAGCGGCGCCAGATGCAGGCGGCCATGCGCCCGCTGCTGCCCAGACGGAGGGCATCGCGCCGGTGGGAGAAGAAGTGCGCAGGCCCTGAGACGGTGCACCAGGCGCGCGAGCCGTCGTTGCCCTGCACCTGGCCCAGGCCCAGCCGATGCAGGCGCGCTCGCGCCAGGGCCGGGAGGTCGGCCCACAGGCGCCCGGCCTGACCCGGCTTGAACGCGGAGCCCGCCCCCGCTTGCCCTTGCCCAAAGGCCCGCATCACTTCCAGCCCGACCTCGAAGGCCTCGGGGCCGATGCAGGGCCCCAGCCAGACCCGGGTCCGGTCTGCGCGGGCGCCGCGCTCGGCCAGGGCACCCCACAGGTTCTCCAGCACGCCCAGACCCCCTTGACCAGCCAGGCCACGCCAGCCGGCGTGGGCGGCAGCCACCCATCGGCCTTCGCGGTCCCAGAGCAGGACGGGCAGGCAGTCGGCTACCATGATGGTGCAGGCCACACCAGCCTCAAAAGCAAAGCAGGCATCGGCCACCGCCCCATCGGGGGTGTGGGGGCCGATTTCCAGCACGGCGGTGCCATGCACCTGCTGCAAAAACACCGGCCGCACGCCCAGCGTGTCGGCCAGCAGTTGGCGGTTGGCCAACACATGGCCGGGGACATCGCCCACGTGGTCACCCATGTTGAAACTGTCCCATGGCGCAGACGAGTGGCCCCCCTCGCGCGAGCTCATCCAGGCACCCAGACCCGGTGGCAGCTGCGCGCCGGCGTCAAACAGGTTGCGCGGGGCCATCAGCCTTCAAAGTCCGGACAGGCAGAGGGCTGTGCGCGCTGGAAAGCCGGCAGGGCCATGCACACCTCGAACGCGGCCATGGTGCGGGGCAAGCCGTCGAAATTCACATCGAAGCGCTGGCCATTGAAGATCTGCGGCACCAGGCAGCAGTCGGCCAAGGTCGGGGCTTCACCCCAGCAAAAACGCGATGCGGGCCGCTGTCCGAGCTGACGCTCGAAGGCTTCGAGGCCGCTGCGCACCCAGTGGCGGTACCAGCTGTTCTTGGCCTCTTCGCTGGCGCCCAGCGTCTTGACCAGGTACTTGAGCACCCGCAGGTTGTTGAGCGGATGGATCTCGCAGGCGATGGACTGGGCCAGCGCCCGCACCTGGGCCCGCCCCAGCGGGTCGGACGGCAAGAGCGCGGGTTCGGGATGGGTTTCGTCGAGGTACTCGATGATGGCCATGGACTGGGCCAGCTGTTGGCCATCCACCTCCAGATGCGGCACCAGCATCTCAGGCGCCAGCGCCGCATAGGCCGCTTGCTGGTGCTCGCCCTTGACCAGATGCACCGGCACATAGTCGTAGGTCAGGCCCTTGATCTCGAGGGCAATCCGCACCCGAAAGGACGCGGAAGAGCGGAAGTAGTTGTAGAGCTGCATGCCACAAGCATAAAGCGAATGGCACGGCTGTTGTCTAATCGGCCCATGCAGGAACAAGCCCCTTCACCGTCCTTGACCTGGCTGCAGCCGGGGCAGCCTTTTCCGCCGGTGAGCCAGGCCTGGGCGGCCGACAGTCCGGCGCCGGGCCTGCTGGCGGCCTGTGCCGCGTTGGACAGCGACATGCTCGAGCAGGCCTACCGACAGGGCATCTTCCCCTGGTACACCCAGGGCCAGCCGGTGTTGTGGTGGAGCCCCGACCCGCGCATGGTGCTGCAACCGGACAGGTTTCGCCTGCACCGCTCGCTGCGGCAGTCGTTGCGTCGCACCTTGGCCCGCCCTGGCGTGGCGCTGGTGTTCGACCGGGATTTCCCACAAGTGATGGCGCGCTGCGCCAGCCAGCAGCGGCCTGGCCAGCGGGGCACCTGGATCGTGCCCGAGATCGTGCAGGCCTACACCGGCCTGCACCAGCGTGGGCTGGCGCACAGCGCCGAGCTCTGGGATCAGGGGCAGCTGGTGGCCGGGCTGTACTTCGTGGCGCTGGGCCGGGCGGTGTTTGGCGAGTCGATGTTCACCAGCGTGCGGGACGGCTCGAAGATGGCGCTGAGTCTGTTGGTCAGTGTGGCCAGGCAGCACGGTGTGGGCATGATCGATTGCCAGCAAAACACCCGGCACCTGGCCTCGCTGGGGGCGAGCGAGCTGCCGCGCGCGCAGTTCCTGGCGCATGTGCGGCAGGCCCAAGACCAGCCGGCCATCGACTGGGCACGGGAAACCCTATACTGGAACGCATTGTTCCCAGACGCCCTGCCGTGACCCTGCTCCAGGACTTTCCCCTCCAGGCGATCCAGTTCTACGCGACTGCGCCCTACCCCTGCAGCTACCTGCCGAACCGGCAGGCGCGGTCGCAGGTGGCCACGCCCAGCCACCTGATCCACAACGAGACCTACTCGGACCTGGTCAGCAAGGGCTTTCGCCGCAGCGGCATGTTCACCTACCGCCCCTACTGCGATGGCTGCCAGGCCTGTGTGCCCCTGCGGGTGGATGCCGCGCGCTTTGCACCGACGCGCAGCCAGCGCAGGAGCATGGCGCGGCACGGGCACTTGCAGGTTCGGGTCATGAACCTGCATTTCGCCCAGGAACACTACGACCTGTACCTGCGCTACCAGCACCGCCGCCATGCGGGCGGCGGCATGGACCACGACAGCGCAGACCAGTACACCCAGTTCCTGCTGCAAAGCCGGGTGAACTCCCGCCTGGTCGAATTCCGGGACCCTTCGGACCAGGCCCTGAAAATGGTCAGCATCGTGGACGTGCTCAACGATGGCCTGTCTGCGGTCTACACCTTCTACGAGCCCGAGCAAGCGGGCGCCAGCTACGGCACCTATGGGGTGCTCTGGCAGATCGAGCAGGCCCGCCGGCTGGGACTGCCGCATGTGTACCTGGGCTACTGGATCGCCGAGAGCCGCAAAATGGCTTACAAGGCCAGTTTCGCGCCCGGCCAGGTGCTGGTGGACGGGGTCTGGCAGCCGTTGTCAGCACAGACGCATTTTCACGACATAAAATCAGGTTTTCCCGAAGCAGTCCCATGAGAAAAGCTGACCACAACGCGCCCGCCACGCCGACCATCCAGGTGATCGAACGCATGTTCACCCTGATCGACGTGCTGGCCAGCCGCGAAGAAGCCATCTCCCTCAAGGAAATCAGCGAAAAGACCGGTCTGCACCCCTCGACCGCCCACCGCATCCTCAACGACCTGACCCTGGGCCGCTTTGTCGACCGCCCCGAAGCCGGCAGCTACCGCCTGGGCATGCGCCTGCTCGAGCTGGGCAATATGGTCAAAGGCCGGCTCAATGTGCGCGACGCGGCGCTCGAGCCCATGCGCGAACTGCACAAGCTGATCCAGCAACCGGTCAACCTGTCGATGCGCCAGGGCGACGAGATCGTCTACATCGAACGGGCCTACAGCGAGCGCTCGGGCATGCAGGTGGTGCGCGCCATCGGTGGACGCGCCCCGCTGCACCTGACCTCGGTGGGCAAGCTGTTCCTGGCCGCCGACGATCCGGTGCGCGTGCGGGCCTATGCCAGCCGCACCGGCCTGTCGGGGCACACCCGCAACAGCATCACCCTCTTGCCGGTGCTCGAGCGCGAGCTCGCGCGCGTGCGCCAGTACGGCATTGCTCGCGACAACGAGGAACTCGAACTGGGGGTGCGGTGCATCGCAGCGGGCATTTACGACGACCAGGGCAAGCTGCTGGCCGGTCTGTCGATCTCTGCCCCTGCCGACCGCCTGGACGAGGAGTGGCTGCCCAAATTGCAGGCCACGGCCCGGCAGATTTCAGCGGCCCTGGGCCACAAAAGCGAATCGGCCTGAGCCGGCCGACATCCGATTGGCGCCTCAGCCCTGAGGCGGCGTCCAACCCTTGGCCGCCGAGCTGCGGCCCGAAGACTCCAGCCAGCGGCGCACCCGTTCCGCATCGGCGATGCGGCTGAGCTTGCCGGCGGAATCGAGGAAGACCATGATCAGCTTGCGGCCCGAGACCTGCGCCTGCATGACCAGACACTGACCGGCCTCGGAGATGTAACCCGTCTTTTGCAGGCCGATGTCCCATTGGGGATTCTTGACCAGGCGGTTGGTGTTGTTGTACTGCAGCACACGGCGGCCCACCTCGACTTCGCGTCCGGGAGAGGTGGACAACTCGCGCAGCACCGGCTCTTTATAAGCCGCGGCCACCAGTGTGGCCAGATCGTGGGCGCTGGACTGGTTGCGGCTGGACAAGCCGGTCGGCTCCACATAACGCGTGTCGCGCATGCCCAATTGCTGGGCGCGGGCGTTCATGCGGGCGACAAAGGCTTCCATGCCACCCGGAAAGGTCCGGCCCAGGGCATGGGCGGCGCGGTTCTCGCTGGACATGAGTGACAGGTGCATCAGGTCGCCACGCGAGAGCACCGAGCCCACCGCCAGGCGCGAGCTGCTGCCTTTTTCGGTGTCGACATCGTCCTGGGTGATGGTGATCATCTCGGACGAGGGCAGATTGGCCTCGGCAATCACCAGGCCGGTCATCAGCTTGGTCAAGGACGCGATGGGGAGCACGGCGCTGTCGTTCTTGCGCAGCAGCACTTCCTGGGTGTCCTGGTCGATCACCAAAGCCACGCTCGAGCGCAGGTCCAGCGGATCGCTGACGGCATGCAAGCCGGCCAGCTGGCCATAAGACGGCCTGGCGGCAGCCACCGGCCCGGCACGTGCCGGGCCTTTGTTCTTGGCCTTGGCGCTGGCTTTGCTGGCGGCGGGCTTGGACGCCGCCGCGGGTTTGGCGACCGCCTTTTTCTTGTTGGCAGAGACCGAGGGCTTGTCTTTGCTGGCGCTCTGGGCCCAGGCGGTGGACACCGAACCCAGGCTCAGAGACAAGCCCACCAGCCCCCCCATCAGCAGACGAGGCAAGGCGGTCAGAGGGCGGCGCAGGCAAGACTTCGGCATGTCACAAATCAACAAAATGGGCAAAATTTGCAGCGAGTGTACATGCTTGAAAAAAGTTACGCAAGATCAAACACTTGCGAACCGAGTTTCAAGCATCGCCACAACTGCGACCGCCTGCATCAACCTTGCGCGGCGACGCGGTCGGCCTTGCTTTGCAGCTTGTTGAGTGCGCTCAGGTAGGCCTTGGCCGAGGCCACCACGATGTCCGGGTCGGCGCCCACGCCATTGACCACCCGGCCACTGTTTTGCAGCCGCACCGTGACCTCGCCCTGGCTTTCGGTCGAGCCGCTGATGGCATTGACCGAGTACAGCACCATCTCGGCACCACTCTGCACATGCGCCTCGATCGCCTTGAGCGACGCATCGACCGGACCGTTGCCCGTGGATTGGCCCTTGACTTCCTTACCTTCGACCGTGAACACGATCTCGGCATGGGGCTGCTCGCCGGTTTCGCTGCGCTGGGACAGGGAAACAAAACCGTACTGCTCCTTCTCGCTGGTGACGCTTTCATCGCTCACCAAGGCCAGGATGTCCTCGTCGAAGATTTCGCTCTTGCGGTCCGCCAGCTCCTTGAAGCGGGCGAAGGCGGCATTGATCTCGGTCTCGCTGTCGAGCTCGACCCCCAGCTCCTGCAGGCGCTGCTTGAAGGCATTGCGACCCGAGAGCTTGCCCAGCACGATCTTGTTGGCACTCCAGCCCACATCCTCGGCCCGCATGATTTCGTAGGTGTCGCGCGCCTTGAGCACGCCGTCCTGGTGAATGCCCGAGGCATGGGCGAAGGCATTGGCGCCGACCACGGCCTTGTTGGGCTGCACCACAAAGCCGGTGGTCTGGCTGACCATGCGGCTGGCGGCCACAATGTGCTGGGTGTCGATACCGACCTCCAGACCGAAATGGTCGCGGCGGGTCTTGACCGCCATCACCACTTCTTCGAGCGAGCAGTTACCCGCCCGCTCGCCCAGACCGTTGATGGTGCACTCGACCTGGCGGGCACCACCGATCTTGACGCCCGCCAGCGAATTGGCCACCGCCATGCCCAGGTCGTTGTGGCAATGCACGGACCAGATCGCCTTGTCGGCGTTCGGCACCTTCTCGCGCAGGGTCTTGATGAAGTCGCCGTAGAGCTCGGGGATGGCGTAACCCACGGTATCGGGGATGTTGATGGTGGTGGCGCCTTCAGCAATCACCGCCTCGACCACCCGGGCCAGAAAATCGATCTCGCTGCGGTAACCGTCTTCGGCGCTGGACTCCACATCGGCGCACAGGTTGCGGGCAAAACGCACCGACTGCCGGGCCTGCTCGAGCACCTGCTCGGGCGACATGCGCAGCTTCTTTTCCATGTGCAGCGGGGACGTGGCAATGAAGGTGTGGATGCGCCCGCTGTTGGCGCCCTTGAGCGCTTCTGCCGCGCGCGAAATGTCGCGGTCGTTGGCACGCGAGAGCGAGCACACGGTGGAGTCCTTGATGGCGTTGGCGATCGTCTGCACCGCCTCGAAGTCGCCGTTGGAACTGGCGGCAAAACCCGCCTCGATGACATCCACACGCAGCCGCTCGAGCTGGCGGGCGATGCGCAGCTTTTCATCACGGGTCATGGAGGCGCCGGGCGACTGTTCGCCATCGCGCAAGGTGGTGTCAAAAATGATGAGTTTGTCAGCCATGCTTACTCCTGAGAATCCCACCGCAGCTTCTGAAAGACATCAAAGCAAAAGGCCCGCTGCGGGTGCATACGGGCCTTTGGGAAAATGTGTGCGTGCGCTACACGTCCCGCCCGTGGGGCGTGAGTAGTAGGGCCAGAGCGCTGCGGTTCATGTCAGCAATGTAGCACAGAAAAGACGCGGACGTGTCGCCCGGGTCACTGGTGCAGGCCCCGCTCGTCGGGCTCGTCGGTCGAGGTGCTGATCATGCTCGTGGGCTGCCCCTTGAACTTGCGCCAGGCATAAAGCGCATAGCCGCTCAAGCCGTAGACCATGAACAGGCCAAACAGCACCGTTGGCGGATGGATGTTGATGACCGCGATCGCCAGCGCGATCAGCACCACCACCGCAAAGGGCACGCTTTTCTTGAAATGCACGTCCTTGCCGCTGTAGAAAGGGACATTGGTGACCATGGTCAGGCCGGCATACAGGGCAATCACAAACATGGGCCAGGCCTGGGTCGGGCCGGCCACATCGGCCTCGGTCATGATCCAGATGAAGCCAGTCACCAAAGCCGCCGCCGCCGGAGAGGGCAGGCCCTGAAAGTAACGCTTGTCGACCACGGCAGTGTTGACGTTGAAACGGGCCAGCCGCAAGGCGGCACAGGCGCAGTACACGAAGGCGGCGATCCAGCCCCAGCGTCCCAAGCCCTTGAGCGCCCATTCGTAGGCGATCAGGGCGGGGGCCGCCCCAAAGGACACCATGTCGGCCAGCGAGTCCATCTGCTCGCCAAACGCGCTCTGGGTGTTGGTCATGCGGGCGACGCGGCCGTCCAGGCTGTCCAGCACCATGGCACAGAACACCCCGATGGTGGCCATGTCGAAGCGGCCATTCATGGCCATCACGATGGCGTAAAAGCCGCCGAACAGGGCCGCCAGTGTGAACAGGTTGGGCAGGATGTAGATGCCCTTGCGCGGCTTGCGCGGGCCCGGGGCCTGTTCCTGATCCTGTTCGATATCGTGGTCCATCGTGTTCCCTTGTGTGAGCCGCCCATGGCGGTCTGTCGGGGCGAGTGTATGCCAAGCCCGTGCGGAAATGAAAAAAGGCCACCGCAGTGGCCTTTTTTGCAGGCGGCGCCCGATCAGTTGCGGGTCTGGTCGACCAGCTTGTTCTTGGCGATCCAGGGCATCATGGCGCGCAGCTGGGCACCCACCACTTCGATGCTGTGGTCGGCGGTGTTGCGGCGGCGGGCGGTCATGCTCGGGTAGTTCAGGCGACCTTCCTGGATGAACATCTTGGCGTAGTCACCGTTCTGTATGCGCTTCAAAGCGTTGCGCATGGCCTTTCGGGACTCTTCGTTGATGACTTC
>JACCDU011160749.1_pt1 | contig 10626 bp, 9 predicted proteins | sample 7446081 | NCBI WGS metagenome assembly JACCDU01 (sample SAMN15323447, study PRJNA562643) | freshwater metagenome | isolation source: river surface water | place: USA:Blue River Watershed | collected 2017-08-17
GATTATTAAATGATACGTTTGATAAATCTAAGGTGTGAACTCCGGTTAAATCTTTTAATCCTTGAGTTGCAGAACGGGTACCATAAACATATTGTGAAATACTTTGTACGTTTAAATCTTCTTTAAATGGTCCCGCCCAAAATATTGTGATTGGTACATTTAATGATGCACTTAATGGGTTAATTGCCCAATATTTTCCATCACTTCTTGTAGTTGTATCGTACCATAATACTCTTGCCCTAAACCATCCGTCACCCATATCTTCAGGTTGGTCGCAACATGATTGCCAACCACCAATATTCGAATAATGTAAAAAAATTGGCGTACTTGCCATCGGTACAGTCGGTTTAAAAAATATACTATGTCCCGTATATCTATTCGCCAATCCTCCGCCCGATGCACCACCATAAAGAACAACACCTAATCCGGGATTATTCGCATTCGATAGCCAAGAAACACCACTACCATCTAATGGAGTCAATGTTTGTTTCCAAACCGGTGCACCTCTATATGTGTCGCTTGTTTGGGTAAGTACTGTTGTAACACTACCACCTACGTTATTATAGTTATATAAAGTTTCATTATATCCGGTATTATTTGTTGGTCTTCCCAAATATGAATTGTATATATCACCCGTATCGAAGTGAAATATTAAACCATTTTTTATTGTTCTACCATTCTGTCTCGTTGCCATTATAATCCGTATTGTGATTTTGTTCTATTGTAATTATTTTGAATTTCCGTTGCGGTTAATCCTCTTGAATATGCTTTAACACTTCCAATTTTTCCAATGTGATTGTATGAAGAGTTACCCATACCCCAACTCCATGCGGGTGTACCCACAGTCAATAATGTTCCTTGTGGGGTTACTAGTCCACTCTTGGTTGTTGAGTATTCCACACCATTCTTATAAAACCTGCAGGTGGTACCAAACCAAACAAATACCACGTGTTGCCATTGATTTGCATCTGCGGTCACTATACCCGACCAATCTTCAGTACTACTACCATAAGTAACAGTTGACCACGAACCTCCATTCGCACGTATTGCTCTCGATGCTCCTGTTACTTGAGCATCACCTATAGCAACAACATATCTATCACTATTAACCGCGGTAGGGTAACACCAAGCTTCCAATGTTCCATATGGTAACTGATGACCTGTTATTCCGGTAAATGTCATGTAATCGTCAGTACCATCGAACTCAAGTTCACCCGGATTTTTAATTTCCAATCCAAAATTTAAGTGTCCAACTTGTGTTGGGTTTGTTGCATAATTTTCGATTGCCCATCCATATGCGTTTCCTGAACCTAAACCCGGTCTCCCAACCAAAACAAATTCTTTCCAGTCACTGGTTGGTAACCATGAATTAACGACACTTGAAGGTGCACCTAAACTAATTAAAATATTAATTGCCGTTTGGTCCCATCCAGAGCTAGCATGTGAACCTATCACAATAAACGTTGCGTTTGGATATCGTCCGGAAATTCTACTGAAATCCTCACCAAAATACCTTATTTGTTCGGGCCAACTTCCATATCCACTATAGTTGTCATAACATCTACCACCAATACCGCCTGTTCCTCTAAAAAATGAATTACCAACCCAACTATCGGTATCGTTATCCCACGCATATAAGGTTAACGCCCTACCGGCACCATAAACACTACCACCCACTCTCACATTATACCCTGATGATATTCCTTGACAACTTGCAGCATCTCCACCGTAGTTTCCTTCGGGATATGAAATACCAAATCCCGTATAATATGATTTACCACTTAATCGTAATCCATTAATGAATAAACTTTTATTAAACGAAATTTGATTTGTTACACCGTCAGTACTACCATTATATCCACCGCAACCAATAGAGCTAACACCCGTACCAATGTTATGGGTGTCAATGACAAAATACGCATCTTGTCTTCCAACTAATGGTGTACCTCCTCTTGTTGACATTTTAAATAAATCTTTCTACATCAACTACTTCGAAAATTGGTATGTTTCTTAATTGATTCTCCCAATTATCAAAGTATTCTTTATTGTTATTCCCATCTAACATGAGTCCAAGTTCTTCAGAAATAATATTATCATCTAAATCGGTGATAATCTTATCCCAAGTGGTTTCATTTTTTATGAATTTTATTTTTACCTGTGTCATATTTTATTTAATATAAATTGCACCATATTGATGGGTATCACTTCCCGAACCATCCCAATAAGGACCATTATCGTAACCAAAATAGTTACCACTCCAACAACACCCATACCACCATGGATTGTTACCGTATGAGCCGGAACAACCACACGTGTTACCATTTGCATTATCGTAAGTTGATAGGGTGAATCCATTTGCCGCGTGATAACCATAAAATCCCGGTGCACCCGTACTTGTTTCATCACTCAACGCACCGACACCTGACATTGCGAATGTTGGTGTGAAATTATCGAATTTCCATCTATATCTTTTTGTATGTGCCCCACTTAAAGCAGTTCCATTTGTTGGTGCAACAAATTGTGTTACTGTAACATAACTTGAGTTATTTCTTTTACCTAAAGCTTCCCAATATTTTGTTCCAATCCAAACATTATAATTCGATAAACCATTAAGATTATATAATGGAACATTATCATTTGATGAAGTTCTATAATTACAGGTGTTTACTGCATCGTAAAAGGTTAAGTTTCTCATACCAACAGTACCAGCTCTATTGGCAATTACACATACCCATCCACCACCATCGTATTCTTGGTCCACGTATACCACAACATTGTCGTTTCCAACTTTAATGTTGTAAAATCCTGAAGGTCCTGTTATTTGGGAAACACTTGTGTATCTCCCTCCAAAATGCATCGCCATATTTTACCTCTTTGTTTCTTATAAATACCAAAAACCTCAGTTATTTGGTTTCAATTTTTCACCAATTAAATTGTGGAGGTTTGTGTCTTTTTGAATGTCAGTACCTGACAGTTTCGATGCAACGGAAATTGATATTCCTTCACCCGCTCCGTTAACGAGTTTATTTAAATGTAAATCAGAGAAATCCTTACAGAGTTGTAGTTTCTCGTAGTAATTAAAGAATTTTTCTTGGTTAAAACCTATCTTATTGAAAATCAGGATGTATTCCCATATGGTTTCAAGTTCCCCATATGACGGGTAAATCTTTTCAACATACATCTTGTATGAGTTCCATTCACCGTGGTCAACAACCACCTCTTTTACCCATTCTTTTCCGTTCTGGTGACCTTTTAGGTTCTCCAAGTACGAAATACCGTATTTGAATACATATCGTTTTAAATCGGTTAAAAAGGACCAATCTTGTATTTCCAAATCGGCATCTAATATAACAGAAATATCGTGATATTTTGTCATATGTTTTACCAAAATAAGTTTGTCGTGGTAAGATTTTACTGACCTTAGATAGGGAATTATTTTAACAAAGATTGGTGAGTATTTTTCCTCGAAATATTTGGGTTTATCGGTTAAAACATAAACATTATAACCGTTGGCAAGGATGTTATTTAATTTTATTGTTGTTTGTTCAAAATATTTCTCATCACCAAAACATAGTATTCCTATTCCAATCCTCATATATCAAATCTTGGTTTGAATTTCTCCCAATGTCTTTCAACCTCAGTATCAGATAGTTGTTTTGAGTGAACCATTACAATACCTATTTGTCCGTTCCACATTGAATAATAACTATCCGAGCCGGGGCCGTAACTATCTGAATTACATGGTCCCCATTTACCACTAATGTTTCTAATTGAGGGACTAACGGGAGCAACTAATGTGGTATCGTCAGTTAAATTATTATCTATATACATTTTGATTGCACTGTCCTGAACCGCCCATACCAAATAATGCCAATTACCGTCATTAATACCACCTATTGAACTTTGGATATTTTGCCACGGTGCGGTGTAATAATCCATTGACATAAACCCATTAGTCACACATGCAGCAAAGTTTACCGGACCACCATTACACCAAGATAAAATCCCTAATTCTCCACTTGCAGATGTTTTAACCCAAGCGGAAACCGTGAAACGTGTTCCCACATAAAAACCACCACTTGTTATGTATGCAAAATCGTTTGTACCATCAAATGTAAATTCACCACCTTTGACTTTTGTATATGGCGGAGCTTGTGGGGGATTTGTAGAATATGTACTACCACCCAACGTGTAGAAATTCATATTTCTACCATTACCACTTAAATCTCTCCAAACGTATCCACCATTTGGATATGAATAATATCTTGCAGCGTCATAATAACATTGAAGTGACTCTGTTACAATACCACTAACATTACTGTTATTATTAATTGAATTATCGGGACCTACTACTACTGTTGACATTATACTCCGAATTTTTTTCTTAATGAATTATAGTTCTGACTTACTTCTGACGCACTTAATCCCCTATTATAAATTTGCATTACATCAATTTCACCATTAAAATTTGCACCACCATTTACCCAAGAACCAATTGCCAATCTTCTTGTGGCCTCAATATCCACATTTTGTGTAAATGGACCCGAATTAACGGCAACTCCATCATAATACAAAACCGCCGATGTTCCGTTATATGTAACAGTTAACATGTGCCATTGATTATTTTGATAATTGGTGTTGTGATTCAAATAAATAAAACTCGACGAACCAACAATATATGATGCAACATCTGTTCCTTGTAAACATAAATCCATCCCATTATTACCCGTTAAATTTTTTCCCATTGCCATAATGTATTTGTTGGTTTGTTGCACCGATGTTTTAAACCAACAAGAAAAAGTAACATTATTAGTAAATGATGGTGCCGCGGATGGTGAAAAAATATAATCATTTGTTCCGTCAAATATCATTTTTCCTTGAGAGTTAAATGATACGTTTGATACATCAATAGATGTTAAATTTTTTGTTCTATCAAATAATCCTTGTGTTGAACTTCTTGTGAGTGTTGGGCTATATGCGGTTGGGTGGTCCTTTAATTCTAATTGTACGTCGGCAACTCTTATTAATCCCCTATCAAACTCATGTGTGTAGAAATATACATTACCAAAAGTATCATTTAGGTTCCTACTTGCCGACACTGTGAATGTTTGGGATAATCTCTCCCACGTATGGGTTTTAGTGTTTACCGGTGCTGATGATAAACCATCCCAAAAATTAAATCCTCCACCATTATCTCTACTATAAAATCCGACATGTGCTCTTTTTGTTAGATTATTTGTCCATTGTAACCAAGATATTGTATACTTTGAACCAGCCGTCATTCCAAGAGATGACCAAGCACCCATACCAGCATCCAAGTATTTTGCCTGCCAACTACCTGTTACATCATATGATTGGACAACAGGTTTTTTTAAATCATTATCATAAATCCAATAAGCGTGTCGAGCATTTGTCCAATCATTAACACCACCATTTATATAGTATGAAATATCATTACCATCTATATTATAAACCCTAATTGCTTGGGGGTGATTTACCGCGATTGTTCCTTGACCACTTTCGGGCATGTATGATGTATATGTACCGTCAATTCTTGGGTTCTGATGATAGATATAATTTGTCGTCGGTTCACCCGCAAATGATTTACCATCACTTAAATCGTAGTGAAAAACTAATCCATCTCTTACTATGTTTGGTCCACTACTCATTATAATCCAAATCTTGATTTTGATGCATTATAGTTTTGATAAACTTGTTCTGCGGTTAATGCTCTATTGTAAATTTTGGCAACAGATATGTAACCATTAAAATTGTGAGTATCATCTACGATAGTACCACCATATGTTCCAATGTAATATGTTGCACTTGGTATTGTTCCCGTTAACGATGCGTTCCATACTTCAACACCATTTATATATGCCCTACTAACACTTCCATTATATGTTCCAACCAAATGTGTCCATTTGTTTCTTGGTATACTTCCATTAATATTATAAGGACGTGCACCTGTCGATGTTTGAACCGCCCAATGTGAACCAAATGTTGTACCATCATAAGAATCGAAGATACCCAAATACATACTATTGGTACTCGAAATAACTCCACCTCTAATTGTGCCGGGTGTAACCAAATCTTGTGGATTAATCCACGCTTCACATGTTATATAATTTGTTGGTTGGGGAAATGAAGTTAGTTGTATGTAATCGTTTGTTCCATCGAAATTCAACATTGCATTTGAATCAAATGATGCATTTGCCACGGTCATAACACTTCTCTTGGATAAATCAATTAAACCTTGGGTATTTGAACGAGTACCGGGAGTAAATGGTGTTACGTGTGATTTAGCTTCACATTGAACATCTTTTATTTCAAATGAGTGTGTGTATGTTGTATAATCATCACCATCTTGTACAAACCAAATAAATCTATTTGTATTTGCCGGTGTGGTAAGGGTATATTTTGCTGTTTGCCAACCATCAATATCGGTTAAACCAATTTGTGCAGTTGTTGGGAAATATGATGTGATGTATGTCCCATCATTATATGGTTGAATTTGAAATCTTAATGTTGGGGGGCCACTTATTTTTTTAAATTTTACTGAAAAGGTATATGTTGTGTTTGCAGAAATACCATAAAAAGAAATATAATGTCTTGTATTTGAATTCACATCAACAATTCTACAATGATAATCACTTAAAATTGTTCTTGTTCCAATACTACCTTGTCCTGAACCATCAACATTCCAATAACCCCAACGGGCATCAACAAGATTTGTTGTTGGTTCCCCAACAAGCGATTTCTCATTACCTGTATCGTAATGAAAAACTAAATCTTGTGTTATGGTTTTCGGTCCTCTGTGATGTGACATAATATTTTTTTATCCTAGATATGCGACTGAGAAATTATCATTTGCATCAAATGAAATTACACCCACGGCAACAACCATTTTAAGGGTATCGCCGGCGTTTAATTTAGATATCGTACTACCACCTGTATGGTTCATGGTTGTATTTGCACCAAATTCAATCATCACTTGTGGAGTTCCAGTTGTTCCTCCCGTATTGTTTTTATATACTATAAGTTGAGATATTGTGCCCAAACTATTTGAATTCGTTCTTACCACAACATTTACTTGGTATAACCCTGTTATTGGTGCAGTAAACGTACCGGTTGTATTGTTCCAACCACTACCTTGTTGGTAATCGACATTTAGATAACTACCTGATAGGGTTGTAACTGCGGACATTGGTCCACCCGCACCTGTTACTCTAAATGCAGGTCTGTTTGTCATTACCATCGTACCGCTTACAGTTAAAGAACCTGTGATAACAGTATCACTCGTAACGTTAAGAGAACCTGTGATAGTTTGATTACCATTAAATGAGTTTGAACCTGTGGTCGCAAATCCCATATCTGTTATAGTATTCCAACTTGCACCAACCCCATCTGTTTGTAAAATTCTTCCATCGTATGAAGAACTTATCGCGGGTAAACCCCCACCAACTGTTGCAGTTGCATAACCCGATTGAGCCATAGAAAATGTAATAACGGCAGTATTTTCACTAAACATCTCAATTGATGATGGAATTACAACGAATCCATTACTATCATAAACTTGAATTACCGGATAAGTTTCACCCAAATTATGGTTAAAGTACCAAGTTGTAGAAGGAGTTGTTACTTCCAATAATTGTGTTGAACCGGGTGTCGATTGAATTGTAAATGCCAATCCAGCATATGAAGATGTTACAGCATATGATGATGAAATTACTCCCGTAATTCCCGCACCTCCACCAACGAAATTAGATGCGGTAACCGCACCAATTAAATTGATTGAACCCGTGTTAACGGTGTTGGTACTAATTAGTTCTTCAATTGATGGTCCGCCCGAACCAGATTTGGCAAGGAAAACCTTACCATCAGTTGTGTTAATTGCTAATTCTCCGAGCTGGAGATTCGAGTTTGTGGGTTTCTGACCCCCAACCGCACTCCTACGCAGTTTGACTATTTGAGCCATATCTTTATTTTCCTTCTAATTCTTGGTATATACCAAATTATAACCTATATAGGTCTATTAATAAATACTTCTTTGGGTAAATAAAAAAACCCCGATTTCTCGGGGTTTCTATGTTTGTGTTTGGTTAAGTTAGTATGTACCTCCGTCAATTACTGTAGAAAATACCAAACCACCGTTTGAATTCTTATAACCTAAGATACCATCCATAACATCGGTTGTCTCTGTTGTTGAAACGTAACCAACAACGTTGGTATTATTTCTAAACATGATTGCCGATGTTTTTGAGTTACTATCAGCACCTCCGGCAGAACTTAATGTTACGTTACCCGCAATTAAAGTTGCTCCGTCTGAAGATGCCACAGTAAATTTATTTGTATTGTAAGCAAGTACCGTACCACTGTCAGATAATAAACTATCTCCGATTGTACTTGCACCTGTTGCTTTTGGAATTCTATTTGTTGTTAAACTTATTTCAGAACCGTAAGTCCCTGCAGTTGTACCAATCAATTTACTTGATTGTCCACTTGATGAAACAAACATCCAATAATCACTTAGAGAATCCCATACAAGTGATGCCGAAACTCCTGAAGAACCTGAATCGATAACTTCGAATCCTGCGTATCTTTCAAATGGAGAATAAGCGTTTAATCTGATAATATTATCATCAAGTTCAACAACTGAAGATGAAATATGTACTTGAGTTGCACTACCTAATAAATTTAAATTACCACTAATATTAACGTCACCACTGAAACCTGTGTTTCCTGTGATTGTCATTGTACCACCTGTAATGTTGGTAGATACTAAATTAATAGTGGTTGCACTTGTTGATATGAATGAAGAGTTTGAACCTAAATCAACTGTAGATGGTAAACTTACCGTCCATGTTCTATCTCCCGTTAAGTTTTGTGCACCACCCGTAACTGTTACTTGATTTGTTGTTCCTGTAATAGTTAAACTTCTATCGGCACGAACTGTTTGAGTTGTTCCGGTTGCTTGTGCTCCCAATACAACCTGATTAAATGTGGTTGTTGCACCTGTTCTAATATCTTGTGCTAAATCGTATTGAAGTGTATTTGTTCCGTTATTGAATGATGTTGTCAAACCTTTAGCTGCAACACCCGCAAACGTCATTGTTTCGGTTTTAAGTGATACATCACCTGTTGTGGTGGTTGTACCGTCAGAACCTGTAATGTTTAATGTTGAAACAATTCCTGTTAATTGTGAACCATCACCAACGAATGAACCTGTAAATGATGATGCAGTAACCGCACCTGTAATATTTGCGGAACCTTGAAGTCCGAATGAACCTGTAATGTTTACATAATCAGTTGATTGGTTACCTAATGTGGTATTTCCAACAATGGTTAAATCATCACCAAAATTACTACCGTTACCTAAAGTGATTCCACCAACATATACTGACCCACTGAAATAACCATTTCTCCAAGCTTTACTTGTAGAACCTAAATCAAATGAGTTGTTTACGTCAGGAATTATAGAAGAAGAAACCTCAGCACCGAAAGAGATATAATCAGTGTCACCGTCACCAACAATGATATTACCACCTAATGTGATATTACCATCGATTACCGCATTACCCGTTAATTTTAAGTTTGAACCTGTAATGTTACCTGTAAATTGAGAATCTCCGATAACTGTTAAGTTGTTAGCAACTCTAAGGTGAGAAGCCGTTAGTGCGGTTGTGAAGTTACCAGTACCACCTGTAATGTTTGTTACGTTAGCGTTTGTACCGGTTAAACTTGTGATTGTAACATTGGCAATGGTATTACCCTCAATGTTACCTGTTAAATCTATTTTTCTATTACCACCCGAAGCTAAGATGAATAAAGCTTCGTCAGTTGTTGAGTAAAAAGGGGTTCCGTCAACAGTCGTACCATATGAACCAGCACCAATTGTTGGAACGGTAGAACCTTCGTAAATTTTTGAAACGGGTTTATAACCACCAGCTATTTCGTCAGAACCAATGAAAACCCATGGACCGTTCATTGTTCCAATCGAACCGGTTGCCACGACCATTTCACCAGCTCTAGCAGTAACATCTTTAAGTTGTGTGATACTACCCCTTCTGTGCTTAATTATTTGTGCCATGTTTGTCTATAATTTTTCTTCTTTTATATAAATACTTAATTTTTCTTTTAAAAGAACCCTCCCAGGTCGATTTCAGCATTTGCTGTGGGACTTGAGAATGTTCCTAATCCGGAGATGTTCAATGATGCGGAAATTATTTGTGAATTAATTAAGTTTTCAACGATTTTCATTGCCCCTGAAACTATTAACGTTTCGGAATTGGGGTCATTTTTCTGTACCAAGATGGTTTTACCCTCAACAATTAAATCTCCTTTGATTGTTGTTGCCCCACTGATGGTAATCATTGTACCATCGTCAATAACTCTTGAATCTTCAAGGGTATTCCCGTTACCGTTTAATTTTTGTAAGTGATATGTTGTACCAGAGGTACTACCCATTAAAAATATGGATTCAGAACCTGAGGGTCCTCCAATCCATCTATCATTTGTCGCATCCCATAAAAGACTTCCCGAAACAAGGTTTGGTGACGTTGGGTCATTTACGATTAAACCGGCCAAGGACGAAGCCATACCGTTCAACTCGATTATATTGTCACC
>JACCDU011220570.1_pt1 | contig 10614 bp, 14 predicted proteins | sample 7446081 | NCBI WGS metagenome assembly JACCDU01 (sample SAMN15323447, study PRJNA562643) | freshwater metagenome | isolation source: river surface water | place: USA:Blue River Watershed | collected 2017-08-17
AAATCAGAACCACATAAGGCTTCTGTAACTGGTGATACCGTGGGTGATCCATTTAAAGATACATCTGGTCCTTCAATGAATATTTTGATCAAATTAATGTCAATTGTTTCATTGGTGATTGCGCCTACTTTGGCAAAAATGCACCCAACTACTCCAGTTGAAACTAAATCTCAAACAATTGAGATGTCAGTGATCACCACTGATTCAACAGCTTCAGTGTTAGATTCAACAAAAACTGTAACTATTTCTGCAGATACTAAAACATTAGTTCAGGCTTTACAAGAAGATGGTTTAGCACCAAAAGACAATGTAAACATTCAAATTAAGGATGGTAAAATTACAGTGAATGGTGTGGCTTTAACAGAAGAACAAAATGCGAAATACGCTACTTACTTGCAAAAGAAGTAGTTCAATTTTGATATAATTTTAACAAAAATCCCTCCGAATTTTCGGGGGGATTTTTTGTTGGGTGCCATTTTTTCGTAGATTTACGAATCAAATCGTATTACTATGAGCAAACAACATAAACCAACTGAAAGCGAATTAGAAATTTTAAGTATTCTTTGGGATAAAGAACAAGCTACAGTAAGAGATGTGCATGAAATTGTTCAACAAACTAAAGACGTTGGATATACGACTACCCTTAAATTAATGCAGATTATGCATGAAAAAGGATTAGTAACTAGAGACGCTTCTTCTAAGACACATATTTATACGCCTAGTTTTGGAAAATTAGCTGCACAGGAACAATACTTAGGTAAAATGATTAAGACCTTATTTAGTGGCAGTACATCTGCTTTAGTGTTACAAGCTTTAGGTAACCATGCAACTTCAGACGCAGAATTAAATGCAATCAAAGAATTGATTGCTAGTATAGAAAAAAAATAAGTGAATTAAAAGACTTTATTAGTGAGATTCATCCAACATATACCAGAAGCAATGTTTCATAGCCTTGGTTTTATGGCTATACTTTTTTTAATTTTTGAATGTATTCAGCGTTGCTTCAAAATGAAAGCGCAACAAAAGTATTGGCTTTCTTTCTCATTCTATTGTATTGCATTTATAGATTTTGCCATTCAACTATTTAATTCTGCTTCAATTATTAACAGCTACACCTTTATTCAAATTGATCAAAATAGATCCACACAATGGATGACATTGATTGGGTTCATATATGTCTTTGTACTGTTTGGGTATTTTATTTTTTTAGGGTACAAAGTATTCAAACTTCAGCAACTTAAAGCCTCTGCAGCATACAATATTGATGAGGAATCTTCACATATACTACAAGTTCAATTAGAGCAAATTCGCACAAATAGAAATATTAAAATTGGCTATTCAAATCAAATTATTGGACCAATCACTTTTGGTTTCATTGAGCCGGTCATATTATTGCCATTTTCTTTGTTGAATCAAATGTCTTCAGATGAAATGAAGTACATTTTATTGCATGAATTAGCACATATTGTTAGAAATGATTATGTAATAAATCTCTTTGTAGAAATTGGAAATATATTCTTATGCTTTAACCCTTTCTCTTACTATTTTATTAAAACAATTAGAACTAATCGCGAAAAAGCTTGTGATGAATGGGTTGTTAAAAAAACCGAAACTCCTTTATTGTATTCAAAAGCACTCTACCAATTAGCTAAGCATGGATTCAATCATCCTAATAAATTAAGTTTATCGGCAGTTGAAAATGAAACAGAACTTTTAGATAGAGTTAAGAATATTAATGGCATTAAAACAGAAAATAAATTTAGCGCCTACTCAATACATAAAATAGTACTTGCAGTATTTTTGACTTTATTTGTTTTTATAAAATTTAGTTTAGTTGAATATAAAACCAATTTAAATCAACAAATTCTAATTCCAAAACTTGCCTATAGTTCAACAAAGACATATAATGGCATCGTAGCTAACTCATCCACCTCTAAAAATAAAATAGCAAGAGTAACTACTGCAGTCATTCCAAGTACGCTTAAAGTAAATACAATTCAAAATATTGAGAATAGTCAATCTATAATTCAGGATAGCATTTATAATCAGCTTATTAACGAAACTATTGCATGGATCAATGATAGAGCAACGGATCAAAATGGTAATGCAAGATTTGTGAAACAGGACTTCAATTCTGATATTGATGAAAGAAAAATCGCTGAAAAATTATTATTAACGGCTATTATTAATAAATATGAATTAAAACGTGCGATATTGGCCAATAGTATTTCTAACGCATATAGTAAAGAGGAGGCAATAGCTAAAATAGTAGAAAGTAAAGAGTGGTTAGAATTGCAACAGTATGAAAAATGGGCAAGCAGCTTCTTAAAACAACATACTACAATGAAAGATAGTAGTAATAGATTTGAATTTTAGAGTGCTTATTTCTTATTTCTTTGACCTATCAAAGAATGGGCTTGTTTCCCTCCAACCGAAAATATTAAATCAAGTATAGATAGATTTGGTATAAATCCAGTAACATCTTCAAAAACTTGTTGATATTGCTCCGACCTATTTTCTGTATGAAAATTATTGGGTTTAATAGAGTCAATCCATTTAGTTTGATTTTCTTCAATTATGGTAGAATCAACAGTTTTAATAATCCATTTTGCTTTTAAATGTTGGTTAGTCCATTTTTGTGTTTCCAATAAAAAGTCATTTAAAAATTCATATTTAATGGAATAAAGTGATTTAATACTATCCACATAATATTCGAAAAAAGGGGCACGTTTGTAATTGGTGTATATAGATTTAAAGTGTTGTGACTGCCATTGGCTATCATATGAAATACGAATTTGATCCATTGGTGTTTTTTGATCCCTCCCCCCATTTATAGGTATGGTTAAATGCAATGGTCCCTGAGCACTTGCAATCACCATTCTGTTTTTAAAGCTCATTTTACTAAATGCCACGCTGGTATCAAATACCACCAAATCCGTTTCATTAAAAACTGAATAATAGGACAACGCGCCAAAATAATGTAAATCTGTATAAACCATGAATGAGAATAGTTATGTAATTTTAACAAAAATAGCGAATGAAGCCATTAAGTTATATCCTTTTATTTTTTATCCCTTTATTTATAGCCTGTTCTGAGCCTCAATCTCTTGAATTTAAAGGGCTACAAGATGTCCAATTAGATAATTTAACAATGGGCAAAAATAAACTCAAAGCAAGTATAAAGTATAATAACCCAAATGATTTTTCACTTGTCTTAAAACAAATTGATTGTAAAATTTTACTGAATAATGGACATTTTACAACGTTGAAAATAGATACCAATTTAATTATTCCAGCAAAGAGAGATTTTTTACTTCCTGCACAATTTGAATTTCAAATGAAGGATTTAGTTAAAAATAGCATGGATCTCTTGTTCAATAAACCAGTAAAATTGAATATTGTTGGCACAGCTACCTTAAGTAAGGGCATTTTTACAAAAACAATTCCAATTGATTATGTAACAACCCAGAAGTTAAATTTGGCCGCTGCATTGTCTGGAATGAATAAGTAAAACAAAAAATTATTGTTTCCAAGTGGATGGGCTATCTCTCCATTCCATTAATGTTGATTGAGTACTTGCATCGATTAAACCTTTTTCAACTGCTAAATCAATTAAACTAGCGTAGTTCGTCAATGATTTATAAGGAACGCCTGCAGCTTTAAATGCCTCTTCTGCAATTTGAAAACCATAATTAAAGATAGAGACCATACCAACTACTTCAAGACCAGCATTTCTTAAAACATCCACTACTTGCAAACTACTTTTACCAGTAGAGATTAAATCTTCTATTACTAATATTTTATTAGTAGTACTATACGCACCTTCAATTTGATTACCCAAACCATGTTCTTTTGGTTTTGGACGTACATAGATATAAGGTAATTTTAACTGATCTGCAGCCATTGCACCCCATGGAATACCAGCAGTAGCAACACCAGCTAACATATCTGCTCCTTCAAATTGCTCAAATATGACATTGCACATTTCACTTTTAATAAAATCTCGAACATATGGGAATGACAACACTTTTCGATTATCACAATAAATTGGACTTTTCCATCCACTAGCCCATGTAAATGGTTCATTTGGACTTAACTTTATGGCACTTACTTGTAATAATTTTTCTGCTACTGCTTTTTCGTTGGTCATATCCTAGATTTGACACGAATTTACCGTCAAAAAGGGAATATTTTTGCAAGAGTTACTAAATACTATACACATTTTATGTTGAAGTCAATAATTGCAGCTGGTGGTATTGTTATCAATCCCGATGACGAGATTTTATGGATTTATAGAAGAGGCTTTTGGGACTTACCAAAAGGTAAACTTGATCCAGGTGAAACTATTGAAGCCTGTGCAATAAGAGAAGTTATGGAGGAAACAGGAATGCAAAACTTAGTTTTGAATGATTTGATTTTAACAACCAAACATCAATACCATGATCCCTATTTAAATGAAGCTGTTGAAAAAACGACCTATTGGTATAAAATGACAACAAATACATTCCAAGTTGGTATAGCGCAATCTGAAGAAGATATAGAAGCAATTGAATGGGTAAAAATAGATCATCTTGAGCCCTATTTAGCCAAGACCTATGATACTATAAAAGAAGTAATTGCGGCTTATATTATTTCAAAGCATTAATAACTACTTCTGGTAAAAATGGTGAGGCATCTCCCCCATTTCGAATAATATCTCTTACAATAGTAGAAGCGACAGAAGTATATTTAGGTTCCCCTGTTAAAAAGATAGTTTCAATATGTCTATCCATTGTTCGATTTGCATCTGCTATCGTTTTCTCATATTCAAAATCACTCACATAACGAATCCCTCTTAAAATAAACCTAGCGCCAATTGATTGACAATACTTAATTGTTAAGCCATCGTAAGTTACTGCTTCAACTTTGGGTTCATCTTTATAAATTTCTTCAAACCATTGTTTTCTTTGATCAGCGCTGAACATCGGGTTTTTTGCAGCATTTATACCAATACCTACTATTACTTTATCAAATAAAGGAAGTGAACGATTGATAATATCGATATGACCCAAAGTAACTGGATCAAAAGTGCCTGGAAATAAACAAATTCTTTGCATCTGATTTTTTTAAGGGTTGGTTCTGCCTGTTAAAAGATATAAACAAGCCATTCTCACAGCGACACCATTTTCCACTTGATCTAAAATAATTGATTGGTGGCTATCGGCAACATCACTATCCATTTCTACCCCTCTGTTAATTGGGCCAGGATGCATGATTAAAATTTCTTTATCTAATTTTTGCAGCCTTGATTTAGTAATTCCATAAGCTAAGTTATATTCCCTTAAAGAAGAGAATAAAGGCTGATTTTGACGCTCTAATTGAATCCTAAGCACATTGGCAACATCGCACCAAGCAAGTGCTTTGTCGATATTATATTCTACTTGAATATCCATGGCTTCTTTTAAATATTTAGGTATTAAAGTGGGTGGTCCTGAAACCATTACTTCTGCCCCCATTTTCTTTAAAAGATAAATATTACTTAATGCAACACGACTATGCATGATATCACCTATGATTGCAACTTTCAATCCTTCTAATTTCCCCATTTTTTCTTGCATAGAAAAAGCATCCAACAATGCTTGAGTAGGATGCTCATTGATACCGTCACCTGCATTAATGATTGCAGCGTCAATATGTTGAGAAAGATAATGTGGGGCACCAGATGCACTATGTCGCATCACCACCATATCCACCTTCATACTCAGAATATTATTAACAGTATCTAGTAAAGTTTCTCCTTTTGCAGCTGAAGAACTTGATACAGTAAAATTGACCACATCTGCAGATAACCTGCGTTCAGCTAATTCAAATGAGATTCTTGTACGGGTAGAATTTTCGTAAAAAAGATTGACAATTGTTACGTCTCTTAACGTAGGTACTTTTTTAACTGGTCTCTGAAGGACTTCTTTAAATTGCGTTGCAGTTGATAAAATAAGTTGGATATCCTCAGTTTTGAGGTCCTTGATACCAAGAAGATGTTTGGTAGATAGTGCCATTAAAAAACAAAATTAATATATTTTTATTGATCCAACAAGATTACATCGTCCACTCCGTCATTTTCTGTCCATCTAACCTTCACTTTATGTGGGGTTAAAGTATCCATTTCCTTCCCTGAGAAATCTGGTTGGATTGGTAATTCTCTACTTGGTTTACGATCCACTAAGACACATAATTCCACTTTTGCAGGTCGTCCAAAGGCTAAAAGCGCATCCAAAGCAGCACGGATGGTTCTACCAGTAAACAATACATCGTCAATTAATATGACCGTTTTACCCTCTATACTGAAAGGCAAATCGGTCTGAGTAGCTAAATGAAGCTCTCTTCTTACATCATCTCTATAAAAAGTAATGTCTAATTTACCATAAACCACTTTTTCAGAGGGTAATTCACAGTGTAAGGCTGCTACTATTCGATCACTTAAAAAGACGCCTCTAGGTTGAAGTCCTATCAAAACCGTATTTTCTAGTCCCGGGTGGGTCTCTAAAATCTGATGAGCCAGTCTTTTTACAATACTTGGAAGCTGTTGTTCGCTGATGAGGATCATTCCTGAAAATTTGACTAAAAATACAGCTTTTTCTGATGTAAATTGCATGCATGCGATCCCTTAAATCTATTAGTTTAGTCCAATTTAGAAATTACATTCAAAGGCATTTTGAATTTAATGCAAGAGTTGTGGGTATTGTTGGTGCAAATGGAACCGGGAAGACCAATATCCTAGATGCTATTTACTACCTATCCTTCACTAAAAGCTATTTTAGTAGACCAGATGCTCAGAATGTACATCATGCACATCAGGGTATGCGCGTTCAAGGACAATATGAAATCAATAAAGATGAAATTCAAGTAGCCTGTATTTTAAGAGAAACAGGAAAGAAAGAATTTTATTATGATGAAACCATCTATCCAAAGATGTCACAACATATTGGAAAACTACCTGCAGTGATGATCGCACCAGATGATGTACAAATTATTACAGGTGCGAGTGAAGAAAGAAGAAAATTAATGGATAGTTTATTGTCACAAATTGATAGCGACTACCTTCATTTGTTAATTCAATATAATAAAGTATTACAACAGAGAAATGGACTATTGAAATGGGCAGCAGAACAAGGTCAAATGGATGAAGTACTTTTAAGTACTTTGAATGAACAGCTAGTCCAATTCGGTACGCCTATATTCGAAAAAAGAACTGAATATTTGGCTCAATGGTTACCTATGGTGCATCATTTGTATCAATCAATAGCTGGCACTGCCGATGAAATTGAAATTCAATATCAATCTTCTTTACATAATAATAGTTTTGAGCAATTATTGAATCAGTCATTAGCCAAAGACAAAGCTGTGCAAAGAACTAGTGTAGGTATTCATAAAGATGATTTGGTGATCACAATTCAAAACCAATCTTTTAAACAAGAAGCATCTCAAGGACAAAGAAAAAGTTTACTTTTTTCGATTCGATTAGCTGAATGGGAAATTTTAAAAAAAGTAAAAGGCTTCTCACCTATTTTATTGATGGATGATATCTTTGAGAAACTTGATGAACAAAGAATGGCACATTTATTAGAATGGGTTGCGAAAGAAACAAATGGCCCAGTATTTATTACAGATACGCATAAAGAACGTGTAGCTGATCTATTAGGAAAATATGTCGATAAATTCCAAATGATTGAATTATAAATTTGTAATATTACAGTATGGCAACATTTAAAATTGGAGATGCATTAAAGCAGATGGTTCAAGAAAATACCAAATTAAAAAATGGTATTAGAGCAGCTCAAATTGAAACTGTTTGGGAAGAAATTATGGGTGTTACAGTTGCAAAATATACAGATAAGATTTTCATATTTGATCAAAAACTATTTATACATACAAATGTAGGCCCATTAAAGAATGAATTAGGTTTTCAGAAACCTCAAATCATTGAAAGAGTAAATGAAAAAATGGGTGAAAAAGTAATTATTGACGTCGTAATTAAATAATGTTAAAATTAGAGCTCCTTTTTATCTAACACATCTCTCATCAAATCATTCATTGTGATTACTCCTTTGAATTCTAGATTATCAAAAACAGGCAGGTACCTTGTTTTATAAACATTCATTAGAACCATACACCGCTCAAGTTCAACCTCTAATCCAATAACAGGCAAATCATGTGTCATTATTTCTTTGACGATCGTAGAATCTGAATGCCTTCCTTTTAATTTTATTTTATGGGTATAATCACGTTCAGACATGATACCAAGAAAATGATTATTTTCCATGACAACTACATAACTTAGGTTCTCTGATTGCATGATCGTTAATGCATCAATTACAGGAGTTGAGGGTTCAACAGTATTAAAATGTGGCCCTTTTTTTTCTAAGATTTCTTTAATTTTTGACATAATTCTGAATTTACTTGGACTTGTTTTCCTAAGTTACGAATTATATCTATAAAAAACTTTACCTATTTTTTTAAGTAGTCTATATAAGCCTGCTTTTCCATGATCGTTGAGCCATTCATGATGACAACTGAAGGCCAAACTCTTGCAGCAGTTTTTATCATGGTCATATCTCCAATAAGGATAGGGATAGGAAGATTTAGAAGCGTTGCGTTTTCCTTATCTGCAGTGACTAAATAAACGTACGCATGTTTTGTTTTAATAGCATCTATTAGCTGTCCCCATGGTTTACCTGTGTCAATTTTGCCAGCAAATATCAGCACATATGGTTCTTTTGTATTCAATAAAGCTTCAGTTGTATCAATTTTATTGACAGTGAATAGACTAAAGTCAACAATTTTAGCCGTTAAACCATTGCCCTTATGCACTACCACTTCTTTCCTGTCTTTATAAACATAAGTACTATCAAAATCGGATGGAAATTGATTGATATCAAAAGACACTGTCTTACCATTTTTTTCAAAGGACATTTGTATAGAAACACTGTCAGCAATTGCGCCTTCTGGCATTTTCATTTGTTCTTTAATGTCATTTCCTCTTTTATAAGGTAAACAGTCTATAAATGGTAAATGTTCTAATACGTAATATTGACCATAGCCAACTAAACTAGTTGAAATAACTAAGAGGAATATTCCCAATGGCTTTTTAATATTTGATTTAACTTTTTTATGATTGAAAAGTAAAATCATAATTGCTAGTAAAAGAATAATATCTTTTATAAAAGATACTTTAGGTGTTAATGGAATACAATCCCCAAAACAACCACATGTTTTTATTTTTCCAGAAAATAAAGCGTACCCAGTTAAGAAAGTAAAAAATACAATTAAACCCATCAATAACCATAAAGTTTGCTTGTAAGGAAACTTAACAAGTAATGCAACCCCTGCTACAATTTCTAAAGTGTTCATGAATAAAGAAAAAGCAAGACTGTAATCATCTAAAAAAGCCAAACCCCATACTTCAAAAAATTCTTGCATCTTATAGCTTAATCCTAGTGGATCATTCGCTTTGATTAAACCAGAGAAAATAAATAATAAACCTACTGTCCATCTTAGAGTCTTTAAAAAAGCTTGCATGGTTTTAGTGTTTTCCTTCTGAAATTTGTATTAATGCAAAAGCAGCATAATTTAATATATCAACAAAATTAGCATCAATACCTTCACTGATTAAAGTTTTACCATCGTTGGTTAAGATTTGTCTAATGCGCAATAATTTTACTAATATTAAATCTGCATAACTTTCCTGACTCATATCTCGCCAAGCTTCACCGTAATCATGGTTTTTATCCATCATGGTTGACTTTGCAAAATCAACATATTCCTGGTATAAAGATTGTACTTTTTCTACGGGCATGTCCTCCACCTTTGGATCATCTATTTTTAATTGGATTAATCCAATCACTGAATAATTGATTATTCCTTTGAATTCGTCTTTAATATCATCCCCTACTTTTTGAATTCCTTTATCTTGAATTGTTCTAATTCTTAATGCTTTAATAAATATTTGATCTACGACAGAAATAATTCTTAGTACGCGCCAAGCTGTTCCATAATCTTTGGTTTTCTTGATAAAAATATCTCTACAAGAAGCAATCGCTTGATCATATTGTGCAGAAGTTTGACTCATGAAATAACGTCTAATTACACGGTGATTTAATATCTTTGAACAGTCGCAAGATAATCAATAAGGCCCTTAAAATAAAACTATGTTTCAAATCCAATTAAAAGATACGGTACTAGACCTGACTACCCCTCAGGTGATGGGCATTTTGAATGCCACACCGGATTCATTTTATAAGGAGAGCCGTTTGGAGCAGCTAGATCAGGCAGTAAATAGAGCCCATAATATGGTCATTGCTGGTGCTTCCATCTTGGATATTGGTGGCCAAAGTACAAGACCCGGGGCAGAATTGGTTGCAGAATCCATAGAGATTGAAAGGGTCGTCCCAATTATTGAAGCAATACATTCTAAATTCCCTGAAATGCTCATTTCGATAGATACTTATAATTCTAAAGTAGCTCAAGCGGCTTTAACAGCTGGAGCAAGTATTGTAAACGACATTAGCTGTGGTAATTTTGACAAAAATATGATTGACGTGGTGGTAGCCAATCAAGCAGGCTATATTGGGATGCATC
>JACCDU010806624.1_pt1 | contig 10613 bp, 19 predicted proteins | sample 7446081 | NCBI WGS metagenome assembly JACCDU01 (sample SAMN15323447, study PRJNA562643) | freshwater metagenome | isolation source: river surface water | place: USA:Blue River Watershed | collected 2017-08-17
CTGGCGCTTCGACGACTTTGGCTTCAACTTTAGCCGGTGGCATTGCAGGTGCTGGCTCTGGACGTACTAAGGCTGCAAAGAATGCAATACCTAGGACGCACAAAAGTACAACGGCTAAACGGCTCCTACTGAAGCTCCTAATTCTATCGATTACTGTCATTTGTATCTCTCTTAGATTCAATGACTTTGGCAGATGCGGATAGCTTTACAGGGCGTCCCAGCCCATCCTATGCGCTCTACTATGAGAAGATACAAAATAAAGGAAATTAAATCAAGGTATCTTCTAACATCCATCCCTCCATTACTAGGAATGCAAAATCATTAGTGTTTCTGTCGGTGGATATATCCGAAGTTATATCCGCTTTCTTAGCCATCTAAGACTTGAAGCTTTTGTAATGGTCAATGGAGGTGAGATACCCCCGTTGTAAAATAGTATTTAGCTATGGGCAGATAAAATGGAACGACCGTTCACCGTGCATATCAATGCGTTCAACGTATTTGCAATTTACCTCAGCTTGAGGTTTACCTGCATCAACATAGGGTCTACTCATAATAATGCGGATTCGCCCGTCATTATTACGCATTCTATACAACCATTCACTATCGTTAACTATATCCTGCCAGTGTCGCCTGTCACGGGTTGTGCGATTAATACGCGTATCATCGTTTGAAGCAACGATAACAGGATCAGCATATACCGGAACAGGTGCAATAAGCACCGAAGCAATGATAGAGTATATAAGAGCTCTCATAAATTACCTCCCTACACCATAATATAGCATAGGGAGGTAATAATGGCAACTGTTTTTCAATGGCCGGTTACTGTATCCGGCGACGACATTTCGCTTCGTCAGCTCACACTAGATGTGCTTGTTCGCGCCAACACTCTAAAGCAGTTGGCTGCTTGCAGCTCACTTAAAGCGCGTAACGATCGCTCGATACGGTCTTAACCATGATAGACTCTGGAGTCATGCCATCGAGGTCAGCCGCAAGGACAGACTTCATGATGGCAGGACTGAAACCAGAGACCAGAGCAACACCCCTTTCATCGAAACGAACAGGAACGTTGTCGGCTGCGTTGAGGTTCCAGAAGACGATAGCAGGTACAGCGTACCCAGCGTCTTCATACTTGCGACGAATCATCTGCATTGCAGAATTATCGAAACGAGTGCACTCGTTGAACTGCATGTCGGACATGATCAGGAGAACCTGAGGCATATCTTCAGCAGCGACCTTGTTGCTAGTTGCAACACGAAGGATCTCTTCGAAAGCACCGTGCAGGTTGGTAGACATATCCCAGTGGGAGCGCTCCATCTGACGGACCTTCTGCGAGAGAGTGCCCTTGATGTGCTCGAACTTCGGACGAGTCGAGAAGGTCAGGAACAGATCCTTGAACGGACCGGTGTTCTTGTCTGCGCAGTAAAGACCGAGCGAGACAGCGACATCCAGACACGTAGTCTGAGCCTTACCAGCGACACGCTTGCCGCCGATAGGGGAGGTCATAGACCCCGAGACGTCAACCAGTGGCAGAACCATGGCGTCGCCGATGTAGTTAGGCAGAGCCTTCCACTGTTCATCGGCAAGAGCAGAGTCACCGTGGCGAACGTTCTTAACGATGTCGTACGGATAAACCGCGCCAGCGTTAACCTTCGCAACCTTCGGGTCGCCCTTCTTCAGAGCTTCCTTATAAGCGGTGAATAGCTCAGGAGCGTTCTTACCGAACGCCTTCGAGTAGCGAGACATAGCCAGCGAAGGAACATGTGAGAAGTTAATACCATCCCACTCCTTAGCGCACATCTGCTGCTCAACAACCTTAGTTAGCTCAACGAGCCGCTTACGGTAGAACTTAGGGCTCCAACCGAATGCTTCTCGCAGCTCTGCAGCCTGCGGACCCTTACGAGGCATCCACTTAGCGCACAGACCGTTACCAGCCTCGAGCGCCTCACGGATGAGGTTGTACGCGACAGACTTGACCTCGGCGTCTTCGAAAACAAGCAGGTCGTCCCAACGGCCGATCTCTGCAGTGTTACGAAGGATGCGAGTGTTCAGAAGCTCATGCTTGTAGTTCTTCTCAAGGAACTTGAGAGTCTTACGATAGAGCTCACGCTCACCAGCACCACCGCGGACGTCACGAGCCCACTGCGCAACCCGCAGAGCCAGCTCGCGGTCCTCGTGATAAGCCTTCTCGAATTGCTTCGAGATATCCTTACCACGTGACGCACCGATCTTGAAGAACAGATCAGTGGTGTTAGATAGAGACGACTTGAGAGCCTTCATACCATTCCAGGTACGAGCTTCAACTTCAGTGTTTAATACTGCATTCTTAAAAGTCATAATATTTACTCCAGGTTAAACTTTTTGCGTTTTAGATTACAAGTCTAGTGCATATATTGATTGCGGAACTTAACCTATATGCTACGGGTTGATCGTGCCTTACCCGGGACCACCCAGCACATCGACCGAATCGAACGGTCCAGACTCCTGTTATCAAAAGAATAGTTCGTATGCTGAACTCAACCCTTATTCAATATCTTCTTATATACTATTTTCTGTTTAAAGGCAACAGAAAAATTCAACGGGATGCATTTTTTGCTTGACAAATGCTCTACCAACTGAGCTACCTCCCCATAGATGGCGGGGAGGGTAGGATTCGAACCTACGACCCTCTGTTTCCATATAGCTTACGATTTGCGGTAAGCATCCCAAAACTTATTACGCAGCTAGCTTATAGATGCGGTTGTAATACAGTGTAGTGATACGTGTACCACCAGTCTTACGATATTCGTAAGGAGCATATACCTTATCGCGAAGCTCCTTCCACTCAGGTGTATTCCACTTGAAACCAGACTTATACAGCTCATTGTGGAAGTTAGCAGGTGCACGTTCATCTGTACCCTTAACGAAGTATGCCCACGAATTCGAAGGAACTTCAGCCTGTACAGACTTACCGCTCATACCAACATACTTACCCTTTTGGGTGTTCGTTGAACCGGTGCAGGTAGTAACAACTACGACTTCATCGCCAGGATTGATAACCTGACCGAAGTCATTGGTAAAAGGAACTGCTTCACGTTTAGTCATAATATACTCCTTAAGCATTAAACCAGTTCAAGATGTCTGCCATCTCGAGATTACGATTGTGATACTTCTGCACCATCGAAAGCACACGGGGCGCGATGTACTGCTCTCGCTTATGTACATCCTTACACTTGTGTTCGACAGTCTTATACGGAACACCAGCGATGAAGGCTCGAGCAAGAAACGTTGAACGGTTCTCGTTGCGAACATTCCACTTACGGTGTTCTGTGATGGAATTTAACTTCCATTCAAGCTTTTGATTTGGTGATTGTACTTTGGAATGCCAGCGAAGTTGCTTCTTCAGCTTGGCTTCTTCAAATTTGATGACCTTGGCTTCAAGGCCGAGATGTTTAGACTTAATTTTCAGTTCAATAGACATAATAGTTTCCTTTAATTTGACGTTTAATGATATAGTTAGTTCACAACGTCAAATAGGAGGGCCTATTGCGTCGTACGGCTAGCCGCCGGGCATTTGCTCTTTAGTCATTTCATCTACTCCTTATATGGCGCGCGCAGTGGGATTTGAACCCACGCATGACAAGATTTTAGAGATCTCCGCTCTAACCACTGAGCTATGCGCGCATCTATTTATATCAACGGGATGGCGGTTCTTGACTTCGGGAACCTAAGAAAACCTCGTCTATTGTTTCGGGTTGTGTCCCTATTAGGTTTCTGCCTACCATATCCCCAGTTCGGTGAGGACCCTAGTCATATTGGCCGGAGCCTATGACATCGGTGTAGTCCAATGAAGGACCTTGTAGAGTAGCCGAAGCTACGGGAAAGTTTTGCTGTAATCATCCCATATTTTATTTTAGCCGTTGTCGACGAAAGTCTTAAGCTTCTGCGCTTCGGCTAGAATCTGTTCTGCAGTAGGAAATTCTGGTACCTCAGTTAGAAACTGAGCATTCTCATTAATGCTAGCCTTATTGGCTGCCTGCTCCCACTGATTATAAAACTTTGCGTTAGCTTGATCCTGCGCCATCTTTAGAACTTCGAGGCGGATCTCGTAAGGTGTCTTTGTCATTATTGTTATCCTTTGTGTGTTGTGTGTGTTGCCGGATTCTGTTTCCAGGCTCCGGCGGGCCCATATGGATTACGCAGCTAGGCGTACATCCATGAGGTCGTTGTCATTAGCAGCGACATTTAAGTTTATGGCCACTCGGCCAGCGAATCAGTCTCGAATCGTCTTATTCCGTTCCAGTCGATCCTAGTTCACCCCCATCATAGATGCACCCAACGACAGCAGTTTGCAACCCGCTATCTAACCCGTCGGAAGGTGACCATGGATACTCCGCATATTATGTATTGATTGGCGGATGCACCTATGGTGGAGGTGACGGGTACTGCCCCCGTGTCCTCAGAACCTTTATCGTTGATTGTCAACAACTGATAATCTTATATAGCATTTATTTGCTTTAATTGCAAGAGTTTTTTTGCTCTTTCTTTTACCCAATCATCAAAAGGTAGAAAAGCTCCGGATGCGCCTGTCCAATCACGGAAAGCATCATCGTAGAAACCTATATCCATCTTTTGCTTTTGTAGCTCAACAAGCTCATCAGCCCATTGCTGCCACTTATGGTCATCTACTACGTTCTCATCCATCTCATAATAGAGATAGGAATGAACAAGCATTTGAATTCGACGTTGACGAATCTTTTCAGATAGAGTCTGCACAGAGTTAACCATCGGGTCATCTTCTGGTTCGAAGAACTCGTCAAGCGATCTCATAGGTAGCCCATGTATGATCTTTTTCACGCTCGTCTGTAAAGCCGTTATCGAACGTCCAATAGTCCTTACCGTTCTTATTGACGAAATAGATACGGCACTTATCACCGAGAATAGAACCTACATCAGTGGTAGAGTAGATCATTTCATCGATAGTAAAGTCCATCTGAGCCATCTTCTCATCGTTGGTATGAATATACCCGATGTTAGTGGAGATAAAATAACGATCCATTACTCAGTACCTCCTTCGAGAGCAGCCTTGATGGAGCCGAACTTGAGGTCGAAGCACCACTCAAGGCGCTCGTAACCGTAGTCACGAAAAGCATCCAGCTCGCCTTCAGCATCAGCGATAATCTCAATCGCACGAACCTGATCGCAGTTGCAAAGCTCCATGGTTTCCATGACACGAGCAAAGAACTTATCCAGGTTAGCGGATTGACGAACACGGTCTTCGTCGATCTGCATGCTCAGCTCAGCGCAGAGCTCAGTATAACGACGATCGAAAGCTTCGACCGACTCGAAGGTGACATAGCGAGGACGGAAACCATACACATCCTTGTGCAGGTCCGAGAAGATATCGCCATCCTTAGAGTTGGTAGCGGCGTTGATATCAGCAAGAGTAAGCATAACCAGTTCCTTTTTCCTCATCTTATATCTTACTATAAGCTAAAATGAGGAAAAAGGCAACCGTTATTTTCAGAAAAAATAAAAAAGTTTGGTAGTCCTGCCTGGACTCGAACCAGGACCGTCCCCTAATCTGGGCTCCGGGATATAAATCCGGCCGCTCTACGTTAAGCTACAGGACCATGGTACCCCTGGTGGGATTCGAACCCACACTGTACGGATTTTAAGTCCGTTGACTCTAACCGATTGGCCTACAGGGGCATATTATGGAGGAGAGCGGGCGGTCTCGATCCCCAGACTGTCTTTCAAGTCCCAACCGCTTTCGAGGCGGTGCCCGGCGCCTGCCGAGTTCACTCTCCATATCTGGTACCCAATGACGGTTACGCTCCGCCTTCTCTTCCATGTCAAGAAAGTGTTCTAACTAGTGAACTAATCGGGCATGGTGCTCACGATGGGACTCGAACCCATACATTCTACCCCCTCAAGATAGTGACTCTACCAATTGGCCTACGTGAGCGAAATTCCAAGTGACTTATATAGCTCGATAATCCAGTTATTCGATTCGCTTACGCGCTTCTTTTCCTTCTCGAGCTCTTCTTCGTAATGCTTGACGTTCCATTCTGCCTTACGTACTGCATCGTTATAGAAATCAGTAGGGGTCTTAGTAATAGCGTCTTGCAGCGAATCAAGATAGTACTTGGTATCACAGTCAAATTGAATAGAGTCTACAATCTGCTTGGTCATAAACTCCTTCAGGCCCTGGTGATCAGGGGTAGGAGGATTCCAAGCGCCTACCTTGTTCAGCATAGCGTTATACTTTTCACGCAGAGAGCTCTTTTCTTCAATCCACTTCTGAATACGAGCAATCTCTTCATCACGTTGCTCTTGACCGTATTCTTCGATCTGTGCATCGGTGAGAGACTGAAGGTAGCCAAGCTCTGCCAGAGCCTCAGGAAGCTTCTCTTCGTAGTACGAGGACTCTTCGCGAAGTGCAGGCTTATCTTTCATTGAATCATCGCGCTGATGGAGACAAGCACCAAATGCTCGAGCACATCCAAGTGCGAAGTCTTCGAATGACTGATCCCTTACAATATCAGCAGTATAACCGGTAGGCATAATAATTTCCTTATGGTGCTCCTAAGAGGAATTGAACCTCTACTCCATCCGTACCAAGGATGTGTGCTACCACTATCACTATAGGAGCTCAGTGGAGGAAGGCCGCGGTCTCGATCCGCAAACTATATTTCAAGTTCCCTTGGCTTAGCAAGCCAGGACAGTCACCCGACTGCTTGACCTTCCAAAAAAATGGAGGAGAGCGGGGTTCCCGCCACCCAGACCCTTTCGGGTCCCAACCGCTTTCCAGGCGGTGCCGAGACTCTCTCGGTTCACTCTCCTTTAACCCATTAACGATTACCGACGTTGATAATACCCTTGAAGTCGTACGGTACAACGACTGTGTTGACCTTACCAGCCTTAACACCTTCAGCGATATCCTGCAGAGCCATGGCAGCCATGTACTCAGTAGCACCGCGGTTAGCATTCAGAGCAGCAATACGCTGCGCTTCAAGACGAGCGGTCTGAACTTCAACTTCCTTACGCTTCTGTTCGTTCTGAGCCTGAACCAGAGCGTTAGCCGAGGCTACGATATTCGAAGCAGGCTTGATCTGACGTACGAGAACCTGCGAGACAGAGATCGCACCGTCGAGCTTTTCAGCTGCGAGCTGGTTGACGATTTCCTGGCGAACAAGCTGTTCGATCTCAGCGCGGTTATCAGCCATCTTCAGCGATTCGTAACGACGAGCAACCTTGTAGGCAGCGTTACGACCAAGCTGGCGGACGTAGTTATACATCAGCAGCGTATCACCGTCTTCGGTGTCAGCATGGAAGCCACGGTTCTTCTCGATGTAGAGTTCGGCAACCGAACCAGGGTTGATCGAGTAGATGACAGCCATATCGAAGTCAGCAACTGTCGAGTTATCCGAAGCCAGAGGAGTCAAATCAGCGATATCAACCTGAACGTCCTTGGTAGGGAAGGTCAGAACATCACCGAAGATAGTCTGGTTAACCGAACCAGGCATCAGCTCCGAAGTCTCAATGGTCTTATCGAAAGCACGACGAACACCGACTTCACCGGTTTCAATTCGAGTACAAGCCGAAGCAGTGGCCATCAGACCAACGAGAACGGCAACCTTAGCATAACGATTCATATTCACTTTTTCCTTTAGAACAGAACAACAATTGCAGCGATAATGCTAACCACTACCACTGTTACTACCATAGTATAACCCAGAGATTTAATCAACTGGATTTTTTCACGACCGGTTGCAGCAGTGAAGCCTTGAATAGCGGCAAACACCAATCCAAACAGTACGAGAAACCCAAAAATCATTTTAGCCATAATATATACTCCAAAAAAATGGTAGACCCTACTGGGTTCGAACCAGTGACACATCGGTTAAAAGCCGATTGCTCTACCTACTGAGCTAAGGGTCCATGGTACCAGTAGTAGGTAACGCTCCTACCGAGCCAACCTTATGAGAGTCGGCCGAGCACTTGCTCTACTGGCGCAAGAGGATCAACGTTGAAGGACCGTTTTACAGACATTGTAACAACCGGTTCATCATCCGAGATTATCTTATACTTAGTATACCCTGCAGTTAAATTCAACTGTTCAAGGGTATAATTAGCTACACGGCTATTCTTATAATGCCGGAGCTTTACAGTAGGATAATCCAATTCAACGAGATAGTAATTCATTACTTCACAATCTTAAAGCTAAACTTATGAAGATCAGGGCTGATAATAAAAAGCCCATACGCAAAGATAAACTGAATAATTGCAAACGGCAGCAAAATCAGCTTCGAAAAAACGCTCACGAGGTACTTCATTGCCTTATCTCCATTCCTTATACCTTCTTATAGGCTCAAAATGGAAATAAGGCAACTACTTTATCAAAAAAAGTTACTGAGCGATGTTCTCATCGACAGTAGCTTCTGTGGTAGCTTCAGCAGCTGGAGTTTCTGCAGGAGCTTCAGCAGCAGCGGGATCGCCGGCAGCTTCAGCAGCTGCTTCATCCTTTTCAGCTGCGCAAGCAGCAAGCGTGAGTGCAGCAACAGCTGCAACCATAAACGACTTAATATGCATATTTACCTCATAGTTTTGGAAAATGGAGGAGGGCGGGTGGTCTCGATCCCCAAACCTTTTACAGTTCCAACCGCTTTCAAGGCGGTGCCCGTCGCCCGACGAGTTCACCCTCCGTATAATAGGCTCTACCTATGTAGAATTAAGCCTCTTGATCAGCACCTAAACTGGTAGCCCGAACGGGTTTCGATCCCGCTTCTCCACCTTGAGAGGGTGGTGTCCTAGCCACTAGACGACCGGGCCATGAATTGGTAGACGTGGAGGGAATCGAACCCGCAACCTGCCGATTAAGAGTCGGCTGCTCTAACCTATTGAGCTACACGTCCATGTTAAATTTTAGATATATTGACGCTCGTCAAAATCATGCTCCGCAGGAGCACCGACAACCTGACGAACAATGTAGTATGCATCGATGAATCGATCACCATCACGAGTGTAGACGCCATGAGCATCAATAGCTTCTTGTTCAGAAGCATACACACCCAGAAGAAGATCGGCTTCGTAATCGATCTCACCCATCAAAACAAAAACTTCCATGACTAAATTCCTTAAACGATAGTATGACCTTCGAGAAGAGACCGAACTTTATCAGCCAGCTTCTCATCCAAACCTGCAAGTTCCTCATAGAGGACCTCGTCAACGAGATCGATAATCCGCTCTGCGATTGCGAGAGCTTCCCATTTAATGTCTTTAGCCATATGCCTTATCTCCATTCCTTATACCTTCTTATAGGCTCAAAATGGAAATAAGGCAACTGTTATTTTGAAAATTAATCGAGGCCGAGTGCGGCCTTGTATGTCTCAAGCAATGCTTCTTCTTCCATACGAGCATCGCGAGTCTTCTTACGCAGACGGACAATCTGCTTCATGATCTTGGCATCAAAACCAGTACCCTTAGCTTCGGCATATACATCCTTGATGTCGTCCGAGATACCCTTCTTCTCTTCTTCGAGTCGTTCAACGCGCTCGATAAAGAGACGCAGCTGATCAGCAGAAACATTATCAACCATTATATAATCCTTTCACGGTATTGTTTAATAAGACGTTCATAGATATAACCTTCGCGACCTAGCAGCATATCGGAGTGAAACTCCTTACATGTAGCTGATGTAGGTGTATACGCGAAAGCATCAGTAATAACCCATATCTCACCGCCGCGAGCTTCTATGGTATCACCAATCCAGTTATCTCCGTAGTAGAACTCTAGACCTTGCGGAATAGGTTCCCAATCGCTACGGTGAATAAAAAAGCACGATCCCCAGTGATAAGCGTTATCACGAGCTTCATTAAGAGGTACTACATTCATAACACCTGTATTGATATGCTCAGGGTTACGAAGAGCTCCTGTATGATCTCTTTCGTACTGAAAGCCTAACAGCCGCTTGGGCTGACAATGCTCATCGCCTTTCATGAACACCTTAAGATCAATAATAAGGTCATCATTCATGATGCAAATTTTATCGTTAGATGCAACAGCTACGCCTAGGTTCCAAGAACCATTAACAAACATATTACGCCCTAAGTTATACATCTGTATCTTAGGAGAGTTAATTTCTCCTAGCCTGGCTGGTGTTTCTAACGCGTTATTATTGATTATAATGATTTCTGAAATACAATCCAGCGTTACCATATGCTTAAGCATATCGATAAACGGCTCAAATTTCCACATTGTAGGAATAACAACAGAAAGCATAATAACCTCAAAATGGATGCCCCTCTAGGACTCGAACCTAGGTTGACGGATTCAAAGTCCGCTCTCTTACCACTAGAGGAAGGGGCAATAAACTGGATCCCCGAGATGGGCTCGAACCACCATTCGCTGAGTCAGAGTCAGATGTCCTACCATTAGACGATCGGGGAATAAAATTGGTAGCCCTGACGGGGCTCGAACCCGCATTGCACTCCTTGAAAGGGAGGGTTCCTAGTCCAATTTAGAAGACAGGGCCATGGAGCGGAGAACGGGGATCGAACCCGCGACCTTTTGGATGGCAACCAAATGCTCTACCGCTGAGCTACCTCCGCATTAAATCTTTTTGAGTACTACAA
>JACCDU010105335.1_pt1 | contig 10608 bp, 16 predicted proteins | sample 7446081 | NCBI WGS metagenome assembly JACCDU01 (sample SAMN15323447, study PRJNA562643) | freshwater metagenome | isolation source: river surface water | place: USA:Blue River Watershed | collected 2017-08-17
GCCACAAATGTTTGCCTACCCGCTCTAAAATCTTTTATTTTCAAGGCGGACACGCCACTCCCAACATATAAAACTTCCTTCATCATGGCGGAGGCGTTGTGGATGTCGTAGTGGTTGGTGGCGGAGGGGTTGTTGAGGTCGTTGTCGTTGAACTCGTTGTCGTTGAACTCGTAGTCGTAGTGCTGGAAGTAGTAGTGGTCGGAGGTGGCGTTGATGTCGTAGTGCTACTTGTTGTAGTCGTTGAACTCGTTGTAGTTGTGCTACTCGTTGTTGTGGTCGAGCTTGTCGTCGTAGAACTTGTGGTGGTAGGGGAAGGTGTTGTCGTAGTCGTTGAAGGACTTGTTCCAATGTAAACTACAACACCATCAACAATAGAGATATATGTTCCAACCTGAATTGGGACTGGCTGAACGGGACTTGGCAGATTGAGTCCGCCAGAAAAATTAGCCCCAGTTACTCTTGGAGCTTCTAACTGAGAAATAATTACGCCATTATTGCCTTGATATGCAGTAATGCTGTCATTACCCCACACCCAAGGGCGGTTTGCTATTTGAGAATTGCCTGTATATTCGCTCATTGAATGACGCGCTTTGGTGAGACTGGCGGGAATATCGTGGTTTTGCGCCGATAATACTGACCGTTCACCAAGTTCACATCATCTTCAATTACAAATGGTGCCCAATCGAGGAAATTGGTTGCAGGGAAAATCTGTTTATTAGGATTCCAGTTGCCAGTTTCGTCCACTGTTCCCTGTCCAAAAACCTTTTGAGCACCGGGTATGTTAGTGTCAAAAACCACCTTGGGATGCAAGCAGCGTGGAAAATTGATCTCTTTTCCGAGGAAGTCACCGTTGATGTCAGTCGGAATGGGCTGAACATGAGTGATTTCTGATTGGTCATAAGGTTTATCGCTTAGATACTCCTCAATTTTAACAACCGAAGATACGTTTGGCGTAGGTTTGTAAACGTATTTAGCGAAGTATCGAGGTGACGTCTGAGTGGACGATCCATTGTAAACGGACTGTGGAAAAAGTGTTGTTTGGTAAATATCCAGCGAGTAAAGCACACCGGGCCAAGGATACTGACGAGTGGCAAATGATGTTCTGAAAGGTGTCTGGCGCTGTTCGGGCGTCTTTGGCTTGGCGTAGTAAAACCAAATATCGTCACCCTCTTTGGAGCTATCGCAATAGATGTAATTGGCGAAATCTTGCCGCCTCGGAAGGGTGGGTATGGCTGAATTTTTGTAAAGCTCACCCAAAGTCGGAGTTGCATCCAACTTCATCTGATTGGCATCTTGCCAGACCCGGACGCTAAACTCGTCTGGATTCGGCGTGGGGATGACTTCGAGCTTGATTTCAGGTGAGGCCATTAGGGAACTTGCGGCGGGCTAGTAGAAATAATGTCACCTTCTTGGTATTCAGCCGGGAGATAACGAGGTTGTGTGCTGGCACCCATGTCAAACAGCCAGAAGGTCTTGTTCAGAAGGGTTTGACGAAGGGGTTGATGATTGATTTCATCAGAAATAGAGGCTCGTAAATCAGTGCCGATTGGGGAATATGACAAACCAAAACCATAACCAACAGTTCCAGCGGTAAATGATTGGGGAATAATAGCAACATCAGCCGTGTAAGTAGTATTAGTTGCTTGAGTAGGACTCAAGCCCGGAACTTGCTGATTAAATGGTCCTTTATTGTCAAAAATATCCCGAAACTCGCTTGACCAAGCACGCATGGCATCCGTGGAAACGATAACCGCTCCAGCCGTGATATTGGTTCCAAGGGCGACTGCCGATCCACCCTGCGTCTGGGCCAGCTTGCAAGTAGCTGCACTGGCATTGATGACGTAGTATGGCGTATTTACCGTCACACCAGAGCCTCCAGTCAGACTCGTAAAGGTTACGATCATGCCGTTGACCAAGGAAGCTCCGGCAATCGTCACCACGTTGGTGCCGGAATTGCCGGATACAGAGGTGTAAGGCGTCTCCTTGGTTGAGAGGAAAACATCGACCACGTTGGCGTATTTTGCCCACGTCAGGTTGTTGTTGCGGATGAGGTAGAGATTTGTCCCGGCCATAATTTTTCAGAGAATATCACTTGCGCGAGGGAGGGCAAGTGGTTAATGTTGGTTCGAATTCAAATAGGTTTTACGCTGTGATGGGCGTGATCCGCCAACAGCAAAAGCCGCTCTGAGGCCGACGTTCCATCACACGTCGGCCTCTTTGCTTTCCGGGCACGCTATTGCGCCTGACAGAAGCTGTCTAATCCCCATAAAACCCGAGCAGGGAGCAATGTAAGGTGGATGGCTGCGATAGCAAAACGCTTGATGTGGCGGACTTCTGTGAAAGCGGAAAAGACGCCTCTTAAAGACCCGGCTACCGCAGAGTGATGAATTGCCCGCTGCGGATACCATGTCCCAGCATGGTAAAAGGTTTGCGCGAGCGCCGAAGTGTTGTGGCTCCTCTGGATTGAGGAGGGATTGAGCCTCCAGCCCACGTTGACACGATAGGCAGTGTTCGGACTTCTCAGCTTCCAGTTGAAAGACTTAATGCTTTTCGCCCCGCAAGGGAACGAGCTGTGCCCGCTCTCTAACTCGCAATCCGTTGAAAGTTATTTATGAAACTCTTCTCCCTATCCACCATGAGCGATGCCGTTCTCAAAAAACTCCTTCAATCCAGCAACGCCAACCTGAGAATTTCAGCCGCTGAGATTTTAGCGATGCGTAATTGCGAGGTGCCGGAAGTTGGGAAAAGGCAGGACTTGTCAAAGTTAGTCAATACAATCCCTGCATCCCAGCCGATTAAACTTTGACCACCCATTCGAATAAACGTAAGGTTGAGCATATGAACTCAAAAAAGAACACACCAATAAATAAATCTTGGTTTTGTCGAGGTTGGCAATTAGCATCATGCTCGGTTTACTTGAGGGAAAAGAAAATGTCGTATGCCTTCTTTCGGTCATCCCTTTACAAAGGAGATGACAGGCACCCAAAGTTAATAGTCAAACGAGAGCAAGACGCTGGATGTAAATGCAGTATATCACCCAAAGCTCACACCAGCAGGTCGCAATTTGATTTAGCGTGGAGCATTTTTATAGAATGGTTTGCAGTGAATAAAAACTATAAGCTACTCCTCTATCTACCCGGTAATAAAACCGATATAATCTGTGGCAAAGACCTTGCTGGAGGACAGTTTTACCGACCATGAAGACCTGCCTCACCTGCCACAACGCCGGACGTTCCTTGTGGAACAATTCTTGCCTTTGCACAGGTGACGCCATGCTGCCGACGGCTTTTCATCAGTGGTCAGCAAAAAACCGCATTCCATACAGCATTTCACAGCCTAAAATTGAGGATCCAAAAGTAGTTGTCAGCAGACCCAAGTTGGTGTTTGGTCAAAAGACATCGAAGAAAATATGATCTACGAAGAAGAAACCCTAGAAGACGCCATTATTGAAGGTTTGCACGAAACCGTGTTTAATCCCGATAAAGCTGCTCGTTTAATCCGCCGAAACTTAGATCAAGGAATTGCCTGCAAATACATTGTGGATTTCTACAAGCTCGAAAACGGCAAGATCGTCATGGAGACGAATCTGCACACCAAGGTTGAGCCGAAAAAGCTTGGCAGGAGGGTGGTGGTGTGATTACCTCATCTCTTCCACCCAACGAACCATAATCGGCGTGACGCCCGGATTGTCGCCGTCGTGCATTGAACATCCTTTGGGGCACTCGATAAACCACACGCCGTCAAAACCGATCTGAGGACGCTCCTTGTGCTGGAGGCAAACGGGAGCGGTTTTGTTGAAGTCCTGCATTAGGTGTTCGATGGGCGTCATTGCGTAGCTTGGAAGTGCATACTATCTCGAATCCAAAAAGCTCCCGCTGGCATCCAGCCTTCTTTGGCAAAGATTTCCATTACCTCAAGAGGCATGGTGGCTCGCGTGGGCCAAGGAACCAAATTGCCATTGTCATCAGGATCAAGGTCAACAGCGGCTCCGCGTGCATGTAAGCTAGGCAAACTACCACCGCGCATTAGGCGGTTATTAAAGCAGCCGGCATACTTTTCCAAAATGCGTTTGTGTGGCGAGACAGCAATAGCTTCAAGAATGCGCCTCAAACTTGCCGCTACTTTCTTGTGGCATCGGATGATCTTGACGGGTTTATTATCGTAAAAAAGACCAAGATCGGCAACGCTAAGTGGTGTCAGTTGAGACTCATCACCCGGATTGCCATAAAACTTGGTAAGGCTGGCTTGATCCGTTTTTGGCCAAGGGTTGTTTTTGGGCATGAGTTTCCGCAAATGGGCTTGGCAGGCGGCAATACTTTTTGGCCCCCAAAAACCATCTGGTTCAACGCCAATCTTGGTCTGAATTTTTTTGATGTCGCTCTGATTCATACGTCTTGATTAAAGATGATGATAAGACCCCAAATGGTGAGCGCAATTGCTGTGAAGAGTAGGCCGCAAAACATAGCTGGTGGAAATTCTGCAATCATGGCTCCATGTCCTCCTCGATCATTCTAGCGTTATGCTTGTGCAGAAAAACAGCCAAATCTGTGCTTAATTTGTCCACCACCTCTTCAGGCAATGCCCATTCCCATTCGTGAAGAAACTCATGTATGAGAATGCGGAGGTGTGGTTGGCCACTAAGGCGGTCGTCTATCTCAATTCGTCCGTTTCCATGTGCAAGCCCGAGAGCACGATGTCTCCCGAGCTTACGTCGCAGAACAGTTATGGAACTTGGTTTCACTTGTTCCGCAGCTGAGCAACCATTGCGGCAGTCGCGCCATGAATACGTTTAGCGATAAAATTGTTGTTCTTGCCCTTGTGGCGATCAATTGCAGCCAAGATGCGATCCTCAAGCGTTTTGCTTTTAAAACAAACTGTTTCACCTTGTTTATGGGTTTCTTTGCCATTCTCGGACTTCTGGCGATAACAGCGAACACGAACGGTAATTCGGCGCTTAACATCCCAAACTGGAAACTCTTGCATCTCGAAAGCTCCTGATGCCAGACCGCCTTTGAGTAGGTCGTGAACCCGTTCTGGAGAGCATTGAAGCTCCATTGCGATCTTATCTTTGGTGTCCCATCCGGCAGGAATGCTGTATTTCTGGATGTTGATTTTTTCGACTGCTTTTTGCCAGTTCATAGTTTTTTTTACGTGGTGTATTTTGTGTTGTGTGGTTTATCCGACAAAGATGGGGAAGGTAACCGTTCTTCCATATCTCTTGTCAAAGATGAATCCAGTTTGTGAAGGTGGTTCGTATGGTGCTTTGATGACTACCGAGTAGGCGTTGTAGCCAATCAAACTACCGTTACAAATCCACTTGGGATTCTGTTGGCTTTGATGCCAATGGCCAAAAATGTCGAGGTCAGCGGGAACGCCCTTGTTCCAAGACGAGATGGCCTTCTCAACCGGAATAGTCAAACCACCGACGCCACCTTGGTATTGCAAGCCGTCTCCGTGATGAAGGCGAAGAGTTTTGCCATACAGGTCAAGGAGCAAGTGGTAACCATCAGAAACATGCCATTTAGCCTTGTTTCCCATGTGCTTTGCCATTGTCTTGTAAAGCATCCACTCGTATGAATTGGCGGCACCCGTTGCGTGTCGTGGCTTGCGCGTGTTGCGTCCATGATTTCCATACACACAAGGAATCACAATCTCACCAAAGTGCTTCGACAAAAGCTCAACTCCACTGGCAATCTGATCCTGAAGCCACAAGACTGTCTGCGTAGGCGACAGGGCGTTGTTTTCCATCAATTCCTCATGGATATATCCAGTCATCAGGTCACCACCCAAAACAAGCACAAGGCGGTCAATTTTAGCCCCATGACGCTGAATCTGGGCCATACGGACAATGGATTGCCAGAAACGATTGATACGCTGCTCAGCAATATCGAGATTGAACTCGTTGAGATGATTGATGGTTTTTCCTTCAACAGTTTCTTCCACATGCCAATCTGAAGCCACGGCCACAAACGTAGCCTCTGAGTCGGCTTCTGTTGAGACTTTGATTTTAGAGGGAGCTGGTTTGTCAGAGGAGATACCAAGAGCAACATTGAGCTGCTGGTCTTTTTCCGAGATAATTGTCAGAAGGTTTTTACGCTCGGCTTCAAAGTCAGCCACGGTTTTCTTGTGGCGAATTTCCTGTGTTTCGTGAACGGCTGTGGACCAGTTTTTCATTTGATTAAGGATTTAGAGCTTCTTGAACACGTTTCATATAAAGATCGGCTGAATACCAACGCTCATTTACTTGAGCCTTATAAACACCATTTTTGGTTTGAATAGTCGATCCAGCCTCAATCTCAAGAGTGTCTGGACTGTAAAGTTGCATTGAGTTGGCGACGGTAGGCAAGGTTTGAGCGCAGCCGGTCAGCAATAGTCCGGTCAGCAGGAGTGCCTTTGTTTTCATGGTTAATGATCTGTTCGGTTAGAGACTCACATTCCTTCGTAACTTGCCATTGTAGCCACAAAGGAAAAGCCTTTGCGAGTGCGGCAAAGGCTTCGAGAGCGGCAGAAATGGCGGCTAGAATGGTCATTCGGGCTTCTTGTCAGTGACGTTTAAGCCAATGTGCTTGAGAAAAACAATAACCTTTTCGAGGATCGTGTCATCCTTTGGAGTCGGAGTGAGCTTCACAATGATGCGAGCAGCGCCCATAATAAGGCCAACAGCAGCGCCAATTTCAACCCAGTGAGATGTGATGTAGGATATGATACTCATAATTTAGAGTGGTTTGATTGCTTACTTTAGCATCATTTTTTAACCGCGCTAGTGGCAACTCGGTTCAAAGTTCCTTTGATTTCAAAGATTTCTTTAGTGTGATCGTCTATTTTGGTTTCGGCAGAATCAAGCCTGCGATCATGCGAATCAATGACGGTTTCTAATTTACCCTTCAACTCCCCAACGCTGAGTATTTGAATGGCGACAGTTACGATAGCGGTGATGACACCGAGAAGCGTAAGGAGGCGATTTTGTGCGCGTTCACTCATGTTGTAGTAATTTCCTCCCTACGGGAGTTGGTTAAAATGCCTAACTCAACAAGTTTGTCAAGACCAGAAATCACTCTTGGATCATTGGCATAAACTCCTGCCAACCAAGTTGTTAATTCAAACCGAAATGCCGCTACCGTGGGGTCTGTAGATAAAGCGATTTGAGCCTTTTCTGGCATCGTAAATTCAGCCATGAATTGCTGAACATTCTGCCATGTTTTGCTTTGTTTTTGGCATTGAGACTCGGCCCATACGGTAAGCGTTTGAAGCCTTTCATCTTCGCTCATAGTAACCAATTCACCATCCACCATTTTTGTCATGGTGGCGTGCTGTGGATCGGCGAGAAGTTCAGCGAGGATTTGATCTTGTGTTTTCATTATTCACTCCATCCAAAAAGTCTGATTTTGCCGCCAGCCAAGTTTCCACTGGAGAAGAAGATTCTAACTGCATCCACAATAGCGGCAGAATCTCGATAGCCGGTGCCAACATAAATGTTGGGAGATGCTGAATTGTAAGTGCGTCCATAAAGCGACCACTCACAAAAAGTCTTTAGGCTAGTGTTGAGAGGATCAGGAAACACAATTTGGCCATAAACGCCTTCATCCGTTGCGCTTCCCACAAAGGCTCCCATTGTGAGAATTGAGCTTGATGTGCCTTGGGTTGGTCCATAAGTTCCCAAGGGGCCATAGGCATGTCCATAATCAGAACCACCAGAATCAAATGTGCTACCACCATTGGCAGAAGTGCGAATATAGATCGGGTATCCATCCAGCGAGCAATACACATTCTCGAATTGCAGCATGTAGCCTCGATAACTACCTGTCAGACTGAAATCAACATTGGCAGGGCTTCCAGTAATGGTTGTCGTGGTAATGAGAACCCAATTCCCACCAGAACCGCCGCCGCCAGCAGCAGCCCATTTCACTCCAGTCGCTTGTGCGCTATCAACAGTAAGCACATGTCCATTGGTTGCGCCCACAGCAAGACGAACATTATCAGTGCCATTGTAAACAATGATGTCGCCTTTTGTTGTAGTAGGCGACAGTGCGTCAAAAGCGTTAGTCTGCGATGTTTGACCGGTTCCGCCGTTTGCTATTGGCAAGGTGCCCGTCACGCCAGTCGAAAGTGGCAAGCTGGTGCAATTTGTAAGAGCACCACTGGAAGGTGTTCCAAGAGCGCCTCCGTTTACCACAAATGCCCCGGAGCTGCCAGTGTTTACAGCCAGAGCAGTAGAGACTCCTGTGCCAAGGCCAGTGATGCTGCCGACTGCTGGGGTGATTGTATTGGTGCTAACCGCTGTAACAAGGCCCTTGGCATTGACAGTAACAGCAGGCGCAGCCGTGGCGCTTCCAAAGCTACCGACATTTGAATTTACGGTAGCCAGAGTCACCGCGCCGGTGCTTGCTAAAGTTGCATCACCAGATGCGGATACGGGCGCATAAGCGGTTCCGCCAGCATTGCCGACTAGCATTTGACCGGCAGATGGCGCTGTGTTGGGGACAATAGCTGCCTTTGTCTGAACGTCGTTAGTGACGTTGGAAAGGCCAACCGCAGTCTTAGTGATGTCCGATGTTATTGCCAAAGTTCCACTAGCAGACATATTGTTTGCCAAAGAGGCGGAAACATTGGTGCCAAGCGTTAGGGCGGACTGTTTTGAGTTAAATGTTGACCAATCTGCGGATGTTAATGCTCCGGTGGTTGAGCTACTTGCCGTGCCCAAACTCAATGTTTGGCCAACAAGAGAAAGACCATTTGCTGTTCCAAGCGTAACATCACCCGAGTTTGTCCCACTCAAATCGAGTGTTGTTTTCATCGTTGCAGCATCAACTCCGAGTTGAATAGTGCCGCTGCTGGTAATCGGAGAGCCAGAATCAACTTGAATGCCATCAGTTCCACTGATCGCAACGCTGGTTACGCCGGGAGATGGTAAATACGCACCAAGAGTGTTTCCAGTAAGATATAGCCCTGTGCCAACAACAATTTCAGTAACAGCTGTTCCTGTTTCAGTAGAACCAAGCAGGATGGCTGATCCTGACAGGTCCTCAAGATTCGAGATCGGGAGCTGACCAGTCACATCGGTTGACAGGTCAATTTGTTGCATCTCGATTTGTTGGCCTGCGATGGAAAGATAATCGTATCCACCAGCAGCCAATGTTACATCACCACTATTGGTTCCAGCCAAGTCCAAAGTGGATTTCATCGTGTCCACATCCACGCCAAGTTGGATGGTGCCGGAGGTCGTGATTGGAGAACCTGAATCAACCTGAATACCGTCAGTGCCCGAGATGGCTACGCTGGTAACCGTGCCGGTGCCTCCTCCGCCAGAACCATTTGCTGCCGCGGTGATGCGGCCTTTGGAATCCACCGTGATATTGGCAGAAGTGTATGATCCGGGGGTGACGGCGGTGTTAGCCAACGTCAAAGCGCCCGTGTTTGCCAAAGTGGCATCGCCGGAAACAGACTTGTTCTCGAAGACCGTTCCAGCAGCATTTGCTACAAGGATTTGGCCCGAAGAGAGACTGGTGATCGTCACGCCCTCATCGTCCTTAATGTTGGAGCCGAGAGTTGGACGAATGAAAAGAGTTCCGTTGCTTGGGTGGGCACTGACAACTGCCAAAACCTGAATGTGCGGATTGGGGGCAGCAGGTTGAGTTTTAGTTAACGATCCCGTTGTAGTTCCGGCATAAACAATCTGACCATTAACCCACGTCTCTCCGTAATTGCCACCATTTGTCTGAACACCACGCAACTTACCAAAAGCAATGACAAATCCCTCTTCTCCATTGCTTAGTTCCTCGGCAGTTAAGCCCATGAAGTAAGTAGATGGGCCAGTTCCATTCCAACGCTGAACCAGTAGCTTACCGCTATTACCATCCGTCCCACTGAACATGACAGGCACGCCTTTAGCAATCGTTGATCCAGTGCTGTTTTTGACGTGATAAACGACGTGTTCTCCGGTGTGAAGAGCAAAACCATTAAGCTGAATATCAAGAGTCTCCTCATCAGCATTCCACATCATCTGGCCTTGCGTGGAAAGCGAGCCAGTTGGCGTGGTATCCATTGCAATGCTGTTCACATTGGCAATATCGCCAGTGTCGGATTCAGTGATCTGGCCGTTCTGAATGATTTTGCCACTGGTGCCATCAAACCGCACCAGTTGATTATTGAGCGACAAGCTAGATGAAGTAACATCCCCCGTGCCACTAATAGGCGTAGCCACATCAACAATAACGCTCGGTGAGGAGTCGCTAATGTTTACAATAACATCACCAGCATCCGTAACTTGAACAGTTGGGGATGTTTCTCCAGAAACGGTGATGTTTGGCGTCATGTTATGGATGTGTAATTGCTGAGAACTTCGCCGGTTCCCTCAAGAAGAGTTTGAACGTAGGCTGGATTGGAATCGTCCGTTGTTTCAATCTGCCAGATGTATTTACCAACTGGCAGTGGGTATTTGCCGGGATTGACGGTAAAAGTCCAGTTTGCGGCACTCGTAATCGTAATATCACCATTTGCCGAAGTAAGCTCCAAAGCTGGAACTGTGTTCGTAGCAGTCACCTTGAAGCCCATTTTCACTGAGGCAAGATCACCGGGAGCCAAAGGATTCTGAATGGCAACAGATGACAA
>JACCDU011319516.1_pt1 | contig 10608 bp, 8 predicted proteins | sample 7446081 | NCBI WGS metagenome assembly JACCDU01 (sample SAMN15323447, study PRJNA562643) | freshwater metagenome | isolation source: river surface water | place: USA:Blue River Watershed | collected 2017-08-17
CTCTTGACCCAGCCGCAAAGGCTGAGTTCGAGAAGCACATCGCCATGCACCAGTCAGTTCTGCAGCAGCAGATGATGGAACAGGCTATGATGGCTCAAGGACCACAAGAAACTCCAGCACTGCCAGCAGGTGGCGCTGGTGAAGCTGCTCCGCAAGAGGGCTTCGACCTAACCCAACTATAAGGAATAAATAATGGCTGAAGAGACGCAGATTGAGACGACTGAGCCTGTAGTAGATGCAGCTCCAGTTTTAGACACCCCAGCAGAGCCTGAGTTCAAAGCTCACCCTGCACACGAGAAGCTGCTAAGCGAGCTTCCTGAGGCGTGGCACCAGAAGGTTCTGCCACACCTACAAGAGTTTGACCGCAACGTCCAGAAGCAGTTCGAGGACTACGCTCCTTACAAGGAGTTCATCGAGGCTGGCGTTTCCCCTGAAATCCTACGTGGTGGCGTGAACTTGGCTAAGGCTATTGAGTCTCAGCCTCTTGACGTATATGACTCCCTGACTGCCTACCTAAAGCAGAACGGCCTACTAGCTGAAGAGGCTAAGCAGGCTGCTAGGGACATCATGGAGGACGAGTCTGGCGAAGACTTCGAGGACCTATTCGACGGCGAAAACATCCCAGCTGCACTTCGCAAGGAGCTGCAAGAGCTGAAGGAAATGACCCAGCAGCAGCAGGAATACCTATACAACCAGCAGCTAGAGGTCGAAACCAACCGTGAGCTAGAGGCTTTGGAGCGTGGCATTGAGAACCTACGTTCAAAGTATGCAATCTCCGAAGCTCACGAAATCGCTATCTACGACATCATGAACGTTGCCATCAACGCAGGCCGTGACATCACCTTGGAGCAGGCAGCTCAGCAGCTAGCCTCTATGATTCCTGGTGGCTTCCAGCCTGTGGGTGGCTCAAGAACTTCTGAACCAGCTCCAACGGTTATCGGTTCAGCAGGTGGCGCAGGCATTCAGGCTCAGAACCTATCGGTTCCGAAGGATGACCAAGCAAAGCGTGACATGCTGGCACAGATGTTTGAGCAGTACAAGAAGGCAAACCAGTAAAACCTATTTCTACAAACAATAGAATATATTTGTAGGAACCAGTGTTAGACTGGTTGGAGGTCCAACGTACAGCCCCTAAGAGGGTCAGGGCAAGTGACGATTCGTTTATTTGTTAATCAATTACTCTTAGGAGAGTGAATTATGGCTGGTCAGGGAATTCTGACTTTCGCCTCTGAGGCATTGAAGCTCGTTTATGGCGACCTTCACATGCAGCTGAGGGACAAGACTCCTGCTCTTGATTTCATCAAGGCATCGTCTTCAAACATCACCCGCAACGGTAAAGAGGTTGTGTTCGACACTCACATCGGACGTAACCAGGGAATCGGTGCACGTAACGTACGTGAGAAGCTGCCAACCGCAGGTGCTCAGAAGTACAAGCAGGCTCACCTATACCTAAAGAACCTATACGGTTCCATCGAGGTTGACGGTCAGCTATTCGAGCAGGCTGCTGAAGACTACCAAGCCTTCATCAACGTAGTCGACAACGAAATCAAGGGTCTACGTCGTGACCTAGCAGTTGACATGAACCGCCAGATTTACGGCGATGGCTCTGGAAAGATTGCAGTTGTAAAGACTGCAAACACTGCCGACACCACCGTAGAGTTCGACTCAGTTCACTGGGTTGAGTACGGCATGATTGTTGACATCCTAAGCGCAGATGGTGCAACCCAGAAGGCTAACGAGGTTGAGGTTGTTTCTGTAAACACCTCTACCAACGTTGTAACCTTCAACACCAACGTAACCTGTGCAGTTGGCGACATCATCGTTCGTGCATCCAACACTGCGAACTCCTTCGGCAAGGAGCTAACTGGTCTTGCCAAGATTGTTTCCGCTACTGGTGCACTACACGAGATTGACCCAGCCGACACCCCAGTATGGGCATCGACTGAGGTAACTCTAGGCTCCGTAGGTACCCCAGGTACCCTAACTGAGCTAGACCTAATCTCTCTAGTCCAGAAGGTCGACAAGCAGGGTGGTGACGTAGACGTATTCTTGGCAAGCCCAGGTGTATACAACGCCTACTGGAACCTACTGCAGTCGTTCCGTCAGTTCACTAACACCGCCGCCCTAACTGGTGGTCAGCGTTCCTTCACCTTCGAAGCACTTGGCAAGCCAATCCGCTTCGTTTCTGACTACGCTGCTCCAAAGGGCACCCTCTACGCTCTATCGTCCAAGGAGCTGGTCATGAACCAGAAGAAGGACTGGAGCTGGATGGACCGTGATGGCTCGATGTGGAGCCGTGTTGCAGACACCGACGCTTACGAGGCTCGCTACTACTTGTACGCAGAGCTTGGTACCTACCGTCGTAACGCACACGCAAAGCTCTCCAACATCGCAGAGCTTGGCGGCATTTAGTCAATAAACCCCAAAGGGAGCTGGTTCGTCTCGCCAGCTCCCTTTGGCATTTCTATAGAATGTAACTATGTCAATTATTAACTTCGCACAAATAGACGGCCTATACACCGAACACCAGCGCCGAGTAGCAGCGCTTATCAAGGACATTTTCCCCACAGTTCGCTTGCTCCGAATGGAACCAGGGCACCCAGCATTTGACCCAGAGCGCCCTTTTGCATTGGTAGACGAGCCTCACATGCTTCCGCCTTACCACATTCGCAACCTAACCGAGTCTGAAATCGACCACAGGCTAGTGGCATGGCTCGCTGAGAACAACATGCACGACCCTAATTCAACGGTAAATAGGTTACAATTATTGGAGATGTCACACGCTTTGCTAAAGGCTAAGGAAGAAGACGACTGGCACAAAGAGAAGGCTGACATCATGAAAAGCGCCATGAAGTCCAAGAAGCACAGCTGGACTCACGATGGTAAGACTCTAAGGAAGTAGCCATGCCAGCAGAGGAATTCTCCTACACGGGTGACGACGTAGCATTCAGAGTTCGCTCCTCGTTCGGAGACTTCTCTGGTGCCCAGCTTAGCGACGCCGCAATCCTTTCTTGGATTAACGACGGTCAGCGTGAAATCGTAAACAGCAACACCCTTTTGCGTGCGACCAAGTATGCAAACATCGTTGCAGGCCAGCAGGACTACTCCTTCCCAGAGGACAAGGTTCTAGCCATCGAAGCTGTCTACGTCAGTGGCTTCCCTATCGAGAACGTATCCCCGCAGGCTGCTAGGGAATACATCCTAAAGCTTGACCCAACCTTGCTACTTGAGGCAACTAAGCCTGAGATTTGGTACGAGCGTGCTGGCGTAATCACCTTTTACCCAGTGCCTAAAGAGAACATCACCAACGGCCTAAAGCTTGAGTATGTAAAGGTTCCAACCAGCCTGCTTGCCCTTAGCGCTACCCTTGGCGTGCCTGACCGCTACTTCAATGAGCTGGTCTCCTACGTTATCTCGCAGGCTCTTGAGGCTGACGAAAACTACGACGCTGCTAGCTACAAGCTTCGTCAGTTCCGTGATGGGCTAGACAGGCTAAGCAACAAGGACAACATTTCGCAGATTGACCTGTACCAGCAGATTCTGCCTGACCCAGATGACTACATGTAATGTCAGCGATTATTCGACAGCGCAGTGCTAACCTCCAGAACTTCACTGGTGGCCTAAACAACTACTGGGACCAGTCTTCGATTGCAGACTCAGAGCTTGCAAGACTTATCAACTTCGAAGTAACCAGCAACGGTGCCCTCGCATCTCGCCCGCCAATCTGGCTTGAGACCAACGGCGCAGGTGCTCCAATCGTAACCCCAGCTACCAACGAGCCTTTTGATGTCATCGGCATCTACGTAGAGGCTGCAGGTGCACGCTCGCTAGTCGCCGTAACTGACACTAAGACTTGGAAATACAACGTAGAGACAAAGACTTGGGCGCAGATTGCAACCTTCCGTGCAACTGACTGCACCCAGTTCCAGAACAAGATTGTGCTGTCTTCTTCTACCGCTGGCCTTGGTGGCTACTGGGAGAACGGCGTATTTACCAACACCCCAACCATGCCAGCGCTTGGCGGTATCGAGCTATTCCAGAACCGCTTCTTTGGTTATGGCATTCAGGGCACCAACACCGCTAACACCGTTTACTGGTCTGATATCACCACCGCTGGCATCGAGGGCGAAAGCAACTCAATCTGGAACTGGCAAGATGCTCAGGGCTACTTCTACGTTGAGATTGGTGCTGGCGACGGACAATGGATTACTGCACTAGCTCAGGGCTACAACGACCTAGTGGTCTTCCGCAACCGCTCTACCTACCGCTTCAGCTACGGCGAGCTGCCTGAAGAGGGCACTATGCAGGTTATGCAGCAGGACATCGGAGCCGAGAACTCCCGCTGTGTTGTCAAGTTCGAGAACGCTCACTACGTTCTTTCGGGCAAGACCCTATACAAATACCAGAACTGGCTCTTTTATCCACTGAACTCAGAGCGGGTGAACTTTGAAACTCAGACAGACTTTGAGCCACGCTTTGAGCACGCTGTTAGTGTTGTTGGCAGCCGCTGCATTGTGTGGCATGGTGGTAGGTCTTATGTTTACAACCTTGATACTGCTACTTGGTCTGAATGGACTTCACAAAAGCGTATTGGCTATTACATCACTGTTCCGAGGCAAGCTGACGCTGAAGGCGAAGAACTCTTCTACGCAGTAAGCGGTGACTCTGACGTAAACCCAGCGGTAGGTGCTAGCGATTACTTCCTAGCTCGCATCCGTGACCGCATCGAGCCTGGCACTCAGAGCGAAGAAATGGTCTGCGCTCTCCGCACTAAGATTTACGACTTCGCTACGCCTGTGGAATGGAAGCGTCTTTACTTTTGGTCTGCAGACATCGCCACTGCCCGTCAGGTCCGTGCAACCGTAGTCCCAGTAGCCTTGACCGAAACCCCTATCGCCGTGAACTGGGACGAGTTGAGCAAAGATGGCTCATACGACAACGGTTTCTACAACTTCGACGAGTTGAGCAAAGAGAACACTGGAGACGAAACCTGGTCCACTTGGGACAGGCCAAAGACCCCAGGCGCTGTCGAGACCGTTATTGACGACTTCCCGCTAGGCAACCTAATCCGTATCGAGACCAAACTGGACCAAGCGCTTCGCTTTAGACGCATCTACTTTGAGCTATACTTGACTTGTGACGGCACTGTTACAACTTCGCCAGTCCAGGTCTTCAGCATCATCCCGATGGTTGGAGTAAAGGCTAAGATTTCCAAGGGAGCCAACTAATGCTAGGTGCAGAACGTGGCTCAAGTCTGGGAACCTTCGAGTTCAACCCTTACGCCGCTGGTGCAAAGATTTACGGACAGGTTGGCTCTTCGCCAACTATGGGTCCAGTAAACAAAACAGGCTACGCTGACAGAGACAGGCGACTAGCTGCACGACGCAATGCAGTTCTTCAGATGATGAAGAGCAAGAACGCTGGAGCTTTTAGCTCCCCTGACGCTCTGAGGTTTACGAAATAATGGCAGCATCACCTCTTGACACCATAAATGCTAGAATTGCAGCAGCAGAGCGATACAAATCTAACGTCCAGAAGCAGGGGAGATGGGCCGAGTTTGCTGGTGCGACCACAAAGCTTGACGACTATTACCGTCAGCGTAATGAAATAAGTGGCACAGACCCACTTCAGAACGTGACAGCAGAAGAGCAGGCCGCTGCGGCTGCAGATGCTGCCCCAATGCCGAGCGAGGCTGAGGGTGGCCCAGTGAACATGAGCCAGCCAGACATCTACTCTGACCCTGTTTACTTGCGTCAGCTTGGGGTCGCACAGGGCGCTTTCAACAACGCTAGAACCAACGCCCTAGCCGACAAAGAGCGTGAGACTCTTTACACCAACGAAGAACTAGACGCTCGCAAGCCAACTGCAGAGCAGGCCCGCCGTAGACTCGCTGGCAACTATGCTGCACGTGGCATGGCTGGTGGTCGCTCTGGCGCTCTATCCCGTGCTGAGGCAACTCAGAACGCTCAGGAGCTAGCTGCTAGAACTACTTTGCGTGACAAGATTTCCGAGCTAAACCGCCAGTTCGTAGCCAACTACGGCGCTGAGGGGTCTGACTGGCTTGGCACCACAGCTGGCGCTGCGGCTCAGTCCGAGGCTCTTCAGGCTGCAATCAATGCTCGACTAGCTGGAATAACGACGGTAGGTTAACATGGCAGAAGTCCCAATTTCCCCTGAAGCTCAGTCGCTCTACGTAGACCCGACTCCAGCTTTTCAGGGCGCACTAAACTTCATCGAGCAACAGCGTACCCAGGCAAACGAGCGCTACGCTGAGAACAAGGCTGACATCGCTAACATCTTTGGTCAGCTAACTCAGGTCAACCAAGAGTCTCAGGCCCGTGTAAACAAGCAGTTCACCGATTCCATCGCCAACCAACAGCTAGCTACCGCCCAGCGTGTGGCTGAAGCCCGCCTTGGCGCTCAGCAGACTCAGGAATCAGCCATCAAGGCTATGGACGAGCGTGGTGGTGGCCCAGTTGGCAACCTAGCTGCTTCTCCAGTTGCCGTAGAGGCAGAGCGTGGTATTAGCCGTCAGAACGCTTTGCAGACCCTATTCGCTGGTCAGCAGGGCGCTATCCAGCAGCAGACCATTCAGAACCTAGTCGCAGCTCAACAGGGCTACGGACAACAGCAGCTATCTGCAGAGCGTGGCCTAAGTCGCTCGCTTGAGGATGTTCTACTTGGCCTATCTGGTCAGGAAGCTGGCGTACGTGGCGACCTAGCTGCAGCTAAGATTGCAGGACGTCAGGGCGTAAGGCAGGCTAACTACCAGCAGATTCTGCAGAGGCAGGCTGAGGCTGAGGCTCGCAGACTTGCCGCAATCCGTGGTCAGTACGATGTCCAGCAGGCTGCGATTGACGCTCAGAACAAGCTAGACCTTGCAAAGCTAAATGCTGAGAACCGTGTTGTTAACTACGAAAATGACTCACTGGGCATCTCTCGCAGGCTTGTAGACGCTGGGGAAGACCCAGAGGCATTCTGGGCTTCAATCGACTCAATAGACTTGGGTGATGTTACTACTGGCAGTGCTGCATACGCTAAGTGGCTTAAGGCAAATCCAAGGGTTGAGGTAGCTGCTAAGGATGCTGCTCGTGACTGGTTTACCAGACTCCGCTATAACAGCGGTACCGCCACCCCTGACTACAGCCCTTATGGCGTTCAAACTCCAGGAACTTCAGCAGTGCCAGGCACTGTACCTGGGTCCACCCTGCCTAAGAGGTAATGCCCTATAATTATCCTGAATAGTTAGGACTAGAGTGGCCACAAATAACCCGTACAAACCATCTGGAAGTTCAGCTGGTAATCCTTACGGTAAAACTGGAGCGGGAAAAAGCGTCTACGGTACTGGGGATGCAGCCCCAGCTGCACCGACTGCACCTAAGAGCGTTTACTCGCCTAACATTGCCAAGCTAACTCGTGAGACTCTGCCTCCAAAAATGAGCTTTGGGCAGACCGTCCTAAACGCTCTATTTACCCCGCTCTACGGAGTCACTGGTGCCGTTGACGCCAGCCTTGAGAACCTTGGCAAAGCATTCAGCGGAGACTTTAACAACCTAGTCAACCCTCTTGAGCGTGGCGCTCAGAACGTAGACAAAGTTTGGAATGGCCTGCAGCAGCCTGTAATCACAGGCAAGGATGTCTTTGAGAAGCGAGTCCTTCCAGCCATCGGCGTCCCTGACTACCAGTTCGAGCTAGACGTTAACACTTTGAAGCAGGTGCCAGTTATTGGCGACATGCTGAAGTGGTCTGAGGCTGAGGCCAGCAGCAAGGCTGGCAATCAAGTTTCGCTCCCTGAGCGCACCAAGGCTGGCGAGCTATCCGACTACCTTGGCTTTGCTACCGACGTCGCACTAGACCCGCTAACTTACGTTCCACTTAGGGCTATCACCACCCCGCTAAAGGTAGGTGCCAAGAGCGCAGCTGCAGGTATCGGAGCCTTGAAGCAGGGCGCTGCAGGTGAGATTGCTCTGACCCGTGCTGCCAAGAACCTTGCAATGACCCCTAACGACGTAGCCGCCAAGGTTGCTGAGGTAGGCGGTAAGGTCAACGTTCGCAGGAGTATGCAGGGCGCTACCAGGATTCCGCAGAACCTCTACGGGCTAGGTGGCAAGGCTGACGAGAAGCTAGCATCTGCACTGAAGAAGGTTGAAGACCAGTACACCTACAAGTCTGTGCTGACTTCAAACCTGGGTCTAACCAGAACTGCCTCAGACGCTATCGCTAGCGCTGCAGAGGCATCTTGGAACGCTCTGCGAGCTGGTATCGCAACTGAGTCGGCCAAGGGCTACTTGATGAAGTATGCAGCCCGTGACATCAAGGGCGTATTCAACCCAACTCAGGTTGTGAAGTTTAGCCGTGACGCAGACTCTGGCCTAGTTGTCCTAAAGACTGGTAACGGCGTCGAGATTACCCGTGCTGCTGACATGAAGCAGGCCAAAGAGTTCGCCAAGGCTTACCGTGAGAACGCTCCCATGAACAGCGTTCCTGGTGCTACCGTTCAGGGTGCAGTCATTGCTGAGGACTCACAGTCAATCAGCGTTCCGAAGGCTGAGGGCTCAGAGGCCAGCCTAGAGATTGGTCAGATTTACGACGAGGGCGATGGCAACTTTGCGGTCTTCGATGGCACCAACGTCCACGTCTTCGACGAGCTACAGAAGGCTCAGACCTACCTAGGCATTTACGCATCTCCAGCTGCTCAGGCGGCTGAGGTCGTCATCAGCCAAAAGGGCAAGAAATACATTGTCACCCAAGGCACCAACACCACTAGCTTTACCAGCAAGGGCCGTGCAGAGGCATACGCTGAGTCGCTGAAGACTGGCGCTGCTCCAGCTAGAACCGCAACGCCTGTGGCAAGTGGCAAGCTACTGCTCGACTCCCCTACGAAGAAGCTAGAGGTTGAAGAGCTTCTAAAGTATGCCCCAGCTGAGGAGACCTCGGTTCTCAGGGCTGTGCTGAGCGACCTAGACAAGACCGCAAAGAGCATCAAGGGCCTTACCTCTTCGGTATCTGGCGACCTACGCTCAAAGATAAGTTATATCTTATCTCCATCTAGGGCACGCCTCGACGACCTGCTCTCTAGGCTTACCCCAGACACTATGGCTGTTCTACAGCGTGTAGCAAACGACGAGATTACTCCATTTGATGCCCTAGCCATCATGGACAAGTCAAGCAGCGGAAAGCAGATGAACCAGCTTTCTGTCATCATCAAGAGCGCTCAGCTGCCAAAGGCTTCCCCTAAGGCAACCATTGGCGAGGCGTTTGAGCGAGTAAAGAACTTCAACAACCTGTCCAAGACCTACGGCAAGAACGGTGAGAACATCGAGATTGCCTTGGTTGAGTTCATGCGTGACGAGTTCCACAACCGTGCAGTCTCCCTAAAGAACGGCACCATCCAGGTTGGCAGCAACGCTGACGCCCTCTATGACCAGCTAAGCAAAGCAGTTGGCAAGGACATTGCTGACTCCATCAAGGCCACTGGCTTCCTTGAGGCCCGCAACCCTTCGACCACTCAGAAGGTCAAGGACGTCCTAAACAACCTCAGCGTGAAGTCCGATGCCGTCAAGTATGTTGACTACGAGGACATGCTAGCTGGACTAAAGCGTGGCGATGAAATCAGCCTGAACGCACTAGAGAAAATCTTCAAGCTTATCGACCCAGACCGCAAGCTCATTGACGCTGTGGAGAAGGGCGCAGACGAGCCTGCTCAGGCATTCTTGCGCCGTGTGCTAACCGACAACGGTGGCGTTGCAACCATCCGTGAGGTCGAGAAGAAGCTAGCCCTTGCTGGCGAGCCTGGCTACTTGCTAAAGGCTCAGGGCATTGGCTACTCCGACATCGTTGGCTCCTTCATGCGTAACATCCTTGAGGATGGCACTGACGCAGCCAAGGCTGCGCTAGCTAAGGAGTTCTCCGACGCTGCTGGCTTTGTGTCTACTCGACAGGCTGCAGCTGAGCGTATCAACCAGAACTGGCAGAGCTGGAGCGACCAAGTTGCGAACGCCATCAACCGTTCACTCATGGGCGATGCTGCCGAGGGTGGCAAGGGTGGTATCTACGACTTCCTCAACCAAATTGAGACCTCGCCAGGATTTACCACCAAGGTAACTACGCTTGGCGACGAGGCTGCTTCTAGCGTTGCAGAAGCCTACGGTGAGGGTAGCCGAGTTCTGCTAACGAACCAGCTGAACCAATACATAAGCCAGAAGATAAAGGCTTCGCTACTTGGAACCTCTGCATCTCGTGAGGGAAAGAAGGCCGCCAAGCTAGAAGACGCCTACGTTGGCAAGACTGCAGTTGAGAAGATTGACCTGCTAGTAGAGCAAATGGACATGGCTAACGACATGTTTATCGCCACTATGGGTTCGCCTATGACCATTGCCAAGTCTCGCAAAGACTCAGCGTTCGAGGCCGCTTACCAGCAGGCCGTCAAGGAAGCTGAGGAGACTGGTGGCGTAGTCAACTTCTCCGCAGCCGCCAACAAGCACATCGTCTTCCTGCACACTGGCGACATCTTGCGTGCAATCCAACTAGCAGGCGGTGAGCTGGGCGAGTCAGCCTTGGCTCGTGGATACTTCCCTACCGATGCCGTGAACTTCAAGACCGATGTAA
>JACCDU010241567.1_pt1 | contig 10606 bp, 8 predicted proteins | sample 7446081 | NCBI WGS metagenome assembly JACCDU01 (sample SAMN15323447, study PRJNA562643) | freshwater metagenome | isolation source: river surface water | place: USA:Blue River Watershed | collected 2017-08-17
ACAAATTACAGCAGCGAATAACGCAACCGCCTCAACGAAGGCAGCAACGATCAACATCGCACCCTGAATTTTTCCAGATGCTTCTGGTTGGCGAGCGATAGCTTCCATTGCAGAACCACCGATACGACCGATACCCATTCCAGCTCCTAAAGCAGCTAAACCAGCACCGATACCTGCAAGACCAAGACCTACAGAAACTTCTAATAAAATCGATAAAATAGACATACGATTTGGGTTTATATAAATTAAAAAAAATACAAATTATTAATGATGATGCTCCTCAACCGCCGCTCCGATGTACGTAGAAACCAACATCGTAAAGATAAACGCTTGAATAAAGGCAACAATCAGCTCGATCACGTTCATGAAAAGCGAGAAAGGAACTACTGCTAGACCCAATGCCGCATTTTCAAAAATGAAAATCAAGGAAACTAAACTCAATAAAATGATGTGACCTGCCGTGATGTTCGCAAATAAACGAACCATCAAGGAGAATGGCTTCATGAAAATACCTACGATTTCAACAGGTGTTAAAATCACCAACATCCACTTCGGTACACCTGGCATAGCGAAAATGTGCGTCCAATACGTTGACCGACCATTGAAGTTGGTCACGAAGAAGGCGATAATTGCTAAAACTAATGTAACGGCAATATTACCTGTTAAGTTGGCCCCACCTGGAACCAAGCCCAACATATTATTAAACCAAATGAAGAAGAATACCGTCAATAAATACGGCATAAAACGGCGATAATGCTTCTCTCCGATGTTGTTTTTGGCGATCTCGTCACGTACAAAGATGATAATCGGTTCGAACATCGATTGGATTCCTTTGGGTGCGCGGTGCGGATTTTCTTTGTAGCGCTTGCCGATTCCGATGAAGATGGTCAACAATAATACTGCTGAAACTAATAAAGAGGCTACGTTTTTAGTAATGGAGAAATCGTATACCTTCTCGCCATTTTCTGCATGGATTTTGCCGTGTTCTAATACGAAGCCGTTGTATGGAATTTCTTCGTGGTGTTCGTTTTTGAAATTAGCCGATGAAAATACTTGTAAACCCTGTGATGCAGTATAAACGATGCAAGGCAAGGGTAAAGTCGCGTGAAAATGTCCGATGGTAAAGAAATGCCAATCATGCTCATCGGCGATGTGATGCAAAATTAGTTTACCTGGATCGAATTTGGTGGATTCTGCTTCATGCGCAGCAGGTGCTGCAGCATGTGCTGCCGTGTCGGCATGCGCTTGAGTAGTATCGTGTGCCGCCTCACCCTCGTTGGCAAGCAAAGAAAAGCTTGAAAAACTGAATAATAACCCGAGGATTATATTTGAAAAATACATTTTCTTGAAAAAAGTCTTAATCGGCATCGTAATTCTTGCTTTTACTATATTGTTTTCAATTGATTCGCTAATTCGTTGATTAGCTGAGTTTTGGGCAGAAAAAAAAAGAAAAATTTTATCAGTCTTTTCTAAAAACGTCGCAAGTTACGAAGCAATCCAATTATTTCAAAATTTGCACTACATAAATAGAGTACAAAAAAGTTGATTACGAATAAGAAAATTTGGGGGGTGCCTGAATAGGCGAAAAATCCAATGAATGAAAGGCTTAATATGAAGCGTATGGTTAGGTTTATCATTTGAAACTGAATGAATTTCTCTTTACCATCTTTTAAGCCAATTTGTGCGATGCTATAGGTTAGGTAGGATTGAAATGCTAAAAAAACAACGATAAAGGAAATATTGGGATGAAGGATGTGTGCCCAGGGACTTTGATTGATTCCGTAAAGGATGGCTGCTATTCCGACGTAAACGAGAATAAGTTGTTTCATGGGGCAAATATCATGAGAATTTTGGAATTTCCTGATTTCATGGTTTACTTTGTCTCCTCGTTCAGTCGCTGTGAGGCATTGAATTATAAAGAAGAAGGGAGAGACTAGGCTCATTGATCTTCTGGCAACCCGTCAAAATTTGACCCCGGTGCTAATTCCTACCCCAGGCGTTTGCCTGTTTAGGGAAATATAAAGCTTTGATGATGCAAGCAGAATTTAGACACTATCACTATCCCCATACTTTTCCCTTAGAGAGCGGAGCATCTTTGCCCCAACTTGATTTGGCTTACCAAACCTGGGGTCAAATGAACTCGGCGAAAGATAATGTAATTTGGATTTGCCATGCATTTACGGGTAGCCAAGATGTGGCAGATTGGTGGCAAGGCTTGGTGGGTCCGGGTAAATTGTTCAATCCTGAGAATAATTTCATTGTTTGTGTGAATATTTTGGGTTCGCATTATGGCTCGACGGGGCCTTTGTCGGTGAATCCGCAAACAGGAGAACCCTATTACAGCTCATTCCCGGATATTACGATTCGAGATGTGGTGCACTCCTTCGAATTATTGCGAAAGGAATTAGGAATTAAGCGCATCAAGACCTGCATCGGGGGGTCGATGGGAGGTCAGCAAGCTGTTGAGTGGGCCATTATTCATCCGGATTTGATTCAAAACTTGATTTTGGTAGCGACCAATGCGGTTCACTCGCCCTGGGGTGTCGCATTTAATGAGTCCCAACGGATGTCGATTGAGTTGGATAAAACCTGGGGTGATTCAAATCCCAAGGCTGGGATCGAGGGGATGAAGGCGGCACGTGCAACGGCTTTGATTTCGTATCGAAATTATGAAACCTATCAAATTACGCAGGCCCGTCAGGATCATTCTTTAGAGAAGACGCTTCGTGCGGTGTCTTATCAACGGTACCAAGGCGAAAAATTAGCACAGCGCTTTAATGCCTATTCGTATTACATATTATCTAAAATGATGGATTCCCAAGATGTGGGAAGAAATCGGGGAGGAATTATTCCCGCATTAAAATTGATCAAATCAAATACCTTGGTCATCGGCATCAAGTCCGATGCCCTTTTTCCGATTGTTGAGCAGGAGTTTCTGGCAAAACACATTCCGGGTGCGTCGTTTCAAGTCATTGATTCCTTGTATGGTCATGATGGTTTCCTAATCGAGAGTGGCTTAATGACCAAAGCGATTCGCTTGTGGCAGAAGTTGCAACTGCTCGAAGTTAACCCAATGGCAGAGTTTTTCACGGAGCTGGAAAGTTTGTAGAGACGCGATACTTCGCGTCTTTGGTGGTTTTTATGTGGTTTAACCAGACGCGAGGTATCGCGTCTCTACGAGTTTATTTGGCTCATCTGGGATACGGTTTTTCATTAATGTAGAGACGCGATACTTCGCGTCTTTTTTTTTGGACACGAGGTATCGTGTCGCTACTTTTCTATATTTGACACATGGATTTCAAAAACAAAATTGTCTGGATTACAGGTGCATCCTCGGGAATCGGGGAGGCATTAGCCTATGAATTTGCCTCAAAAGGTGCTCATTTGGTGCTATCGGCTCGTCGGGAGGCAGAACTCCAACGGGTAGCCAAGGCTTGTGAGGTGCACGGAAACAGTGTACTGGTTTTGCCTTTTGATATGGTCGACTTGGATAGTCATGCGCGCCAAGTGGAGCAGGTAATACAGACATTTGGCCGACTGGATGTCTTGGTTTTGAATGCTGGGGTAAGTCAGCGATCTTTTGTGTTGGATACGAAGTTTGAGGTTTACCGACGATTATTTGAGATTAATTTCTTTTCCATTGTGCATTTGGTGCAAAAAGTTATCCCGCAATTTCAATCTCAGAAATCCGGAATATTCGTACCGATAGCCTCTGTTGCCGGGCGTATATCGACGCCCCGTCGCGCTGCGTATGGCGCGACTAAGCATGCATTAATTGGCTTTTTTGATTCGGTTCGTGCTGAATTACACAGCTATGGCGTGCAAGTAAGTACGATTTTGCCGGGTTATATTCGCACCGAGATATCCATCCATGCGATGAATGAACATGGGGAAAAATATGGCCAAATGGATCCGAATCAGGCCAAAGGGCTAGACCCTGCTTTGACGGCGAGGAAGATTGTCGACGCAGTAGCCCAAGGCAAAAATGAATTTTTTGTGGGTGGAGCGCTGGAACGATTTGGTCTTTTGGTGAAACAATTCGTCCCAGCGATTGTACCCTGGATGCTTCGAAAAATCAAGAATACCTAGGCGATTTTTTTCTTGTCTTGGAAGAATAAAATAAACAAAATCAATACCAATAAGGCGATTCCAGCGGGTACCATCCAAACGGATTTCCAATCATGAATGCCATTTTGGGTATACATATCCAATACAATTCCGGATAGTTTAGAGCCTATTCCCATACCGATTCCGTAGGTGGCTAGGGTGATTAAGCCTTGTGCCGAATTCTTGATATGCGGACCAGCTTTTTGATCGGTGTAGATTTGGCCGGTTACGAAGAAGAAATCGTAGCAGACTCCATGCAAGATGATTCCGATGAAGAGAATCCATTCACTCGAAATACCATCTCCATACCCGAAGCATACAAAACGGATAATCCAAGCGATTAATCCGACGATGAGCATCTTTTTTACGCCAAGTCTGGTAAATGCAAATGGAATTAACAACATGAATACGACCTCGGATACTTGACCAAGCGACATTTTGTTTTCCACATTGCTCATGTGCGAATCTGTTAGGGACGGATTAGCCATGGCATAATAGAAGGACAATGGAATGCAGATTAAGATGGAAGAAATAAAGAAAATTAAGAAAGATCGGTCTTTAAATAATTGCAGGGCATCTAATCCAATTATCTGTGCAATTGAGGCATCTTTGTCAGCTTTTGGGGGAGTGTCCGGTAGGAAAAAAGCATAGATACCTAAAACAAATGAGCTATACATGGCAATTTGAAAAATAGCCACATTGTCACCCAAGGCATAAAATCCAATGATATTGGTTACGACAATCCATGCGACTGTGCCAGTCACTCGGATATTCGCAAATTCTTTCTCGGGATTGTTCATTTGCTTCATCGCGATCGAATTTGATAAGGCCAAATTGGGCGCGAAGCAAAGTGTATAAGCTAAAATATACCAAAAGAATACCTCTGGGTCTTTGGTTTGTGCTAACAAATAAAGTAGTATACCTCCCAGGATGTTTAATACCCCCATCACTTTTTGAGCGGCGAAAAAACGGTCGGCAATGAGTCCCACAAAAAATGGAGCTACTAGGGATGCAATGGCGAAGGTTAAATAGGCGTTACCCACTTGGTCGCCTGTGGCGTGTAAGGTGCTTAGTAGGTATTTACTCATCTGACCGTACCAGGCTCCCCAGCCGAAGAACATGAGGAACATCATGGTCATGAGTTGTAATCGAGTTGAATTTTTCATTTTAATAGGTTTCTTGTAAGTCAAAAATACGAATTTGAAAGAAATATCAAATTTTCAAAAATATATTTTTGGGCTTATTCTATTGATTTCGAAAAGCAGTTTTCGCATAATTCTCCAATTTTTTCCAAGAATTGGTCAAAATGAAATCCTGTTTTTCGGAATTTCGCAAAAAATGTGTTTTAGGCCTTTAAATTGCAACCTCGCCTGTTTTTTTGTCAACCTGTTAAGTATTTGATTTTCAGATTTATTTGTCATTCTTTTGATGAAATATTTAGATCTAGTACATGCAATTCGCAAATGTTTTATTGATTTCAGCTCGGCCAACGGGTTCCTTTCAGGGATCCATGACCTTGTTTTTGGTGCTGTTTTCATTCATTGCTTTTGCCTTAATCGGCGTTGGGGTTGTGTTGTATAAAAAGCGTCAATCTTGGATCGCACATTCCAAGATGACTTACGGGAAAATAGTTGAAATTTCTAAGCGTTATGCACGGGATGATCACTCAGGTCGTTTTCCGATTTATTTTCCGATTGTGTCGTACTATGTGAATGGTTCTGAATTTCGTCGGGAGGCCGATAAAGGTTTAGCTCGTAACTGCGAGGTAGGCCAGGAAATACCAGTACGTTATTTAATGGATAATCCTTATGAGGCTTCTCTGAATGAAACCTCGATTCCGGTTTTGAATCCAACGGTATTTTTTGTGTTGGGGATATTGATGTTGATCAGTTCGATAGCTTTATCGTTTTTGCATAAATAGGAGTAAAGACTTTAGACGTTGGACTTTAGACGTTAGTCTATTCCATATATAAAAAAAGACGCGAAGTATCGCGTCTCTACATTGTTTAACGTCCGACTACCAACCATCATCTTTTTTCGGTTTGGCATTGGCTGTATTCTTCTTTGCGGGTGCGGGTGTGCTTACGGTTTTTGAGGCTGTTGAAGCGCTACCTTTTAGGCTGACATCTAAATTTACCCGACTGAACACGCGCGTTACGATTTTCCATTCTCCGTTTATTTCTAGTAGGCTCAATAGGTCGAGGTATTTGAAGTCGGCAAATTGCAACTCGACCGCTGCAAGGCCTGAAATGCCTGCATAAGAATAGCTGATTAGTTTCCCGCTTGCTTTTACTCCGCCTACGGGAGTTTTGGAGATAAAGGTTTTGATCGGAAAGTCTTGAACTTTACCCGAACTAGCATTCACGGTGCGTAGAATTGCCGCACTATGAAAGGCCTTGTTCAATTTTGCGGTATCTCCGGTCGTAATGCCTTCAAAGTAATTTGTAACGGTCGCTTTGATTGCATCATCTGTATTTTGAGCGAAGGCAATTGTGCTTAGGCAAAATAAGCAGAGGCTGAGGATGAGTGATTTTTTCATATCGGTTGATTTAGTTGCCGCCTTGTACAAACTCAGCGGGAAGGGCTTCTCCTTTCAGGAACAAGTTAGCTTTTTCTGGGTATAAAATGGATTGAACTATATTTACTTTTGATAATGCGTGATTTGCCATATTACCTAGGATAATGATCGCTGAATTGTCCTTGGGATTGTGTAGGTAATAATTTTTGAAGCCATGCCACCAACCGGTATGGTAGGTTAGCCACTCGCCATTGTCTAATTGGGCGAGTCTCCATCCAAAACCGTAGTTTTTAGGAAGGACTTTGGGCGAAGTGTGTTGCGGGGTAAAAGCCTCTTCTAGCGTAGAGAACTTCACGAGTTTTTCTTCATTGAGTGCCGTGTCCCAATGGTAGAGATCCTCGACTGTCGAATATATCCCTTTGTCCCCTGTCACGCCATCGAGGTGATTAAATTCAGAAACGACGGGCCCTCCTCGCCTAGGTACGTAACCTGTCGCGGCGGTTCGAAGCATCTCAGGGTGCAAAGGGTCATAAACAAATGACTCCGACATACCCGCTGCTTCAAAAAGGTTTTTCTTCGCGTATTCTCTGAAATTCATACCACTGAGTTTTTCTACGATGTAGGCTAGTAGCATGTAATTGGTGTTGTTGTAACTGAATTTTGCGTTCGGGCGGTAATCGATGTGGGGTTTCAGTCGAACCATCATTTCGACAACTTTCTGATTTGTCAGAGGAACTTTTTTGTCATAGATCTTATCCATATTATACGCATAATCGGATAATCCTGAACGATGCGTTAAGAGACTGCGGATCGTTAAGCTGGAATCATAAGGAAACCCCGGGATGTGTTTGTAAATGGGATCGTCGTAATTCAGCAGGCCTTTTTCTTTCAATTGCATAATTGCCACTGCGGTAAACTGTTTGGAAACAGAGGCTAATTGAAAATGGGTATGCGTATTGATATTGCTTTTGGTGAAGTAATTTGAATAGCCAAAACCCTTTTTGTAAATGATTTTACCATATTGGGCAACCAAAACAGCCCCATTAAATCCATACGTGGCTTTTAATTTATTGAAGAATGTGTCGAGTTTGATTGACTTTTGTTTAGCAACCTCGGGATTAAATAAACTAGCCAAAGAATCATTTCGTTTTTCGGCCAACGTTTTGTTGTGGAAAAAACTTTGAGTGGGATGAGAGGCGGCTAATAGTCCAACTAATATAAAAATTGAAATGGCGCCAATGATTTTTGGCATTTTAGGTAAGTGAAGCATGTAATCAAGCAAGCGTTTCATTTCAAAGCAATTTAGCTTAAATCGTTTTTTAAATCAAGGGCTGATTCTCTTTATTTACAGGAAACTCTGTAACTTGAAAGCCTAATAAAGCATGTTGGATGAAGTATATATTTATCTTATTGATCAAAATTTACCAGGGGGGCATTTCTCCTTTCCTTCCAAACGCTTGTCGGTATCAACCCACCTGTTCGGAATACGCTAAGCAGGCCTTTATGAAGTATGGCTTTTTAAAGGGTTTTCGACTCAGCGTTAAACGTATTTCCTCCTGTCATCCTTGGGGTGGAAGTGGCTATGATCCGCTACCCTAATGGGAGTCGAACAGCTTAGCACTGTCCAAAAATTACAACAAATTGGATTATTCCGTTTTTGATCAAATTCTTGACAGGTAATTCATTGCCGATAAATAATTTGATTTTTTTTGAAAAAATTTTCTATTGAAAAAATACAATCCCTTTTGAGCATTTTTAGGCACATTCAGGAACTAAATATACCTTGCTGAATATATATAAGTATAAATTAGATTATTTCGAGAATCTGTCCTACACTGTGCTACTTTTCAAGAAATTCTAATTTTCGTCCTATTTGTTTGGGCAGAATCCCCGATTCATTAATGAAAATCATTTTTTTATTCAATTTTTTATTCTTTTTTTTGCCTTGGTTTTGAAATTAGCCATGGACTCTAAACGTTTACATAGCAGTTTTTGGTCGAAACAAAACCACAAAGAATCATTAATCATTTTTAACCCTTAATTTTTCACTTATGATTCATTCTTACAAAAGAGTGGGTCGCCTTGTGCGATCGAGTGTAAGTAACCTAGGCTTCAAGCAAGCTTTTAGTGTTGCTGTAGCACTGTTAATTTCCTTGGGTGCTTTTGCTCAAGATGTAGTAACGGGAAAAGTTACTGATGCTGCTGATGGCTCAGGTATCCCAGGTGTTTCTGTAGCTGTGAAAGGTACTACTCGTGGTGCTCAAACAGATGCAAATGGTAACTATAAAGTGAATGCAGGTGGCAATGCTACTTTAGTATTCTCTTTCGTAGGTTACACGTCAAAAGAAGTTGCAGTAGGTTCTAAATCTGTTGTTAACGTTTCTTTAGCTGCTGACAACAAATCTTTAGAAGAGGTAGTGGTCGTAGGTTACGGTACACAAAAGCGTAAAGAGATCTCAGGAACGGTAACTTCTTTAGGTTCTCGTGATTTCAACGCCGGTGTTGTAACAAACCCATTAGCTGCTGCGCAAGGTAAGGTTGCTGGTTTGGTAATCACACAGGCTTCTGGTGATCCAAACGCTCGTCCTACTGTTCGTTTACGTGGTACGGGTTCATTGAACGCAGGTTCTGAGCCTCTATACGTAATTGATGGTGTGATTGGTGCTCCGATCGAAAACATTGCTCCAGAAGATATCTTATCAATGGACGTGTTACGTGATGCTTCATCTGCTGCGATTTACGGTTCTCGTGGAGCGAACGGTGTTATCTTGATCAACACGAAACGTGGTAAGTCAGGTACTCCTTCAGTTGATTATTCAGCTTATGTAGGTTCTGAGTCTATCTCACAACGTCCAGAGTTGTTAAATGGTGCTGAATTCCGTGCTGCTGCTGCTAAATATGGTCAAAAATTTGATGATTTAGGAGCAAATACAGATTGGTTAGATGTTATTACGCAAACTGCTTTAACTCAAAACCATAACGTAGGTGTTACGGGTGGATCTGAAAACGTATCTTACCGTGCTTCTATTGGTTATTTAGATCAAACTGGTACTTTGAAAGGTTCAGGTAAGGATCGTTTAACAGGTCGTTTGAACCTAGATGCGAAAGCATTAGATGGTAAGTTGGCAATGAAAGTAAACATGTCAGCTTCTCAAACGAACAACCAGTTTACAGATAACCGTGCAGTAGGTTTCGCGATGAACATGCGTCCAACTGACCCAGTTTACAATGCGGATGGAACTTATTTCCAGATTCCTGGAACATTTGCCAACTTCAACCCATTGGCTACTATTGAAAGCAAGACAAACAAGCAACGTTTACATGACTTCTTGTTCAATGCTTCTGCTGGATACACAATCTTAGATGGTTTGGTATTTAACGTATCAGGAACTTTGCGTACGCAAACAGCTGATGGTTCTTACTTCGCTAAATCTACTCCAGGTAACTTATTAGCTACTGTAGGTGGTAACGCAGCGAACCGTTCATTGAACTCGGTAACAGATAGACAATTAGAGACTACATTGAACTACTCGAAAAAATTGAACGATGTTTCTTCATTGAACGTTTTAGCGGGTTATACATACCAAGACGTAGTTGCTGATGGATTCTCTGCTGGTAACAACAACTTCTTGACAGATGCTTTCGAAGCAAATAACTTAGGATCAGGTTTAGGTATCCGTACCAACCCTAACTTATTAGGTTCATACAAGAATGAGTACAAATTGGTTTCATTCTTAGCACGTGCTCAATATTCATTATTGAACAAGTATTTCGCTACTGTTAACGTTCGTCGTGACGGTTCTACGAAATTCGGTGATAACAACAAGTGGGGTATCTTCCCTTCAGTTTCAGTGGGTTGGGCATTATCTGAAGAGCCATTCTTGAAAGGTAACGCAACAATCGATAACTTGAAATTGCGTGTTAGCTGGGGACAAACAGGTAACTCGGAGGGTATTCGTCCGTTGTTATCTAAGTCATTCT
>JACCDU011345396.1_pt1 | contig 10603 bp, 7 predicted proteins | sample 7446081 | NCBI WGS metagenome assembly JACCDU01 (sample SAMN15323447, study PRJNA562643) | freshwater metagenome | isolation source: river surface water | place: USA:Blue River Watershed | collected 2017-08-17
GCGCACACCATCAATGATGGAAGCATGGTTGAGTGCATCAGAAATCAATGCATCTTCTTCATTGAATAAGGGTTCAAATACGCCCCCATTGGCATCAAAAGCGGCCGCATATAAAATAGTATCCTCGGTTCCTAAAAATGCAGAAATTTTTTGCTCGAGCTCTTTATGAATATCCTGCGTGCCGCAAATAAAACGAACACTGCTCAATCCGAACCCTCTCTCGTCAATTGCTTGATGTGCTGCTTCAATTACCTTAGGATGCGAAGAAAGTCCCAAATAGTTATTGGCACAAAAGTTCAACACCTCTTTGCCGCCCACTTTGATGACGGGGCCTTGTGGACTCTCAATAATTCGCTCTGTTTTATATAATCCGGCCTCTTTGATTTCGGTTAATTCTTTTGCAATCCGCTGCACAAGCTTTTCGTTCATACCTATAATTTGCCACAAAGATAAGCGCCCGCACCATTGGTGTAAATGGATAGTAGATTGTTCAGCCTTAACAATTTTTTCAGGATTAAGCGGGTAGCTTTGCGGCCGTAACTAAAACTATTTCTATGAACCCTTTTCGTTTTTTGTCTATCGCTACATTGCTTGCCGCATCCACAGCAGTTCAAGCGCAAAAAGACTCTATCAAAATTGAAACTAACAAAAAAGTATTTGTAACGAGGGACACCATCCGTGTAGGGAATAGCCCAGATAAAATAGAAAAAACCTACATCATCAAAACAGATAGCAGCAATGGAGTGGTAGAAAAAAATGTGCAAGTATTCATTAACGGTACTGAACCAAAGATTGTCATGGGTCAGCCATTAGAAGCTTTGATTGGTGGAGATACAATGATTTTTAGAAAAATTAGAGGTGCAAATGGTAAAACTGATACAATAAAAGTGGGCAATACTACCATCATTACGCGCACTGAGATTGGGAAGGGTAACGAAGAGAAAAAAGTAGAGATTAGTATCGGCGGGGGCGAATTAGGTGAACTTATTGAAAAGCAAATTGAGCTTTTTACTGATCGCGACAAAAAGCCATTGAAAAAAGTGGAAGGGTTTCAACTCTTTAAACCAGAAACTAAAAAAGAGTTGAAAAACATAGAGAATAACTGGTTTGTGCTAGACTTGGGTTGTTCTCAGTACAGAGATTTCACCAATTACACGAATGCACGATTAAGCGGATTTGTAGCGCCCAATGTTGGGAAGGACCAACTCAAATTGAATACAGCTGCTTCTCACAATGTTAATCTCTGGATTTTATTACAACGCATGAACCTTGTTAAACACAAGTTGAATCTTCGCTATGGCATTGGACTTGAAATGAACAATTACCGCTTTGAACAACAGAACTTACAATTTCAAAAAAACCCAACTGGAATTTACTTAGGCATGGTGGAGTATGACAAGGTAAAACTGGCTGCAGACTACCTTACAGTGCCACTCATGCTGAATTTTAATAGCTCTCCACTTAAAAGCAATGGATTGCGTATATCTGCTGGAGTAAGTGCTGGATTTTTATATTCCTCTCGTGTTAAAACAAAAGAAGGAGGAGATATTGATAAAATCCGCGGTGATTTTGATTTAGAGCCTTTCAAATTTTCATGGGTAGGTGAATTGGGAATTGGCCCTCTTACATTCTATACCAGCTTTGCGATGAACAATATGTGGAGTCGTGGACTGGACATGAAACCCTACAACGTAGGTATACGTTTGGGTGGTCGTCCAGAAAAAGCAAAAACAAAACCAGCGGCAAAAAAGCCCGCTGCATTCAAGTGGTCTGAAAGCCTTTAATTAATTCTTCCTGCAGCAATCTCGTCGACTACACCTGGATCCAATAACGTGGTGGTGTCGCCGAGATTGCTTGTTTCTCCCTCTGCAATTTTTCGAAGAATACGACGCATGATTTTTCCACTGCGCGTTTTGGGAAGTCCTTTTACAAATTGAATTTTATCGGGCTTTGCAATAGGCCCAATCTGACGAGTGACGGTTTGTAAAATATCTTGACGAGTGAGTTGCGCATCGTGAACGTTTTCTACAATTACATACGCATAAATGCCTTGACCTTTGATGTCATGTGGATAGCCTACCACGGCACTTTCCACTACACCCGCGTGCATGTTGATTGCATTCTCTACTTCGGCGGTACCTAAGCGATGCCCGCTCACATTCAACACATCATCTACACGTCCGGTTATGCGATAATTTCCTTTTTCATCGCGTAGTGCTCCATCCCCCGTAAAATATAAATCGGCATAGGTTGAAAAATAATTTTGACGACAACGTTCATGATCACCATAAGTCGTTCTCAAAATACCTGGCCAAGGTGCTTTTATGCAGAGATTTCCTTTGGTGTGACCATTTGCATCTTTCTCGGTAACTTCTTTACCTGTTTCATCTACTAATAACGGTTGAATACCCGGCATCGGTAAAGAAGCCCAGGAAGGAATACCTGGTGTAACCCCTGCCATATTAGAAATCATACAACCGCCCGTTTCTGTTTGCCACCAAGTGTCAACAATAGGACATTTTCCTTTTCCAATATGTTTATCATACCAATGCCAGGCTTCTTCATTGATGGGTTCACCCACCGTTCCTAATACTTTCAACGTCGAAAGGTCCTTGCCCTCAATAGGTGCGGTGCCAAATCCCATCAAACTTCTTATTGCTGTGGGTGCGGTGTATAGAATATTGACTTTATGTTTTTCAACAATCTCCCAAAATCGTCCTGCATCAGGCCATGTGGGTACTCCCTCAAACAAAACACAGGTTGCACCTGCACTCAGCGGTCCATATAAAATATAACTATGGCCTGTAATCCAACCAATATCTGCTGTACAAAAATGAATATCACCTGGCTGGTATTGAAAGGCGTTGACAAAGGTGTAATTCGTCCACACCATATAACCTGCGGTAGAATGAACCACTCCTTTGGGTTTACCCGTGCTACCGGAAGTGTACAAAATAAATAAAGGATCTTCTGCATCCATTTCTGCTGCCGGAAAATGCACGACTCCGTTTTTTTCAACCTGCTGCTCTGCATGTTCCATTTCATCTTCCCACCACACATCTCTTCCTTTCAACATCGACACGGGTGTGCGCGTACGCGTATAGACAATTACTTTTTTGACACGCTTATTGCCAATGAGCGCATCGTCAATGACGCTTTTCAACGGAATATCTTTTCCGCCTCTAAATGCCCCATCACAGGTTACAATAAATTCTGCCTGCGCATCTTCCAATCGATCTGCAATACTCTGCGCAGAAAATCCGCCAAAGATTACACTATGAATAGCGCCGATTCGTGCGCAACCCAACACGGCATAGGCCAGTTCGGGTACCATTCCCATATAGATACAAACGCGATCTCCTTTTTTTACTCCATTATTGAGTAATACCTGCGCAAATTGACACACCCGTTTGTGTAACCGGTTATAGGTGACTACGCGTACGCGCTCATTGGGATCATTCGGTTCCCAAATGATAGCAGGGCGATCCCCCATTTTTTCTAAATGACGATCAATACAATTTTCAGTAATGTTTAATTTACCTCCGGCAAACCACTCAACGCGTGGCTCTTTAAAATTCCAGGATAAGACCTTATCCCATTTCTTTTTCCAGACAAATTGTTCAGCAACAGATGACCAAAATGCTTCAGGTTGTTCAATACTTTTTTTATACGCTTCCCGATACGCTGCTTCAGATCTAATTTGATAAGGGTAAGACATGGGTTGGAATTTTGCAGTCCATAAAATTATGGATTGCGGGTGGAACGAATCAATTGAAAACTAAGTAAACCAACAATAGCAGATAGCAAAGAGGCTAACAGGATGGCTACTTTAGAGCTTATGATTGTTGCATTTTCGGTGAATGCGAGTAAGGTGATAAATATGGACATCGTAAATCCGATTCCTGCCAATAGACCAGCGGCCGCAATATGTTTCCAAGCTACACCACTAGGCAAGGTTGCAAATTTGAATTGAACAGATAAATAGCTAAAGAGGAAAACGCCAATGGGTTTCCCTGCAAAAAGTCCTAATAAAATACCTAAACTATTCAGCGATAATAAAGTGTGTGTTAATTCTTGTCCTAACACAATACCTGTATTAGCAAGTGCAAAAAGTGGAACAATCCCATAGGCTACAACAGGATGTAAAAAATGTTGAAGCTTTTCAGATAGAGATGCATGTGCACCTTTCCCAAATGGGATGGCAAAAGCTAGCAACACACCACTGATGGTAGCATGCACGCCCGACTTGTACATACAATACCACATCGCTATTCCTCCCAGTAAATAAATAGGCAAGAACATCATTCCTCTTTTTCCGAGATAAAAGAGAATTCCAAATAAAGAGAGAGCGGAGAGTAAATAAATCCACGAAAGCTCCGTCGTATAAAAAAGTGCAATCACTAAAATAGCTCCCAAATCATCAATGATAGCAAGAGCAGTTAAAAAAACTTTTAGTGCAGGGGGCACTGACTTTCCCGCGAGTGATAAAACGCCTAATGCAAATGCAATATCAGTAGCCATCGGAATTCCAGCTCCGGACATGGTTGGTGTGCCCGCGTTAAATAGTAAGTGAATACCCGCGGGAATCAACATGCCGCCTACTGCGGCAACAATCGGTAGTGCAGCTTGACGGAATGAAGAAAGCTCACCGATATAGATTTCCCGTTCAATTTCTAGTCCAACCAATAAAAAGAAAATAGCCATCAACCCGTCATTGATCCAATGCGATATGGAAAGCGGACCCAGGTTCTGGTGCCAAAAATGGATATACCCCTCTCCCCAATTAGAATTCGCAATAAAAAGAGATAGTGCCGTACAACCAATCAGTAGAAACCCCGAAAACTTTTCACTCCTGAAAAAGTCCAGAAATAACCGAGTTAAGTTGTGTGGAGCTTGTATGTTAGATTTTTGAGCTGGCATTATTGAATTTCAGACACTTAGAAACCCGATTAGGAGCCCTGAAGATAATAATTTACACTTCTTTGACAAGGATCATTTATAAAAACCAAGTGCCGCATGTAGTTTTGCAGCAGTGAAATTTATTGCGACCATATTATTTTTTGTCTTTTCCTGTACCATTACAATTCCCTTGGCGCAATCCATTTTTGCTGCTAAAAAGGTCACTGTTTTTGTGGTTGATGAAGAAAAAAGCTCTTCTAACCAGTTGAACGAGATCAAAGAAGATAAAAAAGATACTTCGAACCTGTTGTTTCTCACTGATCACTTGCAAAATAGACGGAGCAATTCAAAAGATGAGGGCTACCTACACATTTTAATTCCCTCTGCGCCTTTACTCGAAAAATCGACACCACCTCCTAATTTTTGTTGATTACAATCCTGCTTTGCTTTTCAACTACATGAGAAGCTGATTGTTCGCTAATCAACATTAATTAAAATGAAATATTCAAAGAGTCCTCTTTCTAGAATTCTAGATCTTGTTAAACTTGAAAAAGCTGAAATCTGGTCCATCTATTTCTATGCAATTCTAAATGGCCTGATTTTACTCAGCGTTCCCCTAGGCATACAGTCCATTGTTGGATTTGTTATGGGAGCTTCTTTTAGAGCATCCATCTATGTACTAATCTTTCTGGTGGTAGTTGCTGTTTTGGTCAGTGGCCTCATGCAGATTAATCAAATGAAAATTATTGAGAAAATCCAACAACGCATTTTTGTTCGGTATGCATTTGCCTATGCCGACACCATCCCCCGCCTAGACTTAAAAAAAGCAGATGGCATCTACTTACCTGAACTTATTAATCGCTTTTTTGATACGGCTACGTTACAAAAAAGTTTATCAAAAATTTTGTTAGAGATTCCCTCCGCAACCATTCAAATCATTTTTGGCTTACTCCTTCTTTCTTTTTATCACCCCATATTTATTTTGTTCTCCTTCATCCTTGTCTTGATTCTGTGGCTTATCATTTACTATACAGGAGGCCGTGGCTTAAGTAGTAGTCTAGAGGAGAGCAGAAATAAATACAAAGTTGCTGCTTGGCTAGAGGAAATGGCTCGTATAATTAAATTCATAAAAATTGCGGCAGGACATGGTCTACACTTAAAAAAAACTGACGAAGCCACAGTTGTTTATTTGAAAGCGCGTAATGAGCATTTCAAAGTATTACTTGTACAGTATAGGAGTCTAGTAGCTTTCAAAACAGCAATTACGGCTGCAATGCTTGTGTTTGGCTCAATACTCTTGGTAAATCAGCAATTAAATATAGGCCAATTTGTTGCGGCAGAAATTGTGATTCTTACCATTTTGAATTCGGTAGAAAAATTGATCATTAACCTTGATAGCGTTTACGATACGCTTACTGCGGTAGATAAACTTGCCAAGCTTACTGACAAACCTTTGGAGGAAAATGGAAAAATTATTTTGAGTGAAGAAAAAAGTGGATTACTGGTAGAGGGAGATAAAATAAACTACAGCTATCCTAATCAACAACCAGTATTAAAACAAGTAGACTTTTTGTTTGAGCCGGGACAACTAATTTGTATACAAGGAAAAGCTGGGACCGGTAAATCTACATTGCTTCGTTTGTTAGATGGAGCATATACAGATTTTACAGGCTCGTTACAACTTAATAAAATTCCAATAAGAAACTTTGACCTGAACTCCCTTCGAAGTCAAATTGGAATTCTGTTACATCAACACGATATTTTTCAAGGGACTTTATGGGAAAATGTAACCATGGGTAGACCGAATGTTGCAATTGACCATGTAGTACGTCTTTTTGAAAAAGTGAACCTAGCGCCATTTTTTGCTGCACTGCCAATGGGTTTTGAAACAGAACTCGACCCCACTGGCCAGCGACTACCCAGACAAATCATCCATAAGATTTTACTTGTTCGCGCATTAATTGGAAACCCTCGCCTATTACTATTAGAGGAGCCCTGGACAGGAATGGATAATGTTACAAAAGAAAAAGTAATTGCATTACTTCGAGAACACTCGTTTAGCACAAGAATTATTGTAAGTAATGATACTGAATTCGCTAATACTTGTGACCAAGTATACACGATGACAGAGGAAGGCAATCTCATTAAAGTAGAAAAAAATAAATAATGGATACGCAACACTATAGTGCACACGAACATGTTTATCGATACGACAGAAAAAGTCGTGTTCGTAATTGGTTTTTTGGAATTTTAATTGGAATGGCAATAATCTTGTTTTTGCCTTGGACGCAAAACTTCAGAAGCAATGGTTTAGTAACCACCCTTTATCAGGACCAACGCCCACAACAAGTAAATACAATCATTGGAGGCCAGTTGATAAAGTGGTATGTTAAAGAAGGAGATTTTGTTCGCGCGGGTGATACGCTTATTCAATTAGCAGAGGTAAAACCAGACTATCTAGATCCTGCACTTCTAGAGAGAACAGCAGAGCAGCTAGAGGGCAAAGCACAATCGGTAGAATTTTATAAACAAAAAGCAGGAACAGCGGAGCAACAACTCCAGGCTCTTGACAAAGGTATTGGACTAAAACTGGAGCAATTGAAAAACAAATTAACACAGCTAGAATTAAAAGTACAAGCAGATAGTGCGGAAAATGTTGCTGCCACAAATGACTTGAATATTGCCAGGGTACAATTTGAACGTCAACGTGTTCTTTATGATAGTGGAGTCGTATCCCTGACACAACTAGAACAACGAAATCAAGCTTACCAGTCTGCTTTTGCTAAAAAAATCAGTGCCGAAAACAAACTAGCCAATACAAAACAGGAACTGGTCATTACAAAACTGGAATTACGTGCACAGGTTCAAGACAACCTTGAAAAAAAGGCAAAAACAGAAGGCGAACGATTACAATCACTAACTGCAATTGCAAATGGGCAAGCAGAAGTTGCAAAACTAAAAAACCTCTATGCCAGTTACTCCATTAGAAATGGAATGTATTACATACTTGCACCGCAAAATGGGCAGGTGATCAAAGCTAAAAAAGCAGGGCTAGGCGAATATGTTAAAGAAGGCGAAATGATTGTAGAGATCGTTCCTGAAAAAATTTCCTATGCAGTTGAAATGTTTGTACGGCCTCTTGATGCTCCCTTGATTAATCCCGGACAAAAAGTACGATTACTATTTGATGGTTTTCCTGCAATCGTATTTAGTGGATGGCCCAATGCATCGTATGGAACATTTGGTGGAATTGTAACAGCTGTTGAAAAAAATACAAATGAAGATGGGAAATTTAGAGTACTCGTCAAAGAAGATCCTAATGACAAGCCATGGCCTCCTCAACTTCAAATTGGAGCAGGTGGACAAGGAATTGCATTGCTAAAGGATGTCCCAATTTGGTATGAACTATGGAGAAATTTCAATGGCTTCCCAGCAGATTATTATAAACCTAATGCCAGTGGCATTTCAAAAAAATAATTCACTTGAGATACCCTATTCATAAATTTTTATTGTGGTTTATCTACCTAAGCCTTGCTTTAAATGCACAAGGCCAACAGATAACCCCTACCTCGCAGGAGTCAGAGATCACTTTGTCTGTAGATCAATTTATTTCTCTTCTTATTAAATATCATCCTATAGCCAAACAAGCGGATATTCAAATCGGACAAGCCAATCAAGAAGTACGCATTGCGCGAGGAGCATTTGATCCAACCTTCAGTTATAAAACCGCAGAAAAAACCTTTGATGGTACCTCCTACTACGTTCATCAACAACCTGTCATAACAGTTCCCACATGGTTTGGAGTTAATATTCAAAGTGGATGGGAACGTGTAGATGGCAATCGTGTAGATCCAACAGAAACGCTGGGACGTAGTAGTTATTTGGGTGTTCAGATCCCAATAGGAAGAGACCTGCTAACAGATAAAAGAAGAACCGATTTACAAAAAGCAAAAATTATTCGTGAAGCGTCTTCGATTGAAAAAAGAAAAATAATTAATGATTTAATACTAGAAGCAACAAATAGCTATTGGGAATGGTGGTTACAAAATAGAATCTTATTGATAACAGCAGAGGCATTATCCGTGACAAAAAAACGTCTTGATTTTGTAAAGCTAAGTGTACGAGGAGGAGACAGACCTACCATCGATACAATCGAAGCCTTTGCGCAAGTACAGCTATTTGAGCTACTTTATAATCAGGCGAGGGTAATGCAACAGAAAAGTCAATTTGAATTATCCCAATACATTTGGCAAGAGAATCAAACACCCTACTTGCTGCCTGAAAATTGTATGCCCGCGTTAAATCAATTTGAACAGTTCATTGCCACCCAAAATCTACCTAATTTGGATAGCATGTTGTCTACAGCAAAAAGTAATCATCCAGAGCTATTGCTTTATAATTTTAAACTAAGTAGCTTGGAGATAGAAAAAAAGTATAGGACACAGCAATTACTTCCAAAAGCAACGTTTAATTATAATTTTTTGGATAAAGGATTTCAATGGACAACTCCTAAAACAACTCTTTTTGAAAATAACTACCAATATGGTATTTCGCTAAATATCCCATTACGATTGTCGGCCGAAAGAGGTGAACATAAAAAAGTAAAATATTCCATTCAGTCTACTACATTGGAGCAGGATTTGAAACGCCTTCAAATTGAAAATAAAATAAAAGCAATCTATTTCGAAATTGAAAATTTAAGACAACAACTTTTAGTTCAACAAAATATTTTATCAAATTACCAAACATTGTTACGCGGAGAAGAACTCCGCTTTAGAACAGGTGAAAGCAGTTTGTTTCTAGTTAACGCGAGAGAATCTAAAGTTTGGGAGACGGCACAAAAATTTGAAGAACTAAAAGCCAAATATGTAACTGCCATTCAGAAATTACGCTGGTCAGCAGGCCAGTTAAATTAGTCTGCCACTTATCATGACAAAAACCCGCACACCAATAGAAATAGCTGCAGCGCTTCTTAGCGATGGTGAGGTTGTTGCTATTCCCACAGAAACTGTTTATGGGTTAGCGGGCAATATGTATAATGAAAATGCAGTTGCGAAAATATATGAACTGAAAAAAAGACCCAAGCAAAATCCTTTAATCGTACATGTCGCTGATATCAATTCCGCAATACCCCTAATAGAAGACTTCCCGACAAAACTGTTAGCATTGGCAGAAAAATTTATGCCAGGCCCACTTACCCTATTATTGAATAAATCAGGCCTTGTGCCAAATTCAGTAACAGCTGGAAGTAACAGAGTAGCCATCCGAGTGCCTGCACATCCATTGACTGCGGAATTATTAAAAATAATTAACATCCCACTTGTAGCACCCAGCGCAAATCCCTACACCCGAATCAGTCCCACTAAAGTAAAACACGTGGAAGCCTATTTTGGATCTGCGCTAAAATTTATTCTGGACGGAGGAGACTGTACCATAGGACTAGAGTCAACTATTGTTGGGATGGAAAACAACCAACCCATAATCTACAGACAGGGTGTGATTAGTAAACAAGAAATTGAAACTATTATTGGACCCGTAGGTAGTTATACCACAGAAAAGTCAGAAATGCCAACACCAGGCCTTGCCCCAAAACATTATGCTCCCCTAACAGAAACAACCCTTATTGAACGAGATAAGATTGAAAAAGTATTTGAAACAGGAATGGCAGTATTGGTCTTTCAAGAAGCTATTTCTTCAATTCCAA
>JACCDU010672176.1_pt1 | contig 10602 bp, 9 predicted proteins | sample 7446081 | NCBI WGS metagenome assembly JACCDU01 (sample SAMN15323447, study PRJNA562643) | freshwater metagenome | isolation source: river surface water | place: USA:Blue River Watershed | collected 2017-08-17
CAACCCCGACAGAGCCGAATTTCCAGACGCCCTCCCCCTCCGAAGTCGTCCCGAACTCCATCGCCTCAAAGGGGCACGATTTGATCTTGCTCGGTTACCAGGCCTCCTCGAATCCTATGGAATCAAGGTAGATTGAAGCAAATCCGCCTTATTTTTTAAAGTAGCTGTCTCGGATAGCCTTGAACTCGGAACCTTCCTTCCATCCCGGCCAGCGGGTAGAATTGGCAAGATTACGGCCTACTTGATACAGCAACTGTATATCGTCCACTGCACCATCCAGATTCCATCGCTTTGGATCGTAGGCATCCGCTGGTTTGTGGTAGTACTGGGCCACATAGTCATCCTGAAGCTGCTTTCCATACTCCTTCCCCTTCTCCACATGGTCGATTCCAGTTCCAATATACAGGGCTGGAATTCCTATTTTGGCAAAATTGAAATGGTCAGATCGAAAATAGTAACCCACTAAAGGATTGGGTTCAGGAGCGGCATACCGACCCAATTTTTTGAGTTCCTCATCCAATAAATCTTCCATTTCGGATTGACCTACTCCAATGACAGAAACATCTTTCATCTTTCCATAAGGATTGACCCCATCCATGTTGATGTTGGCTACCGTCTTTTCCTTGGGATAGATAGGCTGTTTTGCATAATACGCCGAACCCCACAAACCTTGTTCCTCTGCCGTAACCGCTAAAAACACCACCGTTCGGTCGGGTTGCTCGTCTGTCTTAAACGCTTTTGCCAAAGCCAACAGGGCAGCAGTCCCAGAGGCATTATCCAGTGCCCCATTGTAAATCGTATCGCCTATTTCATCAGGCTTCCCTATACCTATATGATCCCAGTGAGCGGTGTAAATAATCACTTCTTCGGGTGCAGTTTTCCCAGTGATTTTAGCTACTACGTTTTTGGAGACATTGTAGGTAGGTTTCACAGTAAGGCTGGTACTGAGACTCATCCCGGTTGAAAATCCTTGAAAATCGGGCTTTCTAGCATTTTGCAATAACTCGGACTCATTCTTCCCCATCTTTTCAAACAGTTGCTTCGCAAAAGGCAAGGTAATCCATCCTTCAAATCCCAGTTTATACTTGTCTTGCCCTCGGTCGTCGAGGTAGAGTTTGGACGCCTTCCAACTGTTCTGTATGTTATTGAATCCATAGCCAGCTGGAATCGTATTGTGCACAATCAAGCAACCCAATGCGCCTTGGCGTACCGCCTCCTCGTATTTGTAAGTCCATCGACCGTAATAAGTCATCGTGTTTCCCTTAAAGAAGGTGGAGTCTTCTGAGCCAAATCCTGGATCATTGATAAGTACCACTACTATTTTGCCCTTTACATCCAAATTTTTGTAATCGTCCCAACCATATTCGGGTGCCACAATTCCAAATCCAGCAAAAACTACTTCCGCATCCTGAATGCGAACAAGGGAATCCGGACGCTGTGTCCAAATCACAAAATCTTTCAACCCTTCCCCAACTACCGAACCTTGTGGACCCTTAAACTCTAGGGATTGTTCGGGATACGTGATGATGGATACCATGGGTACCTCTTGAAAATAAGAATCTCCATTACCCGGCTCAAGCCCCATTTCCTTGAATTTACCTTCCAAGAATGAGGTGGTGAGCTGCTCTCCTTCGGTAAAAGGCATTCGCCCCATAAACTCATCTGAGGAAAGGGTAATCAAATTGGGCTCTAAATCTGCTACCTGGAATTGATAGATTTTAGATTTATCGCCACAGCCGATCAGAAGGCCAGCAAGTAGTGAAAGTAGAAGGAGATATTTCATAGTTAAAATCAAGAATTAGTAGGAAACCAAGTCCTAAGGTAAAACATTTACCGCTTGATTTTCGGATCACTAGATCCAATTTGTATCGATCCTATTGCATTGCCTGAATTTTGGCGTACCTTTGTGACCGGCGGCACGACCAGCTCCTGCTGAATCCCCCAGGTCCGGAAGGAAGCAAGGGTAGGCGGTTGTAGCGGTGCGATGCCGCCTCTTTTTTTTTCAGGTAGTTCAAATTCCACCCCCCATCCACTACCTTATCCTAATTTATCTTCTAACTTTGTCTATTGACCTTTGGCCGTACCGAGCTGAGGCAAACTGCTTTTTATAACCAAAACCCATTGACATGAAATTCTTTATCGATACCGCCAATCTAGATGAAATCCGAGAAGCGCATGACCTAGGTGTATTGGATGGCGTGACCACCAATCCCTCCCTCATGGCCAAAGAAGGAATCACCGGAGAGTCCAATATCAAAGCACACTACAAAGCCATTTGCGCCATTGTAGAAGATAAGGTAAGTGCCGAAGTGATTGCTACGGATTACGAAGGAATGGTGCGCGAGGGAAAAGAACTCGCCAAGCTGGATGACAAAATCGTGGTGAAGATTCCCATGATCCGAGATGGAGTAAAAGCCATCCGTTATTTCCATAGTGAAGGAATTCGTACCAACTGTACACTGATCTTCTCTTCAGGACAAGCTTTATTGGCTGCCAAAGCCGGCGCTTCCTATGTTTCTCCCTTTATTGGTCGCCTGGATGATATTGCTTTTGATGGACTAGACTTGATTGGTCAAATCGTCCACATCTACCAAAACTATAGCTACGAGACTGAAGTGCTCGCAGCATCTGTTCGCCATACGATGCACCTAATCAAATGTGCTGAACTTGGTGCAGATGTAGTGACTTGCCCGCTCAAAGTAATTACAGGCTTATTGAAGCATCCACTTACGGATTCAGGCTTGGCTCAATTCCTAGCCGATCACGCCAAAGCAGCGGGAAAATAATCCTGTAAAAGAAACCAGTTTTCACCACTACCAACAGGGGATATGTACATCATCAAGGTTAAAGGAAAAGCAAAAATTCCCGACTACATTCAAGTTCGGGATGAGAATTTTGTGCTTGTAGCCTACTTCAGGGCAGATCGCCCCATGAAAAGTGTGGAAAAATTTGGTTTGGAAGGCAAAGAAGAACAACTCGAAGAATTAATTAAATCCCTCCCGTTTGGGAAACTTCAAAAACTAGAACTCTAAATCCATGGATTTCAGTACGCTCCCTGTGTTGTCCATGACACAGGCCACCATCTTCCAGGGAGAAAATCCCGTCCTCAGTGAGGTCAATTTTTCTGTGGAGCAACATGAATTTGTATTTCTAATCGGTAGAACAGGAAGTGGAAAAAGCTCCTTGCTAAAAACACTCTACGCTGACCTTCCGCTGCAATCAGGCCTAGCAGAGGTGGTAGGTTACTCTCTTTCTCAAATCAAAAACAAAGAGGTTCCATTTCTACGAAGAAAAATCGGAATCATCTTCCAGGATTTTCAGCTTTTTACCGACCGATCCGTTCATGATAATCTTGAATTTGTCTTGAAAGCAACAGGTTGGACAGATCCCCTATTGATCAAGGAACGAATTGGGGATGTGCTACTCCAAGTAGGTCTGCTAGAAGCGCTCAACAAAATGCCGCATCAGCTTTCTGGTGGCGAGCAACAACGGGTGGTCATTGCGCGATCTTTGCTCAACAATCCTTCCATTCTGCTCGCAGATGAGCCTACAGGAAACCTAGATCCAGATGTTGCCGATGGTATTTTCAAACTTTTTCAAGACATCAACAAAAAAGGAACTGCCATCCTGATGGCTACGCACAACCATGACCTACTGCGCAAGTATCCCTATCGCGTGTTGAAATGTGAAAAAGGAAAGCTTCTCGATAGCACGGTGGATGAGATTTCGTTTGGCTCAGCGCAGTAAGCACAGTTACAGCTGACTTTAAACTTTGAAAATAACTTTTCGTTTAGTAATTGTTTAACAAGTAGCTTTATGAAAACCGCAGCAATAAAAATTACTTTCTTATTCTGCTTCCTCCTCACCGCACTTGTGAGTTGCAAAGAAGAGGAAGAAACCTTGCCAGAGGTAAAGGAGGAATCCAATCCAACCATTGCAATCAACAATTGGATCTTGAAGGTAATGAAAGAGGTATACCTCTGGCTCCCAGAAATGCGTAGCCCCACTTCTAACACGGCAGACCCCTCTGCCTATTTTGAAGCCCTTCTCAACCGGCCTACAGATCGATTTTCAGTAATTTATCCGGATTACAAAGCCTTAATTAATTCATTGAACGGGATTAACTTGGAAGCTGGCTATGAGTTTACACTCTACAGAGAAGGCACCAACAATGTAGTCGCTGAAATCACCTACATCAAAAAGAACAGCCCAGCCGCAACCAGTGGTATGCAGCGCGGGGATTACATCACCCGAATCAATGGAGTTCAACTGACTTTAGACAACTACAAAGTTCAACTTGGACTTATTGATAAACCACATACCTTGATCACCCTTCGTATCAATAGTACAAGTGGAGCACTAGAACCTAGGCCCGAAATATCTTTGGTACCTGTGCAACTTGCAGAAAATCCCAATTTCCTAGATTCCATTTATACAATCAACGGAGAAAAAATTGGGTATGTAGTCTATCATTTCTTTGCTCCCGGTCCAGGAAGCTCCAGTACCACCTACGACCAGGAAATGGATGCGATTTTCGGAGAATTTAAAGCCAAAGGAATTCAGCATTTGATTCTTGATTTTCGCTACAATGGAGGAGGCTATGTCTCTTCAGCTGTCAATTTGGCTAGCCTCATCGGTCCTGGAGTCAGTACCACTGATATCTTTTCCAAAACCAAATACAACAGCTACTTGATGCAGTTTGACAACCTTAAAAATGTCCAAACTCCCTTCAAAGCAAAGACTGAAAATTTGGGGAAAACCTTGAAGAATAATCGCGTCTACGTACTGACCTCTACACGAACAGCCTCAGCTTCCGAATTGATTATCAATGGATTGAAGCCCTACATGGATGTTTTTTTAATTGGCGACAAGACTACCGGAAAAAATGTAGGCTCTGTACCTTTTGAAGATGAGGCTAATCCCAAAAACCCGTATGGAATTCTACCCATCATCTCTAGAAGTTTCAACAGCCTTGACCAATCTGAATATACCAATGGATTTCTTCCCAATGTAGAAGCAAAGGAAAGTTCTGAACGACTCAAGCCACTTGGCGATGTAAGGGAATTGTTGTTACGAAAGGCAATCGAACAGATTACGGGGATTCCTTCTGGTGTGAGAATTCAGCAAATTAATCGCCAAGACCTGGGAAGCTCCCTAGATGCCAAATCGAGATCAGGACTACTGATTGAATCGCTCTCAGAAAATTAAATCATTCCTTTGAATGAGAGTTAGTTGACCCTTTTTAAACGTATAATAATAAACCTTCACAAATAAAAAATGCCGACACATCTTTCGAGGTGTCGGCATTATTTTATTAAAACAATTTTAGTTGGCCTTCACTATATTTTCTTTTGCTTGTTTGAAGTCTGGTGCTAGGGCAAGTGACTCCGTAAAGGCGGCTTTGGCTTCTGATTTTGAATTTTGGTCCAAGAAAACCAATCCCTTCAAGTTCAATGCTGCAGCCTTAATGTCCACCTGTTGCGTCTCAGTATCTGAGATTGCAAAACCGATTTTTTCATCTGTCTTTGCTACTTTCATGAGCATGGTCAAGGAATTCATCGCCTCTGCATAGCGCTTCATGGAATACTGCAAGTAAGCTGACTTGTACAAACTGTAATTATCTCCAGTCAATAAGTGTAAGCTTTCATAGTAAGGCAAGGCACGATCAAAGGCGCCCAATTGTTCCAAAGCATAGGAAGCAATTTCTAAGGCTCCGACATTTTTATCGTTGACTTTCAAAATATCCATAGCTACCAATGCTGAAGAGGTGTATTGACCGGACTCAAAGTACAAGCTACCCAAGGCTTCCATGAAGCGAAGGTCCTCTGGATTTCGAACAATCAAGTTGTAAAGTTTTTCCTTTGCTACTTCCAAATCGTTGTAACGAAGTGCTGCCTGGTAGGCCATCTGGTCCACCATATTTAGTGCACTTTTTACTTTAGGGTCAAACTTTGGAATTGAATCAGTGGCTGTTTGGGCCAGACTGGCACCCATGCTCAGGATAAATAAGGAAACGAAAGCGGCAATTTTCAACATAAATAAACGAATGGTTATGGTTTTTGAATGGGGTAAAGTCCTTTTTCTTGGGCGATTTGAAGCATCAACTGGCGAGCCTCTTCCGGATTATTTTGGATTCGCCCCTCCAATATAGCTTCTTTGATTTCTTCTTTTATATCTCCGATGATTTTTGAAGGAGAAATACCAAAAGTCTCCATGATTTCCTCTCCACTTACAGGAGGTTGAAAGTTCCGAACCTGATCTTTTTCTTCTACTTGTTTTAGCTTTTCTTCAACACGGTCAAAGTTCTCTAGGTACTTCTGTACTTTCTTATTGTTTTTAGAAGTAATGTCCGCCCTACACAAGGCCATGAGGTCATCGATATCATCTCCTGCATCAAATAGCAACCTTCGCAAAGCTGAGTCCGTCACCTCGTCCTTAACTAAGGCAATCGGCCGAAGATGAAGACGAACCAGCTTCTGCACATACTTCATCCGTTCATCCATTGGAAGTTTCAAGCGCTTGAATATCCCAGGGGTCATTCGCGCGCCTTTGTCTTCGTGCCCGTGAAAGGTCCAACCCACCTTTGGATGAAAGCGCTTGGTAGCAGGCTTGGCGATGTCGTGGAGGATTGCAGCCCAGCGAAGCCAAAGGTTGTCCGTAGCTAGACATAGATTGTCTAATACTTGAAGGGTATGGTAAAAATTGTCCTTATGAGACTTATCATCCACTGAATCTACCCCTTGGAGCTCCACCATTTCGGGAAAAAACTCATGCAGGAGCTTGGAAGCAAATAGCAATTTAAACCCATAGGAAGGCTTTGGGCATAGAATGATTTTATTGAGCTCGTCAATAATTCGCTCCGCAAAGATAATTTGAAGTCGAGACGCGTAGGTCGTGAGGGCAAAAAAGGTTTCAGACCCAAGTTCAAAATCCAATTGAGCTGCAAACCGTACGCCACGCATCATCCGGAGCGGATCATCCGAAAAGGTGATTCCCGGTTCTAGCGGAGTTTTGATAAGCTTGGCTTTGATATGTTTGATTCCATCAAATGGGTCGATCAACTCCCCATAATTGTGCGGATTAAGGGAAATAGCCATTGCATTGATCGTGAAATCTCTTCGTTCCAAATCTTCCTGCAGGGTACCATCTTCCACCAGCGGCTTTCGCGAATCTTGTCGGTAGGATTCCTTTCGAGCGCCCACAAACTCCAGTTCCCAGTCGTCTAACTTCAGCATTGCCGTACCAAAATTCTTGAATACGGAAAGGGGAACATGAAATTCAATGGTTTTTGCAATCTCCTGAGCCAAGTGAATCCCAGAACCCACACAGGTGAAGTCAATGTCTTTACTAGGCCGTCCTAGAATCAAATCCCGTACATAGCCGCCAACTACGTAAGTTTCCAATCCCTCTTTTGCAGCTACTTGAGCGACACGAGCAAAAATTGGATGGGCAGCTAGCTTTTCGCTCAGATTCATCCCTTGCTAATTTTTACTTCACCCTCAGGCCCTAAATACAACTCCTTGGTTCCGGTATGAAAGAGGGGAAAAAGGAGGTTGGTCTGTACCTCAGGTATTACATCCTTTTCTTCAGTAAACAAAACAGGATGAGCGATTTGAAATAAGAGTTTGTTCCAATTGGGCTCACGAATCAAGGAAAAGCGAACAAGTCCATTTACCACTGCGCCTTTTGGAAGGAGGGGATTTGCAGGGCTTTTGTAAATGGTAGGTTTGGATGCAAAATCGACGATATCCAAGGAAACTTCTGAAAAAGCAACGCAAAGGGTGCGAATTTGAAATAAATCAAAAAGTAGGTAGATGCCTTCATCAAAGGTTTCCTTTTCAGCAAGTGCTCCCTTTTGCAAACAAAAAATATGTCCACTTCCATCTTGAAGGTAAACTCTCCCTTTTTCTTTTAGTGGGCTAAGGATAGCAGCATGATCTAACATGATGCAAAAATAAACAGATTATCTGGCAAGACTATCAAATTCAAAAATCATTCCCTGTCAAATTGAACCTCTAAACTAGTTTGACACAATTAAAAAAAGTAATTCATAACTCCCCAAAAACAAAAAAGGATAGCTTAAGCTATCCTTAATTATACTAGCAGGTTAGAAATTAACCTCTCAACCAGTTGATGAATGTTTGGTATCCAACTCCGATTTCGCGAGCGAAGGCTGCCTTGGTCTTTTTACCTGCTGCCTCAACTTTTTTCCATTCTTCCAAGATTTTGCTTTTTTCTCCGTCAGAGAATGTTCTACGCTTTCCTTCAGATTTGGATACAGATCCACCATTCAAGGATGCAATCAGTTCATTCAAATCAGCAAGGAATTTGCTGTCAGTAAGAAACAATCCAGCAGCTTCTAATTTTTTAATTACTCCGTCCTTAGGGTTTACTGGAGTCACGGCAATACCTCTGGATGCAGCTTCATGAAGGTCAATTTTCTTACCATCAGCAGTTACATACACAAACCCATCCGATTTCTTTAAATCTACAATGGACTCTTTAATTAGTTCTCTCATGTTTTTTGTTTGTTTTATAGTTTAAAAACGGGCAGCAATTTAGAGTGAAAATAGTTGGTATCAAAAATAAAAACAGATTTTTTAACAATAAATAAGATAGACGGTAAATAAAACAAGAAATGCAGGTTACAAATTATCTAAACGTTCATTTTTCGTAATCTAAAATCTTGCTTTCAGTTCGGTTTTAACAACAAAATCATTTAGAAATTAACTTTCCTCATTCGTTCTAAGCTCTTACTACTAGATACTTTACGAATTGAAAAAACCAAGATTTTGATCGAGATGGAATACCTAATGCCTGCAGTTAAAACTAAATTCTAATTAAAGTACAATGAAATGAATGGTAACCTAACAATAACTTGTTTAAGTGATACAATTAAAAAATTATAATGGGACAATATTTAAGATAAATACAAAATCCAACAGATAAAAACTCATAATTATTCTCCAATTAAAACCCTGCCCAATTAAAAACCGAGTCAACTAGTTTATAACAAATTTTAAATAGAAGAAGAGTCTATAATTAGTACAAGGCATGGGTAAGAAAAATACAAACATTTATATAGTTCAACAGCAGGAAAAAGCAGGCTACTAGTTCTAATATTTTTTTAGATCCAAAAGTTTAATTCGACCTTTCCCCGCCTTGAATTTTTTCCTCAAAAATTCCAAAGCCCTTTTTAAGGGTGATTCGCGAAAATTTTATACCTTTATACCCCATAAGAATTCAACTTATTTCAACCCCTCCACCGCTTCTTATGGCTTCAAAGACGAAATACATTTTTATCACCGGAGGAGTTACTTCTTCCTTAGGGAAAGGCATTATTGCCGCATCACTCGGCAAATTGCTTCAAGCTAGAGGATTAAGTGTCACCATTCAGAAATTTGATCCTTACCTGAATATCGATCCAGGAACTCTGAATCCCTACGAGCATGGCGAGTGCTATGTAACGGAAGATGGGGCAGAAACTGATCTCGATCTAGGTCATTACGAACGTTTTTTGAACGTAGAAACTTCCCAAAGTAACAACATCACTACCGGAAGGATTTACAACAATGTCATCACCAAGGAGCGTAAGGGCGAATTTCTAGGAAAAACTGTTCAAGTAATTCCTCACATTACGGACGAGATAAAAAGCAATTTTTACAAGCTTGGCCAAGACGGAAAATACGATGTAGTCATCACCGAAATCGGTGGATGTGTGGGTGATATTGAGTCACTTCCATTTATCGAAGCCGTACGTCAAGCACGTTGGGACCTGGGGCCAGGAAATTTTCTAGTGGTACACCTCACCTTGATTCCCTACTTAAAGGCAGCCAAAGAATTAAAAACAAAGCCTACACAACATTCGGTTAAGCAACTTCTAGAAGCAGGTATACAGCCAGACATCTTGGTTTGCCGAACAGAATATCCACTTCCTCAAGATGTCAAACGCAAATTGGCGCTCTTTTGTAATGTGCAGCTCGACAGTGTCATCGAAGCCATGGATGCGGAGTCCATCTACGATGTACCCCTACTCATGAAAAAAGAGAAGCTTGACGAGCGCGTGCTGTCTAAACTCAATCTGAAGCCAAAATCCAAGCTAGACCTCAAAGATTGGAAAGGATTTCTAGGCAGGTTAAAGAACCCCACAGCAGAAGTCACTATCGGCTTGATCGGAAAATATGTGTCGCTACCAGACGCCTACAAATCCATTATTGAATCTTTCACCCATGCAAGTGCAGCAGCTGGGTGCAAGGTCCAACTAGTACTCTTATCATCCGAGGAAACTAACAAGGCCAACTATACCTCAAAATTAAAGTCGCTCGATGGAATTCTAGTGGCTCCTGGATTCGGAGAACGTGGCTTTGAAGGGAAAGTAGCAACGGTCAACTATGCCCGTGAAAACAAAATTCCATTCTTTGGAATTTGCCTTGGCATGCAAGTGGCCGTGATCGAGTTTGCAAGAAATGTTCTCGGTCTTGAGCACGCCAACTCCACAGAAATGGATCCCGCCACACCACATCCGGTCATTGCCCTCATGGAGGAGCAAAAGAAAATTGACCAAATGGGTGGAACTATGCGGCTTGGTTCGTATGCTTGTGA
>JACCDU010126015.1_pt1 | contig 10597 bp, 15 predicted proteins | sample 7446081 | NCBI WGS metagenome assembly JACCDU01 (sample SAMN15323447, study PRJNA562643) | freshwater metagenome | isolation source: river surface water | place: USA:Blue River Watershed | collected 2017-08-17
AACGAGCTCGTGCACACCTTGAACGGTTCAGGCCTTGCCGTGGGCCGCACCTTGGTGGCCGTGTTGGAAAACTACCAACAAGCCGATGGCAGCATTCGTGTGCCTGAAGCACTGCGTCCCTACATGGGTGGCGTGACAGAGCTGCGCGGCTGATACAGTTCGCAAAACTTGAAGGAATGAACGCTGTGAAAAAATTATTTCTCTTGCTGCTCACAGCGTTGCTGACCGCCTGCGGCACCACCAATGACGCACAAAGCAATGCGGACAATGCGCAACGCCCCAGCATGGACCAATTTGGCCGCATGCCCATGCCCACAGGCACCAAGCTGCGCACCGCAGAATCGCTGATTTTTGGGGTGGGTGAAGGCTGGTTGGGCCGTGCAGTGTTTGAGTTACCCACCGATGCCAACGCCAGCTACAACTTCTATGCCGAGCAATTGCCTCGCCAAGGTTGGACCATGGTGGCCTCGGTGCGTGGCAAAAAGAGTTTGCTGGTGTTCACACGCGCAGACCGGTCCGCGACGATTGAGATTGAAGACAGTGGTTTGTTCAGTGGCTCATTGGCTTCGATGACTGTCAGCCCTGTTGGCAGCACAAGCGGCGCACCTGCGGGAGCGGGTGTGGTGGTACAGCCCTTGGGCGGCGCTGGCGCACGTCGCCCCTGATAGAATTGCAGCTTCGACAAACGACACCGAATCAGGAGAAGTGGCAGAGTGGTCGAATGTACTTGACTCGAAATCATCCGATTTCGTTCTGTAGATCGCATAAACACTAGCTTTTCTCGGTTTTGTGCAGCTACACACGGACTACACAATTATCAGATTTGGGAGTATCATTTTTCAATGATGACCCAAATGTGTAGTCCAAATGACTGATAACAAACTCCCTCAATCTGTAACGATTCTTGAAGACAAAGTGCATGTCTTCATGCGTGGTGGTTCGCCTTTTTGGTGGTGTGGATTTCACTTCAAAGGCAAGTACATACGAGCATCAACAAAGCAGAAGCACCTTGAAGCTGCAAAAGCGTTCGCAAAAGATTGGTACTTCAGCAAGCAGACAGAGATTGCAAGTGGTGAGATTTCATCTCCAAAGCACGAGTTTGGAAAGTTAGCAGACGAAGCACTTGCTAACTATAAAAGTATGTTTGTGGACAGAGGGCAGCGTAGTCTGAAGACATACGAGGGCATTGAAGGAATCTTGAACTCAAGAGTCAAAGACTATTTCAAGAAAGTAGCTGTTCAGAACATCGACAACACAGCTTGGCACAAGTACAAAGAAGATATGGTCGCTGCGTACCCAAGCATCAAGCGTGGCACTTTGCATCAGTACAAGAACGCTATCAGAATGGTCTTGAACTATGCGTTCAGACAAGGCATTTTGAAGCAGTTGCCACAGTTCAAAGACGAGTACGACACAAAGAAGAACAACTCAACTAGAGCTTGGTTCAATGCACACGAGTACTCAAAGCTGCACAACACGATTAGAAAACACGCTGAATATTTAGCGACTCGTGACAAGCTACAGCATCAACATGCACAAGAACTCTATGACTATGTGATTTTTGGAACGAACACAGGAATGCGTGTTGGTGAGATGAATGCTTGTCGCTTCTGTGATGTGAAGATTGTCAAAGAGAAAACGACTGACAAAGAAATCTTAGTTATCTCGAACATCAAGGGCAAACGAGGGGTAGGTAACTGTCAGAGTTTTTATGGTGCTGTAGCTGCATACAAGCGCATCTTGAAGCGACGAGGTATGACTCTTGTAAAAGCTAAAGAATCAACTGAGAAGCTGTTTTTGATTCATCACAGAACAATGTTCAACAACATTCTTGAGAAAACGAATCTGAAGCAAACAAAAACGATTCCTCCAACGAAGCGTGACTTTGTGTCGCTGCGCTCGACTTACATCTGTTTCAGACTGTTGAGAGGTGCACCAATCTACGAAATTGCGAATAACTGTCGAACATCAGTAGCGATGATTCAAGAGCATTACGCAAAGCAGCTTGGGGGACAGTTGATGAGAAACATCAACAGACTTGGCTTCGAAGATTGGGAAAGTGAGCCAAAGAAAGAAGTGCAGAACAAGTCAACAACTGCAACTAAAAAGAGACCAAAGACTGTAAGTGAAAAAGCCTAATGGCGGAGAGAGAGGGATTCGAACCCTCGGTAGGGGGAAACCCTACGCCTGATTTCGAGTCAGGTACATTCGACCACTCTGCCATCTCTCCACAAAATTGATTCTACTCGTAAACGCTACTAGAGCGTTGTCAAGAGACCTTCGCAGTAAAAGTGTGCATTGACTGTGAAGTGAAAAAATTTGCATGAAGCTGGAATTTCACTTCACACACAACTTCACACTGTTACGAGAGCAACTCAATTGCATGTCTCATGCTCTTGGGTGAGACTTCGTAATAGAGCATAGTTGTCTGAAGTTGGCGATGACCCAAAATCTTCTGAATGATTTTTGGATTCACAGATTGTTCGCACAACTGCGTCGCTCCCCAACGCCTTCCACTGTGACTTGATGCACCATTGATACAGCAATCAGCGTACAACTTAGTGAACCACTGACAAAGAGTGTTTGGTGAGAAACCTCGCTGAGAGTTCTTCTGCGAGCCAAACAGTGCTTTGCTTGTGTCAGTCAAGTTCAACACTTTCAAGTCTTTGTCTTTGAGTCCAAATCGTACAGTCAGATAGCTCTTGATTTCGTCTTGCAGCTTTGTTGGAAAGTAGACAGTGCGACCTCGTGAACCTTTCGTCTGTGAAGGTTTCAGATAGACCTCTTCCTTGATTGACCCATCTTGATTGAGTACATCACTGATTGTGAGACTAGCAATCTCACCAACCCTCATGCATCCAAAAAAACTGCAATAGACAATTGCCTTGTTTCGTGCGTGATGTTTCTTCTTTGCGATGTGCAGAAGAATTTTGCGAAATTCTGACTGCGTGAGAATCTTTGCTTGTGACATGTTATTCCTTACTAATCTAACTATTTATGAGCTAGACGATATTCCCAAACATTTGGTAGGACAACCTTTCTCCAATTCCCATGCCTTTTCGTTGGAAATCAACAAGCTGTTTTGGTTATCTTTACTTATCTGTATTTCTAAATATTTTTTTGCTTACGAGCGATTTGAGACATGCATGTGTCCACTGTCACTCTGAGTCGTCTCAGTCAGAAAAATCGCTTGTAGTTGGATCTGATGCGTCTGTGCGCTATCACACACTCATCGTCCTATTGCAGTTCATTTGTGTGTCGCCACACAAAGGAAAATAGAAAGTTTCACCTTTCGTGCGTGACTCGCAAAATCCACGCGAGAACGCTCCCTCGCTGCTCTGCCGTATATGGTCCGTATACGAGTGAATTCGTGCGTCTGTGGCGTCTTGTGATGAGTCCTAGATGTGTTTGCTGAAATAAAGCAACACGATTTCGCCACCCATAAACATATAAAATTAAAAACAAGGAGAGGCAATGAACCCATTCAAAATTGATACGAGCTTGACAGAGCAACAGCAAAAATATGTGAGATATTGGCGTGCCCTTTCAGTATTCTTATGGGCTGTCATCATGGGATGGCGTGCGTTGTCTGCTATCAATTGGAATGATCCTCTCTACATCGCTCACCCATTAGCAGCGCAACTAGGCGCATTACTTCCAACGGCAATAACAAGCATCGTAATGCTTGCCGTGTTTACTAAGGTGTTTGTAAAAATAGCAAAGATGACAAAAGTGTGCCCATATTGCGCTGAGACAATTAAGAGCGAAGCAATAGTGTGCAAACACTGCCATAAAGATTTATCGTAATTGTTGATGAAATTACATCCACAACCATTGAATAAACTAAAAGTGAAACGAGCAATTTCAACGCTGCAATGACGCTGATGTGAAATTGTTCAAATCACAAATCTGCAAGAAATGAATTTGTCTACCTCGTACAACGGAAATCTTGTGCAAGGCTAGGAATAGATTGGAGATGGGTTCAAAGTTGAGTACATGAACTCAACACAAAACCTTCAATCTGAACTCAGTCAATTCATTGGGACTGAAAAGTACTATCGCATCACACAGCGTCACTTGCTGACTGATGGAGCTAAGTATCTAGCTGAACAAGCTAAGTGCTTTTGGCTCTTTGATGCGATTGCGTCACATCTGCCCAAGTACTTCAACGACTACTTCTGTGTAGCTCGTCTCACAGTCAAAGACTCAAGTACTGAACTTGTGATTGATGATGGAAATGACAATGTGTACGCTCGTCAGAAGATTGAGTACACAGACTTCCCTCTAAGTGAAATCAAGCTGTACTGTCAGTTTGATGGGGAATATTGGGTCATCATGCTCACTAGCGAGTACTAATTTTTTTGACCTATGATTGACTAACTTATCAATCTAGTGGGCAATGAATGTCATTCGTTTCACGCTTTCTCAAAGGTGAAGTGACTCTATGGAAGTCATTTTGGCTTGTGTCTGCTCAGCCACTTATAGTTGCCATCAGTGTGTTGTTATATGAATTTTTTATTCCACGACCAATCTATCCAGACGCTTATCTATACACATCAATTATTGTTCGCTTGTCATGTGTAATCTTCTATTCACTTGTGTTTCTTGGGCTTGTGTATGGAACTTGGAAGTCTACGAACAACTATCAAGGTCCTAATTTTTGGAAATGGCTCGCAAGACTTGTACTGATAGCAAATGCATTGATGTTGAGTATTGGACTGTTCGTGAACTCTATGGAGTTAGCGTATGTTGACCACGAGTACTTCCCTCGTGATTTCAAATCATCTACTAGTCGTTAATTCAGCATGTATAGCTGAGCAGCTTTGAATACAAGTCTGTCAGTGGTAGCCATTGATATTGCTCTTGTCTTCCAAAATTGCTAGCGTTCAAAACTTTGCCATTTGCGTTGTAGTCACTGAAGCTGACTTCATGCTCAACAATGAACATCTTTTCTTTGCATGAAATATGAATTTTTGTTTTCTGTGATTTGACATTCGCTGCTTTGTCATTCATCAAGACCCAAATGTAAGACCCATACTCATCTTTAGTGACACGCTTTGTGTCTGCGTAGAAAGTCTGTGAATTGCTCTTGTGAAACTGTTGCCAACTATTCGTTTCAACTGAGTTGTAGGCTTCGTTTGGCTTCTTGATTTCTTTTCTGACTTTCTCTGCGAATTCGTCAGAGACTATGTTGCAGACACTAACGCCATTTGAACTGATGCCCTCACTGTTCTTGTATGCGACAACATTCAGCGTGTCGCCATAGTTAACAGTTACGCCACATCCACCACTGCCAACAACATTGGTGTCTACGCTGATAGTGTTTTCTGTGTATGAACCTTTGTAGTTCTCAATCACTTGCACTGAGTAGATGCGAGAGCGACTTTTAGATGGTATGAGTGAACGAGCTCTTTCAGCAATGGAAGGCGTGGAAACTTTCAATTTCGTGAGAACAATGTCACTTTTGTGAGCGATACCCTCAACATTGTTCTTGTTGCATGAACAAGCAAGTGCTTTAAATGCTGACAATGTCAGAAACAATCCAAACAAAAAATATTTTGTATGCTTATACATAAATCTACCTATTAATAAAATTTGTTAATTGCATCTTGCATAAGGCGTCTCACCTAGCGCAAAGTAATGCACTTTAGTCTTGGCAATAACGAGATTTTGAATCGCTAGAAGCTCTGAAGCTGTCAGTCGCTGCCTGACAACTATTGCATCGTGAATATTGGCTAAAACAGTCTTTCCTAGCTTCTCTACCTCATCTCTAACGAGCTTCATCATGATGGTTTCAGCGTGTTGAAAAAGCCAAGATATTTTTTGATTCTGTTTGTACGGTTTTCGCTTTTGTTTAATGTGTGATGCCTCCATATCAGCAAGCCAAGTTGCATCAGTTGCAAACTTGTTCACGATGTACTTGTTCAAAATCTGTTGTTCATCACAGTACTCACGAACAATCGTACAGTCCACAAATCTACGAAGTAGAGTCTTGTTTTCATCAAAGACTTCATACAGTGAAGAATGCTTAGTGTCACCATTTGACTTGTAAGTGCCAACAGTCAGCTTCGCACCAAATCCAATCGCTGTCATTGCTTCTTTGATGACTTTGGCTTTGTATTCATGTGAGTATGGGCGTTCTGCAAGGTAGGTCTTGTCAATTACTTCATCAAAGAAGTCAGATTTGTAATCAAGATACAGAGTCAAAGCATTGAATGATTCTTCAAATGCGACTTTGTGACGCTTCTTGCTGTTGTAGTAATCCCAAGCAAAAGCCATTTTCCAAGACGCTGAACAGCTTTTACAGTCGTACTCCCAACTGTTGCCCAAAAACGCTTCACGCACACGCTTGCTGACATTCTGAACGCTCTTGTTTTTATAGTAGTTGCGTCCAAAGTCACTCTTGTCTTTGAGTTGTGGCAATTGACGATTGTTCAGTTGAGCAATTCGTAGGATGTACTCTGAATTGTGAGCATCTGATTCTTGCTTTTCATGCTCAATCAACACTTCACAACGAGCTAACTTCAAGATGTAGTTTTTGACTGATTCAGTGTCAACATCAACCAAGTCATATCTGTCGTTTTGCTCTTGAGTACTGAGCGCACGATAGTCTTTTAGGTAGTCTGTGATTTCATCAATATCGTCTTTTGATGGTGTATCAAGAAAAGCAAGTCTTTCTTGAACTGTCATCTTTCGTAACTTGTCTAGCAATGACTCATCTTTGACAGTCAGATACTTGGTTGTTTTGAAGATGGCGAGTTCTTTGGATGGCTTGTAGTTTGGGTTCGTATTGATGACTAGGGGAACTCTGTTTTCCATCAGCCATTGATGAATTCTGATTTTTTTAGAACCAAGTTGACCAGTTTTGTCCCATAAAACACTTGCTTCAAGTGTGTATGTTTTAGACTTTTTTGAGCGTTTTGATGGCTTATTGAGTTTTGCTCTACGCATCATGCGCTGAAGCGTATTGAGATACTTATTAAGACGAGCTTCTGCTTTTTCTTTTGAGTAATTTGGAAACGCTTTCATTAGAGCGTTCACAACATGGGCGCTGCACTCAAGTTTAAGCATGTCATGCCTCGCAAAGCCAATAAATACGGGGCTTCTGAAACCCCAAAAAACTCACGAACATATGATATATGTAATGAGCAGATAAACCAACAAATATGACAAATGAAGCCATGTGATGTGAGCCATGTTGAGCGAAGCGAGACATGAAGCGAACATCATGGGGCTTCAGATGTGCGAAGTACATCTCAAATAAAACACAAATCAATTGATAACATGAATTGATAAGTTGATATGAGATAGATGGAGTGGACGAAGTGAGTCTGACTTGCTTCATTGTTTTTGTTTTTTGTGACTATTTCAAATAGAAAATAATTCTTCATAGGTATTTATTCATAACCAAATAAAACCATAAATTAATCAAATACAAGAGGACGATTAAGACTAGGAATTCTCCATGAATGGGTCAAAAATCTCTGTGTTTTAAACGATAAATGGAGCATTTATGACATTAATTCTTTCCTCACTGAAACTCTCATCTGTGAAGCGTCAACAGCTACATAATCCAATTGAGTTTCGTCGTCAAAAACTCAGCAACAAACTGAAAGAGCAAGTAGCACTAGCCATTTCCATGAAAAATGGTGAGAACTATGTTGCGAAGCGTTTGCGTACTGTCACTGATTCAGATGGAATTCGTCAGACTGTTGAAGTTTCTAAACGAGTCAAACCAATTTGGTTTACACAAAACAACAAAGTCTTCATTCAAGTTCGCTATGGTTCAAAAGTCGTTCCACTCACAGCGAAAGGTGACAAGAACTCTGTTGAAGTGTCTAACGCTGATGAACTCATTGATGTGCTTCAGAAGCTGTCACTAGCTGTTGAAGGAGGTGAATTGGACACTCAGATTGAGATTGCAAGCGAGGGTGTACGAGCTAGATTCGCTAAGTAAAAAAAGCGTCTTTAAAGACGCTTTTTTAATTGCCCAATGCTTTTTCTAATTTGTATTGACTTACTTTAAGTTGTTCATCACCCTTAATGATTGCAAGCCAAGGGTTTTTAACAAAATTCCAATTTTTAAGAAGTGCAATAGGTTGAATTCTTAGCTCAGCCATAGCTAGCGCATACCAACCAAACTTTTGCACTTCATCATCAAAGGTGACTTCTAACTGAGACCATCCACTTCTTCTAATGATTTCTAGAGCCTTATTGTTTACTTCTTCTTTCTCTGTCGTTGTCAGATGCTCATATGTTTCTTTGGCTACTACAACATTGTCAGATGCATTAATCTTTTTGCAATCTTTAGTGAATTTCCAATACACCCATGCAGTACAAAGCAACAGCCACACTAGCTGAAATGTTGTTTTTGATTCTGACGAAAAATAGAGCGCCCAAAAGGCAATAAGAATGATGATGTACATATTTTCTCTGATAAATATCACTATGAGATTACACGAGTTTGCAACCCCAATCAAGAACTTTATCGCACGAGTGAGGCTGAAAAATGGCACGACTGTCACAGCTACAGAGCGCACAGAGTCACTGAGCTACGCACGACAAATCTTTCAGCACAAGTATGGCGATAGAAATGTGTTCTATGTCTCTGAGTTGAAGGAGCAAGTCTCAGAGATTGAAGAGAGCACGAAGACGCTCACGCCTCAACAACTTCAAGTCAAAGCACTTGCTGATAAAGCCAAGAGCTACAACCAACAAGCCAAGATGCTTAAGTTAAGACAGAAGTTAGCCAAAGACCAACAAGCACTAAGTAAAGCAGCTTTGGACAACTCACATGCAAATCAATCTTGACTCGTGCACCATTTCAAGGCTTCATACTGCGCTTCAAGGTGACTTCTTACATAAAACTGTTTCAGAGCTTGTCTTGATACTGCATCAATCAATGTCACGAGCTTTTCTTCTGCTGTCGCTTTTTTGTTTTTTAGCAGACACATGAAGTAACCCTTCTTGCAGTCAAAGAGAACTAGCTTTCGCAGTGCATCAACTTCGTTGATGAGAAGCTGTTTCTTTTCCTTGTTTCGTCTGTTCGTTTCAACAAGAGCATCTGCTATTTTCAACATTTCGTCACGATTCATCTACAACCCATCTTTCTAATGCGACCCATGCCCCATAGATGTTTACAACATACATAAAGTCTTTTGTATTTGCTTCTCTGTTGAATGGAACTCGTGAAAATCCATCATATTTTTTTACTTCATATTCCAAGTCGCTGTATGGGAGATTGATTGTTACTCGCTCATTCGCATTTAATTTTTTGACAATCAAGTCGTATCTCTTGGCTTCTATTGAAGTTGTATTTATTGGCTGCTGAGTAAAAGAAAGATAGCTTTGATTCAGTACTAATGCTGCAAAGGATGGATACAAAGGCACCATGCATCCGTCATTGATGCTGTTATAGACAACATCTCGTCTTATGTGTCCATGACCAACGCTATAGACACCAAACCATTCTTCTGAAAGCATTGGGTAGTAGCGTATGTCAAATGGTATTGCTGTTAGTGCAACAAACACTATCGCAACTTTCTTTGTCTGCTTTTTAAATCTTTCTGTGAAGAAAAACACAAACAACAATGGAAACAAAAGCCATGCAAGTAACTCAGTCGTTTGTCTGTACATTGCTGCCAACATGAATGCAGCTAAAACGATTGATAGCAATGCACTTAAAACTCTCTTTGTGTTGCTTAGATGACTAGTCTTATTCATTGTCAATCTCAACTAGATTGTTCAGTTGATTCGTTTGCAAGAAGTTGAAATCTTCTTTTTATCCATGCTGACCAAAGCATGTAAAAACACAGTGTTAATGGAACAAGATGACCAAGCGATGCTATGTAATGGTTTGGGCGCATCCAAAATAGGACACTTCCTATTGTCAGTAAACATCCAAATCCAAATGATGCGACAGACAGCAAACCTAAATATTTTGTCTTTGGAATAAGTATCCCAATCAAGCAAGAAATCCCAACAGTGAATCCAACGAACAAGTTAGCCATCATTGGTATGCCAATGGAGTCACTATCCATTGAGTAAATCTCTTTTTCCAAGTTGTCAAACAAGACTCTAGACAGCACTTCATTGCAAATCAGCCATGCAACGACAAAGAGAAGTAGTTGATAGCGTTGTTTGATTGGCTTGAAGTTTGAAAGCCAGGTTGTAATTGACATGATTCTTCTAGTGATTAATTTGATGACTGTTAAGTAAGTCTAAGCGTCATTTGTCTAACTATATTTTTATAGTTAACAACATGGATTGTGTAGTCCAAGCCCAATGCTCAAGTGAGTTAAAATCAAATGGAATTCTTTAACAACGACTGACACCGAATTGATGCTAAGTTGGCGAGGAAATTGATACCTAAGTGCAAAAAGAAGCTGTTAAAACTGCACAATGACTGCACAAAATTGACCATAGCTCTCGCAAGCCAATGTTCATGCCGTCTGCAACGCTTCTTCCTGTACTCGAAATCAAGCGTAGGGGCGACCCTACCGAGGGTTCGAATCCCTCCTTCTCCGCCAAATGAATAGCCCCGATAACCATAGGTTTCGGGGCTTTTGTTTGTCCAAGAGTTTTAAATTAACCCATA
>JACCDU010330661.1_pt1 | contig 10597 bp, 9 predicted proteins | sample 7446081 | NCBI WGS metagenome assembly JACCDU01 (sample SAMN15323447, study PRJNA562643) | freshwater metagenome | isolation source: river surface water | place: USA:Blue River Watershed | collected 2017-08-17
AATTCATGGAAGTCGGTGAAGATCTCGTTCACATAGTCCATCGTGTACGGACGCTGCGGGTGACGCGCGATCTGCGAGACCTGCCAAGGGGTGAGCTTGGCGTAGATATCCTTGGTCAGCTGCTGGCTCTTCTGCGAGAGGCGGTCGATTTCTTCGGTGATGTCGACGGCGGAGTCTTCCTGCACGAAGCGCAGTTCTTCAATCTTGGACTCCAGCTCGGCGATCGGTTGCTTGAAGCTGAGGAAGGTGGTTTTGCTCACGGTAACTCCTTGTTATCCTGGCAACGCTGGGCGACTCGTGGCCGCCGGCGCCAAGGATAGTGTCTATCTTGCATCAAGTAAATCAATATTCTACCGGTACGGGGTCGAGGCTGCGCCACAGGTACCAGGTGGCGACGGTGCGCCACGGCTCCCAGTTGGCCGACACCTCGCGGGCATCGCTGCGCGACACCGGCTCGCCGGAGAAGTAATTGAGGCTGATGCCCTTCAGCAGGCCGAGGTCATCCAGCGGCAGGATGTTCGGCCTTAGCAAATTAAAAATCAGGAACATCTCGGCAGTCCAGCGGCCAATGCCGCGGATCTGGATCAGTTCGGCGATCACGTCTTCGTCGTCCATCGACGACCAGTCCTTCTCATGCACACTACCATCGCGGAAGTGCAGCGCAAGGTCGGTGATGTATTCGGCCTTGCGCTTGGACAGCCCGCAGGACTGCAGCTTGGGGATGCCCAGCTTCTGGACTGCCGGCGGAGTCATCTTCGGGCAAGCTTCCAGCAGGCGCTCCCAGACCGATTGCGCAGCCTTCACCGAAATCTGCTGGCCGACAATGGAGCGCGCCAGCGTGACAAAGGGCTCGCCACGACGCACCAGGTGCAGGTCGCCGAATTGCGGGATGAGCTTGCGCATGATGCGATCGCGCTTCATCAGCTCGGCCTTGGCCTCTTCCCAGTAATCGGGCACTTGCGGGGCTTCGGGTTTCTTCGCCATGGATGTCTTGTTCTCTGCCGGGTCGGTCGGTGCGCGGGTCAGGCGCGGCGCCACTCGGTCACGCCGCCCGGTTTGTCCTCGAGCACGATGCCCTTGGCCAGCAGGTCGGCGCGAATGCGGTCGGCCTCGGCAAAATTCTTGTCTTTCTTCGCTTGCGCACGCGCGGCAATCTGCGCATCAACATCGCCATCGCTGATGCCGCCGGCTGCCGGCACGCTGGCGTGCAGGAAGGCTTGCGGCTCGCGACCGAGCAAGCCCAGCACGCCGGCCAGGCCCTTCAGCTGGCGCGCGAGCGCCGCATCATGGTGGCGGTTGATTTCGGTCGCGAGGTCGAACAGCACCGCCAGCGCGATCGGCGTGTTGAAGTCATCGTTCATCGCCTCGGCGAAGCGCTGCGCATGCGGTTCGTTCCAGTCCAGCGGCTGCGCATCGGGCGCAGTCTCTTTCAGCGCGGTGTACAGGCGCGACATCGCGACGCGTGCATCATCCAGATGGGCGTCGGAATAGTTCAGCGGGCTGCGGTAGTGCGCGCGCAGGATGAAGAATCGCACCACTTCGGCATCGTACTGCTGCAGCACTTCGCGGATCGTGAAGAAGTTGCCCAGCGACTTGGACATCTTCTCGTCATCGACGCGCACGAAGCCGTTGTGCATCCAGTAGTTGACGAAGGGATGACCGCTGGCGCCTTCGGATTGCGCGATCTCGTTCTCATGGTGCGGGAACTGCAAGTCCTGGCCGCCACCGTGGATGTCGAACTGCTCGCCGAGCAGGTCGCAGGCCATCGCCGAACACTCGATGTGCCAACCGGGACGGCCGTTCCCCCACTTCGACGCCCACTTCACTTCCTCCGGCTCGGATTCGCGCGAAGCTTTCCAGAGCACGAAATCCAGCGGGTCACGCTTGGCGCTGGCAACTTCGACCCGCTCGCCGGCGCGCAAGTCGTCAAGCGACTTGCCGGACAGTTTGCCGTAGCCATCGAAGTGTCGCACCGAGTAATTCACGTCGCCGTCGGCCGCCTTGTAGGCCAGGCCTTTGGCTTCCAGTTGTTCGATCAGGCCGAGCATCTGCGGTACATAGGCCGTGGCGCGCGGCTCATGGTCGGGGCGCTGCACGCCGAGCGCGGCAGCGTCTTCATTCATCGCGGCTATGAAGCGGTTGGTCAGCTGGCCGATCGTCTCGCCATTCTCGACCGCACGGCGGATGATCTTGTCGTCGATGTCGGTGATGTTGCGCACATAGGTCACCGCGTAATCCTGCGCGCGCAGCCAGCGCTGCACCATGTCGAACACCACCATCACGCGCGCATGACCCAGATGGCAGTAGTCGTACACGGTCATGCCGCAGACATACATGCGCACCTTGCCGGGCTCGATCGGCGTGAACGTCACTTTGTCACGCGCCAGCGTGTTGTAGATTCTTAAAGCACTCATGGATGAGAAGATGCGGCGACGGCGGAAGGCATTGCAACACCGCCCTACCGGTGGACTCGCCATCGCCCGCCCCGCAGCCAGGAGACGGAAAACAGCCAGTCATGTTTTGATAAAATGCGAGTTTCGCCGGAGTATATCATCGAAGCCTGCGCGCCCCGGCAGCGCTGAGCACCTTCCAGCACCTATCGCAGGCCGGACTTCTATCATCAGGATTACACATGTTGCGTCGCAACTTTATCAGCCTCATCACCGCTGCTGCCCTGAGCTCGCTGGCAGCCCTGTCCGGCAGCGTCCATGCAGAGGACCTGCCCAAGGTCGCCATGAAAACCAGCTTCGGCGAGATCGTGCTCGAACTCAATCCGGAAAAGGCGCCGAAGTCCGTCGACAACTTCCTGCAATACGTGAAAGCCGGCCACTACAACGGCACCACCTTCCACCGTGTGATCAACGGTTTCATGATCCAGGGCGGCGGCTATGACGTCAAAGGCAACGAGAAGCCAACCCGCGACCCGATCCCCATCGAATCCCGCAACGGACTGCGCAACCAGGTGTACACGGTCGCGATGGCCCGTACCGGCGACCCGAACTCGGCCACCTCGCAGTTCTTCATCAACGTCAACAACAACCGCTTCCTCGACTACCCGGGGCAGGACGGTTATGGCTATGCAGTGTTCGGCAAGGTCATCAAGGGCACGGACGTGGTCGACAAGATCCGGGCCGTCGAAACCGGCCGCCGAGACATGCCGCTGACGCCGGTCGTCATCGAATCGGCATCCATCGTCGAATAAACTGAATCACGAATCATCGTTATTGCTCCACCCGATTTCATAGAGGAACCACCATGGCAGTCGTACTCACCACCAATCACGGCAAGATCACCATCGAACTCGACGCCGACAAGGCGCCGAAGACGGTCGAGAACTTCCTCGCCTACGTCAAGGCAGGCCACTACGACAACACGATCTTCCATCGCGTGATCAATGGCTTCATGATCCAGGGCGGTGGTTTCGAGCCCGGCATGAAGCAAAAGCCGACTGAAGAGCCGATCGAGAACGAAGCCGCGAACGGCCTGACCAATGACTGCTACACGATCGCCATGGCGCGCACCAATGACCCGCATTCGGCGACGGCGCAGTTCTTCATCAACGTCAAGGACAACGACTTCCTGAACTATGCAGGCCCGGACAACTGGGGCTACTGCGTGTTCGGCAAGGTCACCGACGGCACCGACGTCGTCGATGCGATCCGCAAGGTTCGCACCGGCAGCAAGGGCTTCCATGGCGACGTGCCGGTGGAAGACGTCGTGATCGAAAAAGCGGAAATCGTCTGATCCCGCCCGGGATCATGGCTGGCCTCCGCCCTCGCCTGTATCGTGACTGAGTTCAGCAATCCCCCTGTGCAGCACGGTACCGCAAGACCCGAAGCGCAACCGTCACCGGTTGCGCTTTTTGTTTCGGACTTGCACCTGACGGCATCGATGCCGAAAACGGCGCAAGCCTTCTTCGATTTCCTGTCCCGCGACGCGAAGCAGGTGCCGCAGCTCTACCTGCTGGGCGATATGTTTGAATACTGGGCCGGCGACGACGATAGCGCCGATCCATTCAACCAGCGCGTGATCGATGCGCTGCGTTCAGTGAGCGATGCCGGCACCCGGATCTTCTGGATCGCCGGCAACCGCGACTTCCTGGCTGGCGAAGCATTTGCGCAGGCAGCCGGCCTCACGCTGCTGGACGAACCCCACACCACTGTCATTGCCGGCTTGCCTGTCGTGCTGGTGCATGGCGATGCGCTCTGCACCGACGACCGGGCTTACATGGCTTTCCGCCAGCAAGTGCGCAATCCCGCGTGGCAGGCGGCGTTCCTGGCGCGGCCGCTGGCAGAGCGCAAGGCGATCATTGCCGGCATGCGCGAGGGCAGCCGCGAAGCGCAGCGCGACAAGCCGATGGCGATCATGGATGTGAATGCGGACGAGGTGGCGAAACTGTTCGTCGCCTCAGGGGTGAAAACGCTGATCCATGGCCATACGCACCGTCCTGCGTCGCATGAGACGGCACAAGGCGTCCGGCATGTGCTGCCGGACTGGGATTGCGATCAAGGGGAAAACGGCAAGCCGCGCGGCGGCTGGCTGGCAATCACGCCAGACGGACACGTACGGCGTCACGAGCTGCGCTAGCGTTACCTCAACCGACTTCCCGGGGCAACTCCATGGCTCCCATCCAGTAGCACAACAAGGGCGCAGGAATTCGCATGATCTGCACCGACCGTGCTCCCTGGCGCCGGCTCGATGGCACCGCCTCCGGCAAGAGCCCGAAATCATCAAGCGATTTGGTGACCACATAAGCGCGAGGCAATTGCTTTTGCTCGCACAGCTCGATCAGTCCGCGCAGCTCCCTCGCCCCGGCATGGCGAGCGCGGTACTTGACCTCGAATGGCACAACTTCGCCGTTGACTTCGGCGACCAAGTCAACTTCATGATCCTTCTTTCCGCGCCAATAGGTAAAGCGAACATTCTGTGCGTAATAGCGCGCAAACAAATGCTTGAACACCGCGGTCTCAGTTGCAACACCCAGAGCAGCTGCATCCTCGATAACTGCCTTCCCCTTTAACATGACTGCGGGCGCGATAGCTGCATCAGCAAGATAGATCTTGAATCTGGCGCGCAATACATCTTTTCCATAGCCAAACGGCGGCAAGCGATAAATCAGATGCGTGGCTTCCAGCAGTTCGATGAAATTTTGCGCAGTCGGACGCTTGACCTCCAGGTTGGCGCACAAGTCGCCCATATCTAGCAAGCCACCATCGTGCAGGCACAGGTAGAGAAAAGTGTGTTCGAGGTCCAGTACCCGTCGGACCCCGAACAGTGCCGTCATGTCGCGCTTGAGGACTTTATCGATGATGTCTTCGCGCAGCAATCGCTGGGCTTGCGTGAAGCTTTCGACCTGCGCGGATTGCGGGAATCCCCCGCGCACCAGATATTCATGAAAATGCCCGACGTAGGCACCGGCTGCCTCCGAGACTCTCTGAAAATTCGACGGCTGCCAGTCAAACAGGTCACGCAGGCTGCGCAAGGCCGGCAGCTCAAGCAAGGTCAATCGCTTGATTTGCAGGTATTCGTAAAACGACAGCGTCGTCAATTTGATCGTATGCCATCGACCGACCCCCGACTCCTGCCCGACTTCGACAAGCGGCATCGCCGACCCTGTGAAGGCAATGCGCCTGTCCTTGCGAAAATCGACCTGATGCTTGACCCAGGTGCCCCAATCGCGAATGAATTGGGCTTCGTCCAGAAACAGATACTCCAATCCTTCACTGCGCGGCTCGCGCCCACGCCAGGCATCGAGTACCGCATCAATACCGGCCAGCTTCAGGATGGGGTGATCAAAGGTCGCATAGAGAATGTTGGCCGCCGGGACACCATTGCGCAATAACTCATCAATGGCTTGCAGCATGAGCGTCGTCTTGCCGATCTGCCGCGCTCCGCTCAACATCACTGCACGCGGCGCAGGCGGCTCAACCGTCCACAAACGAAGTTCCCTAAACGCTGCGCGCTTCCAAGCGGGCAAATCCGCAATGGAATCGCCACGCCACCACGGATTGAACTGAGCCAAAACCGCGACTAGCTCCTCAGCAGGAATTTTCACGCGCGCCACCTTTGACTTGGAATTTAGTTAAAACATACTTTAACTAAATTTGCAAAACAAGGATTTTTCTGGCGATTCGGGTAAAAAACCACGAAAAATTTCAGTCAGCGGTCATCTTGCAAACGCTGCGAACTTTTCAAGCCAATGGAGAATGAGAGGTAAGCTCTGCCGCAACGACGCGTTGCCGGGGACAGTTGCCCGGCACGCGTGGGCATGAATTATTCGACCAGCTTGTTGAGCCTGGCGGCGTTGAACTTGTCGAGTTCGGGCACGGATTCGATTTCGATGCCGGCTGCCTTCAGTGCCTGCACGATCTTCACCAACTGCAGCTCCTGCGTTGCCGCATTGTCGATCAGCCCGTGCATGGCTTTCGACAGCGGATCGTCGCCATTGGGCGTGATGCCATAGGCAGCGAACATGCGCGCTGCGGCCTGGTCGCGCTCGCCCCGCTCGCCCGGTGCTTCCTTCTCGAGGATACGCGCCGGGTTGCCGACGGCCGTCGCGCCGGGCGGTACTTCCTTGACCACCACCGCATTGGAACCTACCTTCGCGCCCTCGCCGACCGTGAACGCGCCCAGCACCTTCGCACCGGCACCGATGATGGCGCCACGGCCCAGTGTCGGATGGCGCTTCTTGCCTTTGGTGAGCGAGGTGCCACCGAGAGTCACGCCTTGATAGATCGTGCAATCGTCGCCGACCTCGGCCGTCTCGCCGATGACGACGCCAAAGCCGTGGTCGATGAAGACCCGGCGGCCTATGGTCGCGCCCGGATGGATCTCGATGCCGGTCAGTCCGCGTGCGATGTGCGAGATGAAACGACCGAGCCATTTGAAGCCGCCGAGCCAGCAGGCATTCGCCATCCGGTGCATGGCGATCGCATGCAGGCCCGGGTAACAGGTCAGCACTTCCCAGCTGCTGCGGGCAGCGGGATCGCGTTCCCTGATGCTGGCGATGTCTTCCCTTAGACGGCTGAACATGGCGTTTGAAATCCGTTTCTGAATCTTGATTTTATGGGATTTGGGCGAAGTGCACCGGGCATCGCGCCGGGCGTCGCCACCGCCCCGGGCTGCTGCCGGGGCGTTTCAGTTGGGTCAGCCCGGGCCGGCCTTGATGCGCTGGCGACGCGCCTCGTACAGGCAGATGCCCGAGGCCACCGACACGTTCAGGCTCTCGACCGAACCCATCATCGGCAGGCTCACCAGGCGGTCGCAGTTCTCGCGCGTGAGCCGGCGCAGGCCCTCGCCTTCCGAACCCATCACGAAGGCCGTGCCGCCGGTGTATTCGACGTCGTACAGCGTGCCTTCGGCTTCGTCGTCGGTGCCGGTCAGCCAGATGTCGCGCTCCTGCAGCTCGCGCATCGTGCGTGCCAGATTGGTGACGGTGATGTAAGGCACCGTATCGGCAGCACCGCTGGCGACTTTGGCAGCAGTCGCATTCAGGCCGACTGCACGATCCTTGGGAGCGATGACGGCATGCGCGCCGGCACCATCGGCAACACGCAGACAGGCGCCGAGGTTATGCGGATCGGTGACGCCGTCGAGCAGCAACAGCAGCGGCGGGCCCTGCACCGCATCTAGCAGTTCGGCCAGGTTACGCGCCAGCGACAGCTCGCCGGCACGCGCAACCACGCCCTGATGGCGGCGCGTGCCGACCATCGAATCGAGCCGTTCGTCGTCGGCCTGGATGATGCGCACGTTCGCACCTTTGGCAGCACGCAGCAGGTCGCCCATGCGGCGGTCGTGGCGCGAGGCATCGACATAGATCTCTTCGATCGATGAGGCGTCATGGCGCAGGCGCGCGGTGACGGCGTGGAAGCCGAAGATCATCCGGGTTTTCATGAAAATTCCTTACTTGCGCTTTTTCTTGCTGCCTTTGCGCGCAGGCGCGGCGGCCTTGTGCGCCCCGGTACGGGCGGCAGTTCTTGCTTCGGTGCGCGCCTTGACACCCGGCGGCTTGGCGGGTGCGGCCTTCTTCGCAGATTTCTTTGCAGCCTTCTTGGCGCCAAACAGTCCACCGGTCTTGGACGCGCGTGCATGCGCCTCGTCGGCGCGGCGCGATTCATTGCGCAGCTGCGTGTGGATGCCCGGCTCCTGCACCAGGCGCAGGTCGATGCGGCGTGCATCGAGGTCCACGCGGCTGACTTGCACCGTCACGCGGTCAGTCAGCTGGTAGCGGATGCCGGTACGTTCGCCGCGCAGCTCATGGCGCGCCTCGTCATACTGGAAATAATCGGCGCCGAGGTCGGTCACATGCACCATGCCCTCGATGTACAGCGCATCGAGCTGCACGAAGATGCCGAACGACGCAACGCCGGCGATCGTGCCGGTGAATTCTTCGCCGAGCTTGTCGCGCACGAAATAGCACTTCAACCAGGCCTCGACATCGCGCGACGCCTCGTCGGCGCGGCGCTCGTTGGCCGAGCAATGGATGCCAAGCGCTTCCCAGATCGCGAGATCACCTTCGGCGCGCTTCTTGCCAGCCGCCCTGTCCCTGGCCTGCATCTTGCGCGCCGCCGGCGACAGCGCCGTGTTCAGCGACTCGGTGGTGATGCCCTTCGGGTGATATTGCTTGCCGCTCAGGACAGCCTTGATCGCACGGTGCGTCAGCAGGTCGGGATAGCGGCGGATCGGGCTGGTGAAATGCGCATACGCGTCATACGACAAGCCAAAGTGGCCGATGTTGTCCGGGCTGTAGACGGCCTGCTGCATCGAGCGCAGCAGCATGGTCTGCAGCAGCACGGCGTCCGGCCGGCCCTTGATCTTTTCCATGAGCCCCGCATAGTCGGAGGCCGACGGCGAGGTGCCGCCACCGAGCGACAAACCGAGTTGTTTCAGGAAGGTGCGCAGCTGGTTCAGCTTTTCTTCGGTCGGCCCCGCGTGGATGCGGTACAGGCCCGGATGCTTGTGGCGTTCCAGCAGGTCGGCCGCGCAAACGTTCGCGGTCAGCATGCACTCTTCAATCAGCCGGTGCGCGTCGTTGCGGGTGCGCGGCAGGATCTGTTCGATCTTGCCGGCCGCGTTGCAGACAATATAGGTCTCGGTCGTCTCGAAATCCATCGCGCCGCGTTCCTTGCGCGCAGCCAGCAGCACCTGGAACAGGTCGTACAGGTCTTGCAGGTGCGGCAGCAGGCCGATGCGGCGCTGCGCTTCCGGGCCGCGCGTATTGCCGAGAATGGCAGCGACTTCCGTATAAGTCAGGCGCGCGGCCGAGTGGATCACCGCCGGATAGAACTGATAGGCGTGGATGTCGCCCTTGGCATTGATGACGGCATCGCAGACCAATGTCAGGCGATCGACATCGGGATTCAGCGAGCACAGTCCATTAGACAGCTTCTCCGGCAGCATAGGGATCACGCGGCGCGGGAAGTAGACCGAGGTGCTGCGCTCGAGCGCGTCGACATCCAGGTCGTCGTTCGGCTTCACATAGTGGCTGACGTCGGCAATCGCAACGATCAGGCGGTAGCCTTTCGAGCGGCCGATCTTGACCGGCTCGCAGTAAACCGCGTCGTCGAAGTCGCGCGCATCTTCACCATCGATGGTGACCAGCGGCACGTCGCGCAGGTCTACGCGATCGGCTAGGTCCGCCGCCTTCACTTCGGATGGCAGCTTCGCGGCCAGCTTCAGCGCGGCGTCGGAGAATTCGTGCGGAACGCCATATTTGCGCACGGCGATCTCGATCTCCATGCCGGGATCGTCGATCGCGCCGAGCACTTCGGCGATCTTGCCGATCGGCTGCGAATAGCGCGAAGGCTGTTCGGTAAGTTCGACGCTGACTACCTGCCCGGCTTTGGCCTTGCCGGGCGCACCGGCCAGCAAGATGTCGTGGCTAATGCGCTTGTCTTCGGGAACCACGAGCCAGACTCCGTTCTCGTGCACGAGGCGACCGATCACATGGGAGTTGGCACGCGACAGCACCTCGACGATCGAGCCTTCCGGTCGGCCGCGACGGTCGATGCCGGTGACGCGCACTTGCACGCGGTCGCCGTGCATAACCTTTTGCATCTCCTTGTCGGGCAAGAAGATGTCTTCACCATCATCGGGAATCAGGAAGCCGTAGCCATCACGATGCGCAGACACGCGCCCTTCGATGAAGCTGGTGGTATTGGCGAGCTGTATGCGCCCCTTGCGGTCCGGCTTGATCTGGCCGTCACGCTCCATCGCAGCCAGGCGACGGTTCAGGCCGTCGAGTTCGGCATCCTTGACCGACAGGGCTTTGGCGATGGCGGCCAGCGTTTGCGGTTCGTTGGCAGTGCGCAGGATGCCAAGTATCTCTTCTCGGCTGGGAATGCTGTATGGGTAGTGGCTCAAAAGTGGCGCGCGGGATTAGGTAAAAAACAGCGCTAGTGTAACGGACGTGCGACGGTGATGCGGAAAAACGCGAGCGCGCAGGAAACTCAAAGAGAAATTCGCGCGAAGTGTGTTGACATCTTTTGCCGATGCTCTATAATCTCGTCTTCTTCAAGCCCACGTGGCGGAATTGGTAGACGCGCATGGTTCAGGTCCATGTGCCGCAAGGTGTGGGGGTTCGAGTCCCTCCGTGGGC
>JACCDU010126067.1_pt1 | contig 10594 bp, 10 predicted proteins | sample 7446081 | NCBI WGS metagenome assembly JACCDU01 (sample SAMN15323447, study PRJNA562643) | freshwater metagenome | isolation source: river surface water | place: USA:Blue River Watershed | collected 2017-08-17
GGCGAGATCGGCTCGTCCACCATGCCGCACAAGGTCAACCCCATCGACTTTGAAAACGCCGAAGGCAATCTGGGTCTGGCCAACGCGGTGCTCAGGCACCTGTCCGAGAAGCTGCCGATCTCCCGCTGGCAGCGCGACCTGACCGACTCCACGGTGCTGCGCAACATCGGCGTGGGCCTGGGCTACACCGCGCTGGCCTACGCCTCGCTGATGACCGGCCTGAACAAGCTTGAACTGAACGAAGAAGCGCTGGCCGCCGATCTGGACGCCTCGTGGGAAGTGCTGGCCGAGCCGATCCAGACCGTGATGCGCCGCTACGGCGTGCAGGGCGCCTACGAAAAGCTCAAGGAAGTCACCCGCGGCAAGACCGTCACCGCGGCCGACCTGCACAAGCTGATCGAAAGCCTGGAGATTCCGCAGGCCGACAAGGACCGCCTGCTGGCCATGACGCCCGCCACCTATGTGGGCAAGGCCGCCGAGCTGGCGCGCCGGGTCTGATTTCATGGCCCTCAAATCCACCATCTACAAGGCGAACCTCTCGATCGCCGACATCGACCACGGCTACTACGCCGACCATGCGCTCACCCTGGCCCGCCACCCCAGCGAAACCGACGAGCGCATGATGATCCGCCTGCTGGCGCTGGCCCTCAATGCCCACGAGCTGCAGGACACCTGCGGCGGTGACGGCACCTTGGCTTTTGGCGCGGGCCTGTCGGACCCGGACGACCCGGACCTCTGGCTCAAGGACTTCACTGGCCAGACCCGGCTGTGGGTCGAGGTCGGTCAGCCCGAGGAAAAACCTATCGCCAAGGCTTGTCAGAAAGCCGACGCGGTGCGCCTGTACTGCTTCAGCCACTCCGCCGAAGTCTGGTGGAAGGGCATCGAAAACAAGCTCACCCGACTGGACAAGCTGCAGGTGTTCCGGGTGCCAACCGAGGCCTCGCAGCAACTGGCCCGCATGGCCGAGCGCAGCATGCAGCTGCAGGCCACGGTGCAGGACGGTGCCGTGACGCTCAGTGGCGACGAAGGTGGCGTGCACATCGAGTTGACACGCTGGCGCTGAACCCCCGATGCTTGGGGGTCAGACCGCCATGAAAACCGCCAACCACCGACTCTGGAGCCGATACCGCGGCATCGCCGCGCCCTACTGGCGCTCCGAAGAAAAATGGCGAGCCCGCGGCTTTCTGGGCCTGCTGGCGGGGCTGCTGCTGGTGCAGACCGGTTTTGCGGTGCTCATCAACCAGGAAACCGGCGAATTCACCTCGGCGCTGGCGGCCGGTGACAGCGAGCGCTTCTGGTCTGCCGTGCGCTGGTGTGTGCTGTGGGTGTGCGGCGCGGTGCCCACCTATGCGCTCTATTACTTTGTGCGCGACCGGCTGGGCAACCACTGGCGGCGCTGGCTCACCTACCGCTTTCTGGGCCGTTATTTCAGCCACCAGAAGTTCTACGAACTCAACGCCCACGTCTCGATCGACAACCCCGACCAGCGGATTGCCGAAGACATCAACACCTTCACCCAGAAGTCGCTGTTTTTCGGCTTGATCCTGATGGGCTCGCTGATCCAGCTCACCGCGTTCAGCAAGGTGCTGTGGTCGATTTCGCACGAGCTGGTTTACTTTCTGGTGCTCTACGCCACGCTGGGCACGCTGACCACCCTGTGGGTCTTTGGCCGACCGCTGACCTTGCTGAACTTTCGGCAGCTGCGGCGCGAGGCCGACCTGCGTTTCGGCCTGATCCGGGTGCGCGAAAACGCCGAGTCGATCGCCCTGTACCGGGGTGAAGAGCAGGAACTGCAGCAGGTCAAACACCGCTTCGTCAGCGCTTTTGACAACTTCAACCAGCTGATCAACCGGCAGTTCTTTCTGAACCTGTTCCAGTACGGCTACAGCATGCTCACGCTGGTGCTGCCCAGTGCCATCATCGCCACGCATGTGCTCTCGGGCGAGATGGAGGTTGGCCGCGCCGTGCAGGCGGCGGGTGCCTTCACGGCCGTGCTGGCGGCCATTTCGCTGGTGGTGGACAACTTCGAGAGCCTGACCCGCTTTGCCGCTGGCGTGGACCGGCTCGATGCTTTCTATCAGACGCTGCAGGCACCTCCGCGCCGCCCCAAAACCGAGACACCGGTTGAAACCGTCGAAGGTGCCGACGAGCTGCGTCTGGAAAACCTGACGGTGCAAACACCTGCGCCGGCGCGGCTGCTGCTGCGCCACCTGTCGCTGGTGGTGGAGCCGGGCGAAGGCCTGCTGATCGTCGGCCCCAGCGGCAGTGGCAAGAGCGCCCTGCTGCGCACCATCACCGGCCTGTGGCCCTCAGGCGGTGGCCGCATCCTGCGTCCGGCCGAGCAGCACATGCTGTTTTTGCCGCAGCAGCCCTACATGCTGCTGGGGGGCTCCTTGCGCAACCAGTTGCTCTACCCCGACCCGGACCGCCACATGGACGACGGCCGCCTGCTGGACGTGCTCGATCAGGTCAACCTGCCCGATCTGGCGGGGCGCTGCGGGGGCCTCAATGCCGAGCTGGACTGGGGCAAAACCCTGTCGGTGGGCGAGCAGCAGCGGCTGGCGTTTGCGCGCCTGCTGCTCACGGCTCCGCGCTTTGCCTTTCTGGACGAAGCCACCAGCGCGCTGGACCTGGCCAACGAGGCCCGGTTGTACCGCGCCCTGATGGCGACCAAAACCACGCCCATCAGCGTGGGGCACCGTGCCAGCATCCTCAAATACCACGCCTGGGTGCTCGAAATCCAGGGCGAGGGCCACTGGCAGCTCATGCCAGCGCAGGAATACCACTTCAGCGATCAGGACCCGTCCTGACCGACCAGGCGCTGCCCATCGAGGCCGTCATTACCAGGCCGATCGCCAGCCACTGCTGCGGCGTGAGCGCTTCGGACAGGATGATCCAGCCGGCCACCGCGCCGACCGCGGGCTCCAGGCTCAGCAGGATGCTGAAGCTGCGTTTGGGCAGTTGCCTGAGCGCGTACATCTCCAGCGCATAGGGCAGCGCGCTCGACAAAGCCGCCACCACCAGACCCGGCCACAGCCACTCCAGCCGGAACAAGGCAGAGCCCGATTGTGCCAGGGCCACGGGCAGCACCACGAGCGTGGCAGTCAGCATGCCCATGGGGGTGGCGCTTTGCCCGTAGCGGTGTGCCACATGCTGTCCGACCACGATGTAAAGTGCCCAGCATGCCCCGGCGGCAAGCGCAAAGGCAATGCCCACCATGTCCAGCGCGCCTGCTGCCTGCAGGCCCTGCAAGGGCAGGATCAGCGCCAGCCCGGTGGCGGCTAGCGCCACCCACAACAGGTCAAGCTTGCGGTGCGAGGTCCACAGCGCCACCGCCAGCGGCCCGGTGAACTCGATGGCAATCGCCAGCCCCAGCGGAATCCGCCCGATGGCCATGTAAAACAGCAGGTTCATGCAGCCCAGCGTCACCCCGTACAGGGCCAGCGGTGGCAGGTCGCTGCTTTGCCAGCGCCGTCGCCAGGGCCGCAGCACCACCACCAGCAGCAAGGCGGCCAGGCCGATGCGGTAGGCCGAAATGCCCTCGGCGCCCATTTGCGGGAACAAGGTCTTGGCAAAAGAGGTACCCACGCACAGGGACACCAGCGAGCCCATCAGGGCGGCCACGGGACGGAAAGGGAAGGTCAAACGGGCACTCGGGCAGGGTTGCAGAAACAAGGCCCGAGCCCGGACGGGGTATGGAGGGCCATGGCCGAAGCCATGATAGCGCCGCATACAATGCCCCTTGGTCAGCGTTGCACGGCCGTAGCCGTGCGCGTCTGCGTCAATTTTCAAGAATCACTGGGGTTTCCATGTTCATTTCTTCCGCTTTTGCCCAAACCGCTCCTGCCGCTGCTGCTGGTGGTGGCGACATGCAGTCCACCCTGATGAGCATGCTGCCGCTGCTGCTGATGTTCGCGGTGCTGTACTTCGTCATGATCCGCCCGCAAATGAAAAAGCAGAAAGAGCACCGCAGCATGATCGAGGCCCTGGCCAAGGGTGACGAGATCGTGACCGCTGGCGGTCTGCTCGGCAAGGTCAGCAAGATCGGTGACGCCTACATTGGCGTGGAACTGGCTTCCGGCGTGGAAGTGCAGATGCAGCGCCAGGCCGTGGTGCAGGTGCTGCCCAAAGGCACGCTCAAGTAATCCGATTCCGTGGCAGTGCGCCGGTTGAGCCGGGCGCTGCCGGCTCCTGTCCTGACGCTCACGCTCCGCGCTGAACGCCCAACGCTCAACCCATCATGAACCGTTATCCGGTCTGGAAGTACGCGATCATCGTCATCGCGCTGCTCCTGGGTGCCCTCTACACCCTACCCAACTTTTTTGGCGAAGCGCCCGCCGTGCAGGTGTCGTCGGCCAAGGCCACCATCAAGGTCGACATGGCCACGCTGGGCAAGGTCGAGGATGCGCTCAAGACCGCAGGTCTGGCACCGCAGGTGCTTGCGCTCGAAGGCAACTCGGTGCGCGCCCGTTTTGACAGCACCGACAACCAGCTCAAGGCCAAGGACGCGATCCAGAAGTCCCTGGTGCCCGACCCGGCCGATCCGCCTTACGTGGTGGCGCTGAACCTCGTGTCGCGCACGCCGCCCTGGCTGGCTGGCTTGCATGCGGCGCCCATGTACCTCGGCCTGGACCTGCGTGGCGGTGTGCACTTCATGCTGCAAGTCGACATGCAGGCCGCGCTGACCCAGCGCGTGGAGTCGCTGGCCGGCGACATCCGCAGCCTGCTGCGCGAAAAAGACGTGCGCCATGGCGGCATCGCCCGCAATGGCCAGAGCCTGGAGCTGCGTTTGCGCGACGCCCAGCAGCTGACGGGCGCCAAAAACGTGCTCGCCAACCAATTTCCCGACCTGCAGGTGGCTGAAACGGCCGAAGGCGGCGAGTTCAGGCTCACGCTGACCATGAAGCCCGAATCTGCCCGCAAGGTGCAGGAACAGGCGCTCAAGCAGAACATCACCACGCTGCACAACCGGATCAATGAACTGGGCGTGGCCGAGCCCGTGATCCAGCAGCAGGGCCTGGAACGCATCGTGGTGCAGCTGCCCGGCGTGCAGGACACCGCCAAAGCCAAGGACATCCTGGGCCGCACCGCCACGCTGGAAGTGCGCATGGTCGACGAAAGCACCGAAGCGCGTGGCGCCGAACTCGGCCAGGGCGCCGTGCCCTTTGGCACCGAGCGCTACCTGGACCGCGACGGCCGCCCGCTGATCGTCAAGAAGCAGGTGGTGCTGACCGGCGACAACCTGACCGACGCGCAGCCCGGCTTTGACAACCAGACGCAGGAGCCGGTGGTCAACCTGACGCTGGACGCCAAGGGCGCCCGCATCTTCAAGGATGTGACCCGCGAGAACGTGGGCAAGCGCATGGCCATCATCCTGTTCGAAAAGGGCAAGGGCGAGGTCGTGACCGCGCCCGTGATCCGCACCGAAATCGGTGGTGGCCGTGTGCAGATTTCCGGTCGCATGACCACGGTGGAGGCCAACGACACCGCGCTGCTGCTGCGTGCCGGCTCACTGGCTGCGCCGATGGAGATCATTGAAGAGCGCACCATTGGCCCGAGCCTGGGCGCCGAGAACATCGCCAAGGGCTTCAACAGCGTGACCTGGGGCTTCCTGGTGATCGTCGCCTTCATGTGCGTGTACTACGCCATGTTCGGCCTGTTCTCCAGCCTGGCGCTGGCCGTCAACCTGCTGCTGCTGGTGGCCCTGCTGTCCATGTTGCAGGCCACACTGACCTTGCCTGGCATGGCCGCCATGGCGCTGGCTTTGGGCATGGCGATCGACTCGAACGTGCTGATCAACGAGCGCGTGCGAGAAGAACTGCGCAATGGCGCAAGTCCCCAGGCGGCCATCCATGCCGGTTACGACCGCGCCTGGGCCACCATCTTCGACTCCAACATCACCACCCTGATCGCCGGTGTGGCCCTGCTGGCCTTTGGCTCCGGTCCGGTGCGCGGCTTTGCCGTGGTGCATTGCCTGGGCATCCTGACCAGCATGTTCTCGGCCGTGTTCTTCTCGCGCGGCCTGGTCAACCTCTGGTATGGCAGCAAGAAGAAGCTCAAGAGCGTGTCGATTGGCACCGTCTGGCGCCCCGAGGGCGGTTCTGCGGTGAAAGCCGATTAAGGAGAGCGAGCGATGGAATTCTTCAAGATCAAAAAAGACATCCCGTTCATGAAGCACGCGTTGGTCTTCAACGCGATCTCCTTCCTGACCTTTGCCGCAGCGGTGTTCTTCCTGTTCACCCGCGGCCTGCACCTGTCGGTCGAGTTCACGGGCGGCACGCTGATGGAAGTCAGTTACAGCCAGAGCGCTGATCTGAACAAGGTGCGCAGCACGGTGGCTGGCCTGGGCTTTGCCGAAACGCAGGTGCAGAACTTCGGCACTGCGCGCGATGTGATGATTCGCCTGCCGGTGCAAAAGGGCGTGAGCTCGGCTCAGCAAAGCGAGAAGGTGCTGGCCGCCCTCAAAGCCGACAGTCCCGATGTGACGCTGCGCCGCACCGAATTTGTGGGGCCGCAGGTGGGTGACGAGCTCATGGTGGACGGCCTCAAGGCGCTGGCCTTCGTGGTGGTCGGCATCGTCATTTACCTGGCCATCCGCTTCGAATGGAAGTTCGCCGTCTCGGCCATCATTGCCAACCTGCACGATGTGATCATCATCCTGGGCTTCTTCGCCTTCTTCCAGTGGGAGTTCTCGCTGGCGGTGCTGGCGGCGGTGCTGGCGGTGCTGGGGTATTCGGTCAATGAATCGGTGGTGATCTTCGACCGCATCCGCGAGAACTTCCGGCGCTTTCGCAAGATGGACACGATCGAAATCATCGACAACGCCATCACCTCCACCATCAGCCGCACCATCATCACCCACGGCTCGACCCAGATGATGGTGCTGTCCATGCTGCTGTTCGGCGGCGAGACGCTGCACTACTTCGCCATGGCGCTGACCATAGGCATCCTGTTTGGCATCTATTCGTCGGTGTTCGTGGCCGCGGCCATTGCCATGTGGCTGGGCGTCACGCGCGAAGACCTGATCAAGCCCGTCAAGAAGGACGGTGACCCGTCCGACGAGAACCACGGCGCGGTGGTTTGACCCTCGCCAGAAACAACAAGAGGCCCTGCGGGGCCTCTTGTTGTTTTGCGCCTTGTTTTTATCCCCTCACCAGCCTTTGAAACAGCCCACCGGGCAGGCGCTCCACCTGGCCTTCCAGTTCCAGGTCCAGCAGTTCGGCCTGCAGCCGGGCGGTGTCCAGACCGCTGCGTGCCTGCAGGGCATCGAGCCCGACCGGGTCATGGCCCAGCAGGGACAGCAGGCCCTTGACGGGTGCCGGGGTGTCGAGCGCCAGCGGCACCTGCGCGAACGGGTCGGGCACGCGCAGTTCTTCGAGCACGTCCTGCGCGGATTCCACCAGCTTGGCCCCCTGCCGGATCAGGGCGTGGCAGCCCCGGCTTTGCGGTGAATGGATGGAGCCGGGGATGGCGAACACCTCGCGCCCCTGTTCCAGCGCCTGCCGCGCGGTGATGAGCGAACCCGATTGGAGCGCCGCCTCGACCACCAGCGCCCCTTGGGCCAGGCCCGAGATGATGCGGTTGCGGCGCGGGAAGTTTTCGGGGCGTGGCGGGGTGCCCAGCGGGTATTCGGACAGGATCAGGCCGTGCTGTGCGATGCGGTGGGCCAGCGACAGGTGCTGGCGGGGATACACCCGGTCCAGCCCGGTGCCGACCACGGCGATGGTGGCGAGCCGGCCTGCCGCGGCGCCGTCCAGCGCACCTTCGTGGGCGGCGCCATCCACCCCCAGTGCCAGACCGGAGACGATGGTCAGGCCGGTCTGCGCCAGATGTTGTGCGAAAGCCCGGGCGTTGAGCCGCCCCTGTGGTGTGGGGTTGCGGCTGCCGACGATGGCCAGCGCCCGGTTGCTTTGCAGGTGCCGCAGTTGTGCGGTGCAGCCCATGGCGTAGAGCAGGCAGGGTGGGTCTTCGGTCTGCAGCAGCGGGGCCGGGTAGTCCTCGTCACCCAGCGTGACGATGGCGCGGTGGCCGGCGTCGTTTTGCAGCCAGGCCCAGGTGGCTTCCTCCAGCGCGGCCAGGTCTTGGGGTTCGGTGGCCATGGCCTGGGCCACGCGTTGACCGGCCACGGCAGCCAGGGCCAGGGTCGTTTGTTGATGGATGGTTTGTGGCGGCCCGAAGGCCGTGAGCAGCTTGCGTGCGGTCTCGGGCCCGACGCCCGGGGTCTGCAACAGGCGCAGCCAGGCGCCCAGTTCTGCGCGTTCGGTCAGCATGGTCTCCCCCCTCTGGCCCGTGTCGGGCTCTGCGGCCCATTCTGGGTGAAAGCGGAGGTGACGGCAAGGACTTCGCGGGCCTGCGAAAATACACCCTATGGCATTGCTTTCCATCCTCCGTTACCCCGATCCGCGCCTGCACAAGGTGGCCCAGCCCGTGAAGGCTTTTGACGCTCACCTGCAGCAAACCATCGACGACATGTTCGAGACCATGTACGACGCCAAGGGCATCGGCCTGGCCGCGACGCAGGTCGATGTGCATGAGCGCCTGATCGTGATCGATGTGTCCGAGGAGCGCGATCAGCCGCTGGTGCTGATCAACCCCGAAATCACCTGGTCCAGCCCCGAGCGCGTCAAGGGCGACGAAGGCTGCCTGTCGGTGCCCGGCATCTACGACGGCGTCGAACGCGCCAGCGCCGTCAAGGTCAAGGCGCTGGACCGCCATGGCAAAGCGCAGCAGATCGAAGCCGACGGCCTGCTGGCCGTCTGCATCCAGCACGAAATGGACCATCTGATGGGCAAGGTGTTTGTCGAATACCTCTCGACGCTCAAGCAGGGCCGCATCAAGACCAAGCTGGCCAAGGCCTTGCGCGACGAGCGCTGAGGCACTCCCATGCGTCTGATTTTTGCGGGCACGCCCGAATTCGCACGCTTTGGCCTGCAGGCCTTGCATGCCGCTGGTCATGAGATCGTCCTCGTTCTGACCCAGCCCGACCGCCCGGCCGGACGGGGCATGAAGCTGCAGGCTTCGCCCGTCAAGCAGTGGGCGCTGGAGCATGGCGTGCCGGTGGCGCAGCCACGCAGCTTGAGGCTCGACGGCAAATACCCCGAGGAAGCCGCTGCCGCCAGCCAGGCCCTGCTGGCCGCGAACGCCGAATGCATGGTGGTGGCTGCTTATGGCCTGATCCTGCCGCAGTGGACGCTCGATTTGCCCCCGCGCGGTTGCCTCAACATTCACGCCTCCCTCCTGCCGCGCTGGCGGGGTGCGGCACCGATCCACCGCGCCATCGAGGCAGGCGATGCCCAGACCGGCATCACCATCATGCAGATGGACGCGGGGCTGGACACCGGCGACATGCTGCTGGTCAAAACCCTGCCGATCCCGCCCGATGCCACCACCGCCACCTTGCACGACCCGCTGGCCACGCTGGGTGGCCAATGCATCGTGCAGGCGCTGGCCGCGCCCGATGCGCTGGTGCGCACGCCGCAGCCGGCCGAGGGCATCACCTACGCCCACAAGATCGAAAAAGCCGAAGCCGCGCTGGACTGGGCCTTGAGCGCCGAGCTGCTGGCCCGCCGCATCCGCGCCTTTGACCCCTTCCCCGGCATGACGGTGCCGCTCACCCACAACGGCGCTACCGAAACGCTCAAGCTCTGGGCCGCCACCGCCGAGCCGCTGGCGCAGCCCGTTGCACCGGGCACGGTGGTGCAGGCGGATGCCAGCGGCGTGCGCGTGGCCTGCGGTGAAGGCTTACTGTGCCTGACGCAGCTGCAGCGCCCGGGGGGTAAGCGGTTGAACGCGGCCGATTTCCTGCGCGGCTGCCCCTTGCAGCCCGGCCAGAGCCTTAAAGCGGCCTGATGTTTTTCCTGCCCCACCTGTACCGTCACCCGGCCTTTCGCGAAGGCATGCGCGACGTCTCGCCGCAGTCGCCGGGCATTGCCGCCTGGGGGCTGATGACCGGCGTGGCCATGGTCAAGTCGGGCATGAGCGTGTTCGAGGCGGTCGCCATGACGCTCACCGTGTTTGCCGGCAGCTCGCAGCTGGCGGCCATTCCGCTCATCGTCGCGGGCGCGCCGGCCTGGGTGATTCTGGCCACCGGCTTTTGCGTGAACCTGCGCTTTGTGGTGTTCAGCCTGCACCTGCGGCCCTTTTTGATGCACCTGCCGCTGTGGCAGCGCCTGATGCATGGCTACCTGACAGCCGACATCAGCTATGTGCTGTTCACCCGCAAATACCACCATCCTGGCAATACGCCTGCACAAAAGCTCGAGCAGGAGGCCTACCTGGCTGGCAACGATTTCCTCAACTGGCTCAGCTGGATCGTCGCCAGCCTGGTCGGCGTCACCCTGGCCAACATGATCCCCACTTCCTGGGGCCTGGGCTTTGCGGGCATTCTGTGCCTGTTGGGCATCCAGTGCTCGCTGGCCAGCTCGCGCATGCGCATCCTGTCGTCGGCGGTGGCCGGTGCGGCCGCCGTACTGGCTTACGCGCTGCCGCTCAAGCTCAACATCGTGTTCGCGATCGCGGTGGCCGTGATCCTGTGCCTGACCGTGGAGCGCCTGCGCCCGGCCCCTGCCGGAGGCCACGCATGAACGGCACCGAC
>JACCDU010644545.1_pt1 | contig 10591 bp, 9 predicted proteins | sample 7446081 | NCBI WGS metagenome assembly JACCDU01 (sample SAMN15323447, study PRJNA562643) | freshwater metagenome | isolation source: river surface water | place: USA:Blue River Watershed | collected 2017-08-17
CACAAGCGCCTTTGCAATCTGAAAAGCAAACCGTTCTTCGCCATAGTCACGTATCACCTCCGTGATTTGATCCACCGATGCTGTTGCCAGCCACTCGGCCACACTCTCGCCGCGCGTGGTGTCCATGCGCATGTCCAGGGGGCCGTCAAAACGAAAAGAAAAACCCCTCTCGGGGCTGTCGATCTGAGGGGAGCTGACCCCCAGGTCCATCAACACGCCATCCACACTGCAGCCAGGCAGGTCACCCAGATGGGAAAAGCCTTCGTGCCGGATCGAGAAACGGACATCGTCAATGCGCGCCGCCTCAGCAATGGCCTCAAGATCCTTGTCAAACGCCTGCAAGCGACCTTGCGGTGACAGACGAGACAAAATCAACCGGGAATGACCGCCACGTCCAAACGTGGCATCCACATACGCGCCATCCACACCCGCAGCAGACTGCAGCAAAGCGTCAACCGCCTCCTGCAGGAGCACGGTGATGTGAACAGGCCTGGATTCGGTCATGGACATCAGAACGAAAAGTCCTTGAAGACATCAGGCATCTGGCCTTGCATGGCTTCAGCCTCTTGCTGGTCGTAGGTGGCTTTGTCCCACAACTCGAAGTGATTGCCCATGCCCAGCAGCATGGTGTCCTTGGAAATACCTGCAGCCTGGCGCAATTCGGGCGAGATCAGCACACGCCCGGTGCCATCCATCTCGACATCCATCGCATTGCCCAAAAAGATGCGCTTCCACCACTGTGCCGACATGGGCAACTGGGCAATGCGCTCACGGAACTTCTCCCACTCGTTGCGGGGAAAGACCATCAGGCAGCCATGAGGGTGCTTGGTGATTGTCAACTGACCCTGGGCCATGGCGCTCAAGATGTCACGGTGCCGGGTCGGCACAGACAGCCGCCCCTTGGCATCCAGACTCAGCGATGAAGCGCCTTGAAACACGTGAAAGACCTTTTCCAGTTGAAAACTGCAAGAGCGGGTACTTTTCCCCACTTAATTGCACTTTTTTGCACTGTATCAGGAAATCCATGCGCCACAACGGGTCTTGTCAGATTTTTTTCAATGAAATCAACAGCTTAGCGCAGAAATCGAACCCACCAACAGGATAAATTTCTTTCAAAATTAGGCACTTACAAAGGTCAATGAAAGTGATACCTAAAGGAAATTAAATTTGTAAAAATCACGAACCCCAAACGGGAAATCACCAAAATCAAATGGGCATCACTCTAAACAGACAGAAAAAAACCCCTCGAAAGGGGTTTTTGATGTCAAAAACACGATCGACTCAATCGCCAAACATCTTCTGCTTGAGTTCACGACGTTGTTGAGCTTCCAGCGAAAGGGTCGCTGTGGGTCGCGCCAACAAACGCCCCACACCGATGGCCTCACCGGTCTCGTCGCAGAAACCGTAATCGTTGGCATCAATCCGGAGGATGGATTGCTCGATCTTCTTGAGCAGCTTGCGTTCACGGTCACGGGTGCGCAACTCCAGGGCATGCTCTTCTTCGATCGTGGCACGGTCAGCGGGGTCTGGCACCACCACCGTGTCTTCACGCAGGTGCTCCGTGGTCTCCCCGGCACTGTTGAGGATCTCTTGTTTGAGCGCGACCAGTTTGCGACGGAAGTAAGCCATCTGCACGTCATTCATGTACTCGGCATCGGGCATGGCGATGATTTCGGCATCGGTCAAGTTTTCAACTTTCTTGCTCTTCCAGTTGTTGGCCAGTTTCGCGTCTTTTTTGATGGGCGTGAATGACACGGTCACAGGCGCAGGTGCGCTGGGCAAGAAACTGGCTTTGGCAGCCGTGGAGGCGACAGCGGGTGGCAAGGACGGCACCGTGATCTGCGCCAAACGGGCAGATGGGCGAGACGCGCGCACAGGTTGATCAGGAGAGGTGGCCACAGGGGCTGGCACAACAGGAGCCTTGACGGGCTCCGCTTTGGTAACGGGCATAGGTTTCGCTTGAGAAGCTGCATCCGCCTTTTGGGGCATCGACGCAGGGGCAGTCTTCGCCTTGACGGCGGGACTGGGCTTGGGGGCCACAACCGCTGTTTTTTTGGCGGGCATAGCAACCGGTTTTGTTTTGACTGGTGCCACTTGAGGGGCAGCAGCCGCTTTTTTCGCAGGCACAGCCTTGACTGCTGGCTTGACGGGTGTTTTCTTGGGCGCGACCTTGGAAGCGGTCTTGGCAGCCGACTTGGGTGCAGCTTTGGGTGCAGTCTTCACGGCGGCTTTGGCCGCTTTTGCGGGTGCTGCAACCTTGGCCTTGGCAGGCGCCTTCACCGGTGCTTTGAACTTCACTGCGGGCTTGGCCACCACTTTGGCTTTGGGCTTTGCCACAGGCTGGGCTGCTTTTTTGACAGGGGTTTTGGCTTTCACGGGCACTTTGGCCGATGCCGCTTTTTTAGCCGACACGGCGGTTTTTTGGGCCTTGGCCGGCGTCTGTGTTTTAGCCACTTTGGCTGCTGGTTTCTTCGAGGTCTTCACGTCTTGTCTCCTAGCCGTGTTTGAAGGGCAAGTCAGGCCATGGCAGCACAAGGCAACCATCCATCCCCTGACCCGTTGTATTCATTTCAAACCCTTGTTATAGACCTTCTGGGGTTCGCACGCCCCTCCAAAGAGGGTGCCGTCAGGCGGGCGATTGTAGCGACAAGAACGTTCAAAAAACGCGCGGTGGTGGATTAAAGACAGCTTCGCGTCAAATCAGGCACTGCTCGAGGCCCTGCAACAAAATATCCTTGGGTAAATCGATGCCAATGAATACCATTTTGCTCATTTTATTTTCACCCTCTGCCCACATGGGACCCAAGTCGCTGCCCATGAGCTGGTGCACGCCCTGAAAGATCACCTTGCGCTCGGTGCCGCGCATGTTGAGCACCCCTTTGTAGCGCAGCATGCGGGGGCCGTAGATGTTGACGATGGCGCCCAAAAAGTCTTCCAGCTTGGCCGGGTCAAAAGCCCGCTCAGAGCGGAACACAAAGCTCTTCACATCGTCATCGTGGTGATGGTGGTGTCCGTGCCCATGGTCATGCGAAGGGTCGGTGCAATGTTCGTGGTCGTGGTCATGCTGGTGCGAAGGGTGGTCGCAATGTTCACCGTGGGCATGGTCATGCCCTTCGCTCAAAAAGTCCGGATCGATGTCCAGCTTGGCATTCAAGTTGAAGCCTTTGAGATCAAAGACTTCGCTCAAAGCCACCTCACCAAAATGCACCACCTTTTGCGGCGCACGGGGGTTCATGTGCTTCAAGCGGTGCTGCAAAGCGTCCAATTCTTGGGTCGACACCAGATCGGCCTTGCTGATGAAAATCTGATCGGCAAAACCCACCTGGCGACGCGCTTCCTGGCGGTCGTTCAGTTGCTGGGCCGCGTGCTTGGCGTCCACCAGCGTCAAGATCGAGTCCAGCAAGAAGGTCTCGGCGATCTCATCGTCCATGAAAAAGGTCTGAGCCACCGGGCCAGGGTCGGCCAGACCTGTGGTCTCGATCACGATGCGCTCAAAGCTGAGCAAGCCCTTGCGGCGCTTGGCCGCCAGCAGCTGCAGCGTGGCCCGCAGGTCTTCGCGGATGGTGCAACAGATGCAGCCATTGCTCATCTGGATGATCTGCTCTTCGGTGTCCGACACCAGGATGTCGTTGTCGATGTTTTCCTCACCGAACTCGTTCTCGATCACGGCGATCTTTTGGCCATGGGCCTCGGTCAGCACGCGCTTGAGCAAGGTGGTTTTGCCCGAGCCCAAAAAGCCGGTCAGGATGGTTGCAGGAATGAGGGCCATGGATGCTCCAGGGTAGGTCAAAGACAAGAGGTGGGGAGTGTAGCGATGAATGCAAAGCCTTATTTGCGCACCACCACCAAGCCCTTGAGGTACTCCCCTTCCGGGAAGTTGATGGTCATCGGGTGGTCGGGGGCGCCTTGCAGGCGTTCACTGATGTAGCCATCCACGCCTGCATCGGTGCCGGCAGAAGCCACGATTTTGTGGAACAGGTCGGCGCTGATGCCGCCCGAGCAGGAATAGGTGAACAACTCGCCGCCCGGCGCCAGCAGCTTGAAGGCCAGGCGGTTGATATCCTTGTAGGCGCGGGCCGCACGCTCGGCGTGGGCAGCGGTGGGCGCGAACTTCGGGGGATCGAGCACGATGGCGTCAAAGGTTTCGCCCGCTTCGATGAATGCACGCAGGCTGGCATTCACATCGGCGTCCATGAAAGTCGCGCGGGATTCGTCAAAGCCGTTCAGCTGCACATGGGCGCGGGCACGCTCGAGTGCCGGGCCAGAAGAATCAATCGAGGTCACATGCCCTGCCCCGCCGGCCAGCGCCGCCACAGTGAATCCGCCGGTGTAGCAATAGCAGTTGAGGACCTTGCCAAACTGGCGGTGGCGCGTGTGCTGCGCAAAGCGGTGGCGGCTGTCGCGCTGGTCCAAATAAAAGCCCGTCTTGTGCCCGGTGGCCACGTCCAGCGTCAGCAGCCAGTCGTGTTCGCGGATGGTGATCTCGGTGGGGCCTTCACCGCGCAGCCAGCCGGTGACTTCGGGCAAGCCTTCGAGGCTGCGCACATTGGCGTCAGACCGTTCGTACAAGCGCGAGAGGCCGGTGATTTTGAGCAGCGCATCGGCAATCGCTTGTTTGAAGCGCTCGGTGCCGCAGCTGGTGAATTGCGCCACCAGCGTGTCGGCATAGCGGTCCACGATCAGGCCCGGCAAGCCATCGGACTCGCCATGCACCAGGCGCACCCCGTCGCTCTGGATGTCAAACCACTGACGCGCGGCCACGGCCTGGGCGATGCGTGCCTCGATGAAGGCCGCGTCAATGCGCTGGGCTTCGTCAAAACTCCAGATGCGGGCCTTGATGCGCGAGCTGGGGCTGAAAGATGCCCAGCCCAAAAACTGCCCGGCGTGCGACTCGACGCGCACTGTCTCGCCCGGGTCGCCGCCGCCTTTGGCAATGGCAGAGTCAAACACCCAGGGGTGGCGGCGCAGCAAGGAGCGTTCCTTGCCATCTTTGAGTCGAATCGTTTTCATGGCCCCTATTGTCGGGCACACGCACACGCCTTCAGCCCTTGCGCTTGGCCCGGGGGTGCGCAGCGTCGTAGGCTTTGGCCAGGTGCTGGAAATCCAGCCGCGTATAGACCTGTGTGGTGGTGATGTTGGCGTGGCCCAACAACTCTTGCACCGCTCGCAAATCACCGCTGGACTGCAGCACATGGCTGGCAAAGGAGTGGCGCAGCATGTGCGGGTGCACCGGCGTGGCCAGGCCCGCCAGTTGGCTGCGGCGCTTGAGGCGCTGCTCGACGCCGCGTGCGCTCAAGCGCGTGCCACGCTGCCCCGGAAACAGCGCCAGCGCCGCACTCGACGCACCCGGCACCGCTTGGGTCAGCATGCCCGACACCTGAGGGCGCAGCGCCAGCCAATGCGCAAGTGCTGCGATAGCCGCACTGCCCAAAGGCACGCTGCGGCGCTTGCTGCCTTTGCCTTGCACCTGCACCTCGGCGTTTTGCACATCAATCCAACCGCGCCCAGCCCGCGAGGCCTCGGCGCTGGCCACCACATCCAGCCCCGTGAGCTCGGCCACGCGCAGGCCACAGCCGTACAGCAACTCCACCATGGCAGCGTCTCGCGCTTCCAGCCAGGGATCGTCCCCACTTTCTTCGTGATCGGCCAACTGCACCGCCTCGTCCACGCCCAGCGCCTTGGGCAATGGCTTGGCCACACGGGGTGCCCGCACATCCACCACCGGGTTGTGGCTCACCAGCGCCTCGCGCCCCAGCCAGGTGTAGAAGCCGCGCCAACCCGAGAGGATGAGCGCAATGCCACGCCCCGTGCGGCCCGCGCTGTGCATCTGAGCCACCCAACGGCGGATGTGCCCGGTCTGCACCTGCAGCAAGGGCACATCCGATGCGCGAGCCAACTCGGTCAGCCGGATCAGGTCCAGTCGGTACAGGGTGCAGGTGCGCTCGGCCAGGCGCTTTTCAAAGCGAACGTGGTCGAGGTAGCGAACCATCAGCGGATCGAGGTCCGCCACCTGCGCTAGGTTGGGTTCGCCTGGTTCAGGCATGGATTCAGGCCTGAGGAGCGCGCAAGACCGACAGCGCAGCGCCAGCCAACTCGGCCAGGCGCTCCAGCAAATCGGTGCCCATCTGGCTGTTGAAACGCTGCGCATCGGGCGATGCCAAGACCAGCAAACCAAAGGGCGTCTGGCCGGGGGCGGCGCGCAAAGCCAGCAGCGCCAGCGAGGCCGCCTGCGCAGGCTCAGCCAGCCACTGCACGGCTTCGTAGCCCGTGTTGGGGCCCACATAAGGCGTGTCCAGCGACGCGGCCAGCTCTTGCACAGCCTCGGTCACGCCTTGCGCGTAAGCGGCTTGGCTGTGCGCCTCGCCCACCCCCCACAAACGCAAAGTGACTTGCGGCACCTGGAACAGATCACGGATATTGTCCACCGCCGAATCCACCAGATGCTCGGGCGGCGCCACCAGCAAGTCGCAGGACCAGCGGTGCAGCTTGTCGGTCAGGATCATGTTTTCGTTACCGTGCCGGATCATGTCCATAATGCGGTGCTCCAAACCCTTGATCTTGTCGCGCAGCATCTGGGCTTGACGCTCTTGGAGGCCCACCGCACGGTGGCTTTGGGGGTGCGTCAACTGCACAGTGGCCAGAAGCGAAGCATGGCGCTCAAAAAAATCCGGCGTGTTCACCAGATAGTCGGCAATGTCGTCTTCGGTGATCGGGTTCATGGGGTCAGGCGAGGTCATGGTCTTGTCTCCAGAAATTCAAAGGGTGTCGGGCAAGTCGATGTCGCCATCGAACACCGAAGTCGCGGGGCCGGTCATCATGACCGGGCTGTCGGCCTGTCCGGCCCATTCGATGGTCAGCACACCGCCACGGGCCTGCACATCAACACGGCTGTCCAGCCAGCCCTGGCGAACACCTGCCACCACAGCCGCACACGCGCCGGTGCCGCAAGCCAAGGTCTCGCCCGAGCCGCGTTCAAACACGCGCAGTTTGATCTGGCTGCGCGAAACGATCTGCATGAAACCAGCGTTCACCCGCTCAGGGAAGGCCGGGTGGTTTTCAATCAGCGGGCCCTGGGCCAGCACCGGGAAGGCGTCGACATCGTCCACACGCTGCACCGCATGCGGGTTGCCCATGGAAACGACCCCTACCCGGGCGATGCCCTGCTCGCCCAGCGCCAGGTCAAACACCGGCCAGCCGTTGACCTGATCGCTGATGAGGCCAATCGGATTGAACGGCACGCGCTCCCAGTCGAACACAGGCGCCCCCATGTTCACCGTCACGCGGCCATCAGGATTCATGGACAGTTCGATCTCGCCTTGCTGCACCTTCACGCGCACCGTGGTTTTGTCGGTCAGCCCTTTGTCGCGCACATAACGCACAAAGCAGCGGGCCCCGTTGCCGCAGTTGCCCACCTCGCCGCCGTCGGCGTTGTGGATCACATATTCAAAATCCAGCCCCGGTGCCGGCGAAGGCCGCACGGTGAGGATCTGGTCGGCACCTACGCCAAAGTGGCGATCGGCCAAAAAGCGGTACTGGGCCGCGCTCAGGCCCAGGCGGCCACGGGTTTCGTCGAGCACGACAAAATCGTTGCCGGCTCCTTGCATCTTGGTAAAGCGGATGTGCATGGCCGGCATTATCGCCCTTGGTCGGCACAGGAACGACAGCTCAGGGGCGGTGTGCCCCTGATAATGGGGCATGGTCCGCACATCCCAACTCCTGCACCCCCAACGTGAACCCGCGCCGCTGCGCCCAGCCGCCACCGTGCTGCTCCTGCGCGATGGCCAGCAAGGCATCGAGGTTCTGATGACCCGCCGCTCCATGACCGCCAGCTTTGCGCCCGGTGCCTATGTCTTCCCGGGTGGTGGCGTCGATGCGGCCGATGCCCAGGCGCATGCGCTGTCCACCCGCCGCCCCAAGCAGAGCGATTTACACCTGACGCAAGCCATTGCCGCCATCCGCGAGAGCTTTGAAGAGCTGGGCATTTTGTTCGCCCGCCACGCCGATGGCCGCTGGGCCGACAACGCGGACATTGCCCACATCGACCGCAAAGCCCCTTTTGCCACGCAATGCCAAAGCCAGGGCCTGACGCTGGCCGCCGACCAAGTCTTTGTGCTGGCGCACTGGATCACCGACCGCGACCTGCCGCGCCGCTTTGATGTGCCCTTTTTGGTGGCACGCATGCCCGAAGGCCAAACCCCCGTGGCCGACGAGGCCGAGCAGTTCGAGCCCGTCTGGGTGCGTCCAGTGGATGCCCTGACGCGCCACGAAGCGGGCGACTTCTTCATCATCTTCCCGACCATCCGCACGCTGGAGCGCCTCAAGGCCTTTTCCCGGGTGGATGACGTGCTGCAAGCTTGCGCCGTCAACGACGAACCGCTGTGGACCAGCTGCCCCCGCGCAGGCTTTGTGGGGGGCCACGAAGTGCGCTACATGGAGCACGAAGCCCCCTTTGGCGAGCTGGCCCTGGTCACGCCCGATGGGCAAATCCACCACCACCTGGATTGGCAGACCGATGCGCCCGTGCCCCTGCTCCAAAACGTGCAGCGCCTCACGGCCCCCAACCCCGGCGTGATGACCGGACCCGGCACCAACAGCTATTTGGTGGGCGACCCGAACACCGGTTACATCGCGATCGACCCGGGCCCGGCCGACCACGACCACCTGCAACGTCTGTGGCGTGCGGCCGGTGGGCAAATCAAAGCCATCGTCTGCACCCACTCGCACTCGGACCATTCGCCGGGTGCTGCGCCCTTGCAAGCGCTGTGCACGAACAAACCGCCCGTCCTGGGCCTGGCCTCCCAACCCACCGCCCGCGCCAACAGCCGCTTCACACCCGACCGCGAATTGGCCGATGGCGAAAAACTGGTCTTGCAAGGCATGGGCGTGGCAGGCGAAATCACCCACACCCTGCGTGTGGTGCACACCCCCGGCCACGCGGCCAACCACCTGTGCCTGGTGCTCGAAGAAGACGGCCTGCTGTTCTCAGGCGACCATGTGCTCAACGGCAGCACCACCGTGATCGACCCGCCCGACGGCCACATGGGCGACTACCTCGACTCGCTGGACAAACTGGCCGCAGCTTGCGAGGCCGGTGGCATCGAGTTCATCTTGCCCGCGCACGGCCACGTGTTGGGCTTTGCGCACCAGGCCATTACGCACTTGAAGGCCCACCGCCTCAAGCGCGAGGCCAAAATCGCTGCCGCCATGCAGGCCCTGCCCCAGGGCAGCCTGCAAGAATGGGTGGAAAAAGCCTACGACGACGTGCCGCCCCGCCTGTGGCCGGTGGCCGCCCGATCCCTGCAAGCGCATGTGGACCACATCCGCGAACAACTGACTTGAAAGCCCCGATGCATCTCTCTGACGAAGGCATCCGCCTGGCCAAACGTGTGGCCGCCGAGCAAAACTGCTCGCGCCGCGAAGCCGAAGCCCTGATCTGGGCCGGTGGCGTTCAAGTGGCGGGCAAAGTGGTCACCGACCCGGCCCGGCGCGTGAAAAACGAAGCCCTCACGGTCAACCGCATGGTCTCCATGGCCGCGCTGGCCCCTTTGACCCTGGTGGTCCATAAACCTGCGGACTTGGGCGGCTCCCACAGCTGGCTGCAAAAAATCGCAGGCCTCAAAGCCCCGCAAGCGGGCCTATGGGGCAAAGAGCGCCTGGCCAAACTGCAGATCGCCATGCCCCTGCCCGCACCGGCCAGCGGCCTGTGCATTTTTTCGGACGACGTGGGTGTGCTGCGCCACCTGGAAGACCGGCGCAGCCCCATAGAACAAGAATGGATGGCCACCATCGGCGGTGAAGTGCCCGAAGGCCTGATCAAAGCCTTGAACGGCCCGGGCCTGCGTGCCAGCATCAACCGCCAAACCGACACCGTCACCGTGCTGCGCATTGCGGGCAAAGACATCGACGGCCTGGAGCTGGGTCGATGGCTGGACCAGCAATGCCCCCTGCAGGACCTGCGCCGCCAACGCGTGGGGCGCATCAGCCTGGCCCCGCTGGAGCCGGGCCAATGGCGTCAACTCGAGGGTTTCGAGCGGTTCTGAGCCCCTCGGTTTAATTTCCGACAAATTTACACAGGATTTACCCTTGAATTGACACGGGCAATCCCAATATCTTGTTTCTGTCTGAGAAAATCAGCAACGAGTTGCCATTGCATATCCTGCAGTCTGGCGACGCCAAAAGGCCCAGAAAGCCTTGACTACGCAGAAAGGGAGACATCATGCGTTTGAGCACCAAAAGCCGATTTGCCGTGACCGCCATGATCGACGTGGCCCTGCGCGAAGACCGTGGCCCCGTGTCATTGGCCGCCATCAGCGTGCGCCACCAGATTTCGCTGTCCTACCTCGAGCAGCTGTTCAGCAAGCTGCGCCAGCAAGGCCTGGTCGAAAGCACCCGCGGCCCAGGCGGCGGTTATTCGCTGGCACGCAGTGCCGAAAAAATCACCATGGCCGACATCGTCGGTGCCGTGGACGCCCCGTCTGAAGAAGAACTGGCCGCAGAAGGCGGCTGGATGAGCAGCGAGCTGTGGGCCAGCCTGAACGAGAAAATGCTGAGCCACCTGCAATCGATCAGCCTGCGCCAGCTGGTGGCCGAG
>JACCDU010760282.1_pt1 | contig 10591 bp, 8 predicted proteins | sample 7446081 | NCBI WGS metagenome assembly JACCDU01 (sample SAMN15323447, study PRJNA562643) | freshwater metagenome | isolation source: river surface water | place: USA:Blue River Watershed | collected 2017-08-17
GAAGCCCCGCGAAGAAGGCTCGCTCCTTATGACCTTGTTGGTCAGCTGGGGCCCCATGCTGTTGCTCATCGGGGTGTGGGTGTACTTCATGCGCCAGATGCAAGGTGGCGGCAAAGGCGGTGCGTTCAGCTTTGGCAAGAGCAAAGCACGCATGCTGGATGAAAACAACAACCAAGTGACCTTTGCCGATGTGGCAGGTTGCGACGAGGCCAAAGAAGAAGTCAAAGAAGTGGTTGACTTCTTGAAAGACCCTCAAAAATTCCAGAAGCTCGGCGGCCGTATTCCACGCGGCCTGTTGCTCGTAGGCCCTCCTGGTACAGGTAAAACTTTGTTGGCCAAAGGCATTGCTGGCGAAGCCAAAGTGCCTTTCTTCAGTATCTCTGGCTCTGACTTCGTTGAAATGTTTGTCGGTGTCGGCGCCGCCCGCGTGCGCGACATGTTTGAAAACGCCAAGAAGAATGCACCTTGCATCATCTTCATTGACGAAATTGATGCCGTGGGTCGTCAGCGTGGTGCAGGCTTGGGCGGTGGCAACGACGAGCGCGAACAGACCTTGAACCAAATGTTGGTTGAGATGGATGGTTTCGAAACCAATCTCGGTGTGATCGTGGTGGCTGCCACCAACCGTCCCGACATTTTGGATGCCGCTTTGTTGCGCCCTGGTCGCTTTGACCGACAGGTCTATGTGACCTTGCCCGACATCCGCGGCCGTGAGCAAATTTTGAACGTGCACATGCGTAAAGTGCCTGTCGGTCAAGATGTGCGTGCTGATGTGATTGCCCGTGGCACACCCGGCATGAGCGGTGCTGATTTGGCTAACCTGTGCAACGAAGCGGCTTTGATGGCTGCACGACGCAACGCCCGTGTGGTGGAAATGCAGGACTTTGAAAAGGCCAAAGACAAAATCTTGATGGGCCCTGAGCGCAAGAGCATGGTGATGCCAGAGGAAGAGCGCAAGAACACGGCTTACCACGAAGCAGGTCATGCCCTGATTGGCAAGTTGCTGCCCAAGTGTGATCCCGTGCACAAGGTCACCATCATTCCTCGCGGTCGCGCCTTGGGTGTGACGATGAGCCTGCCCGAAAAAGACCGCTACAGCTACGACCGCGAGTACATGCTCAATCAAATCAGCATGCTGTTTGGTGGTCGTATTGCCGAAGAAGTGTTCATGAATCAAATGACCACGGGCGCGAGCAATGATTTCGAGCGTGCCACTTCGATTGCGCGTGACATGGTCATGCGTTACGGCATGACGGATGCCTTGGGTCCGATGGTGTATGCCGAAAACGAAGGCGAAGTGTTTTTGGGGCGCTCAGTGACCAAGACCACCAATATGTCGGAAGCTACCATGCAAAAGGTGGACAACGAGGTGCGTCGCATCATTGACGATCAATACAACTTGGCCCGCCGCTTGATTGAGTTCAACAGCGACAAAATGCACGCCATGGCCAAAGCCTTGTTGGAGTGGGAAACCATCGACAAAGAGCAAATCGACGACATCATGGAAGGCCGTGCGCCGCGTCCTCCGAAAGATTGGACACCTCGCACCCCGTCGGGTGGCGATGGCAGCGGTGGTACCCCTGCGGTGCAAGCTGACCCTTCACCTAGCGCCGCTTAAAGCGCAGAGAAAAATCTGAAACGGGGCGCAAGCCCCGTTTTTCATGGAGTTCGTATGTTTTGGCAAACCTCACGTTTTCGCATTGATTTGACCCAGCCGCAGGTGATGGGCATCGTCAATGTCACACCTGATTCTTTTTCCGATGGCGGCCAGCACAGCACCACACAGGCAGCTTTGGCGCATTGCGAGCAGTTGCTAAAAGAGGGCGCCACCATTTTGGACATCGGTGGCGAGTCCACTCGCCCAGGGGCGCCTGCGGTGACTTTGGAGGAAGAGCTGCGTCGCGTGTTGCCGGTGGTGAAGGCGGCAGCTTTGTTTGATGTGCCAATTTCTGTCGACACCTACAAAGCCGAAGTGATGCAAGCTGTGCTCGATGCAGGCGCAGACATCATCAACGACGTGTGGGCTTTGCGTCAGCCTCAAGCTGAGACTGTCGTGGCTGCACACCCCAATTGCGGTGTGTGCTTGATGCATATGCATGGTGAGCCCAAAACCATGCAAGTGATGCCCATGGAGGGACAAGCCGTAGGGCCTGTATGCGGTTTCTTGAATGAGCGCGCGCAGCATCTGCAAACGATGGGTGTTGATGCCTCGCGCATTGCGCTTGATCCTGGTGTGGGCTTTGGCAAAACTGTGGCGCAAAACTTTGAGCTGTTGGCGCATCAAGATGAGTTGCTGACCATGGGCCATCCCTTGTTGGTTGGATGGTCACGCAAATCGTCCATCGGTGCGGTCACTGGCTGCGATGTCAATGAGCGTATGGTGCCTAGCGTGGCGGCAGCGCTGCTGGCGGTGGAGCGTGGTGCGCGGATTGTGCGTGTGCATGATGTGGCGCAAACTGTGCAAGCTTTGAAAGTCTGGCAAGCGGCGCAAGTTTGAGACAATCGACCAAAATCAAAACAATAAACACAAGGCATTCTGAATGACGCGCAAATACTTTGGCACCGATGGCATCCGCGGCACCGTGGGACAAGCCCCCATCACCCCAGACTTTGTCTTGCGCTTGGCGCATGCGGTAGGACGTGTGCTCAAGCAAACTGAAGAACACCCCACAGTCTTGATTGGCAAAGACACTCGAATCTCAGGCTATATGTTGGAGTCGGCCTTGGAGTCGGGCTTCAATTCTGCTGGCGTGAATGTGGTGTTGCTTGGTCCTTTGCCCACGCCCGGTGTGGCCTACCTCACCCGTGCGCAGCGCGCGAGCTTAGGCGTGGTCATCAGTGCCAGCCACAACCCGTTTGCCGACAACGGCATCAAGTTTTTCAGTGCCAATGGCAACAAGCTCAGCGATGCTTGGGAGTTGGCCGTGGAGGCGGCGTTGGACGAATCGCCGGTGTGGGTGGACTCGGCCAACTTGGGTAAGACCAAGCGTTTGGATGATGCCGCTGGCCGCTACATTGAGTTTTGCAAAAGCACTTTCTCGAACGACCTGACCTTGAAAGGTTTGAGAATTGTGGTGGATGCCGCGCACGGTGCGGCGTATCACATTGCGCCCAAGGTGTTCCATGAGTTGGGTGCGGATGTGATTGCGATTGGGTGCAGCCCCGATGGCTTGAACATCAACCATGAGGTGGGTGCAACGCACCCTGATGCTTTGGTGCGAGCCGTCAAAGCCAACCATGCAGATTTCGGCATTGCCTTGGATGGTGATGCGGATCGCTTGCAAGTGGTCGATGCCCAAGGGCGTTTGTACAACGGCGATGAGCTGTTGTATTTGATGACCGATGATCGCTTGGCCAATGATGAAGTTGTGCCCGGCGTGGTGGGGACCTTGATGACCAATATGGCCGTCGAAGTAGCCTTGAAAAAACGTGGTGTCGAATTTGTGCGTGCCAAGGTGGGCGACCGTTATGTGTTGGAAGAGTTGGCCAAGCGCAAATGGGTGTTGGGGGGCGAGGGCTCAGGGCATTTGTTGGCACTCGACAAACACACCACTGGCGATGGTTTGGTGAGCGCTTTGCAAGTGTTGCAAACGTGCGTGCGCAGCGGCAAAGCAATGGCTGAGTTGCTCAACGAGGTGACGCTGTTTCCACAAACGCTCATCAACGTGCGTTTGCGTCCCGGTCAAGACTGGCAATCGAATGCACGTATGAAAGAAGAAGTGCAAAAAGCTGAAGTCGAGTTGGGTGACACAGGCCGTGTGCTGATTCGCGCCAGTGGTACCGAGCCTTTGGTGCGTGTGATGGTGGAGGCGCGTAATGAAGCGCAAGCTAATGCCTGCGCCAAGCGCATTGCCGATACATTGGTGGCATAAGGCGATACACGTCAGTCTGCGACGTGTGTGTGTTGTGTCCGACGGTAGGCTGCGCGCCACAACACGGGCAATAAAACACCGGTGGTCACGTACAAAGCCAAGCTGCCGGTTTGCCAAAACGCAATCGGTGACTGCGACGTGAGCCATGTCAGACACGATAGATCGATGCCTGGACCATAAGCGACCACATATCCGCCCGCCAAACCTAAGCCCCATAGCAACACCGTGTAAGTGATGAGCGGCAGCACCGTGATGCCATAGCAACGCAGCGTGAACACACAAAACACTTGCACTGCATCGGCCACGTGATACAGCATCAACCACAAAAGCAATGTGGCAGCCAATGCCGCCACTTCCGCGGATTGGATATAAAACTGTGCAATGGCTTGATGCTGCCAGCCAATCAATCCCGCCATAGTCAGGCTGAGTAAGAGCACCAAGCTCAGGCCTGTTCGCAGTGCTTGTCGCGCACGGTCTATTTGTCCTGCACCTATCCAATAGCTCACACGAGAACTGCTGGCGATGGAGAGAGACAAAGGGATCATGTACAGCACAGCCGTCATGTTGGACACGATTTGATGGCTTGCGGTGGCCACCACGCCTAGGCGTGCAATGAACAACGACATCAGAGTGAAGGACGTGACCTCTACGCCAATGGCCAAGCCACTGGGTAGGCCTAAGCGTACGAAGCGTAGTAAGGTGGGGGGATGTGGTTTTTCCATGGCCACCCAGATGCGATAAGGCTTGTAGAAGTCTTGGGTGCGCAGCAACCAAGCAGCCAAGCCAAGCATGAGGAGCATCACAACCAAGGTAGCCCATGCACAGCCAGCCAAGCCCATGGGTGGTAGAACATTTGGAATGCCCAAGACTAAAACGATGGACAGAGGAATTTTGACCATCAAGGCTCCGACTTGCACCCACGTCACCAACTTGGGTTTGCCCAAGCTTTGATTCAGCGTGCTGTACATGCGAAATAACAATGAAGCGGGTAAGCCAAAAGCGACAATGTTCAGATAGCCTCGAACCTCAGCTTGTAAACCTGTTGGGACTTGCGTCCAGTTGAGCAACAAGTCAGGGCAGAGCAGTGCCCACATACCAAGGCTGGCGGTGATGGCGCACAAGTACAAAGCCTGTCGAACTGATCGACCTACCTCGGCATGACGTTGTGCGCCATGCAGTTCAGCCCAAACAGGCAGTAGGGCTTGCAGCATGCCCATCAACGAGATGTGCACAGTGACGTAGGTGGCTGAAGCCACGGCCAATGCCGCGAGTGCTGTGTCGGCAAAGTGTCCTGCCACCAATGTGTCAGTGATACTGAAAGCCATGACGGCGAGTTGCCCGACCATCACCGTGCCGGCGTGCCGCATGATGGTGGCGCGTTCGCTGCTCATCGGTGTGTCAAGGCTGACGGCGGTGGTAAAGCGTCACGTCTTCGTTGTTGTCTGATGGGCGGCGAATGGTGCGTACGCGTACCCAATCATTCAGTTTCACAACCTGACTTAAATCAGGGCGTAAATCGTTGTCAACCAACAGCCATGGGCACGTGCGTTGCTGCTCAATCGGCGTCATCTCCAACGCTTTCACATCAAAGCCACCGTGGTAGTGGAAGGCCGTCATTTGGCCAACGCCTAGGCCGTAACTTAGCATGCATACGTTTCGCGTTTCGTTCACACTCTGTTTAGCCATGACGCTTTGAATTTGCTGAACCCAAGGTTTGTAGCTACGCGCAAAATCGAGCAGCGGCAGCCACAGAGTGAGTAGCAATAGCCAACACAAGGCTGCGCCGCCAGCAGGTAGAACCAAACTCTTCCATAAGGCATGGCGATGCTTCGCTGTTCGCCACACGACCAACCATCCCCACACAGTCGTTGCAGCGAGCGCTACAACGAATGCCAGCCATCCAAAGCTTGGTTCAAAACCGGGTAACAAGCGAGCCACATTGGCCGCAGGTTTGGCTGGCCAGCCGGTTTGCATGGCGATCCACACCACCCAAATGGCCAAAGCGCAGGTCGTGAAAAAGAGCAATGTGAACCAGTCAATCAAAGCAGCCACGCTGCGCCTGAGCGTGGGCAGTGCAAAAGCAGCTAGGGTGGCGAACGCGGGTAAAGCCAACAAAAGCGTTTGCTGGCTGGATGCATTGGTGAGTAATGTGGTGGAGACAGTCAGTCCAGCAAACCACAATGGCAATACCAAGTGGCGGCTCCAATGCAAGGATGCCCATTGGCGACGCCAACGCCAAAGCGTCCATAGCGCCAGAGGCCATGCGGGCCAGGTGAACCACGCCAAAAGGCGCAACAGCCCGCGCCAAGTTTCCCAATCGTTGTGAATGGGCACTAAGCGCCAATGCCAAGCGCTAAGTGCTGTGGCTAGTGCTGCCACTGCACAGCCCATCAAAAGTAACCACAATGCGTGCTGACGGCCTGTTTGTGCCGAGGTGCTTTGACGGTCTAACAAGCACAAGAGACCGCTGCCGACGGCCATCAACACCGCAAAGCTAGGAGCGCCGCTGAGGCAAAGTCCAAGTAACGCAATGCTCAAAGCGACTAGGCTATAGCGTGGGTGATAAGGCAGAGCAGCGATGCCATAAAAAGCGCAGCTCACAAAAGCCAGTTGCGTCAAGATGGGGCTTGCCTCGTGCGACAACAGTGTGAGGCCCAAGCAAGCAATGAGTGCCAAGACGCCGCCATCGGCAATCGTGCGGGCATAGTCTTTGGGTTTGGCTTCGCCGCCAAATGCAAAGGGAACAGGTTGCGCTTGTGGGCTCAAAGCGAGGTAGTACACGCCGTGCCAAGTGGCCGCCAAGGTCAAGCCCAGCAGCATGGCAAAAGGAATTCGGGCTGCAAGCCCTGCAGACAACCACTCAGGTGCTATCAAAATCGCCCACGCACCCAGCCAATAAGGCAGCAGTGCGTCTAATGCGGGGGCTTGACCCCACACGCTGGGATTGAACCAGTCACTGGTTCCTTCTGCCAAGGCCAGCATGTGACCAAAGGCAGTGAACTCGTTGCCTTTCCAAGGTTCACGGCCAAATAAGCCAGGCAGCACATACGCAGCGCAAAACAGCCACAGTGCCACGCGTGGCAATCGGCGCACAGCACTTTGAGGAACGATGGCAGGCGTGGGTTGGGTCACAGCTTTTTAAATAAAAAAGGCAGCGCGGAGGGCCGGGCTGCCTTGTTTGAAATAAGCGTGTGGCTTATTTGGCAATCGTCTTGCCGTACTTGTTGCGGAAGCGCTCGACGCGGCCACCCATGTTGTCAACAGACTTTTGTGTACCTGTGTAGAAGGGGTGTGATTCGCTGGTCGTATCCAATTTGTACAACGGCAATTCGCGACCGTCTTCCATGGTGATCATTTCTTTTGTGTTGGCGCATGAGCGTGTCACAAATTTGAAACCGTTAGACATGTCCATGAAACAGATTTCACGGTAGTTGGGGTGAATGCCTTCTTTCATCGCTTTTTCCTTGAGCAGCTGCGGTAGCCACGTCGACCTATTTCGGCGCACTTTCCGCAAAACGCGTGATTATGCCACGAAATAGGAGGTACTTATCGCAAAATTCCCAAAGCAAAGGGCAGGCTCAGCATGCCTAGCAGGGTCGACAGCGTGACCAAACCTGCCACAAATGCGCCGTTGTAGCCCATTCGGGCCGCCAAGACATAGCAGCTGGAGGCTGTGGGCAAAGCTGAGAAGGCCAGTAGCACCGTGGTTTGTGTCTCGTCTAAGCCAAAGGCGAAAGCCAGCAGGCAAGCCAACAGGGGGGTGAAGAGGTGTCGGATGGTGAGCAGTGAAACGGCCAATACCTTGGCTTTCATCAAATGTCCCAGCTCCATGCCAGCACCTGCAGCGAGCAAACCCAAGGCCAGTGATGCTGAGCCAATCCGTTGCAGCGTGGGTTCGGTCCATATGGGGATGTGCAGACCAGCCATATTGGCCAGCAGGCCTGAGGCCGTGGCCAAGATGAGTGGATTGCGGATGAGTTCGCGACCGAAGTGGCTTTGTGCATGCTTGGCCATGGGCCAAACCGCGGCCACATTGAACATGGGTACGCACACACCAATGAGCACCGCAATCAGCAATAAGCCCTGAGGGCCTGCGATACGTTCGGCCAAAGCCAAAGCGATGAAAGAGTTGAAGCGAAATCCAACCTGTGCGCTGGCTGCATGCAGACGGGGGGCGATGTGCGCGCGCAAGAAAGGCAGTTTGGGCAGTATGTAAGCAAGCGCAATGCTGCTAAATCCCAAGATCAACCCTGCCATGATCAGGTGGGAGGCAGCGATCAAATCCAAGGGCGTGCGCACAATCGAATAAAAGAGCAGTACAGGAAATAAAAAGTAATACACCAGGCGTTCCACAGGCTCCCACACGCCGCGGTCGAGGGCGGTGTAGCGGCAGACCAAATAGCCACAAAGGATGAGTGAGAAGTCGGGAAAGAGAAGTTGGGCGTAATTCACCTGCTGAGAATAACCGCAGTCGGAGCGCCCACTGCGTCGTCAGCGTTTACGATTGACGCTCGCATGACACATCCCACGCCTCTTCAAGTTGCAGCGCCTGACGCCAATATCGACATCTTCATCGACGCCTTGTGGCTCGAGCACGGCTTGGCACCCAACAGCTTAGCGGCCTATCGGCGAGATTTGAATTTGCTGTCCGCTTGGCTGAACGCGCAGGGCACGTATTTGCTGGCGGCGCAAGAATCAGATTTACAGCAGTACTTTGCGCACCGCCATGCCGAGACCAAAGCCACCAGTGCCAATCGGCGTTTGACGGTATTCAAACGGTTTTACCGTTGGGCCTTGCGCGAGCGCATGTTGGTGGCCGACCCCACGTTGAAGTTACTCACGGCCAAGCAACCCGTGCGTGCGCCCAAGAGCTTGACCGAGGCGCAAGTGGAGAGTTTGCTCAACGCGCCTGATGTGTCGACAGGGTTGGGTATGCGTGATCGGACTATGTTTGAGTTGATGTACGCCAGCGGTTTGCGTGTCAGCGAGCTGGTCGATTTGAAAACTTTGCATGTCAGCTTGAACGATGGCGTGCTGCGCATCATGGGCAAGGGCAGCAAGGAGCGTTTGGTGCCGTTTGGCGAAGTGGCGCGTGATTGGTTGCAGCGTTACTTGAACGAGGCGCGTCCCGCGTTGCTAGCCGGGCATCAAACCGAAGCTTTGTTTGTGACGGTGCGTGGCAAACATGCGGGCGAAGCCATGACGCGTGCCATGTTTTGGCAGCTCATCAAGCGCTACGCTTTGCAAGCGCAAATTCATGTGCCGATTTCACCGCACACGCTGCGCCATGCGTTTGCCACGCATTTGCTCAATCACGGTGCCGATTTGCGTGCGGTCCAAATGCTTTTGGGGCACGCCGATATTTCGACCACCACCATTTACACGCACATTGCGCGTGAACGTTTGAAGAGTTTGCACGGCCAACATCACCCACGTGGGTGACGATTGAGCCATTCACTCAACTGCCCAGCAAGTAGCTCAACTCAGTCTCTGTGAAGCCCGCTCGTTTGCGAGCTTCTTTGTTGAAAGGCGGGCGAAGTTTGGGGGCTTCGTAGCGTTGCACCAATTCGCCATACAGCGACACGGGGTCGAGCTTGCGTTGCTCGCACAACCAGCGGTACCAGTGGTTGCCAATCGCCACATGGCCCACTTCGTGCGCAAGATGATGTCAAGCAATTGAACCGCTTTGAGCGCACCGGGGGTGGCAGCTTTGCGCAGCTTGGTTTGAATCAAAGGTGTTGCATCCAGCCCGCGCGCTTCAAGGGTGCGAGGTACCAATGCCATGCGTGCTAGGACATCGTCTGCCGTTTTCTTGCACATGTGCCACAGGCCATCATGGGCATCAAAATCGCCATATTGATAGCCAAGTTCGTTGAGCAAGTCGTGCAGGATCGAAAAGTGATACGCCTCTTCATGTGCCACGCGCAACCAGTCTTGGTAAAACGCCTCGGGCATCCCCTCAAAACGCCACACCGCATCGAGCCCTAAGTTGATGGCATTGAATTCGATGTGGCACACCGCATGAATCAGTGCAGCCAGACCTTCAGGGGTAAAGGGGGTGCGGGTGGGCACGTCTTTGGGCGGTAACAGCCGTGGTCGTTCGGGGCGCCCGGGCAGTGACGCAGAGGGGTTCAATACCTCGCTGGGTGAGAGGGACAGATGGTCTTGATTGGCCCAAAGTGTTTGGACGGCTGCCACTTTGTCTCGTGGGTGGCAAATGCTCAGGGCGTCTAGGGCGTGTTGGCGAATCGACATCCCTACAATTGTAGGAAAACACATTTGCAAGGAGACTTCCATGGCCGTTTACCAACTCGATGACTTGACCCCACACATGGCGGATTCCGCTTGGGTGGCTGACAACGCGCAAGTGGTGGGCGATGTGCACATGGCTCCTGACAGCAGTGTGTGGTTCAGCTCAGTGGTGCGTGGCGACACAGCCACCATTCGCATTGGCGAAGGTACCAACATCCAAGACGGCAGCGTGTTGCACGCCGATGTGGGCATTCCGCTCACCATTGGCAAGCATGTGACGGTCGGCCACATGGTGCAACTGCATGGCTGCACGATTGGCGATGAGTCACTCATCGGTATTGGTGCTGTGGTGTTGAATGGCGCGAAAATTGGCAAAAACTGTTTGGTGGGTGCGGGTTCGCTCGTGACCGAAGGCAAAGAGTTTCCTGATGGTTCCATGATTTTGGGTAGCCCTGCCAAAGTGGTGC
>JACCDU010248319.1_pt1 | contig 10571 bp, 9 predicted proteins | sample 7446081 | NCBI WGS metagenome assembly JACCDU01 (sample SAMN15323447, study PRJNA562643) | freshwater metagenome | isolation source: river surface water | place: USA:Blue River Watershed | collected 2017-08-17
CACATAGACAATAGCTGATAAGGTAATAATGGCTACCATACTGGCCAACCCGTTGAAACCATCGATGATGTTGTATGCATTGGCAAGTCCTGTGATCGCAAAAATAGTGAACACGAGTGAGATACCTGTGATTGCTAACAGGGTATCGATGCCCAAAATATGAACCTGAATAATTTGAATGCCCAGGAAGTAAATAGCTGCGTATGCACTAATTGCAGTCGCCATTAAGCGTATTTTCACACCGATCTTTTTAGTAATGTCTTCCATTAATCCAATCAAAAAAGCGGGTAATGACACCAAATACATAAATCCAAAGAAGGTAAGGCTGGAATCATTGGAGATTATTTTGTAAATCAAGATAGCAGTTAGTGCAATGAATAGCCCCAAGCCACCGATGCGTGGTACAACTTTTTCATGAAATTTTTGAGGCCCTGTTAGATCATAATCTGCAGTAAATCGATGGTGCAGGTGCTGATATCTTACAATCAGCAGAGTAGCAATCATGCTAGAAAAAAAGGCAATTAATAGACTGCTCATAAGACCACATTGTAATCTTCAGGGCTTCGAATATCCTACATTTTTTATAAAAAAGATAGCCTTTTACCCCTGAAACCAATATTATGTTCATATTTGAACATAATATGCTTCACTTTCCACTTTACCTATATAAAGTGCTTTAAATCATTGGCTGGCTTATCTAGATGGTCTGACTAGAGGGCGGTAGCGAGCAAAAAATATTCAAAATGAGCTCCAAAAAAACCATTAATCAAGAAAATAATGAGTTTCAGATTCTGCGTCAGATTGAAGCGAATTCCGAGGTGGCTCAAACTCAGCTATCGGCAAAACTCAATATTTCATTAGGTAGCGTGAACTATGCGCTGAATGCTCTGATTGCCAGAGGTTGGGTCAAGCTCAGAATTTTTCAAAATAGTGATAATAAACTAGGATATGTTTATTTACTGACCCAAAAAGCGTAACTCAAAAAGCAGTGGTTGCTAAGCGCTTTTGGATGAGAAAACTTGATGAGTATCAATATTTGAAAGAAGAATTGCAGTCAGTTTCTGAGGAATTGGCGCGTAACTCTAATCCTACTTTGTTTGAAGAGAGTGCCGTAAAATCAAACCTGCATATTAGTTACAAACGGGATCTCTAGAGCTGAAATTGCCGCACCTGGCTTCCATCACTTTATTAATTTAAATCAGATGGTTAATAGTTGTTTCGACTATTTTTATTTAGTTTTATTCAATTTTTGAACAAAATCGATAATCCTTATAAAATTTAGCAATGCTGACAAATTTCCTTGCTGTCGGGCAGGGCGGTAGCGTCTCTAAACCACATTAAACCCAGAACGCTACTAGGAAACTCGTCAATCTTATGAAAAGTCTCCAAGTCAAACTACATGAAGACAAGTATTTCAGGGTGATCCGCATCCTGCAAAAGATCCCAGATCTGACGCAGCGCGAACTGGCCGAGACCCTGGGTATCAGCCTTGGCGGGCTGCATTATTGCCTGAAAGCACTGATGGAAAAGGGTTTGGTGAAGATGAAAAACTTCGTCAACTCGAAGAATAAGTTTCACTATGTTTATGTGCTTACCCCAACTGGCATAGCTGAAAAGGCTGCAATTACCCAACGATTCTTGCAGCGCAAGATGGATGAATATGAGGCGCTAAAGGTAGAAATCGGGGCACTGCGAACAGAGGCTAATAAAGAAAGTTCGTAAGAGGTTCGGAAAGTGTGATTAAAGTTACCCCCGTCATTCTCTGTGGTGGTTCCGGAACCCGTCTCTGGCCCCTCTCCCGCGCTGGATTTCCCAAACAGTTCCTCTCTCTGACTGGCAATGAAAGTCTTTTCCAGCAAGCCGCGCAGCGGTTGGTGGCGCTGACAGCAGACGACATCCACGTTGTAGAGCCTCTAGTAGTTACCGGCGAAGAACATCGCTTCCTAGTGGCTGAGCAACTGCGCGAAGTGGGAGTCGAGCTGGGCGCCGCCTTGTTGGAACCTGTGGGTCGCAACACCGCCCCTGCACTGACCCTGGCTGCGTTAGCGGCCCAAGTCGATGACGAAGATCCTGTGTTGGTAGTTACATCCGCCGACCAGACTGTGGTCAACACAGTAGTCTTCACCCAGGCCATGCAACAAGCCATCAGAGAAGCCGTCAGCGGTAGTATCGTCATTTTGGGTGTTACGCCCGACCGTCCTGAAACAGGCTATGGATATATTCAGGTCGAAGCTCAAAGTGAAGCTAGAGTTATGACAGTTGCTCGTTTTGTTGAAAAGCCCAACGCGGCAACAGCAAAGCAGTACCTTAACCAAGGTAGTTACTTTTGGAACGCCGGCATGTTTGTACTCAAGGCTTCTGTTTGGCTAAAGTTGCTAAACGTATTTCGACCAGACATTGCCGAGGCTGTATCAGTCGCCTGGAACGGTATGACTCAAGACAATATTTTCATTCGTCCCGGCAGGGAAGAGTTCATTGCCATACCCAGTGAATCCATCGACTACGCTGTCATCGAGCGATGCCCTGGTAGCAACTTCCCGATTAAGATGGTCAAACTGGACGCTGGCTGGAGCGATCTCGGCGCTTGGGATGCCGTTTGGAACGTGCTGCCCAAAGATGACCGATATAATATCCTCTTGGGCGACGTACTTACCACTGACAGCAGTAATACCCTTGTGTACGCCACCAACCGGTTGGTTAGCCTTGTCGGAGTCGAAGGCCTCATCGTCATCGAAACACCGGATGCCGTAATGGTTGCCGATAAATCTCGCAGTCAGGATGTCAAGCACATCGTTACCCAGCTGCAAACCTCAAAGCGCGAAGAGCATATTTTGCATCGCAAGGTGCACCGGCCTTGGGGCTGGTATGATAGTATCGACGAAGGTAGTCATTTCAAGGTCAAGCGCATTCAGGTAAAACCCGGGGCTAGCCTCAGCCTGCAAAAGCACCACCACCGGGCGGAACACTGGATCGTGGTCAAAGGAACCGCTGAAATCACAAATGGCGACAAGGTGCTGTTTCTGACTGAAAACCAGTCTACTTTCATCCCGATGGGCGAGGTACACCGTCTAGCCAACCCCGGTGCAATGCCTCTCGAAATTATCGAAGTACAGTCAGGCAGCTACTTGGGTGAGGACGATATTGTGCGTTTTGATGATCATTACGGAAGAAATTAATGAAAAAAGCACTGATTACTGGTATTACGGGACAAGATGGAGCGTACCTCGCAGAATTTTTGCTTGGCAAAGGATATGAGGTTCATGGAATTAAGCGACGAAGTTCTCTGTTTAATACGGGGCGCATAGATCATCTGTTTCGGGATGTTCACGTGAAAGGGCTGCCTTTCTTTCTACATCATGGCGACATGACCGATTCCCCCAGTCTGACGCATATCATCCAGAAGGTCCAGCCGGATGAGATATACAACCTCGCGGCACAAAGCCACGTCGCCGTCTCGTTCGAAGAACCTGAATATACTGCTAACTCCGATGCGATTGGTGCCTTGCGCATTCTGGAAGCTATCCGTATTTTGGGGCTGACAAAGAAGACGCGCTTCTACCAGGCCTCGACTTCCGAGTTATATGGCTTGGTACAAGAGACTCCTCAGAAGGAGAGCACACCTTTCTATCCTCGTAGCCCCTACGCGGTAGCCAAATTGTACGCCTACTGGATTACGATCAACTATAGAGAGGCCTATGGGATTTATGCTTGCAACGGTATTCTGTTTAATCATGAAAGCCCGATACGTGGCGAGACCTTTGTCACTCGCAAAATCACACGCGCCTTGGCACGGATCAAGCTGGGGCTGCAGGACTGCCTTTATCTTGGCAACATGGATGCCAAACGTGACTGGGGTCACGCCAGGGATTATGTCGAGATGCAGTGGATGATGCTGCAACAAGATAAACCTGAGGACTTTGTTATCGCTACAGGCGTGCAGTACAGTGTGCGCGATTTCGTTAATGCGGCAGGTAAAGAGTTAGGCCTGGTTATTAGTTGGAATGGCGAAGGTATCGAGGAGAAGGGCTACGACGCCAGTGGAAAGTGCATCGTCGCAGTAGATCCGCGCTACTTTCGTCCAACCGAAGTGGAAACCTTGTTAGGTGATCCATCAAAGGCTAGGAGCAAGCTGGGCTGGGTGCCAAAGATCAGCTTCAATGAATTGGTCAGCGAGATGGTTCGCGAAGACCTTAAGTCCGCCGAGCGTGATGAGCTGGTGAAAGAGCATGGTTACGCCTATTTCATCCCCTACGAGTAAATAAGGGCGGACATGAGCAAGATGCGTATACTGTTGACAGGTGCGGGCGGTATGGTTGGGCAAAACCTGCTTGAACATCCTGCTATTAGTGATTTCGAGATGATTACGCCGCGCAGCGCCGAACTGGATTTGCGTGATGCTAGTGCGGTTCAGATGTATATGCACAAACACCGCCCTGATATGGTCATCCATTCAGCAGGCAAAGTCGGTGGAATCCAAGCCAACATCCGCGAACCGCTAGGTTTTTTGCTTGAGAACCTCGACATGGGACGCAACATTGTCTGGGCTGCCCGTCAGGTTGGGGTCAAGCGACTCCTGAACCTAGGTAGCTCCTGCATGTATCCCCGCAACCATAATGAACCTCTGCGTGAAGAGTTGGTGCTCACGGGTGAGTTGGAGCCGACCAACGAGGGGTATGCGTTGGCTAAAGTGGTGACAGCGCGACTATGCGAGTATATCTCTCGCGAGGCTCCGCAGTTTCAGTACAAAACTCTCATTCCCTGCAATCTTTATGGGCGGCATGACAAGTTTCACCCAAGCGATTCGCACCTCATCCCTGCCATTATCCACAAAATCCATCGAGCCAAGCTGGAGGGACAGACATCAGTTGAGATTTGGGGCGATGGTACGGCTCGGCGGGAATTCATGTACGCAGGCGATATTGCAGATGCGATGGTGCAGGCTGTGCTTCGCTTTGATACCTTGCCGACCCTAATGAATATCGGCTTCGGCCAAGACTACTCGATCAATGAATACTATGCGGTTGTCGCGGAGGTGCTGGGTTATCACGGTGGCTTCACGCATGATCTTAACCGCCCAGTTGGTATGGCCAGAAAGCTAGTGAGCGTTGAAAGGCATAAGGCATGGGGTTGGTCGGCCCGATACACTCTGCGCGAGGGGATCGAAAAAACTTATGAATATTATCTGAAGGAGTGTCAATGAGTTTCAAATTTCCGCTGGCGATCACCACTTGGGGAGAAGAGGAGCAGGTCGCAATGCAGCGAGTCATTGCCTCCGGTCAGTTCACGATGGGTGCCAACGTACAGGCATTCGAGCGCGACTTTGCATCCTACGTCGGCAGCAAGTACTGTGTGATGGTCAACTCCGGCTCGTCTGCCAACTTGCTCATGGTGGCATCTCTCCACTATAGCAGGAATGAACGGCTGAAGCTCAAACGTGGCGATGAAGTGATTGTACCAGCCGTGTCGTGGAGCACAACCTACTATCCCCTCTATCAGTACGGTCTGAAAATCAAGTTCGTAGATATTGACCTCCAAACCCTAAATTATGACCTCGATCAACTGCAGCTGGCAGTGACGGAAAAGACCCGCATGATCTTGGCAGTTAATCTGCTTGGTAATCCAAATGATTTCGCTCGAATCGCTGAAATCATCAGTGGACGCGACATTGTTCTTATGGAGGATAACTGCGAATCCCTTGGGGCCAAATATCACGGGAAGCAGGCCGGCACTTTCGGTGTGATGGGGAGCTACAGCTCGTTTTTCAGCCACCACATTTCAACCATGGAGGGTGGCCTCATCGTCACCGAGGACGAAGAGCTCTATCACATTCTGATGTCGTTGCGTGCTCACGGGTGGACACGTAACCTGCCTAAGTACAACTTGGTATGCGGCGAAAAGAGAGATGAGCCGTTCGACGAGTCGTTCCGATTCGTATTGCCGGGTTACAACGTGCGGCCACTGGAACTGCAGGGCGCATTAGGTGTGGAGCAGTTGAAGCGCCTTTCGGGGATGGTGTATGAGCGCCGCAAGAACGGCAAGCTGCTGCAGGAAACACTGAATGACCACCCTGACATCCTAATTCAAAAGGAAATTGGTGAGAGTAGCTGGTTCGGTTTCAGCCTTGTCATTCGGCCAGGCAGCAAGCTCACACGGAAGGGCTTGCTCAAAAAGTTGAACGAGTTGGGTTTTGAGTGCCGCCCGATTGTTGCCGGGAATTTTGCAAAAAATGAAGTCGTAAAATATTTCGACTCAGAGGTTTTTGGTACGCTTAGAAACGCGGAACACATCGATCTGAACGGCTTATTCATTGGCAATCACCATTATCCCATCGCCGATGCCATCCATGAGTTGAGGAAGTTGTGACCTTCGTTTCAGCAATGCGTGCAGTGAATCGTTTTTTACCTAAACCATCGTTTCAATGAAGATTGCAATTGCCGGGACTGGTTATGTAGGATTATCGATAGCCGTTCTGCTATCGCAGAAAAATCAAGTCCTTACCCTTGACATCGACCCCAGAAAGGTTGCGATGATCAATCGCAGAGAGTCACCGATTCTGGATCACGAAATCGAAGACTATCTGAAGAGCAAGGCACTCAACCTTCAGGCCACCCTTGATAAACGGGAGGCTTACCAAGGAGCTGAATACATCATCATCGCCACACCTACGGACTATGACCCTGCGACTAACTACTTCAATACCAAATCGATTGAAGCAGTCATCAAGGACGTTATGGTGATCAATCCAAGCGCTACGATGGTCGTCAAATCTACAATTCCTGTGGGGTACACCGCCAAGATTCGAGAACACTTGGGCCTGGAAAACCTGATGTTCTCTCCTGAATTCCTGCGTGAGGGTCGGGCACTATATGACAATCTGTACCCAAGTCGCATCGTCGTAGGCGAGCAATCTACGCGCGCAGAATTCTTTGCCAAGCTACTGAGCGAAGGTGCCCTCAAAAAAGATATTCCAACCCTCTTTACCGGCAGTACCGAGGCTGAGGCAATTAAGCTGTTCGCCAACACATTTCTGGCAATGCGCGTTGCCTACTTCAACGAACTTGATACCTATGCTGCGCGCCACGGCTTGGATACCCGTCAGATCATCAACGGCGTCTGTCTGGACCCTCGCATCGGAACGCATTACAATAACCCGAGTTTCGGGTATGGGGGTTACTGTCTTCCCAAGGATACGAGGCAGCTTCTCGCAAATTACAATGATGTGCCACAGAACCTGATTCAAGCCATCGTCGATTCCAATACTACCCGGAAAGATTTCATCTCAGAGGAAATAATTGCCAGGCAGCCCAGGGTGGTGGGCGTCTATCGTCTGACCATGAAGTCGGGCTCAGACAACTTCCGGACTTCTAGTATTCAGGGGGTCATCAAGCGAATCAAGGCGAAGGGGATTCCAGTGATCGTCTATGAGCCGGGTCTTAAGGAAGATGAGTTTTATGGATCAAAAGTCATTAGAGACTTGATGGAATTCAAGCAGTCGGCAGATATTATCATAGCAAATCGATATAATGAAGTGCTTGCCGATGTATCTGATAGGGTCTATACGCGCGATCTGTTTGGATGTGATTGAATGCTGATGAGCATCGTGGTCATCAGTTATGGTGTAAATGGCATTTGTAGTGTCTAGTTCTTGCCGAAAAAAAGACTGCGAAGTAACGGTATACGTGTCCGAGATATTTTTCGGCGGAACAAGCTCAAAATCATCCAAACTGCAGCACGGTGTATCCTTTGCCTTAAAAGCTTCGTGCTGTACTTCTCCAACAGTATGGAACCGTCACATTGAAGAGTTGTGAATTAATCCGGTACACCAGGATTGTCAACACATCCGGACCGTGAGCGCGGGAACTGATTAATCGTAGCCAGATCAACAGCCTATTCAGCATGGTGTTGGTGAAGGAAATTCACTTGAAAATTACTAGGAGCATCAAAAATCCTTTCATAATTCTGGTTTCACAGGATGATTGAATCATATTTCCCTTACGTTTGAAAACGCCACGCTGATTGGCACCATCGAGCTTAGGGACCAGTATTCTGACTAGATCAGTTGCAGTGATCATGAAATCGATTACCTGATTGGGGCGATAAATTCCGTTTTCAGCAGAGTAATTGAAAAAAATGAAATCAAATCGAGGTATTCCGGCCGGCTCCCAATCGTTGGCGAATAGCTCAGCATAGATGCCCTCGGCAAAGCGTCACGTTAGTCTGCAATCGAAACTATCGGAAACCTTCTCAATCTATTCGGTGGAAATTGATTTCCTCGATGTGTTTGAGCCAAAAAGTATCAAATCAAGTTATGACTACCCATGGAAGGAAATTATGTTAAATTTTGCACTCGTCGGATGCGGCAGAATAGCGCAGCGTCACTCTGAACTGTTGGGTCTCAATCAGATCAAGGGTGCTCGATTGGTGGTGGCATGCGATCTTATTGAAAGTAAGGCAAAGAAAATTGGGGAGCAATTTGCCATTCCATATTACACCGACATGCATCAAATGATGCGGTGCGAAAAAGTCGACGTTGTGGTGGTGCTCACAGAGAGTGGAAATCATGCAAGGAATGTTGTTGATCTTGCAAGGTACGGAAAGCACATCGTTGTTGAAAAGCCGATGGCATTAACGCTCGACGATGCGGATGCCATGATTCAAGCCTGCGATAAGTCAGGCGTAAAACTTTTTGTGGTCAAGCAAAACCGATTCAATGTCCCTGTTGTTAAGTTACGTGAAGCTTTGGAGACGGGGCGGTTCGGCAAACTGGTTCTGGGCACGGTACGTGTGCGTTGGTGCCGCCCTCAGGATTACTATGATCAGGCCCCGTGGCGCGGCACATGGGCTATGGATGGTGGGGTCCTGACGAATCAGGCCAGCCATCATGTTGACATGCTAGAGTGGATGATGGGTGATGTTGAAAGTGTATTTGCGAGGTCCACGACGGCCTTGGCAAAGATCGAAGCAGAAGACACGGCTGTTGTGACGCTCAAGTTCCGCAACGGGGCACTCGGGGTGATTGAAGCGACTACGGCGACTCGCCCAAAGGATTTGGAAGGGTCTATTTCAATCTTAGGTGAGGGGGGAACGGTTGAAATCGCTGGGTTTGCGGTCAACAAGATGAAGACTTGGAATTTTGTAGAAGCAATTTCTGGTGATGAAGACGTGATGGAAAAATATTCAGTCAACCCACCAAATGTCTACGGCTTCGGGCACCAAGCCTACTATGAGTATGTAGTCGACTGCATTAGCAATAATGGCCCGCATCTCGTAGATGGCCTTGTTGGACGGCGCAGTCTTGAGCTTATCAACGCCGTATATGAATCTATTGAAACGGGCAAGGAAGTCTATTTGCGCTTCCGACCAAAACACTGCAAGCTAGGGGGGCATTTTGAATCAACCAAAAATCACTGAGGCCGAGATTGTCAATGTCAAATTTGGCGATAACGTGACTATCGTCAATCCAGTCAACATTTATGGATGTGCGATTGGCAGTAACGTCTTTGTCGGACCTTTTGTTGAAATTCAAAAAGACGTGAACATAGGTGACCGCACTAAGATTCAATCTCACTCCTTCATTTGTGAGTTGGTTGACATAGGAAAAGACTGCTTCGTCGGTCATGGGGTTATGTTTGTTAATGATACCTTCGCGAAGGGTGGGCCAGCAAGGGGTGATAGGTCGCTCTGGAAAAAAACGAAAATCGGCGATAACGTTTCAATTGGAAGTAACACCACTGTTCTCCCGGTTACCGTATGTAACAACGTTGTTATTGGTGCCAGCTCCGTCGTGACTAAAGACATAAAAATTTCTGGAGTTTATGCCGGTAATCCAGCCAAGCTTATTAAGGCTCTATCTAATTGAAAATCGACCTCATGAACACTCAAATTCCATTTATTGATCTCTACGCGCAGTATCAGACTATTAAAGACGAAATTGATTTCGTCATCAATGATGTTATACAAAAATCCTCATTCGTTCGTGGACCTTATGTAGAAAAATTCGAGCAGATGTTTGCCGAAGCGATGGAACGCAAGCACTGTGTCTCATGCGCCAATGGAACGGACTCTCTATATATTGCGATGGTCGCTTTGGGTGTTAAACCTGGCGACGAAGTTTTAGCGCCTGCTCATTCTTGGATATCTACTACGGAAACCATAACCCAGGTTGGAGGAAAAGTAGTTTTTTGCGATACGGATGAAAATACTTTCACCATTGACCCAAAGAGCATTGAAGAAAAGATAACATCAAACACGGTAGGGATCATTCCTGTCCATCTGTACGGTCAGCCAGCGGATATGGATGTGATCATGGCAATCGCCAAGAAGCATAGTCTTTGGGTTTTGGAAGACTGTGCACAGGCACATCTTGCCCGATATAAAGGGAAACTGGTGGGAACTTTCGGCAACGCAGCATCATTTTCCTTCTATCCTGGTAAAAACCTAGGTGCGATGGGCGACGCGGGCGCTGTAGTGACTAATGATAGCGCACTCGCCGAAAAGATGACTATGTTCGCGCGCCACGGAGGTCTGACAAAAGGGGACCATAAAATCGAGGGCATCAATAGCCGCCTCGA
>JACCDU010135033.1_pt1 | contig 10565 bp, 13 predicted proteins | sample 7446081 | NCBI WGS metagenome assembly JACCDU01 (sample SAMN15323447, study PRJNA562643) | freshwater metagenome | isolation source: river surface water | place: USA:Blue River Watershed | collected 2017-08-17
ATTACTGCAATGCTGAAGCTGTCATAATAGTATACAATCCTGTTGTATTTTTTCATTGTCTTTGTTTTGGTGAATTACAAACCTTCATCCGCGAAGCTTAAATACTTATTTTCATCACCTATAATTATGTGGTCAAGTAGTTTAATGTCTAGCATATCTCCAGCATCACGTATTTTCTGGGTAATTTCTTTATCTCTTTGAGATGCTTTTAGGTTGCCACTAGGATGATTATGTGAGATGATGATGCCAGATGCAGCAGATTTGAGCGCAGTTCCAAATATTAGTCTTACATCAGCCACTGTTCCAGTGATTCCACCTGAGGAAAGGTGTAAAACACCAAGCACACGGTTGAACCTGTTTAAATAAGCCACTAAGAAGTGCTCTTGAAGATATAGGGTATCTATTGGGTAAAACGGGATAAGGGCATAGTAGGCATCTAAGGAAGAAGTAATAATAGGTTTGTTTGCAATAGCTGGCTTATAGACAAGTTCTATTTCAGCGATGTTCTCAAGTAAGTTCATGTTGTTTAAATTAAAAAGCCCAGCGATTTGCTAGGCTTGTGGTTATAAATATTGTATCAGGTAGGGAAGGCAGGGTGTTTTACACAACTAAATTTTCTTGCTTATGCATTAGAATTTCCCTTTTACGCTTTTCAAACTCTGGTTTAAGCACTTCTTTAAACTGTGGATGCTGATTGTATAGTTCCAACAGTTCATCTATTGTATTGCAAGAATTTATGGTGTCGGATATGTCGTTTGGCGTATAATCAACTCCTGCATTACACCAGTTGTAAATATCCCTGCCAGTTTCTATGCTAAGTTTCTGTTCGGGCTTGCCAAAGAACAACCCAGTTCTATCCTTTGAGGCATTTGCGCTGTTTTTCATGTTTAGATCAAATACAAGTGTAAACTCGTAGTCCAATCCTTCTCTTTGAACAGTCTTTAAACCAACCTTTTCTGGGACCATTTTTCCATTGCGTTCATTTAGAACATAATCTTGTTTGGTCCTTGTTGTGGCTATTATATGTGCTTTAGAGCCAAGAATCGCTTGAATGAACACTTTGTGTCTAAGCCCAATCTTTTGCCAGTTGGTGAAACTGTTGCCTGGTAATGAGGCGTGCGCCTCAAGGATGTATTCCCATTCATGGGTTATACTGTCTATAATAATTACTTGCATGCCTGCCTGCCCACATGCCTCAATTGCTTGGACATACTTTTCTGGTGTATAAGGTGCTGAAAGTTGAAGCACATTGTAGTCTCCTAGATGGGAGTATAGCTCAGAGCTATGGTTTTCACTGTCTATAACAGCAATTTTTGACCAATCATTACATAGACCATATGCTAATAGTAATGAAGAATAGGTTTTACCAGATCCACTTGGACCTTGTAGAGACATCTTAATTGATGCCTTTTTGCGTGATGCTTTTTGTAGTTGCATGTGAATATGTGTTGTGGTTAATTAGGTATAAATACTGAACAGAAAGTATAATATATTAAATAGATTTGTATGAAAGGATTATTAATGAAAAATTATGTTGAATTTATACAACATCCGGAAATTGATATCTTATTTGGTTCAATGAATCAAACGATTCCTTCAAAAAAAGAAGATTTCAAGCAAGTTAAAGTGAGGCATGTTACTGAAGATGGGATTGAAAAGATTTTAAATGATTTTTATTTAAAAAAACCAAGCTCCAAATCAGTCAAAGAGTTTGAAAATTTAATAAGGGATAATATACTCTCTACAAATTTAATTTCTAAGAAAATTGCTATGCCTTCTTTAGTTGAAGTTGTTATAACTATAAGTTTAACAAAGAGTAATTTTTTTAATATTGACTTAGACAATATTGCAAAAACAGTTCTTGATTCATTAAAAGGTTTATTGTTTGACGATGATTCGCAAGTGGTAAACTTAATTGTAAAAAAAGATATTCATCCAAACAATACACCTGGTTACTTTATTGCGATGACTGAAATAAAAGATGAAAGAAAAGGGCTAATAGGTGATTTGTATTTATTTTCAACTAAAAATATAAAATGAAAGAAAAGGTTTGGTATACTTTAGTTAATTTAAAATATAAGAGTTATATCATAGATCTTAATTTAGAAAAAAATCAAAATCTTGAAAGAAAGATTAATATTTTTTTAGCAATTGCGTCATCTGGAAGTATTGCTGGCTGGACGATTTGGAAAAATACTCCAATGATTTGGGGGGCGATAATTGCATTTTCGCAGTTCATAACGGTAGTTATTCCTTACTTTAGATTAAATAAGAATGCTAGGGATTTTAAACAAATATCATATCATCTTGATCATTTAAATTTCAAATTTGAGTTGCTTTGGAATGATGTTCAGGAAAATTTGATTGAAGAAGATGAAATTAGAAGAATTTATGTTGAATTAAAGGAAGCGGCAATAAATATTCTAAATCTTGATGAGGAAATAATCTTAGATAAATCTAAAAAAATTTGTGACAAAGCAGACGAAAGAATGGTTTGTTTTTTACAAAACGAATATCAAATAACAGTCAAATTAAATCAATAAAAATATGTCAAACGAAAATAAAAATTCAAAGCCAAAAAGTATAAACACTAACTTAAAGGATAAAGTTGTTCTAAAGGAAAGTTTTAAGAGCATACCTGATTTTAGAAATATTCCACCACCACCACCACCACCCAAAAATTCTAAGAAATAAGGACCAGGCAGATTGCTCCACCAGAATCAAGAAGTAGCTTCAAGTGATATAATAATTTAAATATTCTAATGTGATTCTTTTTGCAGTTGCATGTGAATATGTTTTGTGGTTAATTAAATATGTCTAAATAGTTCAAGATCTGGTTTTGATTATAAATTTACGCTATGTCAAAAAACATTACATACTTATTTGGAGCAGGTGCAAGTGCTCATGCTATCCCAGTTATTGATGGCATTAGGCCAAGAATTAATTTATTGTCAATTTATCTAGAACAAAAGAAAATTAATATAGATCCCAATGGAGAGTATGAGGATAGCCTAAAGGCCAAAGCGATAAGTTTAAATAAAACATTAACAATTATAATTAATGATTTAAAATGGCTCTACGATGAAAGTAAAAATCATCAGACAACAGACACTTTAGCTAAGAAACTTTATGTACAAAAGAACTTTAATGATTTGAATAGATTAAAAAGAGCATTAATTAGCTTTTTCTTCTTCGAGCAGCATATTTTAATTGACACCGAAGGGGCTGAATATAATGATTTAGTAGACAAAAGATACGACAGTTTAATTGCATCAATTTGCCAAAGTGATGAGGTTGGAAATATTTCATTATATAAAAATGTAAAAATTCTTACTTGGAACTATGATTTACAAATTGATTTATGTTTAATGGAATACTCTAAGCAATTAATAAATGAAACAAAATTAAAGTTTAATATTTTTCCTAACGAAAAGATGTATAATACAAGTGACAAGATATTAATTGATCAAAATAATTTTGGCGTATTGAAATTAAATGGAAATGCGTATTTTGAAGCAAATCAACCAAAGGACAATGAATTAAGTAGAAATCTATATGACAAAAGTTTAATGCATCAAAGACCTGAACAAATTATCAATAAATATGTTATGTGTTTTGAATCAAAATTTCCAGATGGTGAAGTAAAATATGATGACAGTTTCAAATATTTTAATTTTGCATGGGAGATACCTGGTGATGAAAAATATCATGGATTTAAATCAGTATTAAACACTGCAATTGAAATTGCTAAAAAAACAGATATTTTAATAGTCGTTGGGTATTCTTTCCCTTTTTTTAACTCTGATATTGATAAAGCCATTTTAGATAATTTAAAAGCAAGAATGATCATTATTCAAGATATTGATTGTGATTTAATTGAACAAAGAATGATAAATTTAAGCTCCAGTCTTGAATTCCCAAAAGGGGAGCATTCCAGGTTTGTTCACCAAAAAATTGGTAATTATTTCCCAATACCAAACGAAATAAAATAGAACCAGGCCGAGTATTCACTCAAGCCTGGTCGTTTTACTAACCACTAAAGACATTGATCCAACTAGATACTTTCGTAGCGATTAGTTGTTATTTGACCTACTATTGGTTCTGTCAGAACAATGTTGCTTTTGTTTTTTCCTCCTAAGCCATTTGTAAACTTTCAACTCTACTTGATCCGATCAATTCTGTTGATCCTTCTGGAGAATAAGCATAACTGTGTTGCAGCTTAATTATCTCCCCAGTTTTAGGATTTGTGAAATCATAAGCATCTACTTGCACCCTTACAACATCGCCCTTCATTTGAGTTCCTACTAGGCCTTTAGCTATAGTTTCGTCAAATGTGCATGGAATAGTTGTTCTGCGTGCTGTAGCATAGAATTTGCCTGTCTCTTGTGATTGGATTAATTCAACACCGCCTGTTAATTCAAGCACTTGAAATGTTGTTCCATCTTTTCTTTGTCTACTTGTGTAATTTGTTACTGTTACCATTGTTTTAATTTTTTAATTGTGGTTAAATGAAAAGCACTTCCTGATATCCGAGCCTAGGAGGATACCCCTTGGTGCTCAGGTCGTCGGAGGGGTTATGATTGGGAGTACCTATTAATCTTCTGTATACAGAAAATAATCAGTTTGATTAGAGCATGGGGGGCTATAACGAGATTGGTTATTTGTAGGGGGTAGAAAAAAAGTCATAGGGCTAGAAAAAAATTATACTTTTGGATTACATTATCTACACTGATTACACCATGGAAGATTATCTTATCCTTTTTGGAATAATTATATTCTTTGGAATAGTGGTGAACAAAGTAACTAGCCATTATGATTGGTATATTGTAGCTACACCTAAAGAGAAAAAACAATATAACATTAGCTACTACTCAGAAGGCACATTACTACCCAACCCATATCATATAGAATACAAGATGATTGCAGATACAATGGCTAATTCATGGATATATGAAGAGCAATGGCAGGATTTGGTTAATGAAAATCATGATGCTCCAATAGTAGAAATAGAAGTTAAACTACCTTTGAAGTATAAATACATATATACAATTATACATGTGTTTCTGGCCAATGCATTTTTTAAAGATCAAAAAGAGTACTTAAATAGTCATAATTAACTAATAAGTATTATTTAAGACATTTTATATGATGCCTAAGAGTTCTTGTATCCACCTTCAAAATCAAAATATTTTCCAACTGTGATGGGCTCTTAATTCAGTATTAATACCTAATTTAGGAGAAATAATAATATTTAACTTTACTTACAATGAGTAATGATAAAAACTTATCAAAAAGAATATTAGGCTATAAGCAAACTATAAACAATGATAGTGCTAGGGAAATAGATAATTTTGAAAAGAACTTTTTATTTTTGTCAACAGGTTTTTTTTCATTTACGTTGATCTTTGTAAAAGACATATTTAAAATTACTGAGTCAGAATGCATTTTTTTGTTACAATTTTCATGGGGCTCTTTAATTATTTCTATTGCTTTAATAATGGCAACATTTTTAAAATCACAATGGGAAAGTGATAAAGCATGGGATTATTTAGATTACGAATTGACAAATTTAAAAATAGAGGACGAAGGGGATGAAATTTCAGAAAAGGATTATTTAAAAATTAAAGGCAAGATTAATAGTGGATTTACTAACACAAAAAAACATCTTAAATGTATAAGAATGTTTGCGATTTTCTTCTTCTTACTAGGGGTAATATTGATGGCATGTTTTATAAACATTAATTTCTACAATACTAAATCTAATAATAATGAACAAACCAAATCCCAAACCTGCTCAACCAGGAAAAACACCCCCAACTCAACAACCCAGTCAGCCAAAACAGCCAAAGATTCCACTAAGAGAAACTCCAATTAAACAACCATTTAGAGAGACTCCCTCTCCTAAGAATCCTGAAAGAAAGGGTGATCCAACCAGATTATAAATAAAAATGTAATTGAAATGTTTTTTAAAAATGCACGTCTACTCAAAGAAGCTAAAACAGAAATAGAGGGTTTAGAAATTGAAAATGCTGAATTAAAACAGAAATATGCTAATTTGATTAATCTAGATGAGGAAATAGCATCAAAAGAAGCGGAAAAAGTTGCTGCAACTAACAAAATAAATGAACTTAATACAACTTATACTTCTTCATTAGAAACTTTTGAAGCCTTACAAAAAGAAATTGAACTTTATACAGATTCAATTGATATTGGATCTTACGGCCTGTACGAGCCTCAATTTAGTTTTGATACGTCTGAAAAATTCAAAAATGCAATTGAGGAAAACTATCAAAAACAAAAGTTAGCCATAAAAGAAGATAATGCTATCATTTGTAATACAGAGTGGACAGTTGGAGGAAGTAAAGCAGAGGGAAAGAAAATGACTACTAGAAATAAGAAGTTAATGCTTTATGCATTTAATGGTGAATGCGATGGGTTGATTTCAAAGGTTAAGTGGAATACTGCAACGAAAATCAAAGAGCGAATTGAAAAGGCCTTTAATGATATTAATAAACTTGGTGAAGTTCAAACAACATTTATCACAGAGCAATACAAAAATCTTAAACTAGAAGAGTTGGCGCTAACATATGAATATGAACAAAAGAAGTATGATGAAAAAGAAGAGCAAAGGCAAATAAGAGATCAGATGAGAGAGGAGGAAAAGGCACAGAAAGAGTTGGAAAGAGCTCAAAAGGAAGCAGAAGATGAGGAAGCCCGTTTTCAAAAGGCATTGGACAAAGCAAGAAAGGAGTTAGGAAGTGCTAGTCAAAATGAAGTTGATGAATTAAACAACCAAATAAGTTCACTAGAAAAGAAATTGCAGGAGGCGCACGAGAGAAAAGAAAGGGCTATTTCAATGGCGCAGATGACCAAGGTGGGGCATATTTACGTTATTTCAAACATTGGTGCATTTGGAGAAGATGTTGTGAAAATTGGTATGACTAGGCGTTTAGATCCACTAGATAGGGTTAGAGAACTTGGAGATGCTTCTGTTCCTTTTCAATTTGACGTTCATGCTATTATATATTCAGAGAATGCACCGCAGCTGGAAAACGAACTACATAGAAAATTCAATGACCGTCGCCTTAATAGGATTAACAATAGAAAAGAGTTCTTTAAAGCAAGTCTTGAGGAAATAGAAATATTTGTAAAAGAACATGCAGGTGCTGAAATAGAGTTTACCAAAGTTGCGGAAGCAAGGGAATATAGAGAAACACTAATAATCTCTAATCCAATTCAGCAGGTTGAAGAAAAGCAAAAAACTTTCCCTAAGACTCTTTTAAATAACTAATAGGGGGGCTTGCGCACTTAAATAATCATACAGGGGTGGTTTGCTTGGAGTAGTAATGGTTTTTGCGTACACAATAATTAATTTGATTATAAAATTCTAATTAAATCAATTAGAGGATGGGAGTATTTTACAAATGTTAGGTTAATTTTTTGTTTACAATTATTCCAATTAATGTTAACTTTATTAAAATCTAAATAATATATTTTTAATATGAGAATTTTATTTTTATGTATAATATTTTCGATACTTTCATTAACTCTTTTTGGGCAAGAGTTTAAAAAAGTTTTTTTAGGAAAAGATGCATTGAATTATAAAGGCTTAATATTAAAATATGATCAAAATTCTAACGACGAAACTGACTATAGCTTTTATATTGATCCTCCTAACGAATTATTTCAAAAGCCTGTTTATAAACCAACTAATTTGAATAGTTATTTAAATTTTAAAACAGATAAATCTGCCTTAACTAATAGATTATTTTTTGTGAAAAATGTTTCTGGATTAGATCAAAAAATATTCAATGAGGGGAAATACGTGTTTGAATTAGAAGACTTAGGAAACAAAGAGATTATCTATTATTTATATGATTGTCAATTAGAAAGTGATTTTCCTTTTTTAGTAAAAGGATTTTCTTACACAACTAATTATGTAAAACAGTATTTAGTGAGAAAGGTTGATGAATTTACAAATGAAATAAGCATCTCAACTCCGCTTGAAAGTAACACTTCAATTTTTATTACGAAAAATATCAAAAAAAATATCGCATTTTATTATTTAAATTTAAGCACAATAGGACGTACATTAACTTATGGAGGAAAAGGGGTTAAAATACTTTTTAATGATGGAACTAAATGGGAAAAGCCTTATGAAAAAATTTATGTAAATACAACTAATGGGAATGGTTGGCAGTATAGTGCGTTTATTTCTTTAAATCAGACTGATTTGAATTTGTTTTCAAATAAGGTTATAAAAAAATTCAGACTTTATATATATGACAATTATTATCTAGGAGACACAGAGAAGTTTGTTTATTATTTTAAAGCAATTAAGACAATGAAATAATATAATTATTTGACTAGATTTATTCAATTTCTTGATTTCGATTCATATAATTTTCACATTCTTCTTTAGATACACTTTTCCTAATAAAAATTGGCTGGTCAAATTCTTTTAACTTATGAAAAGCTATAGGATCAATATTGTTCAAATTTCTCATTTTTGGAATTTTGGTTAGACTCCACTGACTTGAATATATATAACCTTCGTTTTCTTTTATTGCTCTTTCTATAAATGAGGAATAAAATTCTGTTATATAATTCATTGCCTTTAAATCATGAGTTTCACAAAATTCACCATTAATAGAATATTGATAAACTGCGTTTTCTTTTAGAATTTTCCTCTTAAACCATGGAATAGGCATAATATATGGCTTGGATATATTGGGATATAAGTTTAGTATTGGAATTAATTCTGGGTGATTAATTTCCACATCTTCTAATTTTGCCTTTTCGTTTTCTTCAAGTACAATTTTTGGATATTGCCATTTCCCCCCAGGTTCAAGATTTGTCAAATTTCCGGTTTTAATTACTATTCTTCCAAATCGTTCGATTAAAATTTCTTCTAATAAATATGCTGCTTCTTCATTTAAGCCCTCAGCTATAATTTTGTATTTTACTTCTAAATTAGAGCTAATAATTCTTTCAATTACATCGTTTTTAGAGTTTGACGTTTTTAAATATTCTTTCACATGTTGCAAATGCCTTTTTTTTGAACCTTTGCCAATATAAAATATTTGTTCATTTCTTGGATCAACAAGAGCATAAACATAAAACTTATTCATAATCTTGACTTTAAAGGGGGTGTCTTATAAACTGTGGTTTAAAGTTAATAAAAAGTTGCAATAAGACATTCACTTTGATTTCAAATACAATATTAATTGACGATGCTAAATATAAATTTCCAAAGTCTCTTTTAACAGAAAATGAGATTTAACAGTATATATTATTAAACCTCAATTAATGCTATATATATTAATTGAATGACTAAGTTTGTTTTGAGGATATTATTGGGTTAAATAGTGGCTTAATGGATACACCTTCTCTTGTATATACATAGAAGTTATTGCAATGGGGGAAGCTCTGTAAACACAACCTCATCTTTTGGATCAAATGCAGTTCTAAAATCTTTTGTTATTGTGTATCCGTCCATCAACTGTTCATCATATTGTGAGGTGGCTAGTTCCATAATTCTTGATTCTGGTAACTTTGGGCTTAACCACTCTGAGGCTTGTGCCTCATTCAAGATTGTAGGCATTCTTTTCTTCTTATTGTGTATTTGCTCCATAAGTCTATTTGCTTTAGTAGTAACAATTGAAAAGGTGTCCATAGTTTCTCCTGATTCAATATCCACCCAAGGCTGATAGATTCCTGCCATAAAGAAATAAGGCTGGTCCTTTAGACTAATATAGTACGGGTAGGCAAGTTCTTTTTTAGCTCCTTCTGGTTTGAAGTGCCGCCACTCATAAAATCCACTTGATAAAACCAAGCACCTGCGTTTAAGAGCTGGTTGCTTAAATAACTTACTTTCCAAAAGTCTTTCAGCTGTGGCATTTAGTGTATTAAACTTCTCTCTGCCTTTCATAACTTCCAAACTACTATTTACCCAAGGGGCAATAAGTTCCGAATGAGCTAGTTCAAATGTAAAATCATCTGTATTGGGTTTTATGATTGGCCAATCACAATATTCAAATCCACTTTGTAGAGGTCTGTCAATTGGTGGTAGGTCTTTGGTTATTCCGTTTATAGTGACTTTTGAACCTTTTGGGATTGATATAATATTGTAGTAGCACATTTGAGAAACTGAAATTTATTTATTAGCTTTAAATTTAGTACTAAATAAAGTACACCTAGATACGCATTAGTATGTATTCAAAGGCAAGAAATGTTTTAACTATGTTTGACCAAAACGAAAAAAGTCGCTGTAAACTCTTTATTTACAACGACTTTCTTACTTTGATTGTGATCCCGCTGGGACTCGAACCCAGGGCCCATACATTAAAAGTGTATTGCTCTACCAACTGAGCTACGGAATCTGACCCTTTTCCCTTTTGAGGAGTGCAAAAATAAGGATAAATTGAAATAAACCAAATAAATTGTCAACTTTATTTTCGGGCAAAATTGCTCCTAAGTAATTCATCTTCAAATAACAATTACTTTTGTACAAACACATTTCTATGTCAGCATTTAAAGATAAAGTAATCGTTATAACAGGTGGG
>JACCDU010400373.1_pt1 | contig 10562 bp, 8 predicted proteins | sample 7446081 | NCBI WGS metagenome assembly JACCDU01 (sample SAMN15323447, study PRJNA562643) | freshwater metagenome | isolation source: river surface water | place: USA:Blue River Watershed | collected 2017-08-17
CAAAGCCAACGCCGAAAAGAACCTCCAAAACGCCCGCGAGCTTTTTGAGAGTCACCTCGACGCGCTTGTGACCAGCGCACAGGCAAACGGCGTAATAGTCCCCTTGAGTGAGCTTGCCACCGACATCACAGATGGTGACCACATGCCTCCGCCAAAAGTTGAAAAAGGCTTGCCGTTCATCACCATCGGCAACATCGACAAACAAACCAGAGCCATCGACTTTTCAGACACTTTTCAAGTACCACGTGAATATTTTGATGGCTTGAAAGCCAACAAAAAGCCAATGCGTGGCGATGTGCTTTACACGGTCACAGGCTCATTTGGCATTCCCGTCTTGGTTGAAGAAGATAAAGAGTTTTGCTTTCAGCGACACATCGGCCTGATTCGCCCCAAAGCGGATGTGGATAGCACCTGGCTTCATTACCTACTGCAATCGCCGCAGGTTTTTAACCAAGCGGCGGATGGCGCTACCGGCACTGCACAAAAAACGGTGTCTCTCAAAGTTTTGCGCAATCTTCAAGTGCCAAAGACTTCCACCAAGGAACAATTGACTCATGTTGAAACACTTAAAAGTGTAGAAACGGAATGCCGTCGACTCGAATCCATCTACCGCCAAAAACTAACCGCTCTAGAAGACCTCAAGAAATCGCTTCTGCACCACGCCTTCACTGGGCAGCTATAAGACATTAATCATGAACGAAGCCGAAACCCGAGCCGAACACATTGACCCAGTTTTAGCCTCTGCAGGTTGGGGCTCAGTTGATGGCAGTCGGATTTTGCGTGAGCACCACATCACACAAGGTCGTTTGCAAGGCGCAGGTCAACGTGCGCGAGCAGATATTGCTGACTACGTGCTGGTGTATCGAAATACAAAACTGGGCGTAGTAGAAGCAAAAGCCTGGGACAAGCCACTTACTGAAGGTGTTGGACGAGTTAAAAGCTATGCCTCAAAGCTTTCTGTTCGGTTTACATATTCCACCAATGGTCAAGGCTTTTACGGCATTGACATGCAAACAGGTGCAGAAGGTGAAGTTCAGAAGTTCCCTTCGCCTGATGAGTTGTGGGCACAGACATTTGCTGAATTGAATGCGTGGCGCGACAGGTTTGCAGCCGTTCCTTTTGAAGACAAGGGTGGTACTTGGCAAGGCCGGTATTACCAAGACAACGCCATCGCAGCGGTGCTAAAGCGAATCAGCGAAGGGCAGGATCGCATCTTGCTCACGCTGGCAACAGGCACAGGCAAGACCTTCATCGCGTTCCAACTAGCGTGGAAACTGTTTCAAAGTCGCTGGAACTTAAACGACTGGAAAAGTGTTGGTGAACCTACACGACGTCCACGCATCCTATTCCTAGCTGACCGCAACACATTGGCAGATCAAGCCTACAACTCGTTCTCGGCATTTACTGACGATTCCTTGGTTCGCATTGATCCCGCAGACATTCGCAAGAAGGGGCGTGTCCCAAAGAACGGCAATATCTTCTTCACCATTTTTCAAACCTTCATGAGTGGCCCACCCAAGGACGGTAAGCCATCTCCATACTTTGGCGAATACCCACCAGACTTCTTTGACATCATCATCATTGACGAGTGCCACCGTGGTGGTGCGAACGATGAAAGCGCATGGCGCGACATCCTGAACTACTTTAGTCCAGCTGTTCAGCTAGGCTTAACAGCCACACCAAAGCGCAAAGGCAATGCAGACACCTACGCTTACTTTGGCGAGCCTGTGTATGTGTACTCGTTGAAGGAGGGTATTGAAGACGGCTTCTTGACTCCGTTCAAGGTCCGTCAAATCGCAACCACGTTGGATGATTATGTCTACACCTCTGATGACGAAATCATTGAAGGTGAAGTGGAACAAGGTAAGCGCTACGAAGAGAAAGATTTCAATCGGGTGATTGAAATCAAAGAGCGCGAGGCCTATCGCGTCAAGCAACTCATGAGCATGATTGACCAGCGCGAGAAGACCATTGTGTTTTGTGCAAGCCAAGCCCATGCCGCAGCTGTGCGTGACTTGATCAATCAAAACAAAACCAGCTCGAACCCAAACTACTGTGTTCGTGTGACTGCAAGTGATGGCGCACTTGGCGATCAGAACCTTCGCGAGTTTCAGGATAACGAGAAGACGATTCCCACGATCCTGACCACTTCACAAAAGCTGACTACCGGCGTAGATGCGCGCAACGTGCGTAACGTGGTTCTTCTACGTCCTGTGAACTCAATGATTGAGTTCAAACAAATCATTGGTCGTGGCACGCGCTTGTATGACGGCAAAGACTATTTCACGATCTATGACTTCGTGAAGGCACATCACCTGTTTAGTGACCCTGAGTGGGATGGCGAGCCGATAGAGCCTGATACGCCAAAGTCTCCAAAGGACTATCCGCCCACTTCACCGACACCAGTGCCAGCGGGTGAAGAAAAGCCAGATCGCGAGCCGCCAAAGCGTGTTGTCATCAAACTAGCCGATGGCAAAGCTCGCACGATTAGAAGTATGTCTGCTACATCTTATTGGGCTGGTGGCAAGCTAGTCTCAGCCGCGCAGTTCATGGAAATTCTGTTTGGAGCATTGCCTGAGTTTTTCAAAGACGAAGATGAACTGCGTCAACTTTGGAGCGTTCCAGAAACACGTAAAAAACTGCTGCAAGGCTTGGCTGAAAAAGGCTTTGGCGCTGAACAACTGGCTGACATGCAAAAAGCCATTGATGCTGAAAACAGCGACTTGTTTGATGTACTGGCCAACATCCGCTTTGCCGTTTATCCAACCACACGCGCAGAGCGTGCTGACAAAGCGCGTATCCAACTGAATCACGACTTCAACGACAAACAACAAGCGTTCTTAGACTTTGTTCTGTCTCAATACGTGAGTCAAGGTGTGAATGTGTTGGACGACACACAGATCAAACCATTGATCGAGTTGAAGTACGGTGGTTTGTCTGAGGCAATGGGCGCGTTGGGTAACCCTGCTGAAATTAGGCAGGCATTTGTTGGATTTCAAAAATTTCTGTATTTATCTAGATAAATCATGTCTTACCCAATCTCAAATTTTGCAATAGCAGGTTATAGAAGTTTTGGTTCAGAACCTCAATATTTGGAACGCTTCAACAAGATAAATCTTTTTATCGGAAAGAACAATTCGGGCAAGTCAAATCTTTTACAATTTATTTGTGAAATTTATGCTCAAGTTAACGCAGGTTCAAATTTTCCAAACTTAGACACCCTAGCTAGACACCTTCCCTTGAATAGCCCGCTACTAGTTGGCATTGGAGAAGATTATGAATTTTTGCCAGACGGCAAGCCTACTGTGGCCATGGACAACCGACTTATATTGAAGCTACGCGATAAGTCCGACATTAATTTTGCTGCACACGCGCTGGGGAAAATATTTTCCGAAAAAGCAAAAAATGATGGTACTCAGCTCTGCTGGAGCTTGTATTCAATAACTGACCGAGCACACATTACAGACTCTTGGACTAATGCCACTAGAGCACTTACTGACAATGAAATTTCTTATCTTTGGCGAATGATGAGAAACATGAGTGGGGGTGATAGAAAAAATCATTGGGAAAAAGAGGTAACTGCCCAGCTCCCAACCATTCCTGCTCCGGTTAATACAACCTTAATACCTGCAATCAGGCGAATTGGTGAAAAAGGTTCAATTTCCAGTGGTTTTGATGGCACTGGAATTATCGAGCGATTGGCAAAATTGCAAAATCCAGATGTGCATAGTCAAAAAGATCGCGAACGCTTTAATGCGGTAACAAATTTTCTAAGGGACGTTACAGATCGGCCAGATGCAAAGATAGAAATCCCATACGACAGAGATACGATTCTTGTTCATATGGACGGCAAGGTATTGCCCATTGAGTCTCTTGGCTCCGGCATACATGAGCTCATTATTCTTGCTGCAGCTGCAACCGTTTTGACTGATCACGTAGTTTGCATTGAAGAGCCTGAGTTGCATTTAAATCCAATTTTGCAACGAAAATTAGCTCGCTATCTTGAGCGCGAAACTAACAATCAGTACTTCATAACAACACACTCTGCAGCATTAATGGATACGCCTAATGCAGAGATTTACCATGTCCAACTTGTAGATGGTTGCTCTAAAGTTGAAAACGTAACCTCTGATTCACAAAGATCAATGGTTTGCGAGGATCTCGGCTATCACCCATCTGATCTTCTTCAAGCTAACAGTGTGATTTGGGTTGAAGGTCCTTCAGATCGAATTTACTTGAATTGGTGGATTCGCGTTATTTCACCTGAATTTATTGAAGGCATTCATTACAGCGTAATGTTTTACGGCGGTCGTCTAGCCTCTCATCTATCAAACGCATTGACAGACACTGAAATAGATGACTTCATCTCATTAAGAAGACTCAACAGACGAGGCGTAATAGTGATGGACAGTGACAAAGATAAAGCTCATGCTCGCATTAACTCAACAAAACAAAGATTGCAAAGCGAATTCAATGTCGGACCAGGACATGCTTGGATTACAGATGGTAGAGAAGTAGAGAATTACATTGACGTTGAGCAATTAAAACTTGCTCTCAAGCAAGTCACCCCAAATTCAACACCTTTAACCAAGTTTGAAAAGTACGACAACTGTATGTCCGTAAAGCTGCCAAAAGGCGGTGACGGGCAAGCGCCAAAAGTTGAAGTTGCTAAGTACATTACTGAAAATTTTCAACCAAACTTATCAGTTCTCGATTTGAGATCTAGGCTAGAAAAACTTAAAGCGTTTATCTCTGAATCCAATCCTAAGCTTCAGCCGACTTCTTAGCCCTTGGGTTGAGCGTCCCCACCGAAGACCGCCACAGTATTTCCTGGCGGTCTTCCAATCTGAGTGGCGGTCTTTGAAATCGCTCATGGAATTTTCCAAAACCACCCCTCTTTGACACCAGCTTTATAGGCAACGATGCCTAAATCTTTTTTGGCACGTTCGACGGTACGCCACGTATGCCCTGCCCCAGTTGCATCTGACTTGATAGCCATAACTGCCTGCGGCCCTTCGGCAAGCAAGTGACGCAAAAAGTCTTTGGCACCCTGCCGCTCCGTTGGCGAAAAGCTGTCTCGATTGGATACCTCTACACAATTCAACAACTCGCGCGCTGATCCATAGATTTTCTTTTTCCAATCAAGTCGTGATGTTGAGACACCAGGATGATCTGGCAAAGTTGCCTCTATCAACTCATAGTCAAAACCACCACCATCGGTGCCAATGTTGGACTTGGCTCTCGTTATGAAGTGTCTCGAGGAAGCCCCCACTTCTTCTGTCGTCTCTTTCGCAGCAACCATCACGACGCGAGCAAGCGCACCAAATGCCTGTGAACCAATCACGCGATCCAATGGATCGCTACCCGCACTGCCCTTCGTGAAGTGCGTGATACCAAGCAGCGCAGAATTAATAGCCTGCGATAAATCAACAAGGGGTTGAAGTCCGCGGCGCACATCATTCGATTTGTGACCATCTCCGGCAACAGCACTGACAATCGGATCTACGATGATTAGCCGCACATTACCTAGTTCAAGTGCACGCGCTTTGAGTGCATCAATATCCTTGGCTGGGTCAAATGAACGGATCTCTCCCCCTTTGATGAAGGAGCTGATGAAATAAATGTTTGTTAAGTCAGCACTTAGAGCTTTGAGTCGAGGATTCAACGTGTCTTTTGGATCATCTTCACCAGTCCAAATCAACACACTACCCTGCTCACACTTTGCGCCGCACGGAAAGTAACCACCAGCAGAAACAATTGAGGCAAACGACATTGCAATCGTCGTTTTACCAGTGCCCGGAGATCCGGCAAGAATGTGAAGCTTGCCACAAGCCAACCAGCCTGGCCAAAGCCATTCAATTGGAATGATTGGTATGTCGCTGGCTCGCTCGAGCTGAACTCCATTTTCAAACTTAGGCGGACTGATTTTGAAATCAGCAATCAGCCGCTCTACATCTGACCAAACTGAAGAACTAACAGTCATAGAAAATCCTTCACACTGGTAAGGCGCTGTAACGCAATCAACTCACGCTCGCAATCGATTGAGCTGATTGCGCGACCTTTGAGACGATCGCAGTGAATAAAAAATAGGATTTGGCGTTCTAGTTCAATTGCAGGTCGAAGCTTAGTGATTGGAAGCTTTATTGAGTTCTGGCCTGAATTTGGTACACCCTCACGATGAATAAACAAGTCTCTTGGATTCAATCCAAGCGATCCAATCACTTCATTAAAGGTGCACCCGGCAAAGCAGTGGAGTAGCACGCGACCATCGTCCCCCTCCTTGACACTCAACGAGGGGGATCGGTCGTCATGTGCAGGGCAACAGGTCATAAATCCTGCACCCGATTTTTTGACGCCAGACAGCAAGCTAAGAACAAGTTCAATGGGTTGAGTCATTTAGACACCTCGACTTGCGGCTTGTCCGCGTAAGAACTCATCAATTGCACTCAAGTCATAAAGCACAACTCGGGCACTGACTTTGTAGGGCTGTGGGAAACCAGGCTTCTCCTGTGTCCAACGTAAAAAAGTAGATTTCGATACTTTGAAATATTCACAAGCATCTTTGACGCGAACGTATTTAGTCATAGCAAGGGCCACTCCTCGTAGGTGTTGAATTTGATTGAATCGAAGCGGTCGCGCGGTATCAATACCAACTGACCATTGACAGGAACATGAGTGATTGAAGTGATGATGCGTTGCAACCTTGACCGTAAATGATCATTTGGAGAAACCCACACCACACAACTCACATGGCCTTTGCGGATGGCCTGGAGCCACCCGCTCAAAATATCGGCATACCGTTTGGGCGATTTGATAGTTCGTTCACACTCGACAGCAACTCGCAGGCCATCAACGGAAGTTACGAATGCATCGGGTCTTGCAAGACCAGCCGTCCATTTTTGAATTCGGTCGGCATTGATCCAACCAGTCCACCCTTGCTGCTGGGCTTTGATACGCAACAACTGTAAATCCAGTGTGTGCTGCACGAAAGTTGGGGCAACTTTGCTCGGTGCAAAGATTTTGTTTTTCACGGGCGTCTGTTCAGTTGCTGCCAACGCCTGCCCATGCGCAGTGATGCCCCACAAAGTGACGACTGAACCAATGCATGAAATTCGCGCCGAACGAATCAGTTGCTTGCGTTCCAACGTGTTCAGCGTCCGGTAAGTTGCAGCCCGATTGATTTGAAGCAGCTCACCAACATTTGAAACATCCGTCCAGATTTCATCTGTCAAGAATTGCAAGACTAAGTCTTGCTTTTCATGCACGCGTGCTTCTCGCTCACTCAGTTGAAGAAGGTGAGATGCGTTACTCATATCAACTCCTCACCATTACCAAGAGAGACGCACTCCTCTACTTCTGCAGCAACGGGTGGAATCAATTCACCGACAGGATCCAACGGTGCAATTGCAATCAGTTTTGCCAAACCTACGCCAAACAACACGCCTGCTGCAACTGGAGTAGCGCCTTCGGATGGGCGATGCAAATGTGTGAACAAATCTTCAGACATCCGCGTCTGTTGAGCCTCTGCCCAACTGCGCTTGACGTTTGAATCTTCATCGAGTTCACGCACACTTTCAACATGGGTTCGCTGCAAGCCAGACTTGACCGCAAAGCTTTTTGATGCGGTTTCGTCGTTAATACGAAACACAAGCTTGATAGTTGTGTTGTCTCCCACAACTGGTTCAACATCAGATCGAGTCAGACCTGGACAAGCGCCTAAATCTCCTAATGACTGATGGGCCAAGATTGCGTGGCACCCCATCTCACGTACAACACCCAATGCATCTAATGACACAGATGTCAGCAAATGCTTAAACTCATCCAGAATTAGAGCCACATCACGAGAACAAGCTGGGCGTTTTTTGATGACTTGAAGAATACGGATCAACAACATCGTTTGCAAGGTCTTTACCCGGTGGTTGTCCACTGAACCACGGATGTAGATGACAACACCCGCCTCCACCTTCCCTGCCAGGTCTAAGTCATGACTTGTAGCAATCGCGGACAAGTCACTCACCTGTCGCAAGCGACGTAAGAAGTTGTCTGCTTTCTCAAAATTCTTGTCAGATTGTGCTGCTGTGTATAGAGAACGTAGCGTCCAGTCCTTGCCACCGTTATCAAGTTTTGAGAGCCGCTCAGCTGCATCTTGATCGATGCCGCGGTAGTAGTTCCCATCACCATCAGATGGACTCAGACCTAGGCCTGCAATGAGCAACTCCTCAATCTCTGATGCAGACGCTCCAGCAAGTAAATTGAATTGCGCAACAGAGTCAGGTTGAAGATTTAAATGAATAAATGGAACTTGAGCCTGCTCGGCCGCATCTGACAAGACCACTGGCAAGCGTGCGTCACCCTTGGGATCAAACACAATCACGGTCTCGCCTACTTGTATCAGTTGCGCCCCAATCAGCGCCAATGAGATGCCTTTACCGCTACCGCTGGCACCAAGCACTTGCATATGTGTTTGGCTGAGCTGCTTAAAGGGGATGTAGACAGGCCTTTGTTTACGTCCATCTTCAAGTCCGATAAAGACGCCCTTCTTTAGATCCACAAACTTCGCTGGCGAAAATCTTTGCATGCGCTTGAACAGCTTGTGCATCATGCGAATATCACGAAGGCCCTCACCCCTCTCTGCTGGTGTGATGATCAAAAAATCTAAAAGACCCGAAACGATTACAGCAAGAATCAACCCATCAACAAACACAGATGTATTGAGTGCAACTTCATCCCAACAGATGCCTAATATTTCGATGAAATGTCCGCCGGCATCAATCTGCTTGATCGATGAATCAATCGATGAAGCCAAACCAATGAAAGCGGTCAAAAGAACCGTAATGATTCCTAAGATGACGATCGAACACTTACCAAGAAATTCAAAAGAGCTAGCAGTTGAGCGGATTGATCGAGAAAGATTTTGGCGATCTGGGTGATTGAACTTAACCAATCGCTCACCCAAAATAAAACTGGTAAAAATAACAAAACCAACAAATAAGCACAGCCAATCATTAAGACCTTTAATGAAGTAAAGAATGTGTTGAAGTGTCAGGAGACCCCATAGGTCTACATCAAGTAAAAAACCACTAAAAAGCTGCATGAGAACCTCCAAAATGTTGCAGAGGACTTCATCATGTAATCAGTGTTCTTTAAAGGCTGGGGCAACTTTCACTTTTCCAAATGAAATACGAAGTAAAAATCGAACAAGGGTGCGAACCGTCAGTTGCAACTGCAATCCACAAGTTCAGTGAGGATTTCACAGAGGCTCACGGACTTCACTCGGTTAACAAGAACCTATCAACGCTAATTGAAGAACATTTAGATCCTTCATTTACAGCATGGATGAAAGAAATCTCCTGCCCTGCCGAGTTGTTGTTCAAGCTATCAGACAAAGATGTCTTACTGCATCACCTTAGTGACCTGATCAAACGTCTCAACGTAGTTGCAGATCTTTACGACAATTCTGAACTTTCATATGAGCACGTTCCCCCATCAGTCATAGCCTCCATTCGACCTACATTTAGAACGATCATTCAGTTCCTGATGATCATCTTGAACCCAAAAAAGCAACCACCGTTCGGAAGAAAAGACCGAATAGTCAGCTTCGAAGAAGTAGATAAGAAGACAGGATTGTTCACTGATTGCAACTTTTCTAAGTTGAAAGAAGATCGCATTAAACCGACATTGAATGAGCCACGTACATCAATGTTTTGGCTTCCTGAAATTACTCATCCAATTGATCGATGTCGATTCTGCGATGCCTTAAGCGAACATGAAGCACTTAGATCAAGACTTATGACCAGAATTAACTGGCTCATAGAAAACTCCGAAGCTGATGAACATAAACGTTACATAGATGTCGGAATTCATTTAAGAGTCGGCGGTAGGTATTCTTTAAATCGTGGAGCAGATGCTAGTCATGAGTTCTGCACGCATCATGCAACTCAAAACAACAGATCTCAGTACAACAAAGGGCGCAAGGAGATGGAGGATTTTGACTTTTTCTTAAGCATTCTGCATTTCAGTTCAACCAAGAAAAACCCGATTAGTTTTTATATCCATGAAGACTTAGATCCCATCAATGACATGATTAACGTCACTAGATTTGATCCAATGAGCATGGCAACAGAGGTTACCGAATTCCCCCCACTCCTTGGCATTCTCCAAACACGCAACTACAGACGCTTTGCATCTTTTGCTCTGCAGAAAAACGTAAGCAAAGAAAAAGTCTTCAATCTAATTGACTATTCGCTTTCGCATCGACGTGAGTCAAAAGAGTTGCTTGAAAAAATTAAAGAGCATTTCCTGAAAGAAATCCAAGAGATTGCAAACCTCTTAGGTCTAACTGCTGAGCAAGGCTTATCAGCTGACTTATCCCAGTTTCCTCAATGGAAGCTTATTGGTGAAAGCTAAGACGCGTGCGGACGCCCCGCCAACGGGGCCCGCCTCGCGGCTGGGGGGAGCCGCCAATGAAAAAACGCCCCAGCGTTTTTAGGCCGCCCACGGCCGGTCATTGGTGGGGGGCATAGCCCACGCCCGTCGTAGCGCCTTCGGCGCCGACTCCCAGC
>JACCDU010806731.1_pt1 | contig 10560 bp, 9 predicted proteins | sample 7446081 | NCBI WGS metagenome assembly JACCDU01 (sample SAMN15323447, study PRJNA562643) | freshwater metagenome | isolation source: river surface water | place: USA:Blue River Watershed | collected 2017-08-17
GGCATTCGCTTGCACAAAGTGACCGTGGTGTGGCCGCTGGAAGCGCAGCTCACACGCGAGTTCGCCACCGGCTTGCAAGAGATTTTGGTGATCGAAGAAAAACGGCAAGTCATTGAGTACCAACTCAAAGAAGAGTTGTACAACTGGCGCGCCGATGTGCGTCCCACGGTGTTGGGCAAGTTCAGCGAGACGGGCGAAGGCGGTGGCGAATGGTCCATGCCCAACCCCAAAGACAACACCTTGCTGCGCGCCAACGCCGACCTCAACCCCTCGCTGATCGCCAAGGCGATTGCACAGCGCGTGCTCAAGCTCGGTGTGGACGCGGACACCACCGCACGCATCAACGCGCAACTGGCCATCATCACCGCCAAAGAGCAGGCCATGACGACCATCGAAGTGCAAGCGGATCGCTTGCCTTGGTTTTGCTCGGGCTGCCCCCACAACACCAGCACCAAAGTACCTGAAGGTTCGCGTGCCATGGCGGGTATTGGTTGCCACTTCATGTCCTTGTGGATGGACCGCAGCACCGCAGGCTTTACCCAAATGGGCGGCGAAGGCACGCCGTGGGTGGGCCAGCAACCCTTCGTCAACGACCAGCACATCTTTGCCAACATTGGCGATGGCACCTACTTCCACAGCGGCATCTTGGCGGTGCGCCAGAGCGTGGCGGCAGGGGTGAACATCACCTACAAAATTCTGTACAACGATGCGGTGGCCATGACCGGCGGTCAGCCCGTGGGCGAGCGGGCCGAAGGCCACAGCACCTTGCAAATTGCGCAAAGCATGCGGGCCGAGGGCGCGCAACGCATCGTCATCGTGACCGATGAGCCGCACAAGTATGAAGGCGCCGATTTGGTCAGCGGTGTGGACGTGTTCCACCGTGACGAACTCGACCGTGTGCAGCGCGAGATGCGCGAGATCAAAGGCTGCACCGTCATCATTTACGACCAGACCTGTGCCACCGAAAAACGCCGCCGTCGCAAGCGCGGCACCATGGTCGATCCAGCGGTGCGCGTGCTCATCAACGAGCTGGTCTGTGAAGGCTGCGGTGACTGTGGCGTGCAAAGCAATTGCTTGAGCGTGGAGCCCTTAGAGACCGAGTTCGGTCGCAAGCGCACCATCAACCAAAGCACCTGCAACAAAGACACCAGTTGCCTCAAAGGCTTTTGCCCCAGCTTTGTCACGGTGGAAGGCGGCAGCCTGAAGAAAAAAGCCAAGGGCGTGTCCCGCATTGCCTTGCCAGATGTGACCTTGCCTGAACCCACCTTGCCTGACACCACCCATGCTTGGGGCACAGTGGTGGCCGGTGTGGGCGGCACGGGTGTGATCACCATTGGCCAGTTGCTGGGCATGGCTGCGCACATTGAAGGCAAAGGCATCGTCACCCAAGATTCTGCGGGCTTGGCCCAAAAAGGCGGAGCTACCTGGAGCCATGTGTTGATTGCCAACGATCAAGAAGCCATCCGCACCACACGCGTGAGCATGGCGGCGGCTGACCTGATCATCGGCTGCGACCCGATCGTGACGGCAGGCAAAGAAACCTTGCAACGCATGCGCGAGGGCCGCACCCATGTGGCGCTCAATGCGTACAGCACGCCCACCGCCGCGTTTGTCAAAAACACCGAATGGCAAAACCCGGCCGATCAATGCGCGGCAGAAATCGCCCATGCCGTGGGTGCGCAGGGCGTGAGCGCCTTCGATGCCAACCGCGTCTCGACCCAGGTGTTGGGAGACACCATCTACATCAACCCCATGCTCTTGGGTTATGCCTGGCAAAAGGGTTGGGTGCCACTGGGCCACGAAGCCTTGGTGCGGGCGATTGAACTCAACCAAGTGGCGGTTGAGCAAAACATTGCTGCTTTTGAGTGGGGCCGTCACTGCGCACACCACTGGGATGTGGTGCAACACCTGTTGGCGCCTGCACAGGTGGTGCAGTTCCACAAACCCGAAGGTGTGGATGCCGTGATTGACAAGCGCGCCGTGTTTTTGACCGATTACCAAAACGCCGCCTATGCCCACAGCTACCGTGCCTTGGTGGAGCGTGTGCGTGCCGCAGAAGCGCCGCTCAACAAAACCAGTTTGACTGACGCGGTGGCGCGCAACCTCTTCAAGCTCATGGCCTACAAAGACGAGTACGAAGTCGCGCGCTTGCACACAGACACGGCCTTCTTGCAAAAAATTGAAGGCATGTTCGAAGGTGACTACCAGGTCAACTACCACTTGGCTCCGCCCCTGATTGCCAAAACCAATGCCAAAGGCGAGTTGCAAAAGCAAAAGTTTGGCCCCCTCATGCTGACGGGCTTCAAATTGCTCAAGCACTTCAAAGGCCTGCGTGGCACAGCCTTGGATATTTTTGGCAACACCGAAGAACGCCGCACTGAGCGTGCTCTGATCGCGCAATACCGCACCAGCGTGGAGGTCTTGATCGCGGAACTGAACGCCAAAAACCACGCCTTGGCGGTGGAGATTGCACGTGTGCCAGAGCAAATCCGGGGCTTTGGCCATGTCAAGGCGCGCAATCTGGCAGCCGCACGCGGTAAATGGGACAGTTTGAAGACACAGTGGTCATCCCTCACATAAAGAGGGGGCTCAAGCCAGCCGCATACAATCCGCGGTTGGCCTGTCCTGGGCGTCTTGCCCCTGGACGGCAGCCCTTTTTGATTGGAGTTTGACCGTGTTGATTTCTTCTGCTTTTGCTCAAACCGCGCCTGCCGCCGCTGCAGGTGGTGATGTCATGTCGTCGCTCACGGGCATGTTGCCCTTGGTGCTGATGTTTGTGGTGTTGTACTTCGTGATGATTCGTCCTCAGATGAAGCGTCAAAAAGAACACAAAGCCATGATTGATGCGCTCGCCAAAGGCGACGAAATTGCTACCGCTGGCGGCCTGCTTGGCAAAGTCAGCAAGCTGGGTGACAACACCTTGAGCTTGGAAATTGCCCCTGGCGTGGAAGTGCAGTTGCAGCGTCACGCTGTGGTGCAAGTGTTGCCCAAAGGCACCGTCAAGTAATCTTTGCCACTGAGCACGAAGCGATCATGAACCGTTACCCGTTTTGGAAGTACGCGATCATCGTGATCGCTTTGTTGATTGGCAGCATTTACACGCTGCCTAACTTTTTTGGCGAAGCACCCGCGGTGCAAGTCTCTGCCGGTAAGTCGTCGGTCAAGGTCGACGCTGCCGTGCAAGAGCGCGTTGAGCAGGCCCTGAAAGCGGCCAACCTCACGCCCGAGGTGCTGACGCTGGACAACGGCTCGCTCAAGGTTCGCTTCGACAACACCGACAACCAGCTCAAAGCCAAAGACGCCATCCAGCATGCGTTGGTGCCTGATGCCAACGACGCTTCCTATGTGGTGGCTTTGAATTTGTTGGCCCGCTCACCCGCTTGGCTGACAGCACTGAATGCGTCGCCCATGTATTTGGGTTTGGATTTACGCGGCGGCGTGCACTTCATGTTGCAAGTGGACATGCCTGCGGCGCTGACCAAAAAAGCGGAATCCTTGGCGGGTGACATCCGCACGGGCTTGCGTGAAAAGAATGTGCGCCACAGCGGCATCAGCCGCAACGGCCAAACCATTGAAGTCCGCTTTCGCGACATGGCCACACTCGAGGCCGCGCAGCGCGTGATTCAAGACCAGTTTGTCGATCTGCAAACCACCAGCGCCCCCGATGGCGCAGACTTCAAACTCAGCGCCACCATCAACCCGGTGGCGGCGCGCCGCGTGCAAGAGCAAGCGATCAAGCAAAACATCACCACCTTGCACAACCGCATCAACGAACTCGGTGTGGCTGAGCCGGTGATTCAACAGCAAGGCACCGACCGCATCGTGGTGCAATTGCCTGGCGTGCAAGATACGGCCAAGGCCAAAGACATTTTGGGTCGTACCGCCACGCTGGAAATTCGCATGGTCGACGACAGTGCCGAAGCGCGGAGCGCGGAAATTGGCAATGGTCCTGTGCCCTTCGGTACCGAGCGTTTCTTGGAGCGCAGTGGTCAAGCGGTCATCGTCAAAAAGCAAGTCATCTTGACGGGCGAAAACCTGACCGACGCCCAGCCCGGCTTTGACAACCAAACCCAAGAGGCCGCCGTCCATCTGACCTTGGACGCCAAAGGCGCCCGCATTTTCAAAGACGTGACACGCGAGAGCGTGGGCAAGCGTATGGCTATTCTGCTGTTTGAAAAAGGCAAGGGCGAAGTCGTCACCGCGCCTGTGATTCGCAGCGAAATCGGCGGCGGTCGGGTGCAAATTTCCGGCCGCATGAGCACGGTCGAGGCCAACGATACGGCCTTGTTGTTGCGCGCGGGCTCCTTGGCCGCACCGATGGAAATCATTGAAGAACGCACCATTGGCCCAAGCCTGGGTGCGGAAAACATCGCCAAAGGTTTTGACTCCGTCACCTGGGGCTTTGTGGCGGTGACGGCCTTCATGTGTGTGTACTACATGCTGTTTGGCGTGTTCTCCAGCGTGGCCTTAGCCGTGAACCTGTTGCTCTTGGTGGCGGTGCTCTCGATGCTGCAAGCCACGCTCACACTGCCCGGCATGGCGGCGATGGCCCTGGTGCTGGGCATGGCGATTGACGCCAACGTGCTGATCAACGAACGTGTGCGCGAAGAATTGCGCAACGGCGCCTCGCCGCAATCGGCCATCCATGCCGGTTACGACCGCGCGTGGGCCACGATTTTGGACTCCAACGTCACCACCCTGATTGCGGGCTTGGCCTTGTTGGCCTTTGGCTCCGGCCCCGTGCGCGGCTTTGCGGTGGTGCACTGCCTGGGCATCTTGACCAGCATGTTCTCGGCCGTGTTTTTCTCACGCGGCTTGGTCAACGTGTGGTACGGCCGCCAGAAGAAATTGCAAAGCGTGTCCATTGGCACGGTGTGGCGCGCCTGATCGCGTGGCGTCAAGAAAGAAATTGAGTCATGGAATTTTTTAAGATTCGCAAAGACATCCCGTTCATGAAGAACGCGGTGGCATTCAACGCCATTTCGTTCATCACGTTCTTGGCGGCAGTGTTCTTTTTGTTCAGCCGCGGCTTGCACCTGTCGGTGGAGTTCACGGGCGGCACGCTGATGGAAGTCAGTTATAGCCAACCGGCTGACTTGAACGCGGTGCGAACTCAAATTGCCAAGATCGGGCTCACCGATGTGCAGGTGCAAAACTTTGGCACAGCACGCGATGTGATGATTCGCATGCCCGCTGTGAAAGGCCAAAGCTCGGCCCAACAAAGCGAGCAGGTGTTGACCGTGTTGAAAGAAGCCGATGCCACCGCGCAGCTGCGCCGCACCGAGTTTGTGGGTCCTCAAGTGGGTGACGAGTTGGCTGCCGATGGCTTGAAGGCCTTGGCCTTCGTGGTCATTGGCATCATGATTTACTTGGCCATGCGCTTCGAGTGGAAGTTTGCGGTGGCGGCCATCATTGCCAACTTGCATGATGTGGTCATCATTTTGGGCTTCTTCGCCTTCTTCCAGTGGGAGTTCTCGCTGCCCGTGTTGGCGGCGGTGTTGGCGGTGCTGGGTTATTCGGTGAACGAGTCGGTGGTGATCTTTGATCGGATCCGCGAGAACTTTCGCCGTTACCGCAAGATGAACACGGTCGAGATCATCGACAACGCCATCACCTCCACCATCAGCCGCACCATCATCACCCACGGCTGTACGCAGCTCATGGTGTTGTCGATGTTGCTGTTCGGTGGCGCCACGCTGCACTACTTTGCGCTGGCGCTGACCATTGGCATTTGTTTTGGTATTTACTCGTCGGTGTTTGTGGCCGCTGCGATTGCGATGTGGTTGGGCATCCGCCGCGAGGACTTGATCAAAACCCCCACCAAAGTGGCGGGTGATCCAGATGACGAAAACTCGGGTGCCGTGGTGTAAGCCTCTGCCCTGTCCATGGAAAAAGCCGGTTTGTGAACCGGCTTTTTTGTGGGTGTGAACCGCTCTGTTGTATGGGGTCCGATGTTGTCGCGTCGCTCAGTGTGCGATGCGATTGTTGTCGTCGCACAGCTCATCGAGCACCAGCGCATCAGGCTCTAAACCCACACTCCAGTACACCATCAACACAATGATCTTGAGATCATCCAAGGCCATGGGATGGCCGGGGATGGCCATGGCGCGGTCCAACACGATTTCGCGCATGTGCGGCGACAGCACTTCGGCCGCTTCTAGAAAGTTGATGAAGCCCAAACATTCAGCCCCCAAATGGTCTTGCTCGGCCACCGAGTAGACGCGCAGGCTGTGGGCCGATTCGGTGTGGTGCTCAGGTACCGATTGGCTGATGTCGATCAGCTCGGTGTTGTGTGACGCGAGGTTGAGCCCGTCCAGCCAATGCAGGGCTTGTTGGATGTCATCCACCTCAAACCCCGCGGCAGAGAGTTTGCGGCCCAGCTGCTGTAGCTCGGGACACGCATCACCTCGCCAGTAGTTTTCGTAGACGAAGACGAGCACTTCAAACATGACTTCAATATACATGGATTTCATGTCTGCATGTATGTCGGTAAAGACCCTTAAATACGTGCTGTTATGCGTCCTCAACTTGGCCCCAGGCGCTGAAACAAACCGCCCGGCAAACGCCCCACTGCGCCTGCCAACTCCAGCGTGAGCAACTCGGCTTGCAGCGTGGCCGTGTCCAAGCCGCAACGTGCTTGCAAGGCGTCTAAGCTGACCGGTGCATACCCCATGTGTTGCAGCACTTCGTGTGGAGGTGCATCAGGTTCGTGTGCGGTTGTGAATAACGAGGTTTGCTGTGGCGTGTCGAGTTGCAACTCTTCCAACACGTCTTGCGCGCTTTCGACCAACTTGGCGCCCTGGCGAATCAGCGCGTGGCAGCCGTGCGATTGCGGCGCGTGGATGGACCCTGGAATGGCCAAGACGTCACGCCCCACATCCAAGGCCATGCGCGCGGTAATGAGTGAGCCCGATTGCAAGGCGGCTTCCACCACCAAAGTGCCCAGCCCCAAGGCGGCGATGAGCCGGTTGCGCTTGGGAAAGTTTTGCGCCAGAGGGGGTGTGCCCAGCGGGTATTCGCTGATCAGCACGCCGTGTTGCGCAATGTCCTGGGCCAACATCTGATGTTGCTTGGGATACACGCGGTCCAGCCCCGTGCCCACCACGGCAACGGTTCGCCACTGACTGTCAGCCGCACCGCGCGCGCGGTTTGCCAGTGCCCCCTGCAAGGCGCCTCGATGCGCCGCACCGTCAATACCCAGCGCCATGCCCGACACCACACACAAGCCCGCGGCGCTCAAGGCCTCGCTGAATTGCGCTGCGGTTTGTGCGCCTTGCGGTGTGGGGTTGCGACTGCCGACCACCGAGATCGCGTTGCCCAAATGCCCTTCGGTTTGGCCTTGCACATAGAGCAACAGGGGCGGGTCAGCCAGTTGCAGCAAGGCGGCGGGGTACTGCGCATCACCCAAGGTCCACACGGCGTGGCGTACGCCGTTCTGGTGATCTTGGTCTGCCAAGGCCAGCCACTGCTGTGTGCGCACCACTTGCACGGGCAACTCAGGGGGTTCGTTCAGCAGCGCTTGGGCTTGGAGTGCGCTCACCACCTGTCGCAAGGCGGCTTCGCTTTGTTCAAACACGGCTTGTGGGCTGCCGAAGCAGGCCAGCAAGCGCCGAGCGGCCTCGTTGCCCACCCCTGGGGTGAGGCTGAGTCGCAGCCAGCTGCGTAATGCATGACTATGGGCGCTGCTGGGAGCGCCCGGGGCGATGGATGGTGTGTTCATGCGGGCCTCCTGGTGGATGTGAAAACCATTGTGGGCAGGGGGTCACCTCGCAGACGGGGTTAGAGGTCGAAAACTTCAAAACCAGAGACAATAAGCACATGGCCAAGTTAGACATTCTTCGATACCCCGACCCCAAACTCCATACCGTCGCCAAACCGATTCAAGCGGTGGATGCACGCATCCGTACGCTCATTGCCGACATGCTCGAAACCATGTACGACGCCAACGGCATCGGCCTGGCCGCGACGCAGATTGATGTGCACGAGCGCCTGGTGGTGATTGATGTGTCGGAAGAACGCAATGAGCCCATGGTGCTGATCAACCCTGAAATCACCTGGATGGGCCCCGAGCGCGTCAAGGGCGAAGAGGGGTGCTTGTCGGTGCCCGGCATTTACGACGGCGTCGAACGCGCCACCGCAGTCAAGGTCAAAGCCCTGGACGGCGACGGCCAGCTGCGCGAGATCGAAGCCGAAGGCTTGCTTGCGGTGTGCATTCAGCACGAGCTGGACCATTTGCTGGGCAAGGTGTTTGTGGAATACCTCTCGCCTTTGAAGCGCAACCGCATCAAAACCAAGTTGCTCAAATCCCTGCGCGACGACGCGTGATTCGGAAAACCGTCATGCGCGTTATGTTTGCGGGCACGCCCGAATTTGCTGCCGTCGCCTTAGCCCGCATCATCGCGGCGGGTCACGAGGTGCCCCTGGTGCTGACCCAGCCCGACCGCCCGGCGGGCCGTGGCATGAAGCTGCACGCCTCGGCCGTTAAGCAACTCGCCTTGCAACATGGCATTGCCGTGGTGCAACCGCGCAGCCTGCGCTTGGATGGCAAATACCCAGAAGATGCCATGCAAGCCCGCGCAGCTATTGATGCAGCCCAAGCCGATGTGATGGTGGTGGCGGCTTATGGCTTGATCTTGCCTCAGTGGGTGCTCGACACACCGCGTTTGGGTTGCTTGAACATCCATGCCTCGTTGTTGCCGCGCTGGCGCGGTGCGGCACCGATTCATCGCGCCATTGAGGCGGGCGACACGCACACCGGTGTGGTCATCATGCAAATGGATGCGGGCTTGGATACGGGCGACATGCTCTTGACCGATCAGCTCGCCATTGCCGACGATGACACGACCGCCACACTGCACGATCGTTTGGCTGATAGGGGCGGCGCGCTCATTGTGCAAGCCTTGGCCGACGCTCAGGCGGACGCTTTGCGTCCAGTCAAACAACCTGAGGCAGGCGTGACCTACGCCCACAAAATTGAAAAAGCCGAAGCTGCTGTGGATTGGCAGCAACCGGCGCAAGTGATTGGCCGTCGTGTGCGTGCGTTCAATCCGTTTCCTGGTGCGACCGGACAGATCGCAGGTGAGGTCATCAAGTTGTGGCAGGCGCATGTTGAAACCCAAGCCCATGGCCAAGCACCCGGCACGGTGCTGAGTGCCGATGCCCATGGCGTGCGCATCGCCTGTGGCGAGGGCGCGTTGTGCGTCACCGAGTTGCAGCGCGCCGGTGGCAAGCGTTTGAACGCGGCTGATTTCTTGCGTGGCTTTGCACTCACACCTGGCCAATGTTTTGATCCACACACGGGCGGGTCATCGTCATGATGTTTCTCAGCCCTAAACTCTTTCGCCATCCCGAATTCAAAATCGGTTTGCGCGAGCTGGCACCGCAAGCTCCGGGCGTTGCGGCTTGGGGTTTGATGACCGGTGTGGCGATGGTGAAGTCGGGCATGAGCGTGTTCGAGTCCGTCGCGATGACCTTGTTGGTGTTTGCCGGTAGCTCCCAACTCGCTGCCATTCCACTCCTCGTGGCAGGTGCGCCCGCTTGGGTGATTTTGGCCACGGGCTTTTGTGTGAACCTGCGCTTTGTGGTGTTTAGCCTGCATCTGCGACCGCACTTGATTCATCTCCCACGCTGGGAGCGTTTGATGCATGCCTATGTGACGGCAGACATCAGTTACGTGTTGTTCACGCGCCGCTTTCATCAGCCGGGCCATACGCCTGAACAGCAGCGCACGCAAGAAGCGTACTTGGCAGGCAGCGATTGCTTGAACTGGAGCAGTTGGATGGTGGCCAGTTTGGTGGGCATTGCATTGGCCAATTTCATTCCGCCGAGTTGGGGCTTGGGCTTTGCTGGCATTCTGTGTTTGTTGGGCATCCAATGCTCGTTGGCGAGTTCGCGCATGCGCATGGTGGCATCGGCCGTGGCAGGGGCCGCTGCTGTGGCCACCTATGCCTTGCCCTTGAAGCTCAACATCGTGGTAGCCATTGCGGCTGCCGTGATCTTGTGTTTGACGATGGAACGTTTCAAGCCCAACCCGAATGCGGGAGAACACGCATGAGCGATCTCTTGCAAGGCACCGATGTGTGGACGCTGCTGGTGATCGTTGGCTTGGCCGTAGTCACCGTGGTGGCGCGTGGTTTTTTCTTCATCTCAGACAGCGCTTGGCAATTGCCGCATTGGGCACAACGTGGGTTGCAGTACGCACCGATTGCTGCCTTGTCAGCGGTGGTGATTCCCGAAATTGTGATGAGCCAAGGCGCACTCATCACCACCTGGCAAGACGCACGTTTGTTTGCGGCAGCAGCTGGTGTGGCGATTTATTTTGTCAAACGCAATGTGTTGCTGACCATCTTGGGTGGCATGGCGGTTTATTTGCCGCTGCATCTGGGCCTGGGCTTTTAACGCCATGAAAAAAGGGCCACACACGGTGACCCTTTTTAAACAGGCCGATCCGGCTTAATACGTCGAACGACCGCCGGTGATGTCAAGCACCGAACCGGTGGTGAACGAGCAGTCTTCGCTGGAAAGCCAGGCCACCATGGCGGCGATTTCTTCCACTTCCAC
>JACCDU011226847.1_pt1 | contig 10552 bp, 10 predicted proteins | sample 7446081 | NCBI WGS metagenome assembly JACCDU01 (sample SAMN15323447, study PRJNA562643) | freshwater metagenome | isolation source: river surface water | place: USA:Blue River Watershed | collected 2017-08-17
AGCGCAGCATGCCGTCCACGGCCGAGATGGCCTTGGAATTGATTTCGTAGGCGCGCTGGGTCTCGATCATGTTGACCATCTCTTCGACCACGTTCACATTGGAGGCCTCGAGTGCGCCCTGCACCAGGCTGCCGGTGCCGACCTGGCCCGGGACGAGCACCTGGGGCTGGCCGCTGGAGGGGGTTTCGCGCATCAGGTTCTGTCCGATCGACTGCAGGCCGCTCGGGTTGATGAAGCGGGCGATCTGGATCTGCCCAATCACCTGCTGGCCGCCGGCCGCGTTCTGCGCCGAGACGGTGCCATCGCGACCGAAGGTGATGCTGGTGGTGCCCTGGGGCACGGCAATCGGCGGCTGCAGCAGGTTGCCGCTGGCCGTCACCAGCTGGCCGGTGTTGGAGAGCTTGAAGTTGCCGTCGCGGCTGTAAGCGATCGAACCGTCGGCCTGGGCGATCTGGAAAAAGCCGTCGCCGGCGATCGCCAGGTCCAGCGGGTTCTGGGTGGTGATCATGTTGCCCTGGGCGTGGATTTTTTCGGTGGCCACCACCCGCACGCCGGTGCCCAGCATCATGCCGGTGGGCGCCTGCGAGTTGGCACCGGTCTGCCCGCCCGACTGGCGGATGTTGTGGTAGAGCATGTCCTCGAACACCGCGCGGTCGCGTTTGAAGCCGCTGGTGTTGACGTTGGCCAGGTTGTTGGAGATGACATTCATCCGGGTCTGCTGGGCGTCCAGACCGGTTTTGGCAACCCACATTGATGCGTCCATGACGAGCTCCTGTGTTTCTCTGTTGTTCAGTCAGTGGCTCAAGACACCTTGAGCATGGAAGATCCGGACTCATCGCCGGCACGGCTTTCTTTGATCACCTTGATCTGCTGTTCGAAGCTGCGGCTTTGTTCCATCAGCTTGACCATCACCGCCATGGCGCTGACGTTGCTGCCCTCCAGCGCCTGCGGCGTGACCGAGGGCAGGGTGGCGTTGCCGGCGACGGGAATGTCCTGGCCGGGTTTATCCTGCAGTCCGAACAGGCCGTCGGTGCGACGCGTGAGGTTGACTTGCGAGGCATCGCGCAGCAGCAGCCGACCGACCGCGATGCCGGGGGCATTGGTCGCCTGCCCAGGCGCGCGCGCAAAAATATTGCCATCCGAGTTGATGCTGGCTTCAAAGCCGGGCGGGATGGTGATGACGCCGCCGTCGGCGCCACGCACCGCCTGGCCGGCGCCGGTTTCCAGCACGCCGTTGGCGCTGACGCGCAGGTCACCGCGGCGGGTGAAGGCCAGTTCGCCGTTGCTGGCGGTCACGCCCAATACCGTGCTGGCGTTCATTGCCACATCCATGGGGCGTCCGGTGGCCATGAGCGTGCCGGGGCGCAGGTCGATGATGTCCTTGCTGACCGACTGGGGCTGGTAGCGCGATGCCAAGCCGGCCCCGGTGACCTTGATCGCCTGCGTGGCCGACTCGTAGCTCCGCTTGAAACCGGTGGTGGACACGTTCGCCAATTCGTTGATGACGGATTGGCGCCCGAGCCGTTGTTCGGTGATGGCGGCGGCGGCGTTGAAGGCGAGGCGGTCCATGGTCGGTTTTCCGTCAGGGTTTCAGGGATCAGCCGCGGATGTTGATGATGGCCTGGGTCAAGGTGGTCGAGGTCTCGATCGCCTTGGCATTCGCCTGGAAGTTCCGCTGGGCGGTGATCAGGTTCACCAGTTCCTGTGTCAGATCCACGTTGGAGCTTTCGGTAGCACCAGCACGGATCGTGCCAAGACCGGATGTGCCGGCGGTGGCCAGGATGGGTTGCCCGGAAGAGGCCGAGGCGATGTAGGTGGAGTCACCCATCTGGCGCAGGCCCGTTGGGCTGGAGAAGTTGACCAGCAGGATCTTGGCCAGCGATTTCTGGGTGCCGTTGGAGTAGCTGGCGCTGACCAGACCGTCGTTGCCAATCGTCACGCCCACCACATCGCCTTCCGGCGCGCCGTCTTGCGACTGCGAGAGCACCGCAAAGGCCGAGGAGAACTGGGTGGAGGCCGAGTAATCGATGTTGATGGTCAATGCGCCCTTGCCGCCAGCCAGGTAAACCGTTTCGAGCTGCGTGCCGCCCAGCGGCGAGACCAGCTTGCCGCCGGTGTCGAAAGTGAGTTCGCCCTTGTCGAGGTAAACCGGCGACCAGGCGGGCAGGCGGGTGAAGCCATCGGCGCTGGTCGTTTCATTGCCCTGGCTGTCGATGTACTTGGGCACCATCTGGCCGCCCACCAGCTCCTTGTGCTGGGTCGGCTTGATCCAGGTGGCGGTGGTGCCGCGACCGGCTTCCACTTCTTCCAGGCCCCAGTTGGCGCTGCCCGAGATCTTGATGAAGGAATCGGAGGACGCGGTGCCGGTGGTGAACACAAAGCAATTGCGTGTGTAGTCGAAGTTGACCTTCACCCCGTTGACGGTCTCGGGCATGCCCGATTCGGTGTTGTTGGCCAACGAGTTGATGCCGCGCTGCAGCGCCGCCGAGAAGGAAACCACCGAGTAGTCCGCCCCGGTCGGGATCACGACGGTGCCTTTGACGCCGTCCACCGTCACCACGAACTTGTTGTTGGTGTTGTCGACCGCGAAGTTGTTGGTCACATTGATGGTGGGCGTCGCACCAAAGGCGATGGCGGGTTGCGAGGCGATGCCGCGCAGGGCCACATCCGAGGTGGTGACTTCGGTGTTCTCCATGCCGAACAGCGATTCGCCCAGCGATGAGCCATTGACGAAGTCCACCGTCAGCTTGATGCTGGAGCTGTCACCGGTGGTGCCCGAGCGCACCGAGAAGGTTTTGCTGCCCGAGTCGTAGGTCATTTCAATGCCATAGCGCTGTTCGGTCAGGGGACGGATGGTGGCGCCGTTGGCCAGCACCTGGGTGCCGTAGCTGCCCGTTTCATTGAGCGTCAGCGGGATGGTGGTCAGGCCGAAGAGCTGGTTGGTCCTGCCGCTGGCGCCCTGGGAGATGGTCATCGTCGAGCTGCCATCGACGAAATTGAAGGTGCGGGCGTTGAAATCGAACGAAGCCTTGACGGTGTTGGCCGCGTACTGGGTGGTGGTGGTCACCAGGTTGTTGGTGTTGTTGAGCGCGTAGCTGACCACCGTGGCGGTGCCATCGCTGTTGTAGGTCGTGGTGGTGGCGGGCACGGCGCCGCTGTGCACGCCGGCGCCGGTGGTGCTGCTGACCGAGGCGACCGAGCGCAGGGCGATGGTCTTGTCCAGGCGCGACTGCATGGCGTTGACGATGTCCTCGGGCCGCAGGGTTTTGAGCTGGGCTTCGGTGCTCAGGCCAAAGTCGGCAGGCACCAGGCTGATCGGGACCGGGGTGGGCACGTTGACACCGTTGCTCAGCTGCGTGATGCGGGTGGTGGTCAGCGTGAATTCGCGGTTGGTCGAGGTGCTCAGGTCGTAATAGGCCTCGTCGCCGAACTGGCGGTTGAGGTAGTTGGTAGCGGCCTGTGCGATTTCCGTGCCGGTCATGAGCGAGTCGATGTCGGCCAGGAAGCTCAGATCCACCTTGACCGGGTTGCCCGAGCCGTCGACATCGAGCGAGAACACGTTTTTCAGGTCGTTTCGGGTCAGGTTGCCGTCGGTGATCAGTTTTTTGAAGTTCACCCCGTCGGTCAGGTTGAACTTGGTGGTGTCCATGGCCTTGGTGCTGACGATGCTGGCCGGCTCGGACGTGCGTTTGTCGGTCAGTTCATCGAGCGAAATCAGCTGGGTCTTGCCCGTGGTCAGCTCGTCCTTGACTTCGCTGTAGGGCTTGAGCTGACCATACTGGTTCACATACAGCTCTTCACCGGCGGTGTTGGTGGCCTGCACCAGCGAGGCGTTGACTTGCTCGTCGCCCACAAACACATAGGTCTGCCATTTGTTGGTTGGGCTGCTCTGGTTGGCGTTCTGGGTCTTGACGTAATAGATGGTGGCCAGGTAGCCGTTGCCGCCCTTGTCGTAGACCGTCATGGCGGTGCTCTTGTTGTAGGTGCTGGGGTCGGCGCGGTTGAATTTGCCCGTGATCACCTGTGCATCGGCCGGGAAGTTCAGGCCCAGCTGCACCAGCGAGGTCTGCTTGGCTTCCCCCGAGGTCTTTTGCGGGATGGTCAGCACCACGCGTTCGTTCACGTTGGCGCTGCCGGTGGAGTCCACCGTCGCGGCCATCAGGCGCTGCCCAGAGGAGTTGACCACGTTGAACTGGTCGTTGAGCATGAAGGAACCGTTGCGGGTGTAGAGGTCCTGCAGGCCGTCGGCCGAGCGCAGCGGGAAGAAGCCGTCACCGGTGATGGCCAGGTCCAGCGCATTGGACGAGGAGGTCACGTTGCCCTGGCTGAATTCCTGGCTCACCTGTTTGAGCGACACACCCTGACCGACGGCGCTCGAGGCTTTTTGCAGCGGCGAGGTGGCAAAGATGTCACCGAAGTCGGCGCGCGAGCGCTTGAAACCCGTGGTGCCCACGTTGGCGATGTTGTTGCTGGTCACGCTCAACTGCGAGGTGGCGGCGTTCAGGCCGGTGAGGGAGGTATAGAAAGACATGGATCTGCTCCTGTGAGACTGGAACCGGGTTTAATGGGTGATGGTGGTGACTTTGTTCAGCGCCACCGATTGACCGCCCTGGACGATCAGCCGGAGGCTGCCGTCGCTGCCGGTCTGGATGCTTTGCACCGTGGACATGACGCTGACGGTGGGGCTGGTGTTCCTGCCGCCGACCACGGCGTTGGCCTTGAACTGGTAGTTGCCATCGGGCAGCGCGTTGCCGGCATCGTCCTTGCCATCCCAGGTCATGGAGATCGAGCCGGCTTTTTGCGGGCCGTAGGCCGCGGTGCGGACCACCCGGCCTTTGCTGTCGAGCACCTGCACCGTCATGCCATCGGCGCCACTGTCCAGTGCCACCGAGGCCTGGACGGGCTGTGCATCGGCCAGCACGGCGCCCGCACCTTCGACGGACACTTTGCGGCCAATCAACGAGGCGCTGGCCAGCAGGCGCTCGCCTGCCGTGCTGTCCACATAGGACTTGAGCGTGCCCGCCATGTTGGTGGTCGCTTCGAGCTGCGAAAACTGCGCCAGCTGGGCGACGAAGTTTTCGTTCTTCATCGGGTCCAGCGGGTTCTGGTTTTTGAGCTGGGTGGTGAACAGCTTGAGGAAAGCCTGCTGGTCCATCGCCGTGCTGACGGGCGTGGCCTGGGCCTTGTTGAGCACATCGCTGGTGCGGGGGATGCTGGCCAGGTTGGTGACGGTGGTCATGGTTCAGTTCCTGGTTCAGCCGCGCAGCACGTCGATCGTGCGCATCATCAGCTGACGGGCGGTGTTCACCACCTCGACGTTGTTCTGGTACGAACGGGAGGCGGCCATCATTTCCACCATCTCGGTCATTTCATTGACGTTGGAGCCGTAGACATAGCCCTGCTTGTCGGCCATCGGGTTGCCGGGCTCGTACACGCGCAACACCGGCTTGGGGTCGTCGGTGAGCATGGCCACCTTGACGCCTCCGCTGTTGGGGTTGGCCGGGCGCTGCTGGCCGGCCAGCTGCTGGTCGACCAGCGCCTTGAACACCGTGCGCTTGGCCTTGAAGGCGTCCTGCTCGCTGCTGGCCACCGTGCCGGCGTTGGCCAGGTTGGAGGCGACGGTGTTGAGCCGGACCGTCTGCGCATTGAGTGCAGAACCGGCGATGCCGAAGATGTTGTCGAATGCCATGGTCAATCGCCCCGGAGGGCCTTGCGCAGGCCCGAAACGGAATTCTGGAAAAAGCTCAGGGTCGCCTGGTACTCGGCGGCGGCCTTGCCGTACTGGGCTTGCTCGATGTTCATTTCAACGGTGTTGCCGTCGAAAGAGGTGTTGAAAGGCACCCGGTAGAGCAGGCCGTGTTCGGCTGCCCCCGGCGCGGGCACCTCGAAGTGCGTGTCCCGGGTGGTGCGCAGCTGCTGCTCGCTGGATTGCTTGAGGATTTGCTTGAAATCCAGGTCCTGCGCCTTGTAGTGGGGGGTGTCGGCATTGGCGATGTTGCGCGCAATGACTTCCACCCGCTTGCTGCGCACGGTCAAGGCCTGACCGTGCAGGCCGAGTGCTGAATCGAACAGGCTCATGGGTTTCCTTTCAACGGTGTTCCGGGCTGCCGGTTTCTTGACGGCCCCGACTCAAGTTGGCTTTGTCCAGTCCGAATGCAAGTGTTGTGCCATGCCATTTGCTGAGGTGGGAGGGCGCCAGGGAGGCGGGTTCTTGCCGCTCGGCTCCCGCAGCGGCAAGACCTTGCCGCCCGCTTCAGCGAACGCGCTTGTCTTGCGCGCCCGGCACGTCCGTCTGCGAGACCTGCACCGCCGCAGCGGCGCGGGCGGGCGGGGGAGGCGAGAACATCTGGCCAAGCTTTTCCCGGGTGTGCCTGAGCAGCCCGTCGACGATCGACTGGCGGGTGATGGGCTGGCGGGTGTCGGCATCCACATGCAGCGCCCGGGCCTGGGGGCCCAGGATGTTGAGCGGGACATGGGCCTGCTTTTCCTGGCGCGCAGCGGGTTGGAGCACGGTCAGGTAGAGGTCGTCCAGGGTGGTCGGACCGTCCTGCCGGCCGAGCTTGACCTCGTCGAAATAGGTGTCCACCAGGTGCAGCTGCTGGTAGACGCTCAGGCCCAGGATGGCCTTGGGCTGCTGGGCCATGCCCACGCTGGCGGCGCCGCGGTTGGGCCCATCGCAGAACTGGATGATGCCGTGGCAGCGCTGGTTGCTCGCCTTGGGGTTCATGCCATCGCTTTCCATCAGGGTCATGCGGGCGAAGTCGTCGGGGGCGAAACGGTATTTCTGGGCCAGCTGCAGGATCTTGCCCTCCACGGCGGACTTTTCGTCCGCCGGGATGAAGCCGCGGGCCACGGCGCGCTCCAGCGTCTGCTGCAGCACCGGGTGGGCCGACGCATGGCCGGGGAGGGTGCGGGCGTGCGGAATGGCGCGGTTGAGTTGGGGCGCACTGAAGGTGCTGGGTGTGCGGTTGCCGGCGACCGGACGCTGGGCCAGCCACTGCTGGGTTTGCACGGCCGTGGAAGCGGTTTTGGGTGCGGGCACATCGGTGTTGGCCACGGGGCTGCCCACATGACCTGAGGGCAGGTTGCTGAACAGACCGGCGGTCTGCAGGTTTTGCCCGGGCCGGATGCGGTTGGGGTCGCTGATGCGGTTGCTCTGTGCGAGTTCCAGCGCGTAGCGGTGGGTTTGCTCGGCACTGAGCTGCACCCCTTGCTCGCGGGCCAGTTGCTGCACGATGCTGTTGAGGCTGTCGCCACCGCGCACCGTGTAGGCTGGGGCGGGCACGGCAGCCCGGGCCGCGGGGCTGGAAGCGGCGGACGGTGCAGAAGAGGCCGCCGAATGGGTCGACGACGCCGTGGTCGTGGGGGCGGTGTGGATCTGCTCGAGCAGCGATTGAAAATCCTGTCCCGACGGGGGATCGGCCGGGACAGACGCACCCGCCTGCCAGGCTTCGGGCCTCCATGTGGCGGCGGTGAGGGGGGCAAAGTTTTCCAAGGGGCGGCTCCGGTCGGTTCTGTGGCATCCTTCTTGCACTGGTGGTGGACATGCTGACCACTGTCAGAAAATCCACACCGACCCATCTCATGCAAATGCTGTGCCGACTTGTTCTTGCCTTCTGGCTGCTGATGCCGGGCGGGATGGCGCTTGCGCAAGACGCGCGCGTCACCCTGATGGAGCAGGCACGCCAGTGGGCCGCCACCGAACTGGGCCAACCGCTGGCTGCCGTGCAGATCGCCCCGCTGGACGAGCGGGTTCAGGTCCGAAGCTGCGCCGCAGGCTGGCGGCTGGACTGGCCTTTTGCCTCCCGCGAGACCCTGCGGGTGAGCTGTCCCGACGGCAACGGCTGGAATCTCTTCCTGCAACTGCGCAACGTGCCTACAGTCCAGGCCGCTCGTGCCGATGCCTCTGCTGTGGCCCCGGCGATGCGCCGCGTGGTGGTGCTTCGCACGGCCTTGCCGCGCGGGACCGTGCTGCAGCCCGAGATGCTGGCGCTGGCCGAGGTGCCCTCCAGCCCCTCGCTGCAGAGCCCCTTCGAGCAGATCGAGCGGGTGCTGCTGTCGGCGCTGACCCGGGACCTGTCGGCGGGCACCCCGCTGCAGGCCATGGATGTGCGCCGCGCCTTGCTGGTCCAGCAGGGCCGCATGGCGGTGCTCCAAGTGGGGCAGAATCAGGGCTTTCAGATCTCGGTGAGGGTCGAGGTCCTGCAGGACGGTTATATGGGCGATCAGGTCCGTTTGCGCAATCCCGAATCGGGGCGCACGCTGACCGGGATCGTGACGGGATTGAATACCCTCAAAGGCATTTGATTCTGAAATGAACGCTTTGTACCGCCATCCAAAAATTCTGCGGGAAATCCCTCAAGTTTCCTGCGCTGGGGTCGATACTCAAGATGTCGCATGGCAGATCAGCTGCCAGCCCATGCAGAAAGAGAGCACCACATGACCGATCCAATCAACAGCTATGCCAGACGGGTACAGTCCGATCCGACCTTGCGCGCGGCCATTGGTCAGGTTGGGCGACAAAACGCGGACGCCGCCTCGCGCACCCCCCCCGAGCAGGCGGTGCGCCCGGCCACCGACGAGGTGACCCTGACCAATGTGGCCCAGCGTGCGATGGCCCAGCCCGACTTTGACCGGGCCAAGGTCGATGCGATCAAGCAGGCCATCCAGGATGGCCAATACCCCCTGAATTCGCGCAAGATCGCCGAGAGCTTCATGGCCCTCGAGCAGATGATCAAGGAGTAAGGCCCCGATGAGCCTTTCCGGCGCGCCAGCCATGGAGCAGAACCCTTCGCTTCTCGGGGATCTGTTGCAACGTCTGCGGCGCTTGCTGGAACTGGAGTTCGAGGCCCTGCGTGAGCAGTCCCTGGAGCAATTCGAAAGCCTGCAGCCGGGCAAGAACGAGCTGCTCGAACAACTGGCCCGACTGGCCCCCGACGCGCAGGTCTTCCAGAGCGATCCCTTGTGGGCCGATGCCCGCGAGGCCCTGGTCGAATGCCGCGACCTGCATCGCCGCAACGCCGTCCTGATCGAGCGCAAGCTCGAAGCCATCCGCAATGCCCTGCAGAGCCTGACCCAGGCGAGCCAGACCAGCACGGTGGAGGTCTACGACCGGCTGGGCCAGGTGGCCCGTTTTGCCCGCGGCCGCGGCTATCAGGACGCCTGAGCGTCCGGCGCGCTTTTCTCGTCGCCAGGGCGCATGCCCTTGAGCCAATACACCCACGACAGCAGCACCGCCACCGCAGTGTAGAGCTCGGCCGGGATTTCCTGGTCCACCTCCAGACGCGCCAGCAGCTGCAGCAGCTGCGGGTCCTGGGCAATCAGGACCCCGTGCGTGCGCGCCTCTTCCAGAATGCGTTCGGCCAGCGCCGCATCGCCCTTGGCCGTGACCACCGGGGTGGGGTTGTGGCCGTAGGCCAGGGCCACGGCCTGCTTGCGGTAGTGCTTCATGCCGCCAGGTCCACCACCAGGCCTCGGCCCGAGGGCCGCCAGTCCTGTGCCGGGGCCGGGCGCGCGCCATGCATGACCTGCATGGAATGCATGTCCAGGCCGGCTTCGCCCAGCATGGCCGAGAGCCGGGGCGATTGTTCGCGCGCCATCCGCGCCACTTCCTCGCGCAGGGCCCACATCCTGAGGTCGATCTGCCGCAGTCCGCTGAGCTGGGTCTGCAGCCAGATTTCGCCCAGGTCTTCGCTGCGGGTGTGCAGGTTCACGGTCAGGGGCGGGCGCTCATCGCCCTGGCGCGCCGGGCGTCTGAATTCGATCTCCACCGGGTCGGCGTCGCGAAACGGCAGGGTCAGGCTCAGCAGCAGTTCCTGCTGGGCCTGGGCCTGGGCGGCCTGCACCTGCTGGCTTTCGAGCTGGTCCAGGCTGGCCTCGATCGGTCGCAGCAGTTCGTCCAGGCGCAGCGCGTCCGGGCCTTCGTCGCCGCTGCGGCTGTCCTTGATCCATTGCACCAGCTTGCGCAGCAGTTGCCGCGGGTCGGCGCCCGTGGGCGGCTGGCCCCGCGCCAGCCAGACTTCCTGGCCCAGCGCGCCGGCCACCGCACGCGCCAGATCGCCCGGGCCCAGCTTGCCCATCTGCAACTGCCAGTTTTGCCACAGCTGCTGCAGGTCAGGGGCGTCGATCTGGTCCAGCAGCCGGGGCAGCGCGCCCGATTGCAGCAGGTTGAGGGTGTCGGGCTGGGCAGGGGGCCGAAACAGCAGCTGGTTCAAACGCGACACCAGCGCCTGGGTGGGGTCGCTCGAGGCGGTCGGGGCCGGCATGGGCTGTAACTGCCAACCCTGCTCCGATTGACGCACCTGCAGCCAGACCGGGCCTTGCTGCAGGCGGGGGCTGCCGGGCGGCAGGGGCAAGGCCTGCCCGCGCAGGATCAGCCAGGGCTGGTCGCCCCGCAGCTGCAGATTGGCCTGCACGATCTGGCCGTCGCGCAGGTTGAGGACCTGGGCGGTTTCTGCCCGCAGCGGCAGCAGCTTGCCCTCCAGAAAGATCGGGTTGGCACGGCCCGGCAGATTGAGCAGGGCTTGAGCCCCCTCGATCATGGGTAGTGCAC
>JACCDU010102578.1_pt1 | contig 10551 bp, 9 predicted proteins | sample 7446081 | NCBI WGS metagenome assembly JACCDU01 (sample SAMN15323447, study PRJNA562643) | freshwater metagenome | isolation source: river surface water | place: USA:Blue River Watershed | collected 2017-08-17
GCCTGCAACGACCGATGCCCGTGCATTAGTTGATGAGCACCATCGCAATGCTATATATCCAGGCGCTTTAATCGAAGGCCCTTTTGGGTTTGATAATGCAATCTCAACAGTTTCTGCCAAAACTAAGGGAATTAACTCTTCTGTATCCGGTGATCCCGACTTAATACTGGTACCCGATCTTCAGGTCGGAAATATTTTGTATAAGGCATTAGTTTATTTAGGTGGCGCCGAATGTGCAGGTGTTATTTTGGGCGCGAGTGTCCCTATTATTTTGACCTCACGCTCAGACTCCATCTTCTCGCGCCTTGCTTCTACCGCCCTTGCAATGCATCTAGCTAAAAAATAGGGAATAATGGTCTTTACGTTCATTTTGGTTAACTATGTTCAAAATTTTCTCATCTGACCCTATTCACAACCCAGTGACCAAGGTCGGACCCATCTCTGAAATAAAGACTACTACGTGTTACATGTGCGCTTGCCGTTGTGGCATTCGAGCCCATTTGCGCGATGGTGAACTGGTTTATATCGATGGCAATCCAGAGCACCCTCTCAATCAAGGAGTGATCTGCGCTAAGGGTTCATCCGGAATCATGAAGCAGAAAGCACCTGCTCGCATAACGAAGCCGCTTTTACGTAAATCAGGTGCCGATCGGGGTGCATCCGAGTTTGAGGAGATCAGTTGGGAAGCCGCGTTTGATCTTCTTGCTAAACGCTTAGCCAAAATACGAGAGACCGATCCTAAGAAGTTTGCACTCTTTACCGGTCGCGATCAAATGCAAGCCCTTACTGGTTTATTTGCACGTCAGTTTGGTACACCAAACTATGCAGCCCATGGAGGGTTTTGCTCTGTCAACATGGCTGCCGGCATGATCTACACCATTGGCGGTAGTTTTTGGGAGTTTGGCGGCCCAGATTTGGAGCAAGCCAAATTATTTGTGATGATTGGTACAGCTGAAGATCATCACAGCAATCCAATGAAGATCGCCCTGTCGAAGTTCAAACGCAATGGCGGCCGCTTTATCTCCATTAATCCAGTGCGCACTGGTTATTCAGCGATTGCTGATGAGTGGATCCCGATTAAACCAGGTACAGATGGCGCTCTATTCATGGCATTAATGCATGAGTTAATCAAGGCGAATACTGTAGATCATGAGTTTTTATCCCGTTATACGAACTCTGCACAACTCGTTTGCCTAGAGCCTGGTCCTGAGGAAGGTCTATTTTTATTTGATCCCAATACTGATCCGATCAATTCGGATATTCCGCATAATAAATACGTATGGGATCAAACAACCCAAAGCGCCAAGCCGTGTTTTGATCAAGCCGCTAAACCCGCGCTTACTGGTGAATTTGTCATGGGCGCTGGTCCTCATCAAGGTAAACGAGTTGCCCCTGCTTATGAGTTACTTCGTCGTCAAGTAAAAGCCTGCACGCCCGAATGGGCGGCAACGATTACTTCTATACCTGCTGACCGCATTCGTTTGCTGGCAAAAGAAATGGCTCACACGGCATTTAAACAATCGTTCGAGCTGCCAATTTCATGGACTGATTCTTTCGGTCAACATCATCAAAGTGTCACCGGTCGTCCAGTTGCCTTTCATGCCATGCGTGGTTTGTCTGCGCACTCTAATGGTTTCCAAACTACCCGCGGACTTGCTGTCTTGATGACCTTATTGGGAACGATCGATCGTCCCGGTGGCTTTAGACATAAAGCTCCCTATCCAAGACAGGTTCCTCCGAATATCAAACCACCCTCTTCTGAGGCTGATATAAAGCCGAACACTCCACTGGGTAAAGCTCCCTTGGGCTGGCCTACACGGCCAGAGGACCTTGCCTTAGATCAGAATGAACAGCCATTGCGGATTGATAAAGCCTATTCGTGGGAGCATCCATTAGCAGCGCACGGCTTGATGCACAACGTGATTACAAATGCAGTCAAGGGTGATCCGTACACGATTGATACTCTCATGATCTTTATGGCAAACATGTCATGGAACTCCACCATGAACACCATGGAGGTGCGTGAGCATCTCAATGCTAAGGATGAAAATGGCGAGTTTAAGATTCCCTTCTTGGTTATTTGTGATGCATTCCAGTCCGAGATGGTGGCTTTTGCTGATCTAGTCTTGCCAGATACAACCTATCTGGAGCGCCACGATGCCATGAGTATGTTGGATCGCCCAATTTCTGAGTTTGATGGACCCTGCGACTCTGTGCGCATCCCAGTACTACCACCAACTGGTCAGTGCAAACCGTTTCAAGAGGTATTAATTGAGTTGGCATCGCGTTTGAAATTCCCCGCATTTACAACTGCAGACGGTCAGCGTAAATTTAAAGACTATCCTGATTTCATTACCAATTTCCAAACTGCTCCTGATTCTGGAATTGGTTTTCTGATGGGTTGGCGCGGTAAAGATGGTGATAAGAGTATTCGGGGTGAACCCAATCCCAATCAGTGGCAGATGTATGAAGAGAATAATTGTGTGTTTCATTACAGCATGCCGCCTGAGCATCAGTACATGCGTAATTGGAACCAAGGTTATCTCGATTTTGCTAAGGCGAATGCTCTGCGCCAGAAAAATGATCCAATCATCTTAGCGGTCTACTCCGATATTCTGCAGCAATTTCGCTTAGCAGCCAAAGGTCAGCGTGCTGGTAGAACGCCCCCAGCTCATTTGAAAGACCGAATCACTCAATACTTTGATCCACTCCCCTTTTGGTATCCACCCCTTGAAGATGCGGTCACTGATTTGCAGGAGTATCACATCAACGCTATTACCCAGAGACCCATGGCAATGTATCACTCTTGGGATTCTCAAAATGCATGGTTACGTCAGATTCATAGTCACAACTATTTGCACATCAATACCAAGACCGCTACAGAGCATGGTATCGAGGATGGTGCATGGATCTGGGTCGAATCACAGTGGGGTAAGGTGCGCTGTATGGCGCGGCATACTGAAGCAGTTGATCCAGGGACAGTTTGGACCTGGAATGCTATTGGCAAAGCTGAGTCCGCTTGGCACTTAGATCCTAATGCTGATGAATCAAAAAAAGGGTTCTTACTCAATCACCTCATTACCGAAGAAATTCCTCTTGTAAACAATGTGGGAACATTTCGAGTGAGCAATTCAGATCCAATCACTGGTCAAGCGGGTTGGTACGACGTACGCGTGAAGGTAAGTCCGGCAGGCTCCGCTGAGGAAGCTGATACATGGCCCAAGGCAAGAGCTGACCTGGTTCCTGGAATGATTTCAGAGAAATAATATGGAAACATCTACACAAGCTAGCAAACAACTTGCCCTGGTTATTGATCTGAATGTCTGTGTTGGCTGCCATGCCTGCGTGACATCCTGCAAAGAATGGAATACCCAAGGTTCTGCAGGCCCAATGACCGATCAAGATCCCTATGGCGCAAGTCCTAGCGGTACTTTCTTTAATCGCGTGCAGACCTATGAAGCGGGTGTATTTCCTAAAATGGATACCGTTCACTTCCCCAAATCATGTTTGCACTGTGAGGATCCGCCCTGCGTACCAGTATGTCCAACGGGCGCTAGCTATAAGCGTAAAGAAGATGGAATTGTGCTGGTTGATTACGATAAGTGTATTGGTTGTAAATACTGTGCGTGGGCTTGTCCATACGGTGCACGCGAGCTCGATGAAGAGCGACAAGTGATGACCAAATGTACTTTGTGTGTTGATCGTATTTATAGCGAAACCCTGCCCGAGTCAGAGCGTAAACCAGCCTGTGTACTGGCATGCCCAACTAGCGCACGGATCTTTGGTGATGTACATGATCCAAGCTCAGAGGCCAGCCAAGCTATTGCACAACGCGCTGGTTATGCACTAATGCCTGAATGGGAAACTAAACCCGCTAATCACTATTTGCCTCGTTCAATTACCGAAACTATTGCGGCAGTAAAGGCTGAAAACTAAGATGCACCCTACTTTTTCATTAATTTTGTTCACGAGCATGGCTGGTATGGCTCAGGGTGCTATCGTGAGTCTTGCGGTACTGAATTCTGGTCCCGATCAATTACCGAGTGAGCTCTTAAATATATTCGTATTTCCCATTATCTTGGCCCTCTTAATTGGCGGTCTAGTTGCATCAACCTTTCACTTGGGACATCCCGAACGGGCTTGGCGTGCCGTTATGATGTGGCGCACTTCATGGCTGTCACGTGAAGTCTTAGTACTTCCTGCATTTATTGCGCTCACAGTCTTAGCCTATTATTTTTCCTGGGAAGCCAGGGTGCCTAATTGGTTATGGCTCGTTTTAAGTATTGCTGCACTCCTGCTCTGGATCTGCACCGCCATGATTTATCAATGCATTCGCTTTATTCAGGAATGGGCACATCCGGCAACAATGGCCAACTTTATTGTTTTGGGGCTGAGTTCAGGTTGGTTTTTACTAATGGCTTTGTTATGCCTTTGGTCAATCGTTCATCCTCAGCAGGCCCTTGTCACTGCTACGAATATTCCTGGGGTTGCAGGCTTTACTGCCTTTCTAATACTTTTATCTCTGACCCTCAAGCTGTGGATTTGGAAACGTAACCGTCGTCTCAAACCAAAGTCCAATCTTCAATCAGCGACCGGTATTAAGACTGGCTTTGTTCGACAGATTTCCATGGGAATGATGGGCGGTAGCTTTAACACCCGCGAGTTCTTTCATCAACAGAGCGTCTTCTTTGTGGCCAATATTCGTAAGATTGCCTTCTTTGGAACCTACTTGGTACCAGTACTCTTATTAACAATTGCAGTAAGCAATGCAGATCTCAGCTGGTTGATGATTGCGTTTGTCGTTCATTGTGCTGGATTAATTGCGGAACGCTGGCTATTCTTTGCAGAAGCAAATCATCCACAAAACTTGTACTACCAACGCATTGCTTAATTGAGCTAAATACCGAGTTCGCTAAAGTACTCGTAGCGATCCGTATTTAATGTTGAGATACGCCATTCGATTGGCTCATCTTGAATGCCTAAAGCAATCCGTCGAATGGTAATTACTGGCGCTCCTACTTTCAGATGAAGCCATTCAGCATGTTGTTTACTAGCCGCCCCGGCGCGAAGCCGTTCACTAGTGCGAACTACTGTTTGTCCATACTGGGCTTGATAAAGCTGATAAATACTGCCTTCACGATTTTGAAAGGCCGCCCGACTGAGCTTAGAAAAGCGCATCTTGCTTAATGTAATGTGATCGACCAACACACAGGTTTGATCTAGGAAGAGTCGATTAACGATTCGCCATACAGAAGAACCCTCTTTTATAGTGAGCTTGCTAGCCTCTTCTTGATTGGCGCTTCCGCTTTGAAATGAAACAAGTTCTACCCTCGGATAATTCTTATGCTCTGCGTCATGCCTTACAACATGGAAAAAATAGTACAAAAGTCTTTGCTCGTCATGCTCCGCGACATATGTACCTTTGCCTTGCCTACGAATCACAATCCCTTCGGCAACAAGCTCATCGACCGCCTTGCGAAGTGTGCCAATCGATACCTTAAGTTCTTTGGCTAAATCCTTTTCCGCAGGAAGGGCCTGGCCCATGAAAAAACGCCCGCTCACCAGATCATTGGTGATCTTTTGTTTAACTTCTTGATAAGCGGTAATAGCTTTCATGTAGAGAATGGTCACCCAAATAATGGGTGACCAGATCATTACAAGTTATGCAGATTCGTACAGACGGGTTAAGACAAACTCACGATGTCCCAATATTTCAGCGGCAGTGAGTTCACCATTGGCAGTGCGCAGAAGGCAATCAAGTAACTTCTCGCCAGCGCTATCCATGTTCTCCTCACGACGTAAGATACCGGAAACATCAACATCAATATGCTCAGACATTGTCCTTACTGTCTTTGGATTCGCACATAGTTTGATGACCGGCAAAATGGGGTTGCCAATCACATTACCTTGTCCCGTTGGGAAAAAGTGAGCAGCAAAGCCTGCAGCTGCACAAAGGGTGACCATCTCAGCCGCAGCCGATGAAGAATCCATAAAGTGAAGACCTTTTACCGTTGGTGTCTCTGCTTTATCGAGAACGCCGTCAATTAAACATTTCTTACCAATCTTCTGGATATTGCCTAGGGCTTTCTCTTCAATGGTTGTTAGTCCGCCTGCGATATTACCTTTGGTTGGTTGCGAATCAGAGAGATCACTGGTCTTGTGACGCTCAATGACGTCCTGATAGCGATCAAAGACTTGCTTAAACTTGGCCTTAATCTCAGGAGTGCGGCAGCGCGCTTCGACCAAATGCTCACCGCCTGTTAATTCAGTGGTTTCACCAAATACCAAGGTAGAGCCAATATCATAGAGTTTGTCAAAAGCATTGCCAACGGTTGGATTTGCACCGCAGCCTGAAGTGGTATCGGACTCACCACACTTCGTCGAAACCCAGAGCTCAGATAATGGCGCAGAGACGCGTTGCAACTTAGATGCGTGCTTCATCATCTTGTAAGCTGCCTTACTCGCAGCGGCAATCGTAGCAGTATCGCCATTGCCCTCAATCCAAAATCCCTCAACTGGTTTGCCCGACTTTCTGATACCCTCAACCACGGTATTTGTCCATTGGGGCTCAATACCAATCACTACTACCGCGGCAACATTTGGATTGCAACCAGTACCAATCAAAGTACGGAAATGCAACTCGAGGTCAGCGCCAAACTGTAGACGCCCATATGGGTGGGGAATCGCCATAGTTCCTTTGATGTTGTTGGCAACAGCCTCGCATGCTGCGTTGGATAGGTCATCCAGAGGCAGAATAATGACGTGATTACGAATTCCCATGCGACCATTCTCGCGACGGTATCCCATAAATGTAGCTTGCTTCAAATTAATCATTTGTGTTCTCTCAATCAATAAGTAAATAGACTGGCGGCTTACCAGCGCTTGGTCTTAACGTTCTGGACATGCAGATGCTCACCTTTTTTAATGGGCGCAACTACTTTGCCAATATCGATGCCGTACTTAATCACGGTATCACCTACTTTGAGATCTTGAAGAGAAATTTTGTGACCAATTGGAATGTCACTCTCGGATTTAATGTTCAGAGTACTATCTCCGTCCATTACCCAACCCGTTAAATCGGTGCCGGCTTTAACACCCTCCACCACCACAACGCCCACGACATCTCCGGGTTCATGTACGACAAAATGAATCATGCTTTTTCTCCTTAAAAGACCTTCGATTATTTATTCCAACCTGTGCTGATACCACTATTAATTTCTTGCATTACCGCATCGTTTACAGCAATCCCTGTTTGCATTGACTGCGCACGTTGTGCAAAGCGTCGCTGTCCTGGTAAGCGCACTCCCTTATCACTAGCCAATATCGCCAAGAAAGCAGAAATACGTTTCTTATAGATCCCTTGTCCTGATAAACCAGGATCAATGGTGATGAGTAATTGACCAAGGCGCGGTTTATTCCCCTTCATGGCAAAAAAGCTATCCGCCTCATATGAATAATGACTGCCAGATAAACCAACCGCTAGTAACTCAATAATCAGCGCAAGTAATGCACCCTTGTCGCCCCCAAGAGGAAGCATTAATCCTTTTAGGCCCTCATTGGGATCGGTGGTGGGTTTACCAGCCGCATCCAGCGCCCAGCCCAGTGGTATGGACTCCCCTTTTTTTGAGGCAACCAATAACTTACCCCGTGCTACTGCAGATAAAGACATATCAATGACCAATGGATCTTGACCATCAACCGGAAAGGCAGCTGCCAACGGGTTTGTTCCAAAGAGTGCCTTCTTACCTCCCGCCATGGGCATTGCCGCTGGTGTATTGCCCAGAAGAATGGAGACATAGCCCGCCCGAGCAGCGGCTTCGGTAAAGTGTCCTGCAACACCAAAATGATGGGTATTTTTAATAGCAACCAATCCAACACCGTGTGCTTTAGCTAAGCACACAGATAAATCGGTAGCAAGCTTAATGGCCGGAAATGCCAAACCATCTTGCCCGTCCACTAATGCGGATGCAGCCTTGTATTGGTACACCTTAGCTTTGGCTTGAGGATTGACGCGACCATGTTTTGCATGACCAGCATATTGGGCGACGCGAGCTAGGCCATGAGAGGCCAAACCATCCGCTTCAGCAAGCGCTAAAAAGAGTGAGGTATCGGCTGCAGCATCATGGCCAATACCCGCAGCACGTAGACCTTGATAAGCCAATTGCACAACATCATTAAACGAATGACTCACGATTGACTCTCCAAAAATAACTTAACCTCACGCGCAATCATGTTACTGACCCGCGCGTTACTCTCTTCCGTTACCCCAGCAATATGAGGAGTTAGGATTAAATTAGGTACGCCAATGAGATGAGATAACTCCTTAGCTGGCTCACTTGCAAATACGTCGAGTGCAGCTCCACCTAAACGACCAGAGCGCAGACGTTCTGCCAGTGCAGTCTCATCGACAATCCCACCTCGTGCAGTATTTATCAAAAAAGCCCCTTCTCGCATGTTGTCGAGTACATCGGCAGAGAAAAGCCCTTTCGTTTCTGGCAGGAGCGGGAGATGTAAGCTAACGATTTGGCTTTCGGCCAATAGAGTCTCTAATGGATATAGGGCAACCGTGCCGCCCGATAAGGTAATTGCTTGATCGCGAACCAGCGGATCATAGGCGATGCATTGCATGCCCAAGGCAAATGCTTTTTCAGCAACCACGCGCCCGATGCTGCCAAAACCGACAATCCCTAATGTGCTACCAGCGATCTCATGGCACTTTGAGTACTTGGGCCGCGGCCATGCTCCTGACAATGTATCTACAGTCGCACTACTATAAGAACGCATCAATGCCATGGATGTGCCCAATACATACTCAGCAACCGATTCTGCATTTGCACCTGTCGCAGGAATCACTTTGATATTGCGCTGGGCGCAGGCAGGAAGGTCAATATTTTCAAGACCAACGCCTAAGCGCCCCACCACCTTTAGTTTTTGGGCACCCTCAATCAATGCAGAATTGACTTTGGTGAGATTGCGCACAATGAGGGCGTCAGTATTCTTGATGGCGGCTGCGAGCTGCTGAGGATCCTGATAGGCCTCGGGGTCATACCGAACTTCATGCCCTTTTTTAAGGGTTTCTAGGGCTTGACTGGTGATGAACTCAGAGATGAAAATTGCAGACATATCCATATCATATAGATGACCTAGATCTCTTGCAATAGTTCGGTTATCAAACTATGGTTAAATGGATCAGCATTGATTTCGTAATATAAAAATTCCATAAGGAGACATACGATGAACAAGCGCTTTTATCAAGCTATGCGGCAGATTCTGGGGATTGCTGCACTAGTAACTATGGGTTTTGTGAGTCCAGCGCAAGCACAGAGTTGGCCCGATAAACCAATCAAACTAATCATTCCATTTGCTGCGGGAGGCACTACTGACATTATTGGCCGAGTTCTTGCTCAGCAAATGTCAACAATTTTGGGCCAAAACGTTGTGGTTGAAAATCGTGGTGGTGCTGGTGGCAATATCGGTGCGGAAGCAGTTGCCAGAGCACCCGCTGATGGCTATACCCTTTTGCTTGCCTCAGGAAGTATGTTGACCGTTAATCCCCATATGTACAAAAAGATGGCAGTCAACTATTCCAAAGATTTTGCACCGATCTCCACATTGGTGAGCGGTCCAATGATTATCTCGGTTAATCCAAAGTTACCCGTAAACAATCTCAATGACTTGATTGCCCTAGCCAAAACGAAGAACCTTAACTTTGGTTCTGCAGGCATTGGTAGCCAAGTTCATTTAGCTGCCGAGAACTTTATTACTGCTGCAGGTATCAATGCAACTCACATTCCCTATAAAGGCGAAGCTGCTGCTCTGAGCGATTTAATTGCAGGCCAGATTGATTTCTGTGCATGCAATGTGCCTGCGTCAACCGGCTTTATTAAAGGCGGACAAATTAAGGCACTCGCTGTAACAAGTGCCAAGCGACTACCTGCATTACCAAACATTCCAACAGTTGCTGAAGCATCGATTCCAGGGTTTGAGAACGTGGGTTGGTTTGCTTTGATGGCGCCCTCCAATACCCCAAAACTGATCACCGATAAGATCTACGCTGCTGCTGTTAAAGCGGTCAAGAGTGAAGCGATGCAAAAAAGTTTAGAGACCAATAGTCTCACTGCAGTTCTGAATACTCCTAAGGAGCTTGAAGCGCAAATTGTTAGCGAATCGGCTAGATGGGAGAAGGTGATCAAGGCGCGCAATCTTAGTGCCAATTAACCCAACAGACATTCATTTGTATCTCTTGTAGCCCAGCATATTGCTGGGCTTTTTTTATCAGGCCTCAACCAGGATTGTTTCGCCTGGACGGACCATCGTAAAGGCAACCGGTCGTTTTTCGATAGATAGCTGATCGTCCTTGAGTGAAATAGCAGTAAAGTATGAGCTCTCAAGATCCCCTTCTTCGGGGTAATCTTCACGATAGTGTGCGCCACGTGAGTTTTCTCGAACTAACGCTGCTTCCACAACTGTTTTGCTGACTAGGATGAGGTTACGTAGATTCATCCAGTCTTGCCAAGTGAGATTAAATGCGCGATCTGTATCGCCTACACC
>JACCDU011184505.1_pt1 | contig 10551 bp, 9 predicted proteins | sample 7446081 | NCBI WGS metagenome assembly JACCDU01 (sample SAMN15323447, study PRJNA562643) | freshwater metagenome | isolation source: river surface water | place: USA:Blue River Watershed | collected 2017-08-17
AGGAGGGCATTGCGGTGATGCCGCTGCCTTTGCCGGAGGGGCTCAAGGGGCCGCTGCAGTAGACGCTGCCGCGTGGCAGTCCCGGGCTGGCGGTTTCAGGCGCTGGTCATCGCCTCAGGCGATTCACCGATAGATTTTCTGCAGGCCGCAGCGGGCGGGTGGCGGCGGAATGTCCTGGCACTTCTGGAACGCCTCGCCGCCTCGTATGCCATCTCGTGTCCTGAAGGGTGTGAAACACTCCTGCGCCTGTTTGAACTGCTGATGCAGGGCATCGCAGTCCGCTGTTTCCGGGTCCAGGACTGGCGGGTCTTGCGGGAGACCCGCCGTCACGGGAGCCGTCGCGTCGGGCTGCGTGGGGGCGGCTCGGCCGGGCGATGACCTGAGCACATCCGTGGCGCGCTGGTTGTTGATCTCCGCCCGGCGCTTCTGTTCCTCGGTCCGCTCGAACTGGCGTGCGTCATAACGTTTGGCCGAGGATTTGTACTGATCCGGTACGGTGTCGGATATATGGACCCGGCCGGAATCGTCCACCCAGCGGTAGATCTCCTGGGCCATGCCGTGCCGCGGCTGCAGACCCACGAACAGTATCCACAACGTCGCCAAGACCAGACCCATACGCACAGTGCGCGGCGGCGAGGCGGTACACCGGGCCCACGCCGCGAGGGCGGGATGGCTTGAGGTTCGCGTCATGGTTTCCTCCTGTTTCCTGTCGTGATGCCGCTTGCTTCCAAACTGGCGCCGCTCCCCTGCCTGGGCAGTGGGTTGGAGGTCGGCGCCTAAGGGCGGGCCGTCTTTTATATCCGAACCGGGCATCGGGCGTCGGGTCTCAGGACTTGAACTGCAGCGCCGCCAACCTTGCATACAGCCCATCGGCCTGCACCAGCTCCGTGTGCGTCCCCTGTTCCACCAGCCGTCCCTGGTCGATGACCACGATGCGGTCGGCCTGCTGCACGGTGGCCAGGCGGTGGGCGATGACCAGGGTCGTGCGGTCGCGCATGGCCGATTCCAGCGCGGCCTGCACCATGCGTTCGCTCTCGGCGTCGAGCGCGCTGGTCGCTTCGTCCAGCAGGAGCAGGGGCGCGTTCTTGAGCATGGCGCGCGCGATCGCGATGCGCTGGCGCTGGCCGCCCGAGAGGCGCACGCCGCGTTCGCCGAGGAAGGTGTCGTAGCCCTCGGGCAGGGCGCGGATGAAGTCGTCGGCGTAGGCGGCGCGGGCAGCGGCGCGCACTTCCTCATCACTCGCGCCAGGGCGGCCGTAGCGGATGTTTTCCAGTGCGCTGGCCGAGAACAGCACGGGTTCCTGCGGCACCAGGGCCTGGCGTGCGCGCAGGTCCTGCAGCGCCAGCTGATTCAGCGGCACGCCATCGAGCACGATACGCCCGGACTGCGGGTCGTAGAAACGCAGCAGCAGCTGCAGCACCGTGCTCTTACCCGCGCCACTGGGGCCGACCAGGGCCACGGTCTCACCCGGGCGCACCTCGAGCGTGAAATCGGCCAGTGCGGCCTGGGCCGGGCGCGAGGGGTAGTGGAAGCTCACCGCCTCGAAACGCAGGGCGCTGGGGCCCTGCACGGGGGGCAGGGGAACAGGCTGTGCGGGTGAGGTGATCGGCGAGCGGGTGCCCAGCAGTTCCATCAGGCGTTCGGTGGCGCCGGCTGCGCGCAGCAGTTCGCCGTAGACCTCGCCCAGCACGGCGAAGGCGCCGGCCAGCATGATGACGTAGACCACGGTCTGGCCCAGGTGGCCAGCGCTGATCTCACCAGCGATCACCGCCTGCGTGCCCTGGTACAGGCCCCAGAGCAGGGCGCCCGAGGTGGCGGTGATGATGAAGCCCATGAGCGTGGCGCGGGCCCGCACGCGGCGCCGTGCGGTGGCGAAGGCGTTTTCGGTGGCGGTGTCGAAGCGCTGCGTCTCGCGGGTCTCGGCGGTGTAGCCCTGCACCACGGGGATGGCGTTGAGTACCTCGGCGGCGATGGCGCTGGAGTCGGCCACCCGGTCCTGGCTGGCGCGTGAGAGGCGCCGCACCCGTCGGCCGAACCAGACGCTGGGCGCGACGACGATCAGCAGCACACCCAGCACCTGGGCCATGATCAGCGGGTTGGTCCAGACCAGCATGGCCAGGGCCCCAAGGCCCGTCACCGTGCTGCGCAGGCCCATGGAGAAGGAGGAGCCCACCACCGTCTGCACCAGGGTGGTGTCGGTGGTCAGGCGCGAGAGCACCTCGCCGGTCTGCGTCGTCTCGAAGAATTCGGGGCTCTGCTGCAGCACGTGGGCGTAGACGGCGTTGCGCACGTCGGCGGTCACACGCTCGCCCAGCCAGCTCGTCAGATAAAAACGCATCGCAGAAAACACGCCCATGGCCGCAGCCACGGCAAACAGCAGGGCGAAGTGGCCGCGCAGGGACAGCAGCTGGGCGTTGCGGTCCTGCGGCAGCAGGCCCTGGTCGATCAGCTCGCGCAGGGCCAGCGGGAAGGCCAGGGTGGCGCCGGCGGCCAGGATGAGGAAGAGCAGGGCCAGCGCGATCTGCGTCCGGTAGGGCCGCAGGAAGGGGCGCAGGCCGCTGAGGGAGCGCGGCTGGGCACGGGGGCGTTCGCTGGACATGATGCCGGTGAGCATAACCGGCGCCGGCCGCGGCCCTGGGTCAGCGCCGCGCCAGCACTTCGCGCAGCTTGGCTGCCAGTTCGTCGATGTGGAACTTGGCGATGTAGGCGTCGGCGCCCGCGCTCTGGGCCTGCAGCTCGCTGGCGGTGCCGGTGAGCGAGGAGTGCACCACCACCGGCAGGCTGCTGTACTGCACGTCGGCCTTGATCTGGCGCGTGAGGGTGAAGCCGTCCATCTCGGGCATCTCCAGGTCGGTCAGCAGCAGCGCCACCTTGTCGCGCACGGTCTTGCCCTCGGCCTTGGCCTGGGCGGCCAGGGCCTGCAGGCGTTCCCAGGCTTCCTTGCCGCTTTTGGTCATGATGTAGGGCACGCCCAGGGAGTCCAGGCCTTTTTCGATGATGCCGCGCGCCATGGCAGAGTCGTCGGCGGCCAGCAGCACGGTGCCCGGTGGCAGTTCGAGCCGCCCGCCCGAGGCTTTTTCGAAACGCGTCTGGTCGGGCATGACCTCGTGCAGGATGCGTTCGACGTCGATCACCTGCGCCAGGCGCGAGTTCTCGGCGTCGCCGTCGACGCGCGCGATGCTGGTGACCAGTTCGCCCCCGTGGCCCTCGGCCGAGAGCACGTGTTTCCAGTCCACGCTGACGATCTCGCTGACCTCCTCGACCGCAAAACCCTGGGTGGTACGGGCGAACTCGGTGACGAGCAGGATGCCTTCTCCCTTGCGGGGTGTGCAGCCGGTGATGGCCGGCAGGTCGATGACGGTGATGATCTGGCCGCGGATGTTGGCCACGCCCAGCACGTGCGGCGGTGCATTCACCATCTTGGTGATGGCCGGCATGACCATGATCTCGCGCACCTTGAAGACATTGATGCCGAAGAGCTCGCGCCGGTCCGTGCCGGCCGCCTCGCCCAGACGGAAGAGGAGCAGTTCGAACTTGTTGTGGCTGCCCGGGTTGTGGCGGTCGTCGGCGGTGCGGGAGGCGGGATGTGAACTCATGGCACAGAGCGTAGCGCCTTGCGCCCTGGCCGGCAAGGCCGGTGGTGAAAAATGCACGTTTCGGCCGGCCGGCCAAGTCCGCAAGAATCGGGTGGTGTGCCGCTCAGGCCCGGGCCAGAATAGGCCCCATCACCGCTGCTCGTGCCCTCATGACTTCCGCCAGCTTTTTCCAGCTCATCCTGCTCGCCGCCATCTGGGGCGCGTCCTTCCTGTTCATGCGTGTGGCGGTGCCGGCGCTGGGCCCCGTCTGGCTGATCGAGTGGCGCGTGCTGCTGGGCGCCCTGGCGCTGGCCCTGGCAGGGCGCTGGATACGCCACAGCCTGCAGCTGGGGGCGCACTGGCGCCACTACCTGGTGCTGGGCCTGTTCAACAACGCGCTGCCCTTCGTGCTCTTTGCCTGGGCGGCCCAGACCCTGACCGCCTCGCTGCTGTCCGTGGTCAATGCCACGGCGCCGATCTGGGGGGCGGTGATCGCCTGGGCCTGGCGCGGCGAGGCGCTGAAGGGGCGCGCCATCCTGGGCCTGGCCCTGGGTGTGTCGGGGGTGGCCCTGCTCATGGGGCTGGATCCGGCCATGGTCAAGCCGGGTGCGGGCTGGGTGCTGGCCTGCGTGCTGCTGGCACCCGGCTGTTATGCCATCGCCAGCCACTATGCCAGGTCGGCCGGTCCTGGCCTCTCGCCCTATGCCCACGCCCACGGCAGCCTCTGGGCGGCCGCCCTGCTGCTCTGGCCCTTGCTGCCTTTTGCCGGCCATGCTCCCCTGCCCGAAACCGCCACGCCCGTCCTGGTCTGGAGCGCGGTGCTGGGCCTGGGTCTGATCTGCACGGGCCTGGCCTACCTGATGTACTTCCGCCTGGTGGCCACACTGGGTGCGGCTTCGGCCCTGACGGTGGCCTTCCTGGTGCCGGTCTTCGGCATCCTCTGGGGCCACCTCTTCCTGGGGGAGACCGTGGGCTGGCAGACCGTGGCTGGTGCCGTGATGGTGCTCACGGGCACGGCGCTGGTGACGGGCTTCGATCCCAGGTCGCTGTGGCGGCGCCAGGGAGGGCAGCCGTGACGGCGCCGGACCTCGTCCCCCAGCGCCAGTACGAGCTGGTCGCGCAGGCCATCCGTTACCTGCGCACGCATGCCCGTGAGCAACCTGGCCTGGCCGAGCTGGCCCGGGCCGTGCACCTGAGCGAGCATCACCTGCAGCGGGTCTTCGCCTCCTGGGCCGGTCTCACGCCCAAACGTTTCCTGCAGTACCTCAGCAAGGAACACGCCCTGCAGTCCCTGCGCGAGGCGCAGGACGTGCTGGCTGCCGCGCAGGCCAGCGGCCTGTCAGGCCCGGGGCGGCTGCATGACCTGATGGTGAGCTGCGAGGCCATGACCCCGGGCGAGATCAGGAGCGCTGGCGCCGGTGTGGTCGTGGGCTGGGGCGAAGCCGGCACACCTTTTGGACAGGTGCTGGTGGGCTGGACCCCACGCGGCATCTGCTACCTGGCCTTCCTGGACGAGGACTCGGCGGTGCGCCGGGCCGAGCTGCGGGCCGCCTGGCCCGCTGCCGAGCTGAGGCGCGACGACGGCGAGGCGCGGCGCCTGATGGAGCGGGTCTTCCCGGCCACGCCGCAGCCGGGCCGCCTGCACCTGCTGCTGCGCGGGACCAATTTCCAGATCAAGGTCTGGGAGGCCCTGCTGCGCCTGCCCCCGGGCCGGCGTGTCTCCTATACCCAGCTCGCGGCCCTGGCCGGCACGCCGCGCGCCCAGCGTGCCGTGGGCAGCGCCCTGGCCGCCAACACCATCGGTTTCCTGATCCCCTGCCATCGTGTGATCCGCGAGAGCGGGGAGAGCGGGCACTACCGCTGGGGGGATGAGCGCAAGAGTGCCATGCTGCTCTGGGAGGCAGGGACGTCTACACGTTTGCAGGCCTGAGGCCGGCCGGCCTGCGCAGTACCCGCATGGCGCACCCGTGTTCTGCCGTGGCGCCTGCGCCGGCGCGCAGGCTGGGGCAAGATGCCGCGCTTCGTTTCTCCTGTTTTCCTCTTCCCATGACCACCCTGTTCACCCCGCTGCAAGTGGGCGCCCTGAGCGTGCCCAACCGTGTTTTCATGGCCCCGCTGACGCGGGCCCGCGCCGGTGAGGCGCACCTGCCCAACGCCCTGATGGCCGAGCACTATGCCCAGCGCGCCAGCGCCGGCCTGCTGATCGCCGAGGCCACCATGGCCATGGAGGGCCATTCGGCCTTCTGGAAGGAGCCGGGCATCCATTCCCCCGCCCAGGTCGAAGGCTGGCGCCTGGTGACGGATGCCGTGCATGCCGCGGGCGGCCGCATCTTCCTGCAGATCTGGCACGGCGGCCGCGCCTGCCACCCCGACCTCAACGGCGGCGCCCAGCCCGTGGCGCCGAGCGCGATCGCCATCACGAGTGATCAGGTCCACACGCCCCGGGGCAAGGTGTCCTACACCGAGCCGCGTGCCCTGCGCGACGACGAGCTGCCCGGCATCGTGGCCGGCTTCAAAAAAGCCGCCGAAAACGCCAAGGCTGCGGGTTTTGACGGCGTGGAAGTGCATGGTGCCAACGGCTACCTGCTCGACGAATTCCTGCGCGATGGCGCGAACCAACGCAGCGGACCGTATGGCGGCCCGCGCGAGAACCGTGCGCGCCTGCTGTTCGAGGTGCTGGAAGCCAGCTGTGCCGTCTGGGGCAGCGAACGCGTGGGCCTGCGCCTGTCGCCGCTCAACAGCTTCAACAGCATGATCGACAGCGACCCCGTCGGCCTGACGACCTGGCTGGCCGGCGAACTGAACCGTTTTGATCTGGCCTATCTCCACCTGATGCGCGGCGACTTCAAGGGCCTGCAGAAGGGGGACGTCATGACGCCGGCGCGTGCCGCCTACAAGGGCGTGCTGATCGGCAACATGGGCTACAGCGGTGAGGAGGCCGCGCAGGCGGTGGCTGTGGGCCAGCTCGACGCCGTGGCGTTTGGTGTGCCTTTCCTGGCCCACCCGGACCTGCCCGAGCGCCTGCGCATCGGGGCGCCACTCAACAAGGCGAACCCCGCCACCTTCTATACCGAGGGCCCTGCGGGTTATACGGACTACCCCCGCCTTTGATCTGCGTCAACCCGGCTGCGTCCGGCGCTTGAGAAGCCGGGGGCTGTTCCCTATATTTTTTGCAAGGCCGCGCGCGGTGCGTGGCCGGCAAAAGCATGGAGGACAGCATGAACTCTCTGATCTCACGTGGCAGCCTGTTCGACGACTTCTTTCGTGACGTGGCGCCGGGCTTTTACGTCAAGCCGCTGCACGGCGACCCCCTGCCCAGCCCGGGTTCGATCAAGATGGACGTGAAGGAAAACGGCGGTGCCTACACCGTCTCGGCCGAGATCCCGGGCGTGCGCAAGGAAGACATCCACGTCACCATCGAAGGCGGCATGGTGATGGTGCGCGCCGAGGTCAAGCAGGAAGACCAGCAGACCGAAGGCGACAAGGTGCTGCGCAGCGAGCGTTACTACGGCTCGGTCTCGCGGGGCATCCAGCTGCCCCAGGACGTGGACCAGGGCCAGGCCAAGGCGAAGTACGACAACGGTGTGCTCACGCTGACGCTGCCCAAGAAGCAGGGCGTGGGCGGGCAGAAGCTGCGCATCGAGTGAGAGGGCCTGACGCAAAGCAAGGACAGGGACCGGAGTCCCTGTCTTTACCTGGGTGGGGACGCTTGATCAGAGCTGTTCCAGCGTGCCGCGCACGACCTGTTTCCACACCGACGGCGCCTGGCCCGGGCGCAGGCGCACGAGGTAGACCTCGTCGTTGGCCTGCTTGATACGGGCCACGGCCTCGGCCACGGGCAGGTCCAGCAGGGCGGCCAGCACCAGCGGGTTCACGCCGCCGTGGGCCACGATGGCCACGCTGCCGCTGCGATGCCTGGCGGTGATCTCGCGCACGGCGCTCTTCACACGGTCGGCCTGGCTCTGCAGCGACTCGCCGCCGTCCAGGGCATCGTCCAGCACGCTGCCACGTCGGCCGAACTCGGCAAACAGCGCCGCGCTGCGCTCGTCCTCGAAGATGCCTTCGAACTTGCCGAAGGAACGCTCGTTGAGGGCGGGCAGTGCGGTGACGGGCGTGCTGCCCGCGAAGGCCGCGGCCGTCTCCTGCGCGCGCTTGAGTCCGCTGCTGTAGATGTGGGTGAACTTCACCCCGGCCAGGCGCTGACCGAGTTCGTTCGCCTGGCGGCGCCCGGTCTCGTTGAGCACGTTGTCCGTGGCGCCTTGCAGGCGTTTTTCGAGGTTCCAGGCCGTCTGGCCATGGCGCACGAGGTAGAGGTCGAACACGGAGTCGTCCTGCTGGGCCTGGGTCAGGCCGGGCAGGAGGGCCATGGCGCCGGCAGTGCAGAAGGCCGTGATAAGTTGGCGGCGTTGCATGGTCAGGTCCTTTCAGCGGGCGTTCAGGAATTCCGGCACGTGCAGCAGGATGAACTCGTTGTCATCGTTGCGACCCAGCTGGCGTCCCGAGGAGTAGGGCAGGTTGTTGTCGTTGGCAACCACGATGTGCTCGGCATCCACCACGTCCACGTCCTCGATGGTCACGAAGGGGAAGGTGAACTTGCCGTTGGCGCCGCCGACCAAGGCCCGGCCCTTGGGGTCCTGGATGTCCATCAGGTCCACGTAGCCGATCTTGCGCACGAAGCCGTCGGCATCCGCATCCTTGAGGCTGATCTTGTAGACACGCTTGAACTTCGCGGGGACGTTCTGGCAATCCGGGCGGGCCGGGCCGTTGCAGGCCGTGCTTTCCAGGCCCTCGCCGTTGTCGCGCTCGATGATCAGGCCGGTGTCGGCGTCGATCATGTTGAAGTCGCCGATGTTGTTGCCCTTGAGTTCCAGCGCGTATTTCCACGAACGGCCGGTCCACTCACCCTTGGCCACGTTGAACTCCAGCAAGCGCAGATATTCACGGCCGTCCTTGTTCTCCCACTGCTTGCTGTTCTCATCCCAGAGCGGGCCCTCGAGCAGGGGGTAGAGGAACTGGCCGTCCTTCGATGCGGCCATGCCTTCGTAGCCGCGTGAACGGCGCACCGGGGTGCTGAAGGCGCCGGGCACCGCCGGGGCGCTGACGCTGTAGTGATCGGGCGAGCGGGCCAGCTTGCCGTCCACCATCGTGCTGTGCACGGACTGCACCTTGCCCTGGCGGTCGGTCTTGATCAGGTAGGGGCCGAGCTCGTCGCCGAACCAGACGCTGTTTCCGATGATCTGCATGGACTCGATGTCGAAGTCCGCGCCCGTCAGGTAGCGCTTTTTTGTGCCTTCATTGACGATGAGGAAGGGCACTTTGTGCTCGGGGTCGTGCAGGAAGAAGGTCTTGAGACGCTGGACCTTGCCGCTCTTCCAGTCGGGCTTGACCTGGTGGAACATGAGCATGGCGTCGGGTGAGTTGGCCTTGCTGCCGAAGCCGTTGTCGGTCAGCACCCAGTAGCTGCCGTCCTTCATGGACTTGATGCCCGAGAAGCCCTGCACGGGCTGGCCCTGGAAAGGCAGGCTGATGCCCGTGGGCTTGGGCGCGTCCTTGGCCGAGAGGTAGGAGCTGCCGGCGATCACGCCCAGGCGGTCTTCGCGGCGGCCGTCGGGCGTGGTGTACTTGCCCGAGGTCTGCAGGCTGGCCGGTGCGTCCTTGGGGGCGGCGATGTAGGTCTGGGCCGGCAGCAGGGCATGGCCCGCGAGCGTGGCGGGGAAGGCGTTTTGCGCCTGGGCAGGCAGGGCTGCGGCGAGCAGCAGGAGTGACAGCAAAGGGGTGAGGCGCATGGTGTGCAGGCGGTGGTTGGTGGGAACCCCCGCATGCTAGGCAGCGCAGATGACAGTCGCGTGACCGTGTGTGGCTGCTCAATCGCCAGGCAGTTCAGCCTCGATCCAGCCACGCAGGCTGTTGAAGACAGCCAGGCCCTCGGCGCGTTGGAGCGCTTCGACGGGAATCACGGCTTCGGCAATACGCCCTTGTTCCAGCCAGATCTCGCGCCCCACGCCGCCCAACAGGCCGCAGGCCAGCGCGGGTGTCAACCAGCGGCCGTCCAGCTTCACGGCGACATTGCAGCGGGTACCCTCGGTCAGTTCTCCGCGTGCATTCCACAGCAGGGTGTCGAAGACCGCAGGGTCGCGCGGGGCCTGGGCCTCGTAGTGCGCGCGACGGGTGGTCTTGTGACGGATGAACTCGTCGGGGGCATCGATGGGCTGCGCGGCGAGTTGCACCCGCGCCCGTGCGGGCGCGGGCTCCATGGGGTAGCTTTCGGCCTGTACCTTGCCGCCGGCGGCCAGCAGCAGGCGCAAGCGGCGCAGGCCATGGGGGTGTTGTGCGGCCTCCTGAGCCAACGCTGCCTGCAGCGCAGGCTGATCGCAGGCAAAACCGAAATGCCGGGCCGCACGTGCCATGCGTGCGAGGTGGCGTGCAGCTTCGTGCAGCTGACCGTCTTCCAGGCGCAGGGTCTCGAGCAGTTCGAAGGGCTGACTGGCGCGGTCGAGGAAGGCGCGCTTGTGACGCCACTCCCGCCACTCGCCTTCGGCCGTGGCGTCGCTGGTGATGCCGCTGCCGATGCCGCAGCGCAGTTGTCCTTGTTGTACGGTGACGGTGCGGATCGCCACATTGAAGGTGGCGTGCCCGCCCGGGCGCACGACGCCCATGGCGCCGCAGTAGACCCCGCGGGGCTGACCCTCCAGTGCATGGATCAGGCGCATGGCCTGCACCTTGGGCGCGCCGGTGATGGAACCGCAGGGAAAGAGCGCGCCGAAGACCTGGGCCAGGGTGGTGCCCGCGCGCACACGGGCGGTGACGTCCGAGCTCATCTGCCACACCGTGGGCAGGGCCTCGGTGTGGAAGAGCCGGGGCACTGACACGCTGTGGGGCTCGGCCACGCGTGAGAGGTCGTTGCGCAGCAGGTCCACGATCATTACATTCTCGGCGCGCTCCTTGGGAGAGCTACGCAGGGCCTGCTCGTGGGCCT
>JACCDU010870607.1_pt1 | contig 10549 bp, 10 predicted proteins | sample 7446081 | NCBI WGS metagenome assembly JACCDU01 (sample SAMN15323447, study PRJNA562643) | freshwater metagenome | isolation source: river surface water | place: USA:Blue River Watershed | collected 2017-08-17
AGAATTCTAGCACTTAAAAACAACGGATACTCATTTTATCCAAATTCGGAGATTTTTAAACTAAGTGAATATTTAAATGAAACCGCGTAACCCTTTTGCATTTAAAGAATTCGTAATACACCAGGAAAATGTTTCACTCCCAGTTACAACCGATGCCTGTTTATTTGGTGCATATGTAAAATTTAATGATGCATCAAGTATTTTAGACCTCGGTACAGGAACTGGATTACTCATGTTCATACTAAACCAAAGATACCCCTCTTCAAAAATAACCGGAATTGAACTTCAAGAAAACGCATTTGAATGTACTTTAAACAATATAAAAATCAATAAAAAAGAACAACAATTACATGTTATGCAAGGTGATTTTTTTACCTTCCCGTATACGAATAAATTTCAATCTATAATTTGCAATCCTCCGTTCTTCAAAAATTCACTTATTTCTAAGTCTAAAAGTGAAGCAATTGCAAAGCACTTTAGTGAATATACCTTTAAAAATCTATTCAATTTAATTTATGAATTGTTAATGAACAAAGGCGAAGCTTGGTTAATGTTGCCAAATATGTCTATAGAAGAAATAAATAACAGTTTAATCTGTACAGAACTAGTTTTGCAAGAACAAATTTTAATTAAATCTAAACAAAATAAACAACCCCATATTTGTTTTATTAAACTTGTATCTGACATTACATGTACCTCGAAAACAGAAATCACAGAAATTGTTGTTTATGATGATGAAAATAAATATACAACACAATCAAAAAAAATTCTTTCCCTAATATATTTGCATCTAATGTCTTAATCAAAAAAAGAATCGTATATTTGGAATTGAAAAATGTCAAATTTGTTTAAATATGCATTGGAAAAGTCCTTGTTTGGTGTTTGCAACCAATTGGGAGATTATATGCAAATTTCAACCAAAAGCGTTAGAATGTCCTTTATCTATGCATCATTTTTTACTTTAGGTTCACCAATTATCTTTTATCTAATATTTGCTTTTTGGCTTAATATAAAGAAGTATTCCCAGGAAAGACGCACGCGAATTTGGGATTTATAATTAGAAATTACTACTAATTGTAAATCTTACACCACTAAATGCAGGTTCTTCACGGCAAATTCCACCTGAACAATTCACCCCTTGTTGTTGTTTCAAATAGGATAACGTATAAAAACTACCAGCATGGTTGTAGCTAATGAATACCGTTGGATAATGCAATATAGTATTCGCGATTGTCATTCTTTCATATCGGTGCGGTTCAATGTTTACCATATCACCCACAGAAAACGAAATACTTTTATTGAAGTAATATTCTATCATGAGGTTTGCAAATGAACCTTGGTCGCGGTCTGTACTTAAATATTGTGCTTCAATACGTAAACTTTTTCCTTTTCCAATTTTATGCAACCATTCTACAAATGGAGTTAACGTATACACTGGATCATATTCCGGTTCTTGTTCGTATACAGCCTGATTATAATAAATAGTTTGTAACCCCAATTTTAATTTATCACCGTTTGAAAATGACCTAGTTATTTCACCATTGTATTCTTGAAACAATTTAATTTTAACATTTTCATTTTTTAATGAATCAAAAACCCCATTGTGTTTTAATGACCTAACGAAACTTGCATTGAAAGTTATCCTTGTTTTATTCCCAATTTTCAAATCTAATTCACCTTGTACACCTTCTTCACCCAAATCTTGAGCAGGGGCATTATATCTTGCCATTAATCTATATGTATTTTGTTTTGTCATGGAAGGCAAATAACTAATTAATCCGTCCAATAAATTTTCTCGAGGTGAGGTGCGTAGAGGAAAATGATCTACATATCTACCTTGTATATTTAGACCAATAGACAAAAGTGGTAATTTTCCCCCAAGTTTAATTTTACTTTTTCCCCAACTAACTGAAGCCAAATGAACTTTACCCGATTTTAATTCAAGATTATTCTTTTGATTTACAATCGCCTCCTTTGTTTTGTAATTTGATTCTAAATTTACTGCAAAATTCCCCAAATTATAATTTAAATAATAATTAAAACCATATACATTATACTTCGGATAAAATTGATTTTCCCGATCATATGTATTAATGATTGAGACTAATTCCTCCATTGTCTGCCTATCTAGATTACGATTTATCGCTGAAGACCCAATGCTCAGATTCCCGAGATTAATTACCCTTGATTCTGAGATTTTAATTTTAGGTAAATCAATTTCTCCTTCAATATTTATACCACTTAAAACCTGCGGAGAATACTTGAATCTTGTTCCGCTGCTCATATTGCCTTTCTGATTGCCAGAAAATCCTTTTATTCTCCATTTGTCATTAATTTGATAATTTACTCTTATACCTTGAATTGAATAATCAATCCCAATTTGTCTTTGTTCATATGCTCTAAACAATATTCCCGAACCAAATTGATCATAAAAAGACCCCACAGTTACATTTAATTTGTCTATTTGCTTGCTTATCTGCCAGAATCCAATCCCATGATCAGTATAGGCATCTAATGGGTCTAATAATGGCGAATTATTAAAACCATCATACCGCACTATAAAATTGTAATCGTTAATTCGATATTGCATAAACAACCAAGCATCTGTGCTGGCTGTGTTTTCTTTGTAAACTCTTGTGTTTGCCCCAATTTTATCATCTCGAAGATACTTCTGATAATTCAAAATTAAATTTCCACTGAACTGACCCTTAGATTTGGTATCAGTTGAGCTTTGGCTCATTGCATTGTTTAAATCAGACAATAACAAAAGCAATGTAAAAAGTTTAAAAATTTTACTCATAATTTTCTGTAAATTTTCACAAAACTAGGTATAAGCATGGAATATATATGATGAAAATTACATACCATCAAATATTCATAGTATTTTTGTCTTAATGGTAAATCAAGGAAGTATACTGCCAAACAAAAGGAAATTATATATTGAAAGCTATGGTTGTGCTATGAACTTTTCAGATAGTGAAATTATTGCCACAATAATGGCCGAAAATGGCTTCGAAACTACAAATGATGAATTCCAAGCAGACGTTATTTTTTTAAATACATGTGCAATTCGCGAAAATGCAGAGCAAAAAATCAGAGACAGATTAAAACACCTAAGGTCAAATAAAAAAACAAATAAGGACCTAATAATAGGAGTTTTAGGATGCATGGCCGAAAGACTTAAAAACAAACTCCTTGAAGAAGAGAAACTTGTTGATGTTGTTGCAGGACCAGATAGTTATAGAGAATTACCCAAGTTAGTAGCTGAGGTTGATGATGGAGGAAGAGCAATAAACGTACTACTTTCAAGAGAAGAAACTTATGGTGACCTGAATCCGATACGCCTAAATTCTAACGGTGTAACTGCATTCGTAAGTATAATGAGAGGTTGCGACAATATGTGCAGTTTTTGTGTTGTACCTTTCACTAGAGGTCGCGAAAGAAGTAGAGATCCAGAAAGCATTTTAATGGAAGTAAAAGAGTTGCAAAGTACTGGATTTAAAGAAATAACACTCTTAGGTCAAAATGTTGACAGTTACTTGTGGTTTGGTGGAGGTCCTAAAAAGGAATTCAAGAGTCTTACCGATGACGAAAGATTAAATTCAACTGACTTTGCTCAATTATTAGAAATGGTCGCTATCGCTGTGCCTAATATGAGAATCCGATATAGCACAAGCCACCCGAGAGATATTACAGAAAAAGTTGTAGAGGTAATGAAAAAATATGATAATATCTGTAATTACATACATTTACCAGCGCAAAGCGGAAGCAATAAAATTCTTGAATTAATGTCTAGAAATTATACACGTGAGTGGTACTTGGAAAAAATTTCCATGATTCGTTCAATAATTCCAAATTGTGGAATTTCATGTGATATTATCGCTGGATTTTGCTCCGAAACTCATCAAGATCATTTGGAAACTTTAAGTTTAATAGAACTAGCTCAATTTGAATTCAGTTATATGTATAAATATAGCGAAAGACCAGCAACGCCTGCAGCAAAAAAACTTAAAGACGATGTTGAAGAATCAATAAAAGGGGAAAGACTAACTGAAATTATTAAATTACAAAATTCAATAAGTCTGAAAAAAAACATGGCATATATTGGACAAACAGTTGATGTGTTAATAGAAGGTGATAGTAAAAAAAGTAAAGACTTTTGGATGGGAAGAAATGACCAAAATGTTGTTGTCGTTTTTCCGAAAATTAATCAACAAAGAGGCGATATTGTTTCTATTTTAGTAGAAAATGCTACTACTACTACCCTTATCGGCAAAGCAATTTAGGATAATACTTTAATATTTTTTTGCTCGTGTTCTCCTTTGATTTTTGTATTTTTCAAAAAGAGCTTCGGGAAGTATTGATTCTAAATTTTTAAACTTCTCAATTTTGGCTTGTTTTATATCCGATTTAACCACCTCAGGTAAATGAGGAAAATCGTGCTTTATTTGTGCCTTTTTTGTCTCATAATTCAACTCTTGTTCATACAAGTGTTTAATTATAAAAAGATTGCATGAGTTTTTTCTACAAAAAGCGAATACTTTTCTTGCTGCATTTTGTTCAGTTTCTAGATCACTTTTGCAAGCTACTCTCAACCATTTTGGAATTCTTGATTCTCCAAATTTGCGATTAAACAAAAATATCGAAGCAAATCGAGTTATAATAGTAGAAAGTTTTGTGGTTGTTGAGATTTGACGAGTATAGTTCACTTTGAGATTATTCGGTTAGATAAGAAGATTATTTTACCTCTTACACCACAAAGAACATGCCAAATAGTTTAAATCCCTAGTGACTTATGCCATTTTTGTGTCTGAATTGTCTATGAACCCAAAGAATAGCGCTGTCTAATGTTCAATAACATATCAGTCGTCATATCCTCCAAATTAAAGTCTGGTTCCCAACCCCAATCTCTGCGTGCTTCAGAATCATCAATTACCGCTGGCCAGGAATTTGCAATATTCTGGCGATAGTCCGCATTATATTCTATTGTAAAATCCGGAATATGCTTTTTAATTTCACCATAAATTTCTTCAGGGGAAAAACTCATTCCAGCAAGATTATAGCTCATTCTCATTTTTATTTTACTTTCATCAGCATGCATTACCTCTAATGTGGCTTTTATTGCATCAGGCATATAAAGCATTGGCAATATAGTGTCCTTCTCTAAAAAACAATTGTGATGTTGTGTCTTTAATGCATCATGATAAATAGATACTGCATAATCTGTAGTTCCCCCGCCTGGTTCAGATTTATAACCAATTAAACCTGGATACCTTAAACTTCGAGTATCTACGCCCCATCTATTGTAATAATACTGAATGTATAATTCACCCGCATATTTACTAATTCCATATACAGTTGTTGGATCCATTGGACCGTATTGGGGCGTATTAAATCGTGGGGTATTTGGCCCAAAAGCGGCAATGCTACTTGGCCAATATACTCTTTTTATTGAATGACCTTCTTTTGCTGCATTTAACACATTAAAAAGTCCTTCCATATTTAACTTCCAGCCAAAATCAGGATTCTTTTCGGCTGTTGCACTTAACAATGCTGCCAAATGATACACTTGTGTGGGCTTATATCTTTGTAAAATTTCCTTAAATTTCAATTCATCTAAAATGTCAAGCACTTCAAAAGGACCAGTTTCAAAAATTTCGCTATCATTTTTTCTTATATCCGCAGATATAACATTTGATTCACCATAAATCCCCCTCAATGACTCAACCAACTCTGTTCCAAGTTGCCCACAAGAACCAATGACTAACACTCTTTCGTTTGACATAATTTCTAAATTTATACAAATTAAGGCCCTTAAAATTAAAAATCATATGTAAAAATAAAAGAAAAAGAAAAAATCTTTGGGGGATAAACTTCTAATTGGTGTATTCATAAGGATAATCAAACAAAACCATGAAAGAACAACTCGAATCAAATGTCTTAACAAAATATGCCGCAGGTTTAATGGAGGCGGATGAATTAAGAATTTTAGAAGATTGGTTAAAGCAAAATCCTCAATTCATGAACACCCTTGCATTTGTGCAACAACAAGTGAAAGCAATGACTATTGAAAACTCATTCCTAAGATAATTTTATGGAAAACAATTCAAAACCCAAGGATAATCACATCAGCCAAGAATATTTGGAAGTGTGGGATCTTGCAAAAAATTATTCTCTACCTGAGGCTCAATCCAATGATGTTGCATGGAAAAAACTTCAGGATGCAATTCAAAATCAACCTACTAAGAGTCCATTAAAGATTTCTTTCACTAAAATAATATCAGTTGCCGCGTCTTTGCTTCTTTTAGCATTAGCTGGAGCATACATGTTCTTTGCTCTAAACCCTAAAACGACTAACATAAATTACGTTACGAGTGCAAAAGAAACTAAAAACATTACCTTGCCCGATGGTTCTATCGTATTGCTTAATCCAAATAGTAAACTTTCAATAAGCTTTAATAAAAACAACAGAAATTTAAATCTTTCTGGAAATGCTAGATTTGAAGTAAAACGGAATGAGAATGCCCCTTTTGTGGTAAACACAGAGAGCGGAAATGTGACAGTTTTAGGCACAGGGTTTGATGTAAATGCTTACAAAAACTCACAATTCAGTGTTTACGTTAATCACGGCAAGGTGAAAGTAGAATCAAATAATGAGGAAGCAATTTTGACTAAAGGAAACTATATTTACAAATTCGAAAACCACTTGATTTTAACTCAAAAAACTGAAAATCCTGTCAAATTAGAAAATAAAATTATACATTTTAATGAAGCTACTTTGAATGAAATAATACAAACTCTTTCGCACATCTATTCGAAAGAAATAAATATTTCGAATTTGAACAAACAAAAGTTAAATGAAAAATTCACAGGCACTATAAATTATGAACAAGATTTAAATGATGTTTGTAAAATCATTAATGCCGCAATGAATACAAATCTTACAGTGATGTAAATTTGACAAATACCTTTAAGAAACTCGCTTTTTTATAACTAAATTTGTTTACTACGTGAACAAATTTTTTTCTTTTTGGGGGATATTCTTAAGTCTAAATTTTGGAATTGCACAAACTCCCAGTTCATATTTTGTTCCTAATATTGGTCAGATTGATTTAAATGAATCAACGGATTATCCTATTGCTTACGTAGAATTACCCCTTGCCAAGGTATATATTCTTGAAAACGGACTAAGAATTTCGGTTATAAATATAAAAGACAAACCCAATATCCACAAAGCATTCCACTATAAAGGGCTCGATACACAATTCACCGTCAATTATCAAGTCTTCGATATTAGAATGAAACACTCATTGGTTCCAACTTCCATAAAATTTTCGGAAGACGCCCCCTATTATTTAAATTTTTATCTTGGCTCGAATCCAGAAAAATGGAAATCAGGTGTTACCCCTTCTAATAAAATTACAATCTCAAATGTTTATCCTAAAATTGACTGGGTTGTTTACATAAAAGACAACCAAATCGAATTTGATTGGGTTTTACACAAAGGTGCAGATCCAAATCTAATAAAAGTGGACTTTGCAGGAATGGATTCTCTTTTATTTCTTAATAATACACTTCAATTGTGTTCTAAAAATGGAAACTTTACAATAAATCCGCCCAGAACCTATCAACAAAAAAACAAAAATAAATTACATGAAATTAAATGCAATTACAAAAAATTGGGTTCTACCCTATTCGGTTTTGAATTAGGTTCTTATGACAGTTTAAAAACATTGATAATTGATCCCGTGCTGGTATTCAGTACTTATAGTGGTTCTCAGGCGGATAACTTTGGATTTACTGCTACTTACGATACTGCTGGAAATTTATTTGCCGGAGGCATTGCGGATGCAAATATTAGAAATTACCCTGTAACAACTGGTTCCTTTCAAACAATTTATGGTGGAAGCAACAATGGGGCAGATCCTGTTAATCTACCGTGTGATATAAGTATTAGTAAATATAGTTCCGACGGTAGAAAATTGTTATATGCTACTTACCTCGGTGGAAATAATGATGATTATCCACATAGTATATGTACTGATATTCATAACAACTTATTACTTTTAGGATCAACACTCTCAAATAATTTTCCCATTCACAAAGATTCGTTTATCCAAAACACCAATCAAGGCAATTATGACATTGTAATTGTAAAACTTAATCCAGATGGAACAAAACTCCTCGGAAGTACTTATTTAGGAGGAACAAATCAAGATGGTTTTCAAAATAACAGTGGTGCTTTCAAAAGTCAACTTCTTTATAATTATGCAGACAATTACAGAGGAGATATAAACTCAGACTTAGATGGAAACGTATACATCGCCACTTGTTCGCGATCAACAAATTTAAACGCAATTAAACCTGGTTTTCAAAGCACAAACAAAGGCCGCACTGATGCTCTAATTTTATCGTTATCCCCAAATTTAAGCTTCGTACGGTGGTCTACGTTTCTTGGTGGAAATGAAGACGATGCCGCTTATTCTTGTAGATTTGATGATTCTGATAATTTATTTATTTCTGGAGGTACAAATAGCCAAAATTTTCCAATTGTAGGCAAAAAACCTATTCAAAATTTAAATTTTGGTAATATTGATGGGTTCATTGTTAAATTTGATAAAAATTTTGGAATATATAAAGTCGGAACTTTTTGGGGAACTAATCAATACGATCAAATTTATTTTGTAGATTTAGATAGAGATGGTAAAGTTTATTTTACGGGACAAACCGAAGGATCCATCAATATCTCCCCCAATGTATACGGCAATAACAATGCTCATCAATTCATTGGAAGAATTTCAAATAATTTAGATTCATTAGAATTCATCACTACTTTCGGAAATACAAATAAATCCAATCCCGATTTAAGCCCATCAGCATTCATGGTAGATGACTGTTATAATATATATTTTAGTGGCTGGGGTTCAGAGATAGGCATAGGCAATATTGGAACAACCAATGGTCTAGAAATAACAAACGACGCACACCAAAAACTTACTGACGGTAATGATTTTTATTTGCTAGCTCTATCCAAAGATGCAAAAAATTTGCAATATGCATCCTATTTTGGAGGCGATCAAAGCGGCGATCATGTTGATGGTGGTACTTCTCGTTTCGATAAAAGAGGGATTGTATATCAGTCTGTTTGCGCATCCTGTCCGGAAAACCCACCAGGATTAAATGATTTTCCAACAACTTCTGACGCAGTTTTCAAAAATAACATAAGCATCAGATGTTCTAATGCTAGTTTCAAATTAGACTTCCGCTTGGGATACTCAATAGATGCTCAATTCACAAGTCCAATTAAAATCTGTTTAAATGGTCAATCAAAATTTCAACCATTAACAGAATACAAAGCAAATTATCTCTGGGATTTTGGGGATGGAACTACATCCACTGAATTTGCTCCAACTCATACCTTTAAAAAAACCGGTGAGTATACAATAAAATTGACTGTAACGGATACAAATAGCTGCAACGTAAATGCTAAATATCAAAGAAAAATTAATATCATCGAAGCCCCTGAAGCGGTAGTAGAAACCAGTATTGAAAGTTGCAAATCCGGTGTTATTTTCGAAGCAAAGGGTACATTTTTCGACTCAATAATTTGGGATTTTGGGGACGGCAGTAATCTAAAATTCAATGATAACCCCACGATTCACGAATATTCTCCCGGGAATTTTAATGCTCGGGCAATTTTCAAAAATACCATTACTCATTGTATTGATACATTTAATATTGTTATTTCCGATACCTCATTTAAACCAAAAGAATTGCTTATATCAAACGTTTTTACACCCAACAACGACAATAAAAACGATTGTTTTGAAGTTCTGGGATTTTCCAAAGAATGTGATGAAATTGAATTATACATTTATAACCGTTGGGGAGAACGAGTATTTAAAACCTCTGATCTATCTATTTGCTGGAATGGAAAGGTAGATAATGTTGGTCCGGAACTACCCACAGGTACATACTTCTACATTCTGAAAATAATCAAATCTTCGAATTCTAATTCACCAAATCAAATTAACGGTTCTATTAATCTAATCCGAAATAATTAACAATTACATTGTTTTGATAATTGTTCTTGCCAATAAATTGCTTGAACTAAATATTCTTGAATTTCAAGCCAATTGACGGTATTGCTTGTCTCAATAGTTATATTTCTTTCTTTAGTTTCAATGTCTCCTAAGTTAAATTTAAGGCGATTTTCATCAAATAGAAATCCTCTCGTAAAAGTTAATGTCGATAATCCACTGTTAGAATTTAATTTGATGTATGCAAATGTGCCCCTATAATAAAAACCGGGAAATCCTTTATGCATAACAATAGTTATTGACGGATTTAAAAATTGCAATATTTCAACTACTTTATAATAAAATTCCTTTTGTATAATAGAAATATTGTTAAAATAATCCAATCTCCATTCCATAGACTATTTTAATATTTTCGCAATTAAACCTTGAAGAACTTTTCCCGGGCCAATTTCGAAATATTCGGTTGCACCTGATAATTGCATATTTCTTATTGTTTGAGTCCATCTTAC
>JACCDU011036847.1_pt1 | contig 10547 bp, 9 predicted proteins | sample 7446081 | NCBI WGS metagenome assembly JACCDU01 (sample SAMN15323447, study PRJNA562643) | freshwater metagenome | isolation source: river surface water | place: USA:Blue River Watershed | collected 2017-08-17
AGCGCTGGTACGGTTTTGACGATGGCACCTATGCCGGCTGCCGTTTGCTCGAAATTGTGAGCAAAACCCCAGACGCCAACGCCGTCTTGAACGCCTTGCCCACCAGCTTCAGCACACCCGAGCTGAACGTGGCCTGTGCCGAAGGCGAGCCGCACAGCGTGACCAGCGCCTTGCAGGTGCTGGCTGGCGATGCCTTCAAGGCACCCGCCAAGGTTTTCACCATCGACGGCCTGCGTGTGGACTGGCCCGATGGCTTTGGCCTGATCCGCGCCTCGAACACCACCCCGGTGCTGGTGCTGCGTTTTGAGGGGCAGACCGAATCGGCCCTGCTCCGCATCGAGGCCGATATGCTGGCGCTGCTGCGCTCGGTCAAGCCTGATGCGCAGATACAGGCGGCGGCGCATTGAGTGTTTGAGAGGCTTAGCTTTTGGCTTTGGCCAGTTTGATCAAACTGGCCAGCGCTCCGAGAGCATCTGGCATGACGGTCATTGTGCGCGGCGATGCCTGCATCCAGACGCGGGAAACGGCTTCTGCCAAGTCATTGTCCTGCGTGATTTCCGCGCTCATGCCCTGAGCATCCAAGTCTTCATAGCTTTCTGCAAAATTCCAGATGTTGGGGCCGTGCAAAACACGGCAACCCAGAGCCAGAGCTTCGTGCGGGTTATGTCCGCCCACACTCGCCCATGACCCACCCAGCATGGCCACCGGAGCCAGCCGGTACCACAAACCCATTTCGCCAATGGTGTCGGCCACATAGACCGAATCATGGTGTCCGGGCAAGGTGTTGGAAGCGCTGCGCTGCACGGTGCCGTGGGGACACAAGGCCAGAACTTCGTGGCCTCGCGCGGGTGCGCGGGGTGCTATCACCAGCAGAGCGTTGGGGTGTTGCTGGCGCAGCAGGGCATGCACCTGCAAGGCCAGCGCCTCTTCGTTCGGATGACTGGACGCGAGCAGCCAGACTGGTCTTTGCTGGAGGCAAACCTGCCAGGCGTGCAGTTGTTCTGGGTCGCAGGCCAGAGGAGGGGACATGGTTTTGATGGTGCCTGTGACCAACACCCGGTCAGGCAACGCGCCCAGCGCAATGAGCCCATCTCGCGTCGTTGTGTTTTGTGCCCAAAGGCTGCTGAACCTGGGGAGTAGGGCTTGGTAAATGAAGCGGCCCCAACGCCGTTTGGCCAAAGCTGCCGCATTCAAACGCGCATTGACCAACACATGGGCTATGTTGCGTTCGGCAGTGGCATGGATCAGGGCTGGCCACAGGTCCATTTCGCACCAGACGGCCAGGGCTGGCTGCCAGTGGTCCAGAAAACGGGCTACGGTATCGGGCGTATCCACTGGCGCGAACTGGTGAATGCATCGCGGGGGTAAACCGGTTTTTTGCAGTGCATCGCCCGAAGTGCGGGCAGTGGTGGTGATCAGGAAGTGGGCCTCGGGCCAACGTTGGCCCATTTGTGCGAAGAGTCCAGCCAAAGCCATGGCTTCTCCTACACCCACGGCGTGTCCCCATACGAGCGGACCTTCCGGTCTGGGTGTGGGTGTTTTGACCCATTTTTGCTCCAGGCTTTGCGGGGTTTCCTTGCCGTGTTGCAGCCGTTTTTGCAAAGCCCAGCGCCACAGGGGCGTCATGGCTCGAGCCAGCCACAGGTAACTTTGTAGCGCCCATGCGCCCTGGCCTCTCATGCCACAGCTTCCAGCCAGGGCACCAGCACGGCCATGTGCTTGGCCGTCGATCCCGCGTGTTCGGCATAAAACTGTTCCGCTCCGGCCATGGCTTGCGCGTAAGCATCAGGTGCCGTCAGCAAATGCACCATGGCCTTGGCCAGCGAAGGGATGTCCATGTGTTGCTGCAGGACCCCGGCTGCCAGTGCTTCCACGCCCGGGTATTCGATGCCCCAGATGCTGTGACCCACCATGACGGGTTTTTTGAGCGCCAGGGGTTCGATCACGTTGTGTGCACCCAGTGGCACAAAAGACGCTCCGACCACTACCGCTTGAGAAAGCGCCAAGTAAAAGTACATCTCGCCCAATGAGTCGCCCAGCAGCACATCGACGTCGCGTACATTCGTTTCTGGATTTTTCAGTTGGAGCGTGGCATCGAACACCTGACTGCGGCGCAGCGTCTGCAGACCTGCCGACTGCAGCAGGTCATGAACGGTGTCGAACCTTTGCGGACTGCGTGGCACATAGACAAACAGCGGTTTGGTTTTGCCTGCAGCAGCCAAGCCTTGATGGACCAGCCGCATGGCGTCGATGAATTGTTCGTCCTCGCCCACAATGGCACTGGCAAAGGCGATCACTGGGCGTTGCGCGAGGTCCAATTGCCAGTGTTGAACCCACTGCGCCGCCGCAGCGATTTGTGCGGTGGAAACAGGTAGGTCAAATCGGGTTTCGCCCACCACCTCAACCCGCGTACAGCCCACTTGCCTGAACCGCTGGGCATGGGTTTCGGATTTGCACATCACCAATTGGTAAGCAGGGAAGAGCTTGGCACGAAAACCACCCCAGCGCTGCAAATCGCGTTCAATGCTTTTTTTCGGGTATTGGGCATTGGCCATGCACAAAGGTACGCCTTGTTGCCGGATGGTGGTCAGCAGCACCGGCCAAGTGTCGATTTCGGTCATCATGGCGCAGCGCGGCTGCACATGACGAATAAAACGCTTGACAGCGCTAGTCAGCTCGAACGGCAGATAGGCAACCTGGGCTCGCCCTTGAGCAATATCGGTTTCCAGCAGTTTTTGTGCCGCCATGCGGCCCGCTGGGGTCAAGGTGGTCACCAGCACCGGATAACCTGACGCCAAAATGGCGCGCACCAGCGGCGCGGCCCCTCGGATTTCCCCCATGGAGGCTGAATGCACCCAGATGGGATTTTTTAAGCGGGTGGGCACAATGCCCCAACGCTCTGCCCAGAACTGCCTGTACAAAGGTTCGCGTTTTCCCCTTTGCCACAAGAACAGCAAGAACACAGGCAACAGTACCACCCAAAGGGCTTGGTACACCCCAATGGCCAGGCGCATGCCCCAAGAGCTTGGAAAACGGGAGTTCATGTGAATGGCTTGGATCGGGAGGGCCAATAAATGGGGTTTCAAGTATGGCTGGTCATGAAGGGTGCGTCAGTATACTTAGCGCCTACTGCCTCCAAACCATACGTCTGCTTGTATATGACCTCTTCGCGCTTGCCCTGGACTGCAGTCATCCCATTGCGTAGTGGCTCCAAAGGTTTGCCGGGCAAAAATACCCGTTTGCTGGCGGGCAAACCGCTGTATCGCCATGCAGTCGATCTGGCGCTGGCCGCTGGTGCTCAACGGGTCATCGTGACCACCAATATTCCTGAAGTCTTGTCTGCGGCTTTACCGCCTGGTGTGCAAACTGTCGAGCGGCCCGCTGACTTGTGCGGCGATGCCGTGCCCATGGCACCTGTGTTGGTACATGCCCTGCAGTCTGCTGGTTGCGAAGGCATTGTGGTCCTGTTGCAAGCCACTTCACCCCTGCGCCAAGTGGCCGACGTTCAGGCCGCGCTCGATGTGTTTGGTACAGGACAGCATGAATTGGTGATGTCGGTCACCGAAGCCGATCGCGGCGTTCTCAAGTGGGGACGCGCAGACGGCGACCGCTTTGTGCCGCTGAGCGACCCGGCTTACTGCTTTTCCAACCGGCAGAGCCTGCCACCGGTCGTGCGCCCCAATGGTGCTGTGTATGTGTTTCAGGCCGAGTGGTTCCTGGCACGCGGCAGCTTTGTCAGTGATCGCATCGGCTTAGTGCACATGAGTGCCGAGCGCAGTCAAGACATTGACTCATTGGCTGATTTTGAGCGTTGCGTGGAGTTGCTTCAAACATGATGGGAAACGTTAAACGAACAGCCGAATGGCAATGTGTGCTCATTTGCTGGGGTGATAAATATGGCGTGGATATCATCAACCGGCTGGTGACAAGCGTTGAACAACACAGTCAGCTGCAAGCTCGCTTTGTGTTGATTACCGATCGTGAGCGCCCTGGCGTCTACGAAAATGTGACGTGTGTTCAATTTCCCGAGAGGTGGTTAACGCCTGCCCTTAAACGATCGGGTTGCCAAGCGAAACTGGTCATGTTTGACGAGGGTATCTTGCCCACCGACTTGCCTGCCGTTTACATCGATTTGGACACCATTGTTCTGGGCGATATGAGTAGGCTTTTAAAACTGCTTCGAACGAATCAAGCTATCTCTATTTTGCAAAGCGCCATCATTCCTTTTGGTTCTTTTGCACGTGCTCTTAACCGCTTGAGCCATGGGCGCAGATACGCACGCGGAAACTCGTCTGTTGTGGTGTTTCATCCAGCTCATTGTCATTACATTGCCCGCGAGTTCATGGATTTGTACTCGCGTTACCCGGACTTTCAATTCAGGCCGATGATTGCTGATGAGCGTTTTATCAGTTGGGTTGCGCAACCTCACATGCAAGCCATATCCCGGGCTGATGTCGTGAAGTTCCCCGGTGAGTACATGTTCTATTGGACCTGGTGGCTGTATGTGAAGGCCAAGCTTCCTTGGGTGCGCCGCAGACGAAACGGTCTTTTAGCGGTGACACTCAATGGTTTGATGATCAAGCCCGAAAAGCTGCTTGCATTGCCCGAAGGTGGAGTCATTAGGGATGAAAAGAATCGCAAGCTAGTCTGGAGTGAAGAGACACTTGGGCCTATGAAGCAAACCATTCTTCGCTATTACACTGACACCGTTGCCTGAGTGGTTGCGGATCTCCTTTTTATTGAACATCATGAAAATCGCCCATCGCGCCATTGGCCCCGAACACCCGCCGCTGGTCATCGCTGAAATCGGTATCAACCACGGCGGCAGCCTGGAGGTAGCCAAGGCCATGGTCACCGCCGCGCGCCTAGCCGGCTGCGAAATGGTCAAGCACCAGACCCATTTCGTCGACGACGAAATGACCGACGAGGCCAAAAGCATCTTTCCGCCCAACGCCGACAAATCCATTTGGGACGTGATGCAGGAATGCGCGCTGTCCAAAGACGACGAAATCGCACTCAAAAAACACGCGGAAGACCTGGGGCTAATCTACATCTCCACCCCGTTTTCGCGCGCGGCGGCCGACTTTTTGGCCGAAATCGGCGTGGCGGGCTTCAAGATTGGCTCGGGCGAATGCAACCATGTGCCGCTGATTCGCCACATCGCCAGTTTCGGCAAACCCATCATCATGAGCACCGGCATGCAGACCATCGACAGTCTGCGCCCGTCGGTGGCCGCACTGGACGCCTCGGGCGTGGACTACGCGCTGCTGGAGTGCACCAACCTGTATCCGTCGCCTCCCGAGATTGTGAGCCTGCAGGGCATCACCGAGCTGCGCCAGGCCTTCCCGCGTGCCGTTGTGGGCTTCAGCGACCACAGCATTGGGCCCAGCATGGCGCTGTCGGCGGTGGCTTTGGGCGCCTGCATTTTGGAGCGCCACTTCACCGACACCCGCTACCGCAAAGGTCCCGACATCAGCTGCTCCATGGATCCGGCAGAGCTGCGTTTTATCGTCGACCGCTCCAAAGAAATCCATACCGCGCTGCGCAACCCCAAGGTGCGCACCGCGCCCGAGGAAGATGTGTATCGCTTCGCGCGCGGCTCCATCGTGGCCGACCGCGATCTGCCCGTCGGTCATGTCATCACCGAACAAGACATCTGGGCGCGCCGCCCGGGCTCGGGCGACATCTCCGTGCAGCACTTTGACCGCCTGATTGGCGCGCGCACCCGCAGCGCCTTGAAGCGCAACCAGCAGCTCAAGTGGGCCGATCTGGACGGTGTGGAGCCACAAGCATGAGTGTGGCGCCAGCCGAAGTGGTCACCGGCAAACGCCTGCTGTTCGTCACCGGCACCCGCGCCGACTACGGCAAGCTAGAGCCCCTGGCCAAAGCTGCGCAGGACGCTGGCTTTCACATCAGCTTCTTCATCACCGGCATGCACATGATGAAGCGCTATGGCGAAACCCGCCTGGAAGTAAAACGCTTTGCCGGGGCCGAGTTTTTTGAATTTGTGAACCAGCGCGAAGGCGATGCACTCGACTTCATCCTGAGCAAGACCATCCTCGGCTTCTCCGACTTCGTGCATGAACACAGGCCAGACCTGGTCATCATCCACGGCGACCGGGTCGAGGCCCTGGCCGCCAGCATCGTGTGCGCCATGCGCTACATCCGCTCGGCCCATGTGGAAGGTGGCGAAGTCTCGGGCACCATCGACGAGAGCATCCGCCACTGCAACACCAAGCTCTGCGCCACCCATTTTGTGAGTAGCGAATCGGCCAAAGCCCGTGTGTTGGCGCTCGGCGAATCGCCGGATCGGGTGTTCAACATTGGCTCGCCCGAACTGGACACCCACGCCCGCCCGTCGGGTGTGAGCATTGAAGAAGTCAAAGCCCGTTACGCCATTCCGTTTGACGACTATGGCATCGCCGTGTTTCACCCCGTGACGTCCGAGCAAGACACGATAGGCGCTCAGGCGGCCTCGTTGTTTGGCGCGCTGGAGGCCAGTGGCAAGTGTTTTGTTGTCATCGCCCCCAACAACGACCCCGGCACCGAAGAGATCTTTGCGGTGCTCGAAAAACTGCCTCCCGAGCGCTTTCGCCTCATCCCATCCATGCGCTTCAACTACTTCAGCGAGCTGATGAAAAACGCGGCGGTGATGTTGGGCAACAGCAGCGCCGGTGTGCGCGAGGCGCCGTTCCTCGGTTTGCCGAGCTTGGACGTGGGCACGCGGCAGAACAACCGGGCGCAGGCCACCTCCGTCACGGTGTGTTCAGCTTTTGACTCAGACGCCATTGCCTGCTTCTTGCGACAGCGCTGGGCCGCGCGCGCCAGCACCGACCAAGCCTACGGCCAAGGCTTGGCGTCGACGCAATTTGTGGCCGTTCTTCAGCAAGCCGCTTACTGGAACCAGTCTCGGCAAAAAGCGTTTTCTGAGACGCCAGCATGAGCACACACAGCTTTCCCGGTTTGCTGGTCACACTCATCAATCTGGACCGATCCGAACAACGTCGACACCAGATGGAGCGGCGCTTGGCGGACATCGGTTTGGCCTATACCCGTTTGTCCGCCGTCGACGGCAAAGCCCGGTGGGCCGATTTGTCGCCGTCGGTCGATGTCGATGCCTTTCAGCGCAACGTGGGCCGCGATGTCATGCAGGGCGAGATTGGGTGTTATCACTCGCATTTGCACGCCTGGCGTGGCTTGATTGAGTCCGACTGCCACACCCTGCTGGTGTTGGAAGACGACGTGGTGTTTGGCGACGATTTTTTGCTGGCCTTGCAACAAGCTCTCGCTCACCGTGACCGCTGGGATATGTTGAATTTCAACAACATCCGCGCCAAGCAGCCGGTGCGGCAGGCGCAGCTTGGCCCCTATTTGCTCAACGCCTACATGGGGCCACTGACCGGCATGGGGGCTTATCTGATCACGCGCGACACCGCGCAACGGCTCATGCCAGGCATGTTGCCCATCACCCTGCCGATAGATCTTGAACTCGACCGTGTGCATCGGCACCACATTCGCCGCTACGGCCTGGAGCCGTTCCCCAGCCACGTCGACGACGGCAACCAAAGCACCATCACCGGCCAATCGTTTTCAGGGGTGAACAAATACCCCTGGTACCGCCGCATGCCCACCTTCAAGCGCCGCCTGCGCGACCTGCTGGCCAAGCAGGTGTACCTGCTGCGGACAGGGCAACTGTTTCCCAAACCATAACCGCCATGAATCCAGCCAAAGTTGTTCTCTGCATGAAGTGGGGCACCTTGTACCCCGCCGAATACGTCAATGTGCTCTACCGTGCGTGCCGCCGTCACATCAGTGGTGAATTCCGGTTTGTGTGCCTCACTGGTGAATCCGAAGGGCTGCTGCCCGAGATTGAGGTCTATCCCATTCCCGACATCGGTTTGGAGCACCGCCACTATTACGACGGCGCATGGCCCAAGATCGGTGTGTTCAGCCACGACCTGTATGGCCTCAAGGGACGCTGCCTGTTCATCGACCTGGACACCGTGATCCTGTCCAGCCTCGATCCCTTCTTTGAGGTGCCCGGGCCAGTGGTGGCCATCAACAACGCGCCATGGTCCAGTCCGTCCCTGCCACCGCGCACCATGTCCAGTGTGTTTGCGTTTGACATTGGCACCTTGGGCCATGTGGTGGACCAGCTTCGAGCGAACCGCGACGCCTTGGTGGCCCAGCACAAAATCGAACAAGAATACCTGCACCATGCGGTGCAGGGCATCGCTTACTGGCCACAAGAGTGGTTGGTCAGCTTCAAATACCACCTGCGCCAGCCGCTGCTGATCGATCGTTTTCTCCCGCCCAAGGCGCCGCCGCCAGAAGCCAAGCTGGTCATCTTTCACGGCAAACCACGCCCCATCGATCTGGTCCGTCCACCTGCAGGCAATTGGGAGCGCTTCCCTCACTATGGCAGTGGCGCTGTGGGCTGGATGCAGCGCTACTGGCAAGATAACAACATTTAAGGTCTAGCTTATCGCTGCTTTGTGGTCGCTTTCTGGCCAATCTAGCCGTACCGATGCGGCTAGGGCCACGGCCAACACCATAAATACAAACATTTGGGTGCCCATGCGCAGGCCGGAGTCAAACGCCGCGTGTACGGCAAATGAGCATGCAAAGGCGGCAGACAACTTGGACTGTATGTGAGTGGACTTCAGCGCCGGCCAAACCAGTGTGCCCAGCAAAGCTATAAACAGCACCAATCCAATCAGACCTTGCTCAGTCAAGAACAAGACGTACTGACTGTGCGGCTGCAAGCAAACCGGGTTGTTGAGGCAACCACCAACCGTTTCGCTTTTTTCAGTGAACATTAAGTGCTGGAAGCTGCCTGTACCCCTGCCAAGTACCGGGCTTTCTTGCCACAAACTCAACCCAGCCTTCCATGCGTTGATACGCAATCCAACCGAAGTCTGCTTTTGCGTGTCTGCTAATCGAGCCTCTATCACTGCTACTTCAAAGCGTTGTGTGACTGTGCTCGACTGGGTAGCCAACAGCAACATTACTGCAGCTACTGTAGCGCCACCCATTAGGCGTATCTTGCTTGGCGTTAATAAAAAGGCAAGCACTACCATGCCAGAGAGCAGTGCTAGTTGAGCCCCCCTTCCGGGATTAAGGAACAATACGCAATAGACAGACACCACAGTCACTATGCCCATCAGAGTGGCAAGAGTAAATTTACGCTGCTTCAAGCAAAGAGCGCTCAAGGCGGTCATGGTCAAAGCTAATATGGTCATACTTAATCCCTCAACAATGTAGTTATTGAAGACTCCAATTGTTTTTGTTTTTACGCTCAATGAGCCCGGAATGTCAATCCAAATATCGGCTAAATAAGCGACCTGCAATATCAGTAAACTAGTGATGGTACTGATCCATAGTACACGCGTGCGAGTAATGGTATTCACAAAACTTGCAATTATTGGTATCAGTAATATTTTTCCGTACGTTGCCAGTTGGTCCCAGGCTTGAGCCTGGGGGGCTGGCGAATAAAATACGCCAAGAGCAATCCATACAAATAAGGCTAAACAGGCCAGCATCACTGGAGATTGCCTTGCCTCATTCAATAGAAATCGGAAACGCCCAGTGAGTAGCCAAGATATGAGCATCATCAGCGCAAAAAGATTGAACAAGGCGCGTGAGAATGTCATACTGACCGCCATTCCACATACAGCTGTAAAGCCTATGCGGTTCCCCCAAATTTGCCAGCGCGAAAGATTTATAACCGTATTAATAAAATATGTCCTCATCTATATTTATTTTGCTATTAAATTTTAAGCATTGATAACAATGGGCATGGTCCAATTCTTGGAGATGAGGGATTTTTTGTTAGTTTGTGAATATATGCATGCAGAGTAATTGAAAAAGATTTTAATGTAGATTTTGATTGTTGATATTGCAATTTTTGATTGATTTTTCAAGCTTGGTCAATGGTTTAACAAGTTGTTTAAAGTTTTCACATCTTCCGCCTTGAGCACCCCTGCCGCCTGACGCAGCTTGAGTTGACCCAATAAGACGTCGTAACGGGCTTTGGCCAGATCGCGCTTGGTCTGAAAGAGTTGGCTTTGGCTGTTGAGCACATCGATGTTGATGCGCACGCCCACCTGGTAGCCAAGCTTGTTGGCGTCCAAGGCGCTTTGGCTGGAGGCTTCGGCGGCTTCCAGGGCTTTGACCTGGCCCAGGCCGGATTGCACGCCGAAAAATGCGGTGCGGGTGGCTTGAGCGACCGAGCGCTGTGCGGCATCCAGGTCGTTGCGGGCTTTTTCTTCCAGTGAGACGGTTTCCTGAATGCGGTTTTGGGTGGCGTGACCCGCGTACAAGGGCAGGTTGAAGCTCAGGCCAATGGTGCCCGTGTTGTTGTTGACCCTGGAAGGAGATGCGTCACCACGGAACCGTGTACCGCCATAGGATGCGGTCAAATCCAGTGTGGGCATGTGCCCGGCCTTGGCTTTTTCGGTTTCGAGTTGGGCCACTTCCAGACCAATGCGTGCCTGTTCAATGCTGGGGCTTTGCGCTGTGGCTTGTTGGACCCAAGTCTCGGCATC
>JACCDU010280847.1_pt1 | contig 10546 bp, 9 predicted proteins | sample 7446081 | NCBI WGS metagenome assembly JACCDU01 (sample SAMN15323447, study PRJNA562643) | freshwater metagenome | isolation source: river surface water | place: USA:Blue River Watershed | collected 2017-08-17
GCTTCACGCCCTGGGACATCGACATCAACGAAGAAGCCGCTTCCGGCACCCTGATCACTTTTGAGGAAGACGAACAAATGGAACAAGCCGTCGTTTCCGGCATCGCTTTCAACCGCGACGAAGCCAAGATTTCTGTCCTGGGTGTGCCCGACAAGCCAGGCATTGCGTACCAGATCCTGGGTGCCGTGGCCGGTGCCAACATCGAAGTCGATGTGATCATCCAGAACCTGTCCAAAGACGGCAAAACCGACTTCAGCTTCACCGTGCACCGCAATGACTACGCCCGCACCGTGGACCTGCTCAAGGAAAAAGTGCTGCCCAGCCTGGGCGCCACCGAAGTTGTGGGCGACACCAAGATCTGCAAGGTTTCCATCGTCGGCATCGGCATGCGCAGCCACGTGGGTGTGGCCAGCAAAATGTTCCGTTCGCTCAGCGAAGAGGGCATCAACATCCAGATGATTTCCACATCTGAGATCAAGACCTCGGTCGTGATCGACGAAAAATACATGGAACTCGCTGTGCGCGCACTGCACAAGGCCTTCGATCTCGATCAGGCCTGAGCTATAATCGATCTACTTTGGAAACGTGACCGAGTGGCCGAAGGTGCTCCCCTGCTAAGGGAGTATGGGGTGTAGAGCCTCATCGAGGGTTCGAATCCCTCCGTTTCCGCCAAAGTACCTTTAAAAACGCGCCCCCTGGCGCGTTTTTATTTTCAGCTGGCCGTTGTGCTGTCCGCAGCCCGAACACCTCCTGACCTGGGCGACCGATCTGCCCAACAGGCTGACGAAGGCTCCTTAGAATCATTGCATGCACCCACCTCACGCCGATGCCGTCCCGCCCATCACCCATCCGCTGGTGGTGTGTGCTGACGATTACGGCATGAGTGAACCGGTGTCACGGGCCATCGTGGCACTGGCAAGCCAGGGCCGCTTGAGTGCCACCAGCGCCATGGTGCTCTCGCCCTTGTGGGCCGAGCATGCGGCCTGGTTGCAAAGTGTGCGTGGCCGCATCGATGTGGGCCTCCACCTGGACTGGACCAGTCCGTTCGCCATGGCCGAAGGCCACGGCATGCCGCTGGGACCCCTGATGCTGCGGGCCTTGCTGAGACAACTGGATGCCAAGCAGGTGCGCCAGGCCATTGAGCGCCAGTTGGACTTGTTTGAAGCACACTGGGGCGGTGCGCCAGACCATGTGGACGGTCACCAGCATGTGCAGCAGTTTCCGGTGATCCGCGAACAACTCCTGCTGGCGCTGGCCCACCGGTACCCTAAGGGCAAATGGCCTTGGCTGCGCATTTCCAGGCCATTGGCCCCTGGCGCTGACCTCAAAGCCCGCATCATCGGCGCCATGGGGGCCGAGGCACTGAGCCGTTTGGCGCGCCACGCGGGGCAGGTGCACAGCACCTGCTTGAGTGGCATTTACGATTTTTCAGGTGACCGTGCAGTCTACGCCCAACGTCTGGCGGGCTGGCTCACACAAGTGCGGGCCAGTCGGGCGGTGGTGCTGATGTGCCATCCCGGTGGGCCTGCGGCCACGGCCGATGACCCGATCGCACTGGCCCGCACCCATGAATACGAGGTGCTGAGCAGCGACGAATGGCCGCGCTTGTTGCAGACGCAGGGTGTGCAGCTGGTGCGTGGCTTGCAGGGCCTGTCTTGAAAATGGACAAAACGATGAGCAGTCAACGAAGGTTTTATGCGGGCATGCTGGCCCTGGTGGGCTTCTTGCTGGTGCTGGCCGTGTTGCGGCCCCTGGCCTTGCCTGACGAGGGCCGCTATGGCGATGTGGGCCGCTGGATGATGGTCTCGGGCGATTGGCTGACACCGCGCCTCGATGGCCTGCCGTTTTTCCACAAGCCCCCCTTGCTGCACTGGCTGCAGGCCATCTCGATGACGGTGTTTGGTGTGCACCCCTGGAGTGCGCGTCTGGTGCCAGCCTTGCATGCCACGCTGATGTTGGGTCTTCTGTACCTGGCCGCCCGGCACATTTCGGGCGAACGCACGGCCCAGCGGGCCGCCTGGATGCTGGGCACCAGCCTGACTTTTCTGGTGGCCGGGCAATACGTCAACCACGACATGATGGTGGCCACCTGGATCTCCACAGCCATCTGGTGCTTTGGCGGCGCTCTGGTGTTGCAGGGCCGTACGGGCCGCCGCTTGGCCTGGCTGGGTTTTGTGGCCTGTGCGCTGGGGGTGTTGAGCAAGGGCTTGATCGGCCTGGTGCTGCCCGGCGTGGTGGTTGTCGTCTGGCTGTTTGTGGTGCGGCTGTGGCCCAGGGCCCTGCGCCTGCCCTGGTTCAGCGGCCTGGCTTTGTTTGCGGCCGTGGCCTTGCCCTGGTTCGTGTTGGCGCAGCGGCAATTTCCGGGCATGTTCGACTACCTGATCATCGGCCAGCATTTCCGGCGTTACACCGGCTCGACCTTCAACAACCAGTTTGCCGCCTGGTTTTACCCAACCATTTTGGTCGGCCTGCTGTTCCCGTGGGCCTTGTTGGCCGCCTGGGATGGTCTGCGTACCCTGCTGCGCCAGCGCCTGGCCGTCTTGTGGCGCGCCCCCGACCCGTGGGTCGCCTTGCTGTGGGTTTGGTTGATCGCCATCACCGTGTTCTTCAGCCTGCCCCGGTCCAAGCTGGTGGGGTACATCTTGCCGGTGCTGCCCCCGCTGGCTTTGCTGGCGGCACAGGCTTGGGAGCGTCGCTGGGGCGGCTCGGTGCGTGCTGGCCGTGTCTTTGCCTTGCTGTGCGGCTTGAACATCGCGCTGGCGGGGGTCTTCAGCCACCAGGCGGGCCAATTCACGCTCAAACGCAGCAGCCAGGATGTGGCCGCTGCGCTGGCTTGCCGCATCCAGCCTGGCGATGCCGTCTGGGTGGCCGGTGGCTACCCCTACGATTTGCCTTTTCTGGCCAATTTGAAGCAGCCTTTGGTGGTGTTGGCCGACTGGCCCGCTTTGCGCCTCACGGCACCTGACAGTTGGGCACGCGAACTGTTCGAAGGGTCCGACTTTGACGCGCAGGCGGCGCAGGTGCTGCAATCTCAGCAGTTGCTGGCGCGTCCGCCGGCGTCGGGCCACTGGTTGGTCACCTCCCGTGGCATCGACGGTGCGCCAGAATTGGCCGCGTGGCGCAAAGTGTTGGAGGGACGCGCCTGGACCCTGTGGCAGTCCCCGGCCTCAGCGCCCAAAAGCCCAGAAGCGGCTGAGCACAAAAGTCTGGACTGCCGCTAACACCATGGCCGCCAGCAGGGCGGCCAGCGAGGGCCAGTCTGCCAGCCGGTACAAGCCCATGAAGCACAACTCATTGCAGGCAAAGCCCGCCAGTGCCGTCACGCCAAACCGCCGCAGACTCTGACCCAGCGGCGTGCTGGTGCCGGCAAAACTCAGCCAGCGGTGGCCGGTAAAGCTGACGACAAAGGCCACGCCAAAGCCCGCCGCGTTCGCCAGCTCCGGCCAGATGCGTGCCTTCAGTGCCTCAAACACCGCCAGGTGGGTGAGCGCTGCCGCCACGCCCACCAGGCCGAAGAAAAAGCCTGAGCGCCACCAAGGCGTGTTCACGATGGGGTGTCTCCTGCCGTGGGCAGCCCCTGGCCGTGGCGCTCTTTGATCCAATAGGTGGGGCGTTGCTTGACCTCTTCGTAAATGCGACCCACATAGGCGGCCAGCACCCCCAGCGAGAAAAGCTGGATGCCGCTGAAGAACATGACACTGACCACGATGGTCGGGTAGCCCGGCACGCGGTTGCCCAGCAGGAAATACTCGCCAATCACCCACACGCCATAGGCCACGGCAGACAGGGCCAGCAGCAGGCCAAACAGCGTCATCAGGCGCAGTGGCACGGTGGAAAACGCCAGCATGCCTGTCATGGCCAGCGAAAACGCACCGCGCAAGCCAAAGGCGCTCTGGCCGCCTTGGCGCGGCAGGGGCACATAGTCCACCGCCAGGCTGGGAAAACCCACCCACGCGTACAGGCCCTTCATGAAGCGGTTGCGCTCGGGCAAGGCATTGAGCGCGTCGACCGCGCGGCGGTCCATCAGTCGGAAGTCGCCTGCGTTGGCCGGGATCTCGAAGCGGCTGCCCCAGTTCACCAGCTTGTAGAACCAGCCCGTCAGGTGCCCGTGCAGGGCCGACTGGTCGTCGCGCGTGCGGCGTACCGCATACACCACGTCCATGCCTTCGCGCCAATGCTGGAGCATCACGGGCAGCAGGTCGGTCGGGTGCTGGCCGTCGGCGTCCATCAGCACGACCACGTCACCGCTGGCGGCTTGCAGGCCGGCGGTCAGTGCCGCCTCTTTGCCGAAATTGCGCGACAGATCGAGCAGCACCACCCCTGGCACCTGCGCACACAGCTGGCGTGCCACCTCGGCAGTGGTGTCGCGGCTGCCATCGTTCACCAGGATCAACTCGACCTGTGCAGCCAGGCCGCGCAGCGCCTGCATGACCTGCGGCACCACGGTGGGCAGGTTCAGCGCTTCGTTGTAGGCCGGCATCACGCAGGACAGCCGCAATGCTTCAGGTTCCGGGCGGGGGGGCATGCACAAATCTCCAGAGGGGGGGCAGCCAGGGCCGGGGGTGACCGGCGCGGCGGGATGGCAGAGGGCGAGGATACAACTGTTTACAGCCTGGGCGCCTTGGCTGGGCGGGTTCCATAATGTCACCCGACGCCACACCGCCCCGCCATGAACCTGCACCGCATCGACCTCGTCTCGCTGTCCCTTTTCAATCTGGTGGCCCGCACTGGCAGCATCAGCCAGGGCGCCGAACTGGCCATGCTGGCCATAGGAGCGGCCAGCAAACGCATGACCGATCTGGAGGCCGCATTCGGCGTGCCGCTGCTGGAGCGGCACTCGCGGGGTGTCAAGCTCACCCCGGCAGGCCAGGCCCTGCAGCGCCATGCGCAGCGCATCCTGGGCGATGTGGACCAGATGAGCGCCGACCTGTCCGACCATGCCAAGGGCTTGCTGGGCGTGGTGCGGCTGTGGGCCAACACCTCGGCCGTGACCCAGTTCCTGCCCGGTGACCTGGCCGCGTTCACGCGCTTGCAGCCGGGCATCCGCATCGAACTCAATGAGGCGGAGAGCCAGGATGTGGTGCTGGCCATCCTGGATGGCCGGGCCGATCTGGGCATTTTGGCCGACCGCACACCGGCGCTGGGCCTGCAGACCCGGCGCTACCGCAGCGACCGCCTGGTGCTGGTGGTGCCGCCGGGCCATGCGCTGGCACGGCGCAAAAAGGTGGCCTTTGCCGAAGCGGTGGACTACGACTTTGTGAGCCTGACGCAATCCACCTCGCTGGCCCAGCGGCTGGCACTCGAGAGTGGGCTGACGGGCAAGCCGCTGCGCATCCGCATCCATGTGCGCAGCTTCGACGCCATGTGCCAGATGGTGGCGGCAGGTCTGGGCATCGCGGTGCTGCCGGTCACCGCCGTGCAGCCGCTGATCCAGGCACTGGGTTTGCGCAAGATCGAGCTGAGCGACGACTGGGTGCACCGCGAACTGCTGCTGGCCGCACGCGATCTGGGCGCGCTGGCGCGGCCGGCGCGCAGCCTGTTCGACCATCTGGCGACCGAGCCGGTGTGAGCGTCTGGCTTTCGCCGTTGGCGAAAGCTCGTTTGACGTCTTGGGCATTCCGCCCGGCGTGGCTTGTTTCTAGACTGCGGACCGCATTCTTGTTTATGTGCCGCCCCATGTCTGCTACACCCCAAACCCTGTTTGACAAACTTTGGCAAAGCCATTTGGTCGACGAGACCGACGATGGCGAATCGCTGATTTATGTCGACCGCCACCTGGTCTATGAAGTAACCAGCCCGCAAGCCTTCGAAGGTCTGCGCCTGTCGGGGCGCCAGCCCTGGCGTGCTGAAACCGTGATCGCTGTGGCCGACCACAACGTGCCGACCACGGCCGCGCAACGCACCTCGCTCGAAGCCATTGCCGACCCGCTGTCGCGTGCACAGGTGCGGCAGCTCGGTGTCAACTGCCAGGAGTTCGGCATCACCTTCCACGGTCTGGGCCAGAAGACGCAAGGCATCATCCATGTGGTCGGGCCGGAGCAGGGCGCCACCTTGCCGGGCATGACGGTGGTGGCCGGCGATTCGCACACCAGCACCCATGGCGCGTTTGGCGCACTGGCTTTCGGTGTGGGCACTTCGGATGTGGAGCATGTGCTGGCCACGCAATGCCTGGCCATCCGTCCGATGCAGCGCATGCTGGTGCGCGTCGAGGGGGAGCTGGCCTTGGGTGTGTCGGCCAAAGACATGGTGTTGCACATCATTGGCCTGCTTGGCACGGCCGGCGCCACGGGCTTTGCCATCGAGTTTGGCGGCAGTGCCGTGCGCGCCTTGTCGATGGAAGGGCGCATGACCCTGTGCAATATGGCCATCGAGGCCGGCGCCCGCGTTGGCCTGGTGGGGGTAGACCAGACCACCATCGACTACCTGCGCGGTCGCCCCAACGCACCGCACAGGGCGCACTGGGACGCGGCTGTCGCCGCCTGGCGCCATCTGGTCAGCGACGAGGGCGCCGTGTTCGACCGCGTGCTGGACATCGATGCCAGCGCCCTGCAGCCCATGGTCACCTGGGGCACTTCCCCCGAAATGGTGGTGTCCTTGAATGGCCACGTGCCCGACCCGGCGCAGGAGCGCGATGCCGTGCGACGTGCCAGCATGGAGGCGGCGCTGAGCTACATGGACCTGGCGCCCGGCACCCCCATGCGCGACATCCGCATCGACAAGGTGTTCATCGGCTCGTGCACCAATGCCCGCATTGAAGACCTGCGTGCGGCCGCCTCGGTGGTGCAGGGCCGGCATGTCGCCAGCCACATCGTTCAGGCCCTGGTGGTGCCGGGCTCGGGCCTGGTCAAGGCGCAGGCCGAGGCCGAGGGGCTGGACCGCGTCTTCACCGCGGCGGGTCTGCAGTGGCGTGAACCCGGCTGCTCGATGTGCCTGGGCATGAACGACGACCGTTTGTCGCCGGGCGAGCGCTGTGCCTCCACCAGCAACCGCAACTTTGAAGGCCGCCAGGGCCCCGGTGGGCGCAGCCATTTGCTCAGCCCCGCCCTGGCCGCTGCCGCCGCCATCGCAGGCCGACTGGCCAGCGTGGAAGAACTTGACGCTCTGATCCTGGAGGTGGCGTGATGCGCCCGTTCACCCTTTTGCAATCTTTGGTGGTGCCGGTGGACCGCGCCAACGTGGACACCGACGCCCTGATCCCCAAACAGTTCATGAAATCGATCCAGTGCACCGGTTTTGGTGAGAACCTGTTCGACGAGTGGCGTTACCTGGACCGTGGCGAGCCGGGCCAGGACGTGTCGCAACGGCCACGCAACCCCGCATTTGCGCTCAACCAGGCGCGATATGACGGTGCACAAATCCTGCTCGCACGCGAGAATTTTGGCTGCGGCTCCAGCCGCGAGCATGCGGTGTGGGCCCTGAATGACCACGGCATCCGTGTGCTGCTGGCACCGCGTTTTGCCGACATCTTCTTCAACAACTGCTTCAAGAACGGCTTGTTGCCCATCGGGCTGCCGCACGCGCTGATCGACCAATTGTTCAACGAAGTCGAATACAACCCTGGCTACACCATGACCGTGGACTTGACGTCGCAGCAGATCACCACGTCCACCGGCATGGCCATCGCTTTCGAGGTTGACGCCTCGCGCAAGCACCGCTTGCTGAACGGCCTGGACGACATTGGCCTGACCTTGCAAAAAGCCGACCGCATCCACGCCTACGAAAACCGCCAGCGTGCCCTGAGCCCCTGGCTGTTCAACTGAACCCATTTCCCCAAGGAGACTTTTCATGTTCACGCAACGCAGAACCCTGCTGGCCCTGACCCTGGCACTGGCCACAAACGGCGCCGCCCTGGCGCAAGACAAATACCCCGGCAAGCCGGTGACCCTGATCGTGCCGCAGGCCGCCGGTGGCGCCAACGACGCGATTGCCCGCGTCATCGCCCAGAAGCTGACCGAGCAACTGGGGCAGTCCTTCATCATCGACAACCGCACCGGCGCGGGTGGCAATGTGGGCACCGTGGCCGCCGCCCGCGCCCGGCCCGACGGCTACACCCTGATGCTCACGGCCGACAGCTCCATGGTCATCAACCCTTCGCTGTACAAGAGCACCGGTTTTGACCCGTTCAAGGACTTCGAACCCATCGGCACCGTGGCCACGGCGGGCTATGTGCTGGTGGCCAACCCGGCCTTTCCCGTCAAGAACACGGCCGAGCTGATCGCCTTGGCCAAGCAGCAGCCGGGCAAGATCAACATCGGCTCGGCGGGCAATGGCACGCTGAATCACCTGATTGGTGAAATGCTGGGCAAGGCCGCCGACATCGACATGGTGCATGTGCCCTACAAAGGCTCGTCCGCCGCCGTCACCGATCTGGTGGCCGGTCAGGTGCAGGTCTCGGTGCAGAGCCTGCCGTCCTCGATCGCTTTCATCCGCTCCGGCAAGGTCAAGGTGCTGGGCGTGGTCAACCCCAAGCGCCTGCCCAGCCTGCCCGATGCGCCGACGATTGGCGAAACGGTCAAAGGCTTTGGCGCCACGCCTTGGTACGGCCTGTTCGCACCTGCGGGCACGCCCAAGCACATCGTGGCCCAACTCAATGCCGAGGTTGCCAAGGCACTCGACTCCAAAGAGGTGCAGGAGCGTCTGGCCGGCGTGGGTTGTGAGCCCTACAAGACCAGCACCGAACAATTCGCGACTCTGATTCGCGACGACCTTCCGCGCTGGGCCAAGATCGTCAAGGCCTCCGGCGCCACGGTTGACTGAAAGGATTCGCCATGAACATGCCTGAACTGAGTCCCGGCGCCCTGAAAGGCTTGCGGGTGGTCGAGATGGGCCAGCTGATCGCCGGGCCTTTCGCCGGCAAGACCCTGGGCGACTTTGGTGCCGATGTCATCAAGATCGAAGCGCCCCAGTCGGGCGACCCGCTGCGCAACTGGCGCAAGATCCTCAACGGCACCTCGGTGTGGTGGCAGGTGCAGTCGCGCAACAAGCGTTCGATTGCACTCGACCTGCGCGCCGCCGAAGGCCAGGACATCGCCCGCCAATTGATCGCTCAGGCCGATGTGCTGATCGAGAACTTCCGCCCCGGCACGCTTGAAGCCTGGGGCATGGACTACGACACCCTGGCCAAAACCAACCCCGGCCTGATCATGCTGCGCATCTCGGGCTATGGGCAGACCGGCCCCTACCGCGACCTGCCGGGCTTTGGCGCGATTGGCGAAGCCATGGGCGGACTGCGCCACCTCACGGGCGAACCTGGCCGGGTGCCGGTGCGCTGTGGCATCTCGATTGGCGACACGCTGGCGGCGCTGCACGGCACCATCGGTGTGCTCACGGCGCTCTACCACCGCAAGGTCAACGGCGGCAAAGGTCAGGTGATCGACGTGGCGCTGCACGAGGCTGTGTTCAACGTGATGGAAAGCCTGATTCCCGAATACAGCGCCTTTGGCGAAGTGCGCGAGCCTGCCGGCTCGGTGCTGCCGGGCATCGCTCCCTCCAACGCCTACCGCTGCGCCGACGGTGTGGTGCTGATCGCTGGCAATGGCGACAGCATTTTCAAGCGCCTGATGACGGCCATTGGCCGTGACGATCTGGGCAACGACCCGGCCCTGGCCGACAACGCCGGGCGCGTGCAGCACGTGCAGGCGCTGGACGCCGCCATCGAAACCTGGACGCACACCCGTGGCGTGACCGAGGTGCTGGACGTGCTGGGCCAAGCCAAGGTGCCCGCCGGCCGCGTGTACACCGCCAAGGACATTGCCGAAGACCCGCACTACCGTGCCCGCGACATGATCCTCAAGCAACAAACCCGTGACGGCCACGAGATCGAGGTGCCGGGCATCGTGCCCAAACTGCTGGGCACGCCCGGCTCGGTGCGTTCGTCTGCACCGGGTCTGGGCGACGACACAGACGGTGTGCTGGCCGAACTCGGCCTGGATGCCGCGCAAATCGAGGCACTGCGTGCGAAGGGGGTGGCCGCATGAACACGCTGAACACCGTGTCCGCTGGACACCCCACCGCCTGGGCGGGCCAGGGTCGGCGCATCCACATGCAGGAGGTCGGTACCCGCGACGGCTTGCAGGTGGAGCAAGCGTTTGTGCCCACCGAAGACAAGATCGCCCTGGTCAATGCGCTGTCCGAGAGCGGATTGAGCAAGATCGAGGTGACGGCTTTTGTGTCGCCCAAGGCCATTCCAGCCTTGCGCGACGCCGAAATCGTGATGCGCGAGATCCGCCGCCAGCCTGGCGTGGTCTACAGCGCACTGGTGCCCAATGTGCGTGGGGCTGAGCGCGCCATTGAATCACGCACCGATGAACTCAACCTGGTCATGTCGGCCAGCGAAAGCCACAACCAGTCCAACCTGCGCATGGGCCGCCAGCAGTCTTATGACGGGCTGGCCCAGGTGGCGGCCACCGGCTTGCAGGGCGGCGTGGGGGTCAATGTTTCGCTGTCGTGCAGCTTTGGCTGCCCGATCGAGGGCGATGTGCCGACCACCACCGTGCTCGACTGGTGCGCGCGCTATGTCGAGGAGATGGGCGTGCACGGCGTCACC
>JACCDU010985705.1_pt1 | contig 10546 bp, 11 predicted proteins | sample 7446081 | NCBI WGS metagenome assembly JACCDU01 (sample SAMN15323447, study PRJNA562643) | freshwater metagenome | isolation source: river surface water | place: USA:Blue River Watershed | collected 2017-08-17
CATCCTCCCAGTTCGGCTCCGCCCCCACCAGGTACCATTCTGCATCTGAAGGGTCATTCAGCCGGTCAAGGTTGGCATTGCAGCAGGACGGGCAGAGTACCCTGTTGTCCCGCGTGAGATAGCAGAGCGGATAGAGTCCCGGCCATGCATAGGCTTCCAGGATGGGGCCATCTTGGTGCAATCGTGTAAAGAGGGTGTTCATGAGTCCCTCCGCGCGCGGATGAAGGTAGAAAGTTTGCTGCACTGGCGGAGGTACTGCTGTATCTCTTCCTCCCGCGTCGGGGGAGAGGGAGGAGGAGTAGAAAGGGTGGGCTGAAGGGTAGCTCCCCCCTGAAAGGGGAGCAGCTCAGTGAGCCCAGTAGAGGGGTTGTGATAGATAAGAGAGCGTTTCATGATGGGGCTCCTTTCACGGGTACGGGTAAGAGGTGAGGAGGACGGGGAGAGCGTGAATTCACTCTATACTCTCCCCCCCAGTGGAGAGAGAGAGAGGAAGAGGGAACTACCGCAGGAGATTAAAACTCGACTTACCACCATCCTATAGGTCTCTCCCTAGCCTTTCTTTCCTTTCCCAATTAGCATTTTTATGTTCCGCGTGTTTACCGCTCGCTTGGTGTGGCTAACGGCTCTGCTCATTCTTGTCGTTGGGTTTTTTAGGCAGTTGTCTCGCTCTGTTTTCGACATAATCTTTCTCCTTTAGATAGTTGTGGTTGGTGATGGGGGAAAGGGAATCAGCAGTAGTGAATCCATTCTACTGTAAGGGATTCACTTTCTGCCCACATAAGGTAGATGCGCGCTGCCTGGAGGGAGCGGCAGCGGACGGATGGGTGACCGATTAACTTAATGATCATAGAGGGCTCCTTTTGGGTACAGGGTGGTTGGTGACGGGGAAGGGGCTTATCGAGAGAGAGGCTCGCTCTCCCTCAGTAAGTCCCCTCTTTTAGAGGGGGGCGGTTTACAGCGGCTCGCCGGGCCTTGTTGCGCTTCCCCTCCTATGGAGCCCATGTCGGTCATGGGGTGGGACGGACCTGCGCCGTATTCCCCCATTTCTGGGGTGCCGGTCGGGGGTGGTGCTCTTGGTGTCATGAGTCCAGTATAGGGGGTTGGGAGGGGGCTGTCAAGTAGTCCCCCTGCCACTGGAGAAAAGATGAGTCTTTCCGGGGAGTTAGGAATGGAGGGTCAGGAGGGGGTGTCGCCTCTTTTGAGGCCCGCCCGCAGGAGGGCGGAAATTTCGCTGTGATTCCGGGGGGTTATGGGTTCATCGGGAGATAGGTAGGGTTCGCTCTCTTCCTGAGGCTGTTGTTCCTTTCTTGCTTCCTGTCCATACTGGTCTGGTTCGAGAGAGAGATAGTAGAGATAGCGTGTCCCCGCTTGCGACACCTCTAGTTTCAATCCTGCCCTTTTTGCGTACCGTTTAATGATCTGGCGGGCGTTGTCGGGGGAGATTTCCCAGAGCGCAGCAAGCATTTCTGCTGCATACGTCAGTTCGATAGCAGCGGTTTCTGTCAAGGTGGGCAGGAAAACCTCCTGTAGCTGGTGTATGCGCTTCGCAACCTCAGGAGCCCGTTGCCGGGTCGCGTGCTCCCTTTGGCCCTTTCTGTACTCCTGTATAGCTATTAGGTGAGCTTCGATGCGGTCGAGCCGCTCCATTATAGCGGTGTACTGTGTATCTGTCATGTTTTTTGCCTCCTAGGTAAGTAGTATAGCCTGTGTGGATGGTGAAATCAACAGGGTAGAGCCTGCGCAGACTGTATAGGGGGGGAAACGAGTGAACATCGTCAACACAGGCTTTAGGGAAGTAAAAGGTAGTGTAGTGCTAACTAGTGCTAGCTAAGATAAAAAGGTTAATAATATATATATATTATATACTTATCTACTATTTTCTCTCCCTTTTTCTCCATAAGTGCTAACTAGTGCTAACTGTAGAGCCTGTGTTGTTGTTGTCCACCTGCATATATCTGTATAGGCGACACCAATCAGAGGCTCCTCCTGTCTACTCACCAGGGTGGGCCGGGAGGGCTAACCTCCCGGAATCATTGGACTATCTTGTCAATCGGGTAAACACCCTAGGGTATTGTCCTTAGGGTAAACACCCGATTGACAGCCTGGTTGACAGGGTAATACCCTAGGGTAAACACCCTATAAGGTAGGGTATATACTGTATCACTACTCTTGCTATAGCATAATCCATGCCACGCCCGTGGGTGGGTGTATCCCACTGGAGAGGTATCTCTATATGGTATGGTTCTTGCTATGGGGGTGAGAAGGGTAGGGAGATAGGGTGTTTACCTGATAGAGGGTAAGGGTATTCCTGTAGGGAAGGGGTGGAAAGGGTAAGATGCACCCCCCCTGGGAGGGGGAGGGGGGAGGGGGGTATACTCTACCTCCCAAATTTTTCCCGGCTCCCCTATGCCAGCTACTTCTACTGCCACCCCTCCAGGGGGAGGAGGCTCACCCCACGGTGGATATTGACTTACTTTCCCCGCTCCCGTATACTGGAGGGGTAGATGGTTCCTCCTTGTGTTGAGAGTGCCCCACTACCACCCCCCAGGGGCACTCTTTCTTTCCCCCCTTCACTTCAGTAACTTCCTGCCGATTGCGTTCATCACTCAAGTGAGATATACCTGGGGCAGAAGGGAGACAGCCCATGATTCGTCTTGTCCTGTTCCTCCTCCTCCTGCCCACCCTGGTGTGGGGAGAAGTACTGCCCTTTACCGGGAACGGCAGCGGCTCCTCAGATGGCTCCTCCGGGAGTACCTCCTTTATCGGGCTGACGGATGTCCCCGCGAACTTCACCGGGGCTGCCACCGATGTCCTGGCGGTGAATGCTGCCGGGAATGCCGTTCAGTTCGTTGATGCCGTTTCCGCTGCCACCGCCAATACCTTCGTTAAACGGGACGCCAACGCAGATGCCTCCTTTAATGACCTCACTGCGGTGGACCTTACTGCAACCACCGTGACAATGGTGGGCACGACCGCTGGGCTCCTGCAACTTAATGAAGCGACCGCAAACGGCAGCAACTATATCAGCCTCCAATCCCCTGATGCCAGAACGACCAACCTTATCCTTCGCCTCCCAACCGCCGATCCCGCAGGCGGTCAGACGCTCTCCTGCGGAACCCCTTCCTCCAACGAGTCCACCTGCTCCTGGAGTACCCCCACTAAGTCCATCTGGTTCGGCGCGGGTGCCCTTTCTACCGACGCCACCAACTGCGCCGCTCCCACTGAACAAACCCTCAATTCGGGGGTGAAGTTATGGGCCTTCTCCTGCGCCGACTCCGCTTCCTCTATCTTCTATGGCTCGATCGTTATGCCGGATGGCTGGGATGCTGGAACCCTCACCTTTGAGCTGACCCTCTTCCACGCCACTACAGAGACCATTACCTTTGCCGGGGACTTCTCTGCCCAGTGCCACGGAGCCGGGGAGGTCCTGGATTCCACCTGGGGGTCCGCCGTTGCTGCGGATGTCAGTATTACCACCGCCAACCAACAGGTAAATGCCACCTCCGCCGCCGTCACCCCCTCCGGAACCTGCGCTGCGGGGGATTTCCTGGCCTGGCGGTATGTCGTGGATAACGTGAATTTCAGCACCAACGCCGCGAACAGTAAGGTGCTCGGGGTGAAGATGGAATACACCGCCTCCCTCCTCTCAGACTAAAGGAGAGCGAGATGAATACAGATAGAAGGATTCTCATTCTCCTCCTCTTCCTGTGGGTGCTGCTCCTGGGATGGCTCTCCTCCTGCTGGGCCGCCGACATCGCCCAGTCCGCCATCATTAACGTCGTCCTGGAAGCTGGGTGTTTTGCCTCTGACTGCGCCACCTACGGGTGGCCGAAAGCCTTTGACGCCAATAACTCCACCATCTACCACTCCCTGGCCACTACTCACCCCACGAACTTCGATATGCAGCTGGATGGGACGTACTCCCTCAATGGTGTGAAGTACGACGCCCGTGATGCCAACCAAAACGGGCGCTGCACCTCCTACGAGTTCTACACCTCCACCGACGGGACAAACTGGGGCACCGCCGTGGCAAGCGGGACCTGGGCCAATGACGGGACAGTAAAGACTGCCTCCTGGACTCCCGTGAGTGGCTCGTATGTCCGCCTCCACTGCCTGGCGGACCCGTTCGCGGGATACCTCTCCGCTGAGGAGATCATCCTCACCCAATCCACTGGGGCTAAAGTCGGATACGGCAGTGTCCCTATCCCCATGAACTGATTCCACCCTAGAAGGAGTACCGAACGCTATGTATGTAGTTATCCTTCTCCTGCTGCTCCTGCTCCCCACCGCTGGGTGGAGCCTTACTGCGGATCAGGACTTCACCGCCCGCTGTACCGCCGCTGGGGTGACTTTCTGTACTGGGCTGAATGTCCTGGCCACCGATGTCACCCCCTTCACCTCCCCTGATGGGGGTGGCACGACCCGCGCGGATGTCGACACCTCCGTCAAGACCAGTGGAGCGGGGAGCCTCCGGTTTTCCCTCCCTCCTCCCCCAACCCATGCAGGTCAGAATATCGGTGGGCAGTGGCTGCACTCCTTCAATGACGCTTTTGGGCAGAACGAGACCTTTTACGCTCAATTCAGGATGCGCCTCTCTGAGAGTATGCTCGCTACCACGTGGGACACGAACAGTGGATGGAAATTCGCCATGCTCACCCGTGACGATTCAGTGTGTGGGAACCTGGCCCTGGTGTGGAAGACATACCAGAACTCCCTGGACTACACCCGCACCTTCCCCATTGGATATACGGAGTGTGGCGCGCGTGGGCTCTACACCAATAACGGGGTTCCCCCAACCCTCCTCCAGCAGAAGGGTACAGAAGTCGGGTATAACTGTTCTTACGGGAATATCAACGAAACGGATTGCTTTTACTTTAAGCCAAATGAGTGGATGACCTTCTACTTTAAGGTCCAGCTTGGCACCTTTGGGGACGCGAACTCCACTATTGAGGCGTGGGTGGCACGAGAAGGGGCCACCACCTGGAGTAAATGGATTCACCTCCCGAACTTCGTTATCAATACCGATGGCCAGGGAGCCTCCGCCGCTATCAATACCATTGTCCTCCTTCCCTATATGACGGGGTTGGACATCACGACGGGAGCCGCCAACAAGTGGTCCTATATGTGGTTCGACGAGGTCATCATCTCCACCTCCCCGATCGCTATCCCGTCTGCAAACCTGGTTGCCACCAACCTTCCCGCCACCCTGGGATGGCATTCCCTCAGTAACACCGCCCTGTGGAACGGCCCCGTGGAGTACTGCGCCTGTGAGGATGGCTACCCTGAAGTGTGTGGTGCCTCCAACTGTAAAGGTCCATTTGCCTACTCCGGGGGTATCTTTGATACCAGCCGGACGAAGCTCCTGACCTATGGAGGGGGCCACAACGACTATTATGGGAATGAGCAGTATGTCTGGAACCTGGCTGCCAACCCCCCAACCGTCGGGAGACTCACCAACCCTACCCTTCCCATTGCCCCTGGGGAGTGTGAAGACCCCACGGTGGATTGCGCCGACGACGGAACCCACGGCTGTATGATTACAAATGGGACGGGGAGTACTCCCAACAGCCGCCACACTGGAGACAGCATCCAGTACGACATCGCCAATGACGCCCTTATCAGCATCGGCGGAAACCTCGCCTGCGTCATCGGGTATGGAGGCCTCCCAGAGCCCGCCGGAGACATGTGGAAGTTCTCCTATGCCACTAATATGTGGAGCCGCCTGACCCTGGATGGGACGGGGGATAACCCCTTTAACTATTTCAGCGGATCAGAAGTTTACCATGCCTCTGACTTGATGGGCTACGATAACGTCAACAACTGCGGATACTACCATAACCGCTACCGCCTCTATACCTTTAAGGTGACGGGGACTTCCATCAAGTTCGACCAGCTTTCTACCACTACCCTCTCCCTCCAGGCAAGCTACCTGTCTGCGGGGGTGCTCGACCCAACCGCTAGACGTTTCTATCTCATCGGCAACAGTGAATTTACGTACTATGACATATCCGGGGTTGCTGCGGACTGTTCCTATGGAGGGGCTGCCCTTACCGAGCAGCCGCTCAGCCTTACCCTTGCCCCGTCCGCAGATCCCACCATGAGCAAGGCAGGGTTCCAGTATTACGCCCCCCTGAACGCCCTCCTGGCCTGGGTTGGGAATGACATTATGCAGTACGATGTTGCCCATGACCACTGGCAGAAGTTAAGGGTGGGGGTCAACACCGTGAGTCCCCCCTCTGAGCATAATCTCCTTGTCGGTGGGATCACCTTTGGCCGTTTCCAGTGTGATGAGGACATCGGCGGCTGTGTCCTGGCGTACTACCCAGCCAATAACATCTATTATATCCGCTTAGGGGCGTACGGCACCGCTGAAGAGATAACGCCCCCACCCGATCCTACCCCTACCCTTCCTGGGTTGCGGGGAGCAGGGGGCTGGAGTGGAAGGGTGTTCATACAGTAGCATGAGGACATGCACTGAGAATGTAGGGAGAAAGGGTATGCAGATACAGATTGATTGGACCCATACTATTACCGACACTTCTATAGAGAAGTGGGAGGTGGAGCGCACGGATGACCCTACCCATACACCCGTTCTCATTGCGACCCTCCCTTTTCGTGGAGGGCTCAGCGAGCGGTACCGTGACACCGCTCCCCTTCCAGGGAGGAACTTCTACCGGGTGCGGGGGAAGGCCGGGTTACAGTTTACGGCATGGTCCCTCCTGATAGGACCACCACTGCTCGAAAGGATCGTGGACATCACTGCTCAGGAGGTGCTGGAATGACGACTGTAGGACAGTTGATGAGGAACCTTCTCCTCCCTCTTGCGCTCGTGTTAGGCCTCGCCGCGGGGGTGTGGGGAGATACCCTCTCCTTTATGGGAAAGGGCAGTGGAAGCGAATCCACTACGTCCTCTATCACGTGGGATTGTGAATTGACTCCTCCCCAGTTCACGAATGACGTGGATAACTTCAGCCCAAGTGGGATAGAAACCGCGTGCGCGCTCCGCCTTCACGGTGGAGCAGCAAACCGGAACATTACCGGCCTGGATGGTGGTGTCGATGGAAGAATCCTCACCATCCATAACATTGGTGTTCTGAACTCTCTCGTGCTGAAGGATGCGTCTGCCAGTAGCTCCACTGAGAACAGATTTATCCTGGATGCTGATAAGACCATTGTGGGAGACTCTTCTGTTACCCTCCGGTATGATGGGGTCAGTGGGGGATGGCGTCTTTTCCATGCGGTGAGCGCGAGTACAGGGGTTCCAGGCGTCTGGACAACGGTCACGAAAGCGGCAGATCAGATTGTGAATAACTCAACCGTACTGGTAAATGATGACACCCTTAAGCTCACGATGGCGGCGAACACGAATTATCAGTTCCGGCTCCGGTTGTTCTTCAATACAGCGGCAGCGGCGGATTTTAAGTTCCGCCATACGGGGCCTGCTGCCTTCACACGGATGTCACTTGCCCGCTATGGGATCGTGATGGCAGGGTCTTCCTTTTCCAGTATCGCCACCGATTCTGCCTATCCAATTTCTGACATTACCATGCTGTCAGCGGCAGCAACGGACCCTGGAACCCTCTGGATTGACGGGATCATCCAGAATGGTGCCAATGCTGGAGATTGGCAATTCCAGTGGGCGCAGAACACCGCCGATGCCACAGATACCACCGTTTACAAAGGGTCCTGGATCGAATACACCACCTTTTAAGGAGTACTATATGAGAAAGCTCCTGATTCTGTTCCTTCTTTTTCCTGCACTTGCATGGGGGGCTACTACCATCTCCTACCTGCGATCCGATGGCCGTGCGGGGAATACCCCATTCACTTCTGACATTGAGGACAGCAACCCCACCCGCCATGTTATCCCCCGCAATGGGAGGCTGAACGGGCTGTTCTGCAAGTTCGACCAATTCCGCACCGATGGGACCGCCACCTTTACCGTCCGCAAGAACCGGAATGACACGGGCCTTTCCTGCTCCACGGACACCTCCACCTCTGAGTGTACCGTTACGGGGACGGTAACGGTCGCCGCTGGGGATGCCATCTCTATCAAGATGGCTGATACTGCTGAACTGACGGCTCCCATCGTGAACTGCTCCGTGAATTACCTTCCCCAGGAGTAAAGGAGGAAAAAAAAGATGCCTTTTCTGACGAGTATACTCATGCTCCTCCTGCTCTTTCCTTCTCCCCTCTGGGCTTCCCTGTGGTGGATGCAGTATGGTTGTAATGATGCCGGTGGAGGGGGGGCGAAGTCGATGCGGACGGATGCTTTTGGTTCTGCTTGTCTTGCCAACCCAGCATTCTTTAATGGAGCAGCGTGGACCATTCCTTTCGCTGGGACTATTCAGTACTTCTCGTGTATGAACCATTCTGCTTCAGGGACGTATATCTTTACGGTGCAAAAGAATGGAGAATCCACTGTTGCCTCCTGTACCGTTACCCCAGGACAGGAGTCCTGTCATTGGCAACGACCAGACACGGTGCCGATGCCCACTGTTGTAGAGGGAACCCGCTTGTCCGTAGAAACGAATGATACGGAAGCCATTGATGGGGGCGTTGTTGAGTGCCAGATTGGTGTGGCTATAGCCCCATAGCATGAAAAGAAGGAAGTCTATGATCTGTATCTACTGTTCCCGTGAATGTTGGAACCAACAGTACACCCCCCAGAGGGGATGGACCGCCTCCCACCCAAAGTGCCGCCCCCAAGAGGTAGTGGTGGAGCGCCGGTACACCCGAGAGGGGAACCACCCAATGGGGTATATCCCCCGCTCCCTCTCCCCCTTTCCCCACACGAGGACGTGCGCGGAAGACTACACTCCTCCTCCACGGGAGTCCATCCAGCAGGGGGAGACTGCCCCAGATGGACGGATACAGCGGTCTATACGGATGCAGCAGGGGAGTCTGGTGTGAGGACACACCCTAAAGCAGTAGGGAGGAAAAGATGAGTCCAGACATGAAGCGCGCCACCGTATTGGTGCAGGAGGCCTTTACCCTGGTGGGAGAAGGTGGCCTGCGGACGATCATTACAGAGCTGGGAAAGGCCCAACTGATTCTTGCGATGGCCCTCCTCCATGAGGATAGTTGGTGGGTGGCCCGGATGACCTCCGCCCTGGATTCCCCCACCGGAGGCCAGAACGCCTTCCTCTCCAAGATGCTAGATAAACTCCTCCCCTCCCCTTCCTCCGTGAAGCCAGAGGTGGATACCCCAGAGCAGTTTATTATCCAGTACGAGAAGCCCCCAACTGTAGGACAGTTGTCGGAGGAAGGACTCCCCACCTGAGGACAGGTGTAAAGGCCAAGAATGAAACATTTCCACAAGCCCCTTCCCACCCACAACCGGATTCACTTTGACCCCCACCAGTTGATCGCGCTGGTGGGTCCGTGGGGATCAGGGAAGAGTACCATCTGCGCCATCGAGCTAGCAGTGTGGTGCCGGACGTACCACTGTGACGCCCTGGTAGTCAGGGATACGTATCCCGCCTTAAAGGACTCCTGCTGTGCCAAATGGGTGGAGTTATTCCACGGCCAGGGAGAGATGAACTGGGGTCCCCATCCCACCTGGTACTGGACGAACGAGATGGCGGGCCAGAAAGTAATGTTCCGCTCCGCCGAGCACCAGGAGGACATCCAGAAGTTTGGCTCCGTGGAATGCGGCGCGGCATGGTTAGAGGAAGTAACTCCTGGACTGCTCCCTGGAGGGGCTTTGAACATCGGGATGGCCCCAGAAGTACTCGGGGGAGTACTCGGGAGACTCCGGCTCTGGGGAGATCATCCTCCTACCCCTGCCTGCTCCCCGGCGGGAAAGTGTAACCACCGGAAGCTGTTTCTCTCTGCCCTCCCACCCCCGTCCACCTCCCACTGGTTCCACAAGGTGTTCTATGACAAGCAACCCCTGGTGGAGGGAGTGGAGTGGGAGAGCCTCTCCCAACAGGTTATACTCCACCGCCTCACCCCAGAGGAGAATTCTGCCAACCTCCCCCCGGATTACTATGCCCTTCAGGCGGGATTCCTCACCTCGGAGGACCAGATCGCCCGCTTCCTTAAAGGGGAAGTCGGGAGTGGATACGGTGCCGCTGCCGTGTACGGAGAGCAGTGGAGTGACCTTCTCCATATCAATCCCTCTATTGAAGCCCTTCCGACTATCCCAATGTTGATTGGAGTAGACGGGGGCCTGGACGCGAGCGCGGTGTTTCTCCAACCCCAACCCTCAGGAAGAGTGTATATCCTGGGAGAATTATGTACCCACGGCCTGGGGTTGGAAGACTTTGCCCTGGCTGTCCTCCAGTACGGTTCCACCCATTTTGGGAGCCACCCATACACGGTGTGGGCCGACCCGGCCATTTTCGCCCGTGGCCAGGGGACCGGACGGGATGGGGCATACTATCTGGCCCAGGGAGGGTTGAGAGCTAGACCCGGTCCGCAAGACCCTAAAGTGCGGGTGGGAGCCGTACGGACGTGGCTCTCCCGAACCAGCAGTAAGGGAGCCTTGGTGCAGGTGCATCCCCTCTGTTCTCTCCTGATTGAAGGCTTTCGGGGGTCGTAC
>JACCDU010419503.1_pt1 | contig 10545 bp, 8 predicted proteins | sample 7446081 | NCBI WGS metagenome assembly JACCDU01 (sample SAMN15323447, study PRJNA562643) | freshwater metagenome | isolation source: river surface water | place: USA:Blue River Watershed | collected 2017-08-17
ATTGGTGCGCAGCAGCGGTGCGGCGCCCGGCAGCTTGTCTTGTGTGGCTTGCGCTTCGGCCAGCAAGGCGGCGTCGGGCGTGTCGTATTCGCGGGCGCTGCGGGCCCGCACCTTGAGCTGCGCGGCGGTGATCTCGCCGTAGGGCACGGCCGCGCGCAGCATGGGCGCATAGCGCTGCACATACCAGCCGTTTTGCAGGCGCAGCGGGCGGAACTGTTCGTCGCTCAGCTGGCCGGCTTGCCAGCGGTCCAGCTGGTCACGGTGTTCGGCAGCGCGGGCGCGCACAAAGGCTTTGTCGAATTCGGTGTATTGGTACATACGAGAGGCAGCAGGAGAAAAATCAGATCAGGACCATCTTGGTGCCGGCCCATGCCAGCAGCACGGACAGCAGCGAGCGGATCACCCGGTCAGGCGTGTAATGCGTCAGGCGCGAACCCAGCCAGATGCCGGGCAGCGAGCCGGCCAGCAGCTTGGCCAGCAGGGGCCAGTCCACCGAACCGAGGGAGGCATGGCCCAGGCCCGCCACCAGTGTGAGTGGCACGGCATAGGCGATGTCGGCCGCCACGATGCGCGGCAGGGGCAACAGGGGGTAGAGGATGAGCAGCACGCTCACGCCAATGGCGCCAGCGCCCACCGAAGTCAGGGTGACCAGGGTGCCGATGAGGGCGCCAAAGAGCAGCGGCAGGCTCCAGTGGCGGGGTGTGGTGGCCCGCACTTCGTCGGCGCCCGAGAGGTGGCGGGGCAACTGCTTGCCGCGCACCGCCTTGTAGAGCATGGCGACAGCCGTCAGCAGCAAGGCGATGCCCAGCGTGGTGGTCATGACCGACTGCACATGGGCATCGGCCGGACCCACCCAGCGCAGGATGCCGATGGTGACGAGCGAAGCCGGAATGCTGCCCAGGCTCAGCAGGCCCACCACGCGCCAGGGCACGATGCGCTGGCGGGCAAAAGACAGGGTGCCGCCCATCTTGGTGAAGGCCGCGAACAGCAGGTCGGTGCCGATCGCCATGTAGGGCTTCACCCCGAAAAAGAAGATCAGAAGGGGCGTCATGAGTGAGCCGCCGCCCACCCCCGTCAAACCGACGATGGTGCCCACAAAGAAACCCGCAAAGACATAAGCCAGATCCAACATGGGCGCGACTTTAGCGAGTCTTTATGCCAAAACAAACGATTTTTTGGTTTTGTATATATTCTTTTTGTTTATAAGGGCGGCAACTGACTGCGCTGCAAGCGTCAGTTCTTGTCTTTCAGCACCTCCAGCCACTCCAATGCCTTGTAGGCGATGTGGCTGGATTCAATGCCCTTTTGTTTCTGGAAGTCCTTGACGGCCTGCAGGGTGCGCTCACCCAGCTTGCCGTCCAGTGTGCCTGGCATCCAGCCCTCGCGTTGCAGGCCTTTTTGCAGGGCATGCACCAGGGCCGGTGTCAGTTCACTCTGACAGACCACGCGGGACCAGCTGAGCTGGGGCAATTTCTTATCGTATTCGGTGACCTGCAGGTCCCGGGTGGTGGCCTGCACCTCTTCGGGGGTCGCCGATGGAGGGGTGTCCACGCTGGCAAAAGGCATTTGCACGGTCTGAACCGGTATCTCGACGGGCACCACTTTGGCCGGTTCGGCCACCGCCATCCGGGTGATGGTGTTGCAGACTTCAAGGGCGCAAGCTCGACCTGGACGCGGCACTGAAACTGGCGGCCGAGCGCTACCCATGATCTGCGTCCGTCTTGTCACGCTGTTGGCGGGGTGCTGCCGGTGTGGCTATCCTCAGTGCGTTGTTCGGGCTGACGGTGGCGCTTGTGAAAAAAGAAAAGGGCTATCAAGCCATGGCCTTTGGCCCCTTTCTGGCCCTGGCCGGGTGGGCCATGCTGCTCTTGGGCCGTTGATGTATGCCTGTTGGATACAAAAAAACGGCCGCCCTTTGGGCGGCCGTGTGGGGACTCAGACTTCAGTAGCGAAAGCGCTCCACCTCGACACGGGTGTGGTCGGCCAGTTTGGACAATTCGATCACGGTGGCGGTGATTTCCTCTGAGGCCGTGGCGTTGCCCCGGGCGATGCGGTCCAGACTGCCCACATTGGAGTTGATCTCTTCGACCGCCATGGTTTGCTGTTCAAGCGCTGCAGAAATGCGCTGCAGCATTTGGTCTGTTGCCTGCGAGCCTTGCTCGATCAGGTTCAGGCCACGGCTGACTTCCTGGACGGTCTGTACAGCGCGTGCTGTTTCTGTGACCGCTTGTTGCACCAGCCGCGCGATTTCTTGCGAGCTTTCGGCACTGCTGGTGGCCAGCTTGCCCACTTCTTCGGCCACAACCGAGAAGCCCTTGCCATGCTCGCCCGCCCGGGCTGCTTCGATGGCGGCATTGAGCGAGAGCAGATTCGTCTTGTTGGCGATGCCCTCAATCACATCGGTGATCTTGTTGATTTTCTCGGAGTTGGTGGAAATCGCATTGACCGCATCCACCATCTCTTGCATTTGAACCATGCCCTTGCGCATCAGGTCCATGGATTCACGCGATTTCTGGCTGGCGACGCCGGTGTTGCGAGAGACATCGGTGACGGACTCGGCCGTCTGGCGAACGGCAGTGGCCACCTGCGAGATGGCGTGGGTCTGGTTTTGCACGCCGTCAGAAATCTGCCCGATGGCGTTGCTGGTCTGGCTGGCGGCGGTCGCCACCTGGTGCGCGTTGGAATGCACGGCCTGCATGGCCCGGGCCAATGCTTGCAGCGACGTGTTGATGTTCTCGCGCAAGCGCTGCAGATCGCCCTGGCCCTGCACGTTGACGCGGTGGCTCAAATCTCCTTGGGCCACCGCGGTCATGACGGCACCCACATTGCCAATCATGGATTCCATGGCGCGCATGGAGTCCATGGCCAGGCTCAGGCTCCTGCGGAATTCACCTTGCAGATGGTCGTAAGCGACGTTGTAACTGAAATCGCCTGCCGCCAGTGCGGCGCTCAGTCCATTGAAGCCATGCATGGTGGTCTCGACACTTTGCAACGACTGGTTGACGGCCTGCTTCATGACGCCCAGGTCGCCATGCAGTTCGGCGGTGATGCGCTCAGACAGCTGACCGTTGGCCAGGTGCGTGACCGCCGTGTTGACTTGCTCGATGGCCTGTTGCTGGGCTTGCAGCAGATCATTGATGGCGGTGGCGGTTTGCCCCAGCTCGTCATTGCCGTGCACCTTGACGCGGCGCGAATAGTCAAAGGCTTTGGAAACAGCGGAAATGACCTCTTGCACGTCCTGCAAAGGCCCCGTCACCGAGCGAACAATCAGCACAGCTGCCAGCAGCCCCAACACTGTGCCGCCGATCAGCAAGACCAGGCTGCTCAGGCGTGAGACCTCGTAGGCGGTCTGGCTGGACATGTATTCTTCTTTGGCCACATTGAGCTGCAACTCGATCAACTCGGAGAACTTGCCGCTGATGGGGTCAATGGCAGGGTAGAGCGGGCCTTTGGTGAATTCGGCAATCGCTTGCGGATCTTCGCGCTTGAGGATGTCGCGCAGCTTGTCCAGGTGGGCATGTGTTGCCAGCAGCATGGGCTCGATTTCGGCCACCATCTTTTTTTCCTGTTCAACCAGAAATGTCGCTTTGTAGGCCTTCCACTTGGCGTCGATGGTGGATTCCGCCTCGGCCAGCGATTTGCGTGCGTCCTCCCAGGATATGTTGTCGTTGCGCACCTTGTGCGAGGTGTCCACGATGTTGACGGCGTACATGTCGGCGATGACTTTCAGGTCGCGCAAGGGCACTACCCGGTCTTCATAGACCGTTTGCAGGCCCGATACGGTCGTGGACATGCCGTGCAGGCCCACCAGCCCCACCACGATGGACACCATCGACAGAAAAACGACCAGACCCAGAAGCCGCAAGCGCACGCTGAAATTTTTCATTGCATTTATCTTTAAAAAGACTGCCAAGCAGACGATGAATTTGTTCAGTTTAATGGATTTATTGAATTTATTTTTGTTTTGAAAAGAATAATAAATTACCGCAGAAAGCCATTCTGCAGGTCCGCTGCCATGCCCAGGTGGAGAGGGCTGTTACAGTGGCGCCTCATTCCTACTTTGCTACGACTTTATGAAACACATTCTTTTGCTGGCCGCATCGGCCCTGGCTTTGGCTGCCCCGGCCCAGGCCCAAGCCCCGATCAAGATCGGTGAAATCAACAGCTATTCCGCCATTCCGCAGTTCACCCAGCCTTACAAGCAGGGCTGGCAACTGGCGGTGGAACAAATCAATGCCTCGGGTGGCTTGCTGGGCCGCAAGGTTGAAGTCATTGCCCGCGACGACGCTGGCAAGCCCGAAGAAGCCCTGCGCCATGCGGTCGAACTCACGTCCAAAGAAAAGGTGGATGTGCTGGCCGGCGGCTTTTTGTCCAACGTGGGCCTGGCCCTGGCCGACCATGCCCACAAAAACAAGCGCCTGTTTGTGGCCAGCGAGCCACTGACCGATGCCATCGTCTGGGACAAAGGCAACCGCTACACCTTCCGCCTGCGCCCCAGCACCTGGATGCAGGCATCCATGCTGGTCGAAGAGGCCGCCAAATTGCCTGCCAAGCGCTGGGCCACGATTGCCCCCAACTACGAATACGGCCAAAGCGCCGTGGCCAGCTTCAAGGAGCTGCTCAAGGCCAAGCGCCCCGATGTGGAGTTCGTGAGCGAGCAGTGGCCCGCACTGGGCAAGATCGACGCTGGCAGCACGCTGACGGCCACCATGGCCACCAAGCCCGACGCCATCTTCAACGTGACTTTTGGGGCCGACTTGGCCAAGCTGGTGCGCGAGGGCAACCAGCGCGGCGTGTTCCCGAAGACGCAGGTGGTATCGCTGCTTTCGGGCGAGCCCGAATACCTGGAAGTGCTCAAGGATGAAACGCCCAAGGGCTGGACTGTGACCGGCTACCCCTGGGACCAGCTCGACAACAAGGACCACGCCACTTTTGCCGCCAGCTATTACAAGCGCTTCAATGAGAATCCCAAGGTCGGCTCGGTGGTGGGCTACGCCACCATGCAGGCGATTTTTGCGGCCATCAGCAAGGCCAAGAGCACCGACAACGAGAAGCTGGTGCTCGCCATGCGCGGGCTCAAGTTCAGCACGCCTTTTGGCCCAGCCGAATTTCGGGCCATTGACCAGCAGTCCACCATGGGCGCTTATGTGGGCAAACTGGACCAGCGCGGCGGCAAAGGCACGATGGTCGATTGGCGCTATGCCGATGGCAAGCACTACCAGCCCAGCGATGCTTACGTGAAAGCCCGTCGGCCCGCCGAAGCCAGCAAGTGACGTGCAGCGGGCTGGGGTGCTGCGCCCGGCCCGCATAATGTCCACATGACTGCAACGCCCCCCAACGACACCGAGCGCCTGATGCTGGACCAGGCCGATGCGGCCCTGGTGCTGATCGATGCGACCGATGGCCGTGTCGTGCATTGCAATGACGTCTGGTCCCAGTGGCTGGGCCTGGCCCCTGAGCAGGTGCTGCAAGCCCCGTTTGCCCAGGAATCCTATTGGCCACAGCCCCAGGTGGTGCGCACGCTGGTGTCGCTGGCCGGTTTGCCGCTGGCCATGCCTGCCATGGCGCTGAACGCCCGCGATGCCCAGGGTCGGGTACTGCCTCTGCTGCTGTGGTGCAAGCCGGTGCAGCACGCCCAGCGCCGACATGTGCTGTGCACACTGGTTCGCAACCACGAGGCCATGAGCGAACCTGGCGGCGATTCACCGCAAGGGCAGGCCCTCAAGGCGGTGGTGCTGACGCTGGGGGCGGTGCTTGAGGGGCACGACCCGGCCTCGATTGGTCACCAGCAACGGGTGGCCGATCTGGCGGTGACCTTGGCACGCAAGCTCAAGTGGCCGCAGGCCGAGGTGCAAAGCATCGAACAGGCCGCCTGGCTGCACGACCTGGGTATGGTGAGCGTGCCCTCGGCCATTTTGGGCAAGCACAGCCTGCTGACCACCGACGAGATCTGGCTCATTCAGCAGCATGTGGAGGCGGGTATGCGCATGCTCCAGCACATCGACTTCCCAGGGCCGGTGATCGCGCTGATCGCGCAGCACCATGAACGTGTCAACGGCACCGGTTACCCCTTGGGATTGCAGGGCGACGCCATTTTGCGCGGCGCGCAACTGATCGGCATGGCCGACGTGCTCGATGCCATGACGCGCGAGCGCCCCTACCAGCCAGCCCAATCCATGGCACAAGCCCTTGACACCCTCAAGGCCGGGGCGGACGTGATGTTCGACGGCGATCTGGTGCGCGCCTGTGTGGAGTTGTTCGAGGTGGATGGCTACCGATTCCCGGAGGTCTGAGACTGAAGCTCAGGTATCCAGGTTTCGGCCCGGGCCTGATGCCAGTACTGAGCGAATACGGCAGGCAGGGCAGGGCGGCAGGCTTCGTCCAACAGCAAAACCCCTGCCTCCAGGGTGTCCACCAGCGCAGACAGCGGCAAAGATTGCCCGTTGGACTGGCGCACCATCACATGGTCGGTGCTCAGCTGTGCGGGCGATGTCAGGCCCGCCGCACCTACCAGCTCGGTCAGAGCGTGCAGGGTGTTGGCATGAAAGTGCTGTACCCGCTGGGCCTTGTCGGTGACCACGATGGCACGCTGGCGCACCGGGTCCTGTGTGGCCACGCCGGTGGGGCAGTGGTCGGTGTGGCAGCTGCGCGACTGGATGCAGCCCAGCGAAAACATGAAGCCCCGCGCCGAGTTGCACCAGTCAGCGCCCAGTGCCAGGCAACGGGCGATGTGGAAGGCCGACACCACCTTGCCAGAGGCACCAATGCGGATGTGCTCGCGCAGGCCCGCGCCCACCAGGCTGTTGTGCACCAGCCGCAGGCCATCGCGCAAAGGCATGCCCATGTGGTCGGCAAACTCTATGGGAGCGGCGCCAGTGCCACCTTCGGCCCCATCGACCACGATGAAATCTGGACGCATCCCGGTGTGCAGCATGGCCTTGACGATGGCAAACCACTCCAGCGGGTGGCCCACACACAATTTGATGCCTACCGGCTTGCCGCCGCTGAGTTCGCGCAGACGGGCCAGAAACTGCAGCAATTCGATCGGGTTGCCAAAGGCCGAGTGCCGAGGTGGTGACACGCAGTCCTGGCCCATCTGAACGCCGCGCGCCTGTGCAATTTCGGCACTGACCTTGGCCTGGGGCAGCACACCGCCATGGCCGGGCTTGGCGCCTTGCGAGAGCTTGATCTCGATCATCTTGACCTGTGGCGAGCGTGCTTGCTGGGCAAAGCGCTCGGGGTCAAAGCGACCGTCTGCGTCGCGGCAGCCAAAATACCCAGAGGCAATCTGCCAGATCAGGTCGCCGCCGTGTTCGCGGTGGTGCACGGAGATGCTGCCCTCCCCGGTGTCGTGGGCAAAGCCCCCCAGGGCTGCGCCTTTGTTGAGTGCCCGGATGGCAGCGCCCGACAAGGCGCCAAAGCTCATGCCCGAGATGTTGAACAGCGACAGCTGGTAAGGCTGGCTGCATTGCCCTTGCCCCACGCTGATGCGCAAGGCGCTGGTGTCCGGGGTCTGCGGCGCAAACGAGTGGGTGAGCCATTCGGCGCCATTGGCGTACATGTCCTTGATGCTGCCAAAGGCACGTTTGTCGTTCTGGACCTTGGAGCGGGCATAGACGATGGCACGCTCGTTGCGCGAAAACGGGATTTTCAGATCGTCGTCTTCCAGAAAGTATTGCCGGATCTCCACCCGGATGCTTTCGAGTCCGTAGCGCAGTCGTCCGGTCAGTGGGTAGTTGCGTCGGATCGCGTGCGTGGTTTGCAGCAAGTCTTGAATGCCCAGTGCAAACAGCAACAAGCTGGCGCCCGAGAGCGCGGGCGACACGGACCAAAGCAGCCCGGCGGCAGGCAAGGTGCCCAGCCAGGGCAGGTAACGGGAGAAGGATCGCATGCGAGGGCTCCTGGGTCAGACCGTACGCCCGCATGATCGCACAAGCGTGCGCGGGCGCAACCGGGTCAGTCCTTGGCCAGAAAGCGCTGGGCGGCGAGGTGTGCGGCGAGCGCGGGGGCCAGCGGCATCGGCTCGCCTTCGAGCTGGGCGGCGATCAACTCCCCGCACAAAACGCTCAGGCTGATGCCGCGCGCGCCCATGCCAGCGCAAACCTGCAGGCCCGGCCAGCGCTGGGCGTCCAGCATGCCCACAGCCGGCACGCGGTCGGGCAGGGTGCAGCGCAAGCCGGCCCAGGCCAGCACCTGGCCCGGCGCAAACGCGGCTTGCAGCGGTTGGCTCAAGGCGGGCAACAGCGTGGCCAGCCGGGCATGGTTGGCCGCGTTGTCTTCCTCGCGCAGCACCGCCTGCGGGGTGGCGCGCTCGAATGTGGAGCCCAAAAACCAGCCCGGTCCGCCGCCATGCTCGGGCGGCAAAGGCACGCCGCAGATGAAGCTGCCATGGCCGTTGACCGGTGTGGGCGGCAGTTGGGTGCGCAGCGCCTGGGGCAAGGCGTCCAGCGCGCCCATGCTGATCTGCCCGCGCAAAGGGTTGATGGGCAGGACGGTGCCTGGCGCCTCTGGGTGCAAGGGTGCGAGCAGGGCGCGGGTGTCGTAACCGCTGGCCACAATCAGTTGGCTGGTCTGGGCCAGCACCCGGCCTTGCGCGTCCAGCACCTGCCAACCGTTGTCGCAGGGGCGCAGGGCCTGCACGCGCGCGCCCCAGCGCACGCTCACGCCCGCTGTGGCCAGTTGCGCCGCCACCAGCTGGCGCGGGCGCAACCACCCGGCCAGGCCATGCCACAAGGCCTGGGCGGCTTCGGGCAGGCCGGCCTGGGTCATCTGCTCAGGGGTGGCGGGTGTGCTCCACTCGTGGCCCTGGGCAGGCCAGGCGTCGCCAGCGGGCAGGGTGCGTTTGCCTTCGACGCGGTGCTCCAGCACGCCACTGAACGCCCAGTCGCTGCCCGCCTGCAAGAGCTCTGTGCAGCGTTGCAGCGTGGCGCGCACACCCGCGCGGGTGATGCGCGAGAGCACGCTGTCGTCTGGCGAGACATGCGGGGCCGTGAGGCCTGCGGGCAGGCCCGAGGCGCCCGCGCCCACGCCATGGCCCGCGTCCAGCACGGTGACTTGCCAGCCGCGACGCGCCAGGCTGCAGGCCACGGCCGAGCCCGAGAGGCCGGCGCCCAGGACGATGGCGCTGCGATCGCTTGATGGCGGCGATGGCGCGGTTGCCAAAGGCTGCCGCAATCGGCTGCGCGGCGTCCAGCGCGGCGCAAACACAGCCTCCAGACGCTGGGCCTTGGGCGGCACACCATCGGCTCGGGTGACTTCAAAGCCACACCGCGCCAGATCCTCGCGCACCTGGCGCTTGACGCACCAGCTGGCCACGCGGGTGCCGGTGCGGCAAAGGCGGGCCATGCCCTTGAGGGTGTGCAGATCCCACATCTGCGGGTTCACGGCGGGGCTGAAGCCGTCCAGAAACACGCTGTCGGCAGCCACGTCGATCTCGCGCAGCATCTTGTCGATGGGGCCGATGCACAGCGTCAGCTGCACCCGGCCGCCTTCAAACACCAGCCGGTGCACACCGGGCACCAGGCCGCGCCAGGCCTCGCCCAGCGTTTGTGCCAAGGCTTGCAGCGCAGGAAAAGCGTGTGCGCTGCGCACGATGTCATCGGCCGAGACCGGCCAGGCTTCAATGGATGTGAAAAACAGCCGCTGGGGCCGCTGGGGGTCTTGCTGCCAGGCTTGCCAGGTGGCCAGAAAGTTCAGGCCCAGGCCAAAGCCGGTTTCCAGCACATGCCATTGCGACTGGCCCACCCAGGCGCTCGGGGCGGCGTTGGTGGGCAGCAGGCCGCAACCCTGCAAAAACACGCCGCGCGATTGGGCCAAACCCCGGTCGCCGTTGCCGTAGGCGCTCTGGCTGCGGTAAACGTCGTCAAACAGGGTGCTGTGGGGCGTGCCGTCTTCGCCCCAGCGCACAGGTGGCGTTGGCGCCACGCGGCTTCAGGCTTGGCTGGGGGGCACGTAGCCCTGGGCCGCATCGGCACCTTCGCCAAAGAAGTGTTTTTCCATCTGGCGCGCCAGGTACTGTCGGGCGCGTTGGTCGGCCAGGTTCAGGCGGTTTTCATTGACCAGCATGGTCTGGTGCTTGAGCCAGTCCGCCCAGGCTTGCTTGCTGACGTTTTCCCAGATGCGCTTGCCCAGTTCGCCGGGATAGGGTGCAAAGTCCAGACCTTCTGCTTCGGTGCCGAGTTTGATGCATTGAACGGTGCGTGCCATGTTGGTTTTAGCCTTGATCTATCTTAAGAAGCGCTGGTTATACAGATATAAAATTTTAGTATTTCGAGTTCTGATCGTTACAATTGACAATCGGCGCTGGCCTGAAACCGGGACACCGTTTGTCCGTCACAGGCTCCACTGTAGCAATTTCCATTTTCCCGATGGTCCCAAGGGCCGATTTCGGGGCCTTCCAGAAGACCCATGAGTGCATTTCTTGAAGAACGTGTCCTGAGCGTTCACCACTGGACCGACCGCCTGTTCAGCTTCACCACCACGCGCGATCAGGCGCTGCGGTTTTCCAACGGCCACTTCACCATGATCGGCCTGCGTGGCGAAAGC